>Ga0154020_10001278_pt1 | contig 31193 bp, 14 predicted proteins | sample Klosneuvirus_201_FD_109709 | JGI IMG/M metagenome (GOLD analysis project Ga0154020, IMG submission 109709) | Active sludge microbial communities from wastewater, Klosterneuburg, Austria - Klosneuvirus_20160825_MG | ecosystem: Engineered > WWTP > Aerobic digester > Activated sludge | place...
AGCCCGTCGTCGCCAAGGCGCACACGGGGCCGAAGGCCGCCGCAGCCGCGCGCAGCATGGGTGCCCGCGCGTTCGCCACCGGCGACGACGTCGCCTTCCGCGACAAGCCCGACCTGCACACGGCCGCGCACGAGGCCGCGCACACGCTGCAACAGGCCCGCGGTGTCGACGTCCCCGGCGGCGTCGGCCGCGTCGGCGACGACCACGAGCGCACCGCCGACCGCGCCGCCGACCTGGTCGTCGCAGGCAAGTCGGCCAGCCATCTTTTCACCCCACGCGGACCGGCGGCCGCGCCGACGACAGCCGTCCAGATGCAGAAGGACGGCAACGACGGCGCGCAGGACAGCGCCTCCGTGGTCGCCCAGATGCTGCCCCTGTTCGGCAAGAGCCCCGCCAAGTGGGCCCGCTTCATCAAGGGCCTGCACAGCATCGACGCCAAGAAGCAGCTGCTGCAGGCCATCATGAACAACCCGGCGCTAGGTCGGCCGGTCGGGTTCGGCATCCTGAAGGCCACCATCGGGACGCTCTCCGACGTGCGTGACGACTTCGTCGAAGTCATGAAGTGGTGGGGCAACTCCGACGACCACCGTCTAGCCAAGGGGATCTACAAGAAGGTCCTGAAACCGGGGTACGAGGCGGTCGTCGAGCCCGCCGTCGAGGTCGTCGAAGAGAAGGCCAAGCCCTTCACCGACCCGATCGGGACCGCCCAGGACATTGGCCGTGCGGTCGAGGCAGCGTACGAGAAGGGCGGTCTCCAAGGCGTCCTTGCCATGCCCAGCGTGGGTGTGACCCACGCTCTGCAGGCCTTCGAGACCGCCATGGTGACTGGCGACGCCAGAGCTATCTACAAGCTCATCCTCAGCCTCGGCATCGATGTGGCAGCAGGCGCGGCCATTGGCAGGGTGCTCGAGGGCGTCATGGCCGAGTCTCGGTTGGCTAGCGCAGCCCGCAGGACTGCGAAGCTAGGCGAAGCCGAGGCCGAAGCTCTGTCGACCGCCGGAGCGAAGACGCGCGGTGCACCGGCCGGCAAGGAGCCGCCTACGCAGCCGGCGACCAAGGGCGCGGCACCCAACACCGAGACGACAGCTGAGCCGTCGACGGCTCCCACCAACAAGGTCCCAGCGGAACCAGCGGCAACAGCCCCAGACACTCCCGAGGCCCAGTCATCGACAACAGCCGCTGGTTCCACCGGGCAGACACCCGATGGCGCGCAGACGGGCCCTGGAGCGACTGGCTCCCCCGGCAGCGCGGCGGAGACGACCACCGTGGACCCAGCGCCGGAGGCGGCGAAGGCTGGGACCAGCCCCGAGGCGCAGACACCCGCGAAGCCGGCTCGCAAGCCGAACAAGTGGATGCGGAAGGAAGAGCGAAAGAACGCACCGATCGACGAGTTCCTCAGGTCCAGAGGCGAAGACCCCCAGCCCAATCCCCTCGAGGGGAAGGAGGGCGCTGGACGACGGGGGGATCGGCTGGTGGGTGGAAATGAGGTCGAGTACAAGACTCCCGACCCTGGCGTGACGCCCAAGAAGATAGCGAGCCGGGTCAGTGAGTCGGTGCGAGGACAGGGCCAGGCCCGCCGGTTGATCTTCGATGTCCGGGGCAACAGCATGACCAGGGCCGAGGCGCTCGAAGCGCTCGAGCTCGGGTGGAAGGCAGCGAGAGGGAAGCTCGACTCGCTCGAGATCATTGGCGACGACTTCTATGAGAGGAAGTAGCGATGTCGACCATCAGCAGTGTCTTCTTCTCGACCACAGGTGCCGCCGAAACGGTGGTAGAGGATCTCAGCCGCCTGCTGGACCTGCCGTTGAAGCTCGAGCCGGGCGATCCGCTGGAGCCGGTGTACGTCGCCCAGGCGTTGAACCTGGAGGTCGCGCTGGTTCCCGACCCAAACCTCGAGGACGAAGAGGAGATCCTCTTCTCCCGCTACAACTACCACCTGCGGTTCCAGGCGCTATATCCAGACGACAACTCGGATGAACTCCGTCGGGCGGCGGCGATCTATGTCCGCGGGCGGATCGCTGCGCGCCGCGGCTGGCGCTCGATCGCGGTCGAGAATCTCGACATTCTCCTCGTCGGCGAGGAAGGGTGATACCCGTGCAGCGACTGCAGCCGTCATTGGGATGGACCTGATGGGCGGCAAGAAGAAGGTGAAGCTCGACGAGCTGGCTGGCGAGGCGGATGCGCGCGCGGCGCTCGATAGCGCCACGCTGCTGGCGGCGGTGACGCCGGTGCTGGCGCATCTCGAGGCGGATCTGCGGGCGCGGGTCGAGGCGTCGCCGGCGGTCAAGCGAGCGCTGGAGGCGCGCTGGCAGACCGAGAAGGCGGCGCAGCGGACGGCCGACACCTTTGCGGGCTGGACCGCGGCGCTGGCGACGCAGGTGGCGGCGGCGTGGGTGCTGTCGTGTGTCTTCGTGCGCACGCTGGAGGATCGCGGGCTGCTCAAGCAGGCGCGCCTGGCCGGGCCCGGGGCGCTCGACAGCCAGCGGCTGTTCTTCCAGCTGGCGCCGTCGCTGACCGAGCGCGACTACCTGCTGATGGTGTTTCGCGAGCTGTCGCACCACCCGGCGGCGGGCGCGCTGTTCGACGCCGAGCACAGCCTGGTGTGGAAGCTGTCGCCCTCGGCCGGCGCGGCGAAGGAGCTACTGGCCCTGTTCCGCAGTCCCAGCGCCGACACCCCGGCGCTGCGCTTCGGCCAGCCGTCGACCCGCTTCCTCGGCGACCTCTACCAGGATCTCAGCGAGGACGCGCGCAAGCGCTTCGCGCTCCTGCAGACGCCCGACTTCGTCGAGTCCTTCATCCTCGATCGCACGCTGGAGCCCGCCATCCAGCGCTTCGGCCTCGACGACACCACCCTCATCGACCCGACCTGCGGCAGCGGCCACTTCCTGCTCGGCGCCTTCGACCGCCTGTTCGAGCACCGCCTGCGCAGCGAACCCGGCATCGACCCCCGCACGGCCGCCCACAAGGCCCTGGACGCCGTGTTCGGCGCCGACATCAACCCCTACGCCGTGGCCATCGCCCGCTTCCGCCTGACCCTGGCCTACCTGGACAAGGCCGGCTACCGCAAGCTGGCCGACGCCCCGGTGCTGCCGCTGCACCTCGCCGTGGCCGACTCGCTGCTCCACAACCCCCACCGCAAGCAGACCGACCTCGCCGACGTCGCCCACTCCGCGAGCGCCTGGCACGGCGACCTCTTCGCCCTCGAAGACGAGAAGGCCGCCCGCGACGTCCTGCACCGCCAGTACGCGGCGGTTGTCGGAAATCCGCCGTACATCGTGGTTCAGGACAGCGCTCTGCGTGAGAGCTACCGGCGCCTGTACACCAGCTGCCACCGCAACTATTCGCTCGCAGTGCCCTTCTGCGAACGCTTCTTCCAACTCGCTCGCTCTCGCGGCTACGTTGGCCAGATCACCGCCAACTCCTTCATGAAGCGAGACTTCGGAAAGAAGCTCATCGAGGACTACTTGCCGGGCGTCAACCTCGAACTGATCGTGAACACGTCAGGTGCCTACATACCTGGACACGGCACCCCGACCGTCCTTCTGTTCGGTACCCACGAGCCGGCACAGGCGCCCGAGGTTGCGGCTGTCCTCTCAAAGCGGGGTGAGCCATCCACGCCCCCCAATCCGTCGAAGGGCCAAGTGTGGTCCAGCATCGCGGCGCACTGGTCGACCACGGGATTCGAAGACGAGTACGTCTCCGTAGCTCGACTCGAGCGGACAGATCTGGCCCGCCACCCCTGGAGCCTCGGCGGTGGTGGCGCCATGGAACTCAAGGAGTTGCTCGAAAATCGGGGCGAACACGTCCTTGGCGACATTGTCGCTGCGATCGGGCGCACGACAGTGGCGGGCGAAGACGATGTGTGGATCGGGCCTGCCGGCACGTGGACGCGCGCCGGCCTGGGCGCGCACGCGAGGATGCTGATCGTCGGTGAGTGTGTCCGCGACTGGGCTTTCCTTTCGGCACCGGAGATCCTGTACCCCTATGTCGCTCTTGGCGGCGCTCCGGTTGGACCTGACCACCCCCTCGTTCGGCGTCTCTGGCCATGGCGAAGCTCCCTGTCGAACCGGACGGTATTCGGGAAGCGGATCGGAGATGGCCGCCGGCCATGGTGGGAACACCTCGAGCACTACGCAGAAAGGCTGAAGACACCTCTGGGCATCGCGTTCGCCTTTGTCACCACCCACAACCACTTCGTCCTCGATCGCGGCGGCAAGGTCTTCAACCGCTCTGCGCCCATCATCAAGCTGCCCGCCTCCGCCACCGAAGACGACCACCTCGCCCTCCTCGCCTACCTCAACAGCTCCACAGCGGCGTTCTTCTTCCGGCAGGCGGGCCATAGCAAGGGTGCGCAGGGCGTGAATGAAGGGCACAAGTCGGAGGAGTGGGAACAGTTTCTCGAGTACAGCGGCGCCCTGGTGGAGTCGGTCCCGCTGCCTCCGGGCCTCGCAGCGCTGGCGCCTCTCGGCCGGGCTGCGGATCAGCTCGCCCAGCAGATCACGGCGCTACAGCCCGTGGCGATCGCCGACAGCGCCAAGGACGTCGCGGCGTTCGAGCTGGGCGTTGAGCATGGGCGCCTAGCGGTCGACGGCCTGCTCCAGAACCTGGTCGCGGTTCAGGAGCGCATCGACTGGGCGGTCTACCAGCTCTTCGGTTTGACCAGCGTGGCGCCGGCGATCCCCGACGCGCTTGCGCCGGGGCAGCGCAACTTTGAACGCCAGCTCGTCTTCGAACAGCCTCTCACGGCGTGGTTCGCGCGTAACGGGTATGCACGCCCAGAGTCGGCCCCCGCCGCGCCGCATCCCGAAACCACCCGCGAGGTCGCAATCCTCGAGAAGCCCGAGCACAAGCGCCGGTGGTCGGCACCCGACTACGACAAGGGGGTAGCGGGGGCCAGAACGCTGTTAGCGGTACGCCGGCTCGAGTCCCGGCTGGCGGATGCGGATCGGTCGGTTGCGAGGGGTGAGATCGTCCGATCTCTCGAGAGCGGCGGACTGGCCGACCAGGCGGCGGAGGTACTTGCCGACCAATCCGTCCCGTTCCTCGCCACTGCACGGTTCAACGATCTGGGCGCTGAGAAGCACCAGGCGTGGCTGGCCACCTGGGACACGCAGAGACTTCAGGACCAGGGCGTCGCGAGTGCCCACCCCGAAGTGCCCCCGAAGTACGGAAGCACCGACTATGCGAGCCCTCAATTCTGGCAGCTGCGCGGCAAGCTTGACGTCCCCACCGAGGCGTTCATCTCCTACCCGGGATGCGAGTCCGACAGGGACGGCGAGCCTGTCTATGGTTGGGCCGGCTGGGATCATCTGCAGCGCGCTCGTGCGCTCGCCGCCCTCTACATGGAGCGCAAGGATGGTGAGGGCTGGAAGAAGGAGCGGCTGACGCCGATGCTGGCGGGGTTGCTGGAGCTGCTGCCGTGGGTGAAGCAGTGGCACAATGAGCCGAGTGAGGAGTTTCAGGGGCTGAGGATGGGGGAGTACTTCGAGAAGTTCCTCGAGGGGGAGTGCAGGCAGCTTGGGTTGACGCACGAGGACCTTCGGGCCTGGCGGCCCGAGAAGAAGCGCAAGGCGAGCAGGAAGAAGAAGGCCGAGCCGACTGATGAGTGAGCCGACCAGCGTGCGTGATCTGTTCGACCTGCCGGACCAGATCCGGAAGGGCGACTTCGTCCTCAAGCTCACCGAGGGTGTCGGCAACCCGCGCGCGACCGCCGAGAGCTATGTCGTCACACCGGGGCTGGCGCAGGCGTTCGATCAGGCGCTGGGGCTGGTGGGGAGCGCGCTGCGCGATGGGCGTAGCCAGGCGGCGTACCTGCACGGCAGCTTCGGGTCTGGCAAGTCGCACTTCATGGCGCTGCTCAGCCTGCTGCTGGCGGGAAATGAGGACGCCTGGCGGCTCGCGGAGCTGCATGCGCTGCGTGAGCGGCATGGCTTCGTCGGCAAGACGCGGCTGCTCGAGCTGCACTTCCATATGATCGGCCACGAGTCGATCGAGGCCGCCATCTTCACCGGGTATTTGAACCACCTGCGGGTTGCGCACCCCGCCGCCGCGCTGCCCGGGCTGTTCGCCGACGAGATGCTGTTCGACAACGCCGAGTCGATGCTCGGCAAGCTGGGTGAGCAGGCCTTCTTCGCGCCCATGAACCAGGGCGCCAGCGCCGACGCCGGCTGGGGCGAGCTCGGCCAGAGCTGGGACAGCGCACGCTTCCGCGCCGCCGCTCACTCGTCCGATCCCAAGGTGCGCGAAGAGCTGTTCTCCGCCCTGGTCAAGAGCCACTTCCAGGGCTGGGAGCGCGGCTCGCGCAGCTTCGTCGACCTCGACTCCGGCCTCGCCACCATGGCCCGCCACGCCGCCGGCCTCGGCTACGGCGGCGTCGTCCTCTTCCTCGACGAGCTGATCCTGTGGCTCGCCGGGCGCGCCTCCGATGCCGCCTGGCTGCACGCCGAGGCGCAGAAGATGGTCAAGCTGGTCGAGGCCACCGACCTGCACCGCGACATCCCGATCGTCTCGTTCATCGCGCGCCAGCGCAACCTGGCCGAGCTGGTCGGCGAGGACTATGCCGGCGTCGAGAACCTGCGCCTGCACGAGTCGCTCAAGCACTGGGAGGGTCGCTACGACACCGTGCACCTGGAGGACCGCAACCTCCCGGCCATCGTCGAGCGCCGCATCCTCCGGCCCAAGGACGCCGCCGCCAAGGCCACCCTCGACGACGCCTTCGAGAAGCTGAAGCGCGGCGCCGGCAACGCCTGGAACACCCTGCTCGGCAGCGAGGACCCGGTCGCTTTCCGCCGCCTGTACCCGTTCAGCCCGGCGCTGGTCGACGTCCTGGTCGCGCTGTCGAACTCGCTGCAGCGTCAGCGCACGTCGATCAAGCTGCTGATGGAGATCCTGGTCGAGCACACCAGCGACCTGGCGCTCGGCGAGGTCGTCCGCGTCGGAGACTTGTTCGACGTGCTGGCCGCCGGGCAGGACTCGGCCGACGGCGTCATGCGCAGCCGCTTCGAGGCCGCCAAGCAGATCTACCGCTACCAGTTCCTGCCCCTCATCCAGCGCCAGAACCGCACCGAGTCGGAGGACAAGTGCCAGCGCATGCGCCCGGCACACCCGACCCGCCTGGGCTGCTCGGGCTGCCCCGAGCGCCAGTGTCGCAGCGACAACCGCCTCATCAAGACGCTACTCATCGCCGCCCTGGTGCCCGAGGTCGACGCGGTCAAGGATCTGACTGGCAGCAAGCTGGTGCAGCTCAATCACGGCTCGCTGAAGGTGCCAGTCGCAGGCACCGAGTCGATCCTGGTGGCGCAGAAGCTCCGCGGCTGGGCCACTGACATCGGCCAGCTCAGCATCGGCAACGAGGCCGACCCGCGCGTGCGCCTGCGCCTGGAGGGCGTCGACGTCGGCCCCATCCTGGAGCGCGCGCGCAAGGCCGACTCCGATGGCGCCAAGCAGCGGATCCTGCGCGAGCTCTTGTTCGAGGCGCTGGGCCTGGAGAAGGTGCTGGAGCCCGGCAAGACCCACAGCGAGGAGTGGCGCAAGACCGCGCGCACCGGCCACGTGCACTTTGGCAACATCCGCACCATGAACCCGGACCACCTGCGCTGTCCCGACGACTACGACTGGCGCATGGTCATCGACTATCCGTTCGACGACGGCAACTTTGGCCCCAGCGATGACCTCGAGGCGCTCGATCGCTTCAAGGAGAGCGGCAACGGCTCGTGGACCCTGGCCTGGCTGCCCAGCTTCCTGTCCGCCGCCAGCGTGAAGATGCTCGGCGAGCTGGTGGTGCTGGAGCACATCCTGGAGAACCGCGAGAGCGCGCGCCAGTATGTGGCCGATCTGTCGGTCGAGAACCAGAGTCGCGCGCTGACCGACCTCGAGAACCTGCGCAGCATGAAGAAGGCGCGCCTGATGCAGGTGCTGGAGGCCGCCTATGGCTTGGCCTCGGTGCGCGAAGGCGACCTCGACACCTCGCGCTCGTTGGAACAGCACATGGTGCTGCTCAAGCCGGGGGCGCGGATGGTAGCGCGGGTGCCGCCCAACTTCGCCGAGTCGGTGGCTGTGTACATCCAGGATCTGCTGAGTACCCGCTGGCCGCGCCACCCCCAGTTCGGCAGCAAGCTCAGCAAGAAGCGCGCGGGCGAGCTGGTCGAGCTGTTCGGTCAGCTGGTCGATGCCGAGGACAAGCGGATCGGGGCCGACCGGGCGCTGGTCGACGAGGTGCGCGGCACCCTGGGCGAGCTGGGCCTGGTGCGCGTGACCGAGAACGCGATCTATCTGCTGGAAGACCGCACCTTGCAGGAGCTAGAGAACCGGCGCGCCCAGCGTGCGGTGGACCAGCCGACCGTGGGGCAGCTGCGCCAGTGGCTCGACGAGCAGGGCCGCATGGGTCTGCAGAGCGAGGCCGAGGATCTGGTGGTGCGCTGCTGGGCACGCTGGGCGGCGCGCACCTTCGTGCACTATGGCAAGGCGTATCAGCCAGTGTCGGGCACCGCGATCCCCGACGAGGTCGTGCTGGAGAAGCCGGTTCTGCCGGGTCAGGCCGACTGGGTGAAGGCGCTGGCCCAGTCGGGCCACCTGTATGGGGCGACGCTGCCCGGCAAGGCGCTGCACGCCGACAACCTGAAGCGCTTCGAGACCGAGCTGGCGGGCAAGCTGAAGAACGTGGCGGCTGCGGTGGACAAGCTGCCCGCGCAGCTGGAGCGCTGGGCGACGCTGTTCGGTGTGGCGCGCGATGCCGAGCGGCTGCGCACTGCACGAGCTGGGGCGGCGCTGACGGCGGCACTGGTCGGACAGTCGCCGGTCAGACAGGTCGAGGTGCTCGCGGGTGCGGTGCCCGAGACCTCAGCGCAGGCGATGGGCAAGAGCAACAGCTCGGCGGCGCAGCTGCTCCCGCTGCTGGGTGATCGGCTGGTGTTCGGCCAGTTCGAGACGCTGCTCGCGCGGCGGGCCGAGCTGGCCGGCGCGGAGGAGCTGCTGGAGAAGGCTGCCGCCGCGGTTCGTCAGGACGAGATCAACATCGCGCTGGTCGAGCGCCTGCGCGCGCTGGCCGAGGATGCCCAGGGGCTACTGCACCCGGTGGCGCCGCCGGTGGCACAGCCACGGGGTGAGGTCGTTCTGCGGCGTGGCGTCTCGGTGCAGGGCAGCAGCGCGGTGCGCGCCGAGCTGGGCTTGGTGCTGGCCGAGCTGGAGGCCGCGCTCGCGACCGCCGGGGATGGTGTCGAGCTGCGCGGTGAGCTGACCTTGACCAAGAGGCCGCCCCGTTGAGCACCGTGCCCCACCTGAGCCGCGGTGTCCTCGAGAGCGAGCTCGACCGTCTGTACGCCGAGCGTGGACGCCTCCTGGTCGCGCTGCACGGCACTGGGGACAAGGACACGCTCGAGATCCGGGGCGCCAATGTCCGCGTCGTGCCGGTGGGGTCGGAGCTGGAGCTGCGCCGCGAGCTGCTCGGCGTCGACCTGGGCGACCGCGTCGCATTCCTGGTGCGCGGCACCGTCGCGTTGCCGATCGATCTGCAAGGACGCTTCGCCAAGAACGGGCGGATCTTCCGGGTCGGCCCCGAGGCGCGGGTGCAGAACCTGTTCGGTGCCACCGAGGTCGAGGACGGCGTGCGCGACTGTCCGCTCGGCGAGTACCTGCTGAAGTATCCGCTGGGCGAGCGACTGCCGGTTGCCGGCGGGCGCCTCACCGTGGACGCCATGTGGTCGACCTGGCTGGCGCGGGTCTGGGGCCTGCCAGCCGGCGGCGAGCTGGCCCTTGATGTCCTGCTCGGGTGGACCGCGGTCGATGGTCGCGGGCCGCTGTTCGTGGCGACCATGGAGGAGCGCGGCGCGGGTGCCGTGCGAACCGGGCTGCTCGCACACCTTGAGCGTCGTCTCGGCCCGGCTGGGCCCGTGGTGTGGAAGGCGTGGGAGGCGGGCCGAGGGGCGGCGGCGCTGGAGCTGGGGCTGGTCCTGCATGGACTTCGCGCCCGGCTGACAGTGCCGGAGGTGGCCCTCTGGACGCGCCTGGCCTCGCAGGAGGTGCTGGGCAAGGTCGAAGACGCCGTGCTGGTCCGCCTCGGCGAGGTCGCGGACACGGCGTTGCGGTCGGTCGAACAGCGTTCTGGTGCGCCGGTCGTGCGCGCGCTGGTGGCGGCAGCGGACCGCCGCGCCGCGGTGCCCGAGCTGGCGCCGCATCTCTCGGGTTCGAATCGTCTGCCCTCGGCCTGGCGGGCACGGCTCGAGCAGCTCGGCGAGGCGCTGCTCGAGGTCGCCAGGGCACCTGGCCATGCTGCCGTGCGCGCCACCATCGAGCGACTGCGTCTGCTGGAGACCCACGAGGCCTTCGCTGATCCCGAGCAGACTGCGACCGTGCTGCGCGCCGACATGGCCGTGCGCCTGGCTGCCTGGCTGGCTACCGGGGCCAGCACCCCGAACGAGCCGTCCTTGACCCCCTATGGTGAAGTCGAGGCGCTGGCCGGCTGGTATGTGCGCGAGGGTGGCTATCTCGACTGGGCCCGGCGCGCTGCGCGGGGCGGCGGTGACGGCGCCTTCGCGCGTGGCGCCAGCGCGATCGTGACCGCGGTCGACGGTCTCCGCGAAGAGCTGGACCGTCGCTTCGCGCGCGCGCTGCCCGCGTGGCACACCGCGGGCCGACCTGCGACCCAGCTCATCCCCATCGATCAGGTCATCAAGCGGATCGCAGGCCCCTTCCTCGACGAGGACGCCGAACGCAAGCTGCTGGTCGTCCTGATGGACGGCATGGCCTGGGCACAGGCGGTCGAGCTGCTTGGCTCGATGGGCGGACGCACCTCGGCCTGGGGACCGCTGGCCTGGCACGGCATCGGCAAGCACCGCGTCGGTGATGCGCCCTACCCACCGGTCATCACCAACTTCCCGACCCTGACCGAGGTCAGCCGCAGCGCCCTGTTCGCGGGCAAGCCGATGCCACCCGGGACGACGTCGAACACCGCGGACGATCCCAAGCGCTGGCAGGCCAACCGCGTGGTCCTCGAACACACGGCCGCGAACGACCAACCAGTCCTGCTGCTCAAGGGCGAGGGCCACACCAAGGATGGCTCGGCGTCCACCGAGGCTCTCAGCCAGGTCGCTGACACGCGCCGCCGCCTGGTCGGCGTGGTCATCAACGCCATCGACATGTCCCTCAAGAGCGACCCCGCCCATCGCCACCAGTGGACGGTCGACACCGTGAAGTCGCTGCGCGATCTGCTCGACAAGGCCGCCGAGGTCGGGCGGGCCGTCCTCCTGTGCAGCGACCATGGTCATGTGCCCGCGGATCGCTTGAATCCCAGCGGCGCCGCCATGAAGGAGGGCGCCCGCTGGCGCACCTGGCAGACCGCCGGGGACCCCGTGCAGGGGGACTACGAGATCGCCCTGGCAGCAGGCGATGGTGTGTGGGCGCCCCGGGGCGCACATGGAGTGGTCCTGATCGCCGACGACGCCCACCGCTATGGCGGAGGCCCCTATGCAGGCGAGCATGGCGGCGCCAGCCTGGCCGAGGTGGTGGCGCCCTGCGTCCTCATCGGCAGCGCCGACGGCCATGCCGCCCAGGAGGACAGCGGTCAGGCGGTGCGTCCGCTGCGCGCGCCAGGGTGGTGGCACTTCGATCTCGGCGCCGAGGCGCGCGCCGACACCGGCGAACACAAGAAGGCGACCAAGCGGCGCGTGCAGCGCACCGATGCGCAGCTCACGCTGCCGACGGTGCCGGTGCCTGAGCCACCGGCGACTGCGCCGCCGCCAGTGCGGGTGCGTGCAGCCGAGTCGCCCCTGGCCAAGTCAGAGCTGCTCGCCGCGCGTGCGCCGGCGGCGACCGTTCGTGAACAGATCATCACGGCCGTCGAGTTCCTGCTGGCCCGTGCCAACAACAACGCCAGCGCAGCAGCCTTTGCCGAGGCCATGGGCGTCCTCGAGTCGCGGGTGCAGGGCTTGGTCTCCAACGTCCTGCAAGGCCCCCTCAACGTGGACGGCTACCAGATCCTGCGCTTCGAGCGCCAGAGCCGCACCGTGTGCCTGGACAAGGAGAAGCTGCTGCAGCAGTTCGAGGTCAAGCTGTGAGCGACCCGTCGGCCCCCAGCACCGACAAGATCAGCCCACTCAAGCGCCGCGAGATCATCGAGGCTCTGCGCATCGGCGCCGTGCCGCGGCGTGGCCTCGAGCTGTTCGCCGTCGGCCTGGGTCGCTTCGAGAAGGCCATCGACGAGGAGCTCGACGCGGTCGCCGCGGGGCGCGGGCGCTTCAAGGCGGTGCGCGGCGACTATGGCGCCGGCAAGACCTTCTTCGCGCGCTGGCTGGAGCACCGCGCGCGTGGGCGCGGCTTCGCGACCGCCCTGGTCCAGATCTCGGAGACCGAAACCCCGCTGTACCGCACCGAGACCGTGTATCGCCGCGCCCTGGAGGCACTGCAGACCCAGGAGTGGAGCGAGGGCGCGTTCGCCAGCCTGATCGACAGCTGGATCTTCTCGCTGGAGGAGGAGGTCATCGCAGCCGGCACCGCCACGGCCGAGGACGGCGAGAAGTTCGCGCGCGCGGTGGGCGACCTGCTGGAGAAGCGCCTGACCGAGGTCAGCAAGACGCAGCCACAGTTCGCGGCGGCGCTGCGCGTCTGCTATGCGGCGCGCCTGCGCGGCGATCACGCCACCGAGCAGGGGCTGATCGCCTGGCTGATGGGACAGCCCAATGTGGCAGCCTCCGTCAAGCGCGAGGCGGGGATCAAGGGTGACGTCGACCCCGACGCCGCGTCAGGGTTCCTGCGCGGTCTGCTCGAGGTCTTGCGTCAGACGGGTCGCAAGGGGCTGGTCCTGGTCCTCGACGAAGTGGAGACCATCCAGCGCGTACGAGGCGATGTCCGCGAGAAGAGCCTGAACGCGCTGCGCACGCTGATCGACGACGTTCACGGCGGACGCTATCCCGGGCTGTATGTGCTGATCACGGGGACGCCCGCCTTCTTCGACGGGCCGCAGGGCGTGCGCCGCCTGGCGCCGCTGGCGCAGCGGCTGCAGACTGACTTCTCGGGCGATCCGCGGCACCACAACCCGCGCGCTCCGCAGATCTGGCTGCAGTCGTTCAACCACGACCGCATGATGGAAGTCGGACGGCGGATCCGCGACCTCTACCCGAGTTCAACGCCCGACCGGGTGCTGGCCAAGGTCAGCGACGCCGTGGTCGAGCGCCTGGCCCGCGCCGTGACCGGCCAGCTCGGGGATAAGGTCGGCATCGCGCCCCGCCTGTTCCTGCGCAGACTGGTGGACATCCTCGATCGCGTGGACACCTTCGACGACTTCGATCCCGGCAAGGACTACGACATGCTGCTCAAGGTCAGCGAGATGTCCGCCGAGGAGGCCGCCGCGGCAAGCGCCGTCCGCACGGTGGATGACATCGAGCTCGACCTGGCGGCGCGCCCCGACGGCGAGCCCGAGAAATGACCTCGGGGTTCGACCGGCTCTCGCCGGCGCTGCAGTATCAGATCGTCAACACCCTGGGGTTCACTGGGCTGCGCCCGGTGCAGGAGGCCGCAGCGCACGCCATCCTGGATGGCAAGAACTGCGTCGTGCTGGCGCCGACCGCGGGTGGCAAGACCGAGGCGGCGCTGTTCCCTCTGCTGTCGCGGATGGACACCGACGACTGGCGCCCCGTCTCGGTGATCTATGTCGCCCCCATCCGCGCGCTTCTCAACAACCAGGAGGAGCGCCTCAGCCGCTACTCCGGGATGCTGGGGCGGCGCGCCTTCAAGTGGCACGGTGACGTCAACGCTTCGGGCAAGCAGGGCTTCGTCGGCGAGCCAGCCGATGTCTTGCTGACCACCCCCGAGAGCCTCGAAGTCATGCTCATGAGCAAGAAGGTGCCTGCAGAGCGCCTGTTTCGCGGCCTGCAAGCGGTGGTCATCGACGAGATCCACGCCTTCGTGAGCGACGACCGCGGCGGCCACCTGTCGGCGGTGCTGGAGCGGCTATCGCGCTTCTGTGGCCGCGATGTCCAGCGCATTGGCCTGTCGGCCACGGTCGGGAACCCCGAGGCCATCCTGCGTTGGGTCGCCGGCAGCTCGAAGCGCGAGGGCGCCGTGGTCAACCTCGGCCCCAGCAAGCGCGAACCAGAGATCCAGCTCGACTGGGTCGCCAGCCTCAGCAACGCCGCCCGCATGGTCGCCGAGCTGCACCGCGGCAAGAAGCGCCTGGTCTTCGTGGACAGCCGCCGCAACGTCGAGGCCCTGGGACGCGAGCTGCGCGAGCAAGGCGTCGACACCTATGTGACCCACTCCAGCCTGTCCCTGGAGGAGCGCCAGGCCGCCGAGGCTGCATTCCAGGACGGCAAGGACTGCGTCATCGTCGCGACCAGCGCGCTCGAGCTGGGCATCGACATCGGCGATCTCGACCATGTGCTCCAGGTCGACGCGCCCACCGGCGTCGCTGCATTCTTGCAGCGCATGGGCCGCACCGGCCGGCGTGAAGGCAAGGCCCCCAACTGCACCTTCCTGTGTACCGAGCCTGACGGCCTGCTGCGCGCGGCCGCCATCGTGCGCCTGTTCCGCCAGGGCTTCGTCGAGCCGGTCACCATTCGCACGCGACTCGCCCACTTGCTTGCGCACCAGCTGATCGCCCTCAGCCTCCAAGTCGAGGGCGGCATCCCCGTCGCCGACTGGTGGGCCTGGCTATCGAGCGCGACGCCGTTCCAGGGCCTGACCGACGCCGACCGCGCCGATCTGGTCGCCCACATGCTGGCCGAGGACATCATCGTCGAAGGCGCCGGCCGCTACAGCCTCGGCGACCGCGGCAACAAGCTCTACGGCCGCCGCAACTTCTCCGAGCTCTACGCCGTCTTTTCCACCCCACAGTCCCTCACCGTCCTCTGGGGCAGCAGCGAGATCGGAAGCATCGACGTCCTGTTCGCCCAGCAAGAGCGCGTAGAGAGCCTGAGCTTCGTCCTCGGCGCCAAGGCCTGGCGCGCCGTCGAGATCGACTTCAAGGAGGGCGTCGTCCGTGTCGAGCCCATCGCCAACAGCGAGCTGGCCCGCTGGCAAGGTCGCCCCCAGCTCCTCGGCCGCGAACTTTGTCAGTCCATGCGCGAGATCCTCACTTCCGACGCGCCCGCCGCCGAGTGGTCCCAGCGCGCCCGCGCCAAGCTGACCGAGCTCCGCGCCGAGTACGCCCTCACCCCGGGTGAGCCCCTCGAGCTCGTCCCCGACACCTACGGCATGCGACTGTGGACCTTCGCCGGCGGCAAGGCCAACAACCTCCTCGGCCGCGCCCTCGAGTCGATCCTCGGCGACAAGGTCGTCACCGACAACCTCTACATCGCCTTCCGCGGCCAGGCCGCCGCATCCGACGTCGCCATCCGCCAGGCCATCGACCAACTCAGCAAGGAGGCCCGCCCCAACCACGACGACGCCCTCCGCTTCGCGGAGTCCTGCGGCAAGTCGAGGATGTCCAAGTTCCAGCCCTGCCTGCCACCACGGCTCGAGGCGGAGTATCTCGCCGAACTCCTGACCGACCACGCCGCCGCCCGCGCCATCCTGACCCGCCCCACGTCTGACAGGTCAGACCCCCACGTCTGACAGTCAGACGCCGACGTCTGACCGGTCAGACGTCGCTGCCCCCGTGCTCAGGCAGCTGGACGACGCGAGTCCGGCAAACCATGCAGGCGCCGCCACGCGGACGCAGGCTCTGCTCGGATCTGACGCAGCGGGCCCACGAAACCCGGCGCCCGCGCTCACATGATCGCCGAGCGCTGATGGCATATCGGATGCACTACGCGGGGCATGCGCCATCACTCGAGAGTGTTCTTCGGAGTGGTCGTCTTTCTGGCCAGCGTGACCGGCTGCGGCGGCGACTCGGGCTCGAGCCAGGCTGATCCCAAGGCGCCGTTTCCCATGTACACCGCCAACACGCGGTCGTCCTGGACGCGCACGCTCCCCGACGGGACCCAGAAGCGCTACGACTCCCGGTTGATCGGTCAGGTCACGGTCGACGGAAAGACCTACGAGAAGTTCCAGGCCGGCGATGCCCCGACCACCGCAGGCGGCAGTGGTGCCGAGCTGGTGGGCCACATCGTTGACGCTGACACCATCATGGCGGTCAGCGTGGCGTTCCGGACCACCTCGGCGACCATCCTCGGCGTGCCCGAGTACGTGTCGGCGACCGCTGACGCACCGGTCAAGCTCGAGATCGAGCCACCACTGGGCGTCGCGCAGCCCTTCTCGGTGTCGGGCAAGGCCGTGCTGGGCAGCCCCACCGCCGCGCCCCAGCTGGGCACCGTGGCCGGCTCGTACACGCTGATCGAGAAGGGCGTCACGGTGGCCTCACCCCTCGGCACGGTCACTGGCTGCAACCACTACACCGCCACCGCGAGCGTGCCGTTCCTGTTCGGCAGCACCGTGACCGTCTCCGGCGAGGCCTGGTACTCACCCCAGCTGGGCATCGTGAAGGCGACTCTGTCGTCCCCGCTCAGCGGGCTCTCGGTCGGCATGGCGGCCAGGGGCGACGGCTTCGATCTCGGCGACGGCTGGGCCTCGGTGGCCGCGGTCGGCACCCGCGGCAGCGGCGCCATCAGCGGCGCGTTCCAGCTCAGCTCGCGCGACTTCGCCGGTGAGTTCGACGCCGACAAGAACACCCACGCCAAGATGTACCTCGAGGTCCGCTGGGCCGACGAGGCCAAGGCCATGACCGACACCAAGCCGTTCGTGCAGCCGGTGTTCGGGACCGTGTTCGGCCAGTTCCCCTCGACCCTGGTGCTGTCGCCGGTGTCGCTGCTGTTCCCCGAGGACAACGGCAAGGGCTACAAGCACTGGGTCGGCTTCGTCGATCAGGCGGCCAAGAACGAGACCCAGAACGGCATCGCCTACAGCATCACCGCGAACTACGACGCATCCTTCAGCCCCATCCGCCTCGCCGGCCGCATCGTCTACAAGCGCATCACCCAGCCCTGACCGCGGTGGGCTGCTAACGCGCCTTCTTGGGCCCCGGGTGCGCGGCGCGGAAGCGGTAGCCTTGCAGCGTCTTCATGCCGGCGTCGGCGTCGGCCGGCGCGGGCTTGGCCAGCTCTTGCTCCAGGGCCTTGCGCAGGAGGTCGCCGCGCGAGCCCTGCGCCAGCGCGCCACCTGCGGGCGCCGCCGGCGTGGCCGCGGCAGGGGCCGGGGCCGCCACCGGGCGCTTCTCGACCACCTTGCGCGACCAGGCGCCGAACAGGCTCGACAGCTTGTCCTCGACCGACTTGTTCGGCGGCAGCGGGCCCGGCGGGTCGACCGTGCGGCGACGCTCGACCTCGGAGCGCGCGCGCTCGCGCGCGATCTCCACGCTGGGGTCGACATAGCGCTCGTGCGCGAAGCAATCGGCCAGCGCCTTGCGCAGCGCGTCCATCGACGGGTAGCGCTGCTCCGGATCCTTGGCCATCGCGGTCAGGATGGTGCGCTCCATGGTGGTCGTCAGCTCGCCCTGGCGCTCGGCCGGCAGCACGTCGCGCGGCGGCACCGGCTCGGCATAGACGTGCTGCTGCAGCACCATGATGGTGGTCTGGCCATCGAAGGGCAGGCTGCCGGTCATCATCTCGTACAGCATGACGCCGGCGGCGTAGACGTCGACGCGGCGGTCGTGCGGCTTGCCCTTGATGACCTCGGGCGCCATGTAGAACGGCGTGCCCGTGATGTGGCCCTGGCCCTCGTGCACGGCCTGGATCAGGCGCGCGGTGCCGAAGTCGAGCAGCTTGACGAAGTCGAAGTCACCCTCGGGGCGCTTCTCGGCCGGGCGCCCCGGCGCCTCGCGCTGCACCACGCGGGTGCCGGCGCGCGGCACCAGCAGCACGTTCTCGGGCTTGAGGTCGCCGTGCAGCATGTTGTGCGCGTGCACCGCGTCCAGCGCGCGCGCGATCTGGTTCATGATGTTGATGGCGCGCAGCGCCGGCATCGGCGACGCCTCGGTGATGAGATCGTCGAGCGACTTGCCGCCCAGGAGCTCCATCACGAAGTAGACATTGCCGTCACCCATCTCGCCGAAGTCCGAGACCTCGACGATGTTGGGGTGCCTGATCCGGCTGGCGGCCTGGGCCTCGCGCAGGAACTGGGCGGTGTGCGAGGGATCCGACAGGTACTGCTCGTGCAGGATCTTCACCGCGACCGAGCGATCCAGCCAGTTGTGGTCGGCACGGTACACGGTGCCCATGCCGCCGCGACCGATGACCTCGGTCAGCCGGTAGTTTCCCACCGATGATCCCAGCCGGGGATCGTCCGCTGCTTCGGGCGGTGCCATCGCTCGCCTCGTGTCTCCTCGGCCTGTCCTGTCAGCGCGGTGGACCGCGCTTCCCACCGAGCAATACTGTACCGCATCGCGGGCGCCGGCTACCATGCCTCCGTGCAACGCACTGGCAAGGCTGGTCTCGTGGTCACCCTCACCATCCTCGTCATCGCCATCGCCAGCGGCGGTCTGGCAATGTGGGCTGGGGGCTGCGGTGGTGGTCACCGTCAGGGCAGCGGCGGCCAGGACTTGCCGACCGCGCGCCCGGTCGGCGGCGCAGGCCCGGGCACTGCCAAGGGTCGGCCCGAGCAACCGCCAGTGGCGCTGGGGAAGGCCCGGGTCACGGTGACTTGCGCGTTCTCGAGCGGCTGGGCCGCCGCCCTGCCGCGCAGCGTGGTCGACCCGCGCCGGGACGACTTCCTGATGCAGGCGCTGATCGGCCTGCGCGAGGATCCGCAGTTCTGGACCACCGAGTCCGAGTACGCCAGCCTGGCACCATGGGCCGCGCAGCCCTGTGACGGCCCCGGCGGCGCCAGCTTCGAGGTCCCCGCGGGCGACATTGTGGTCGTGGTCGGGCAGGCCGACACCTTCGACGGCCGTGGCGCCTACCAGGACAACGGCGCCATCCGCGAGCTCCTGCTGCACGAGGGCGACGACGTGCGCGAGCGCTTCACCCAGCCCGATCTAGTGCTCGATTTCTCGTGCATCTCGTGCCCCTGGCTCGAGGTCTGGGACTTCTCCACCGCGACCTGGCAGCGCCGCGCCGAGATCCTGGTCGACCTCTACAGCGCCGCCCGGGCGCGCAGCCAGCGCCGCGCCATCGGCCAGGTCGAGGTCCGCGCCGGCCTGGTCCGCCTGCGCGTGGCCGAGGACGACGACGAGGTGTCACACCTCGAGGCCCTGACCCTCGAGCTGGGCGGCCTCAGCATCCGCACTCCGCTGCCTGCGACCACGCTCCACCGTGGCCAGCGCGTCATCACGGAGGTCCGCGTCGCGCTGCCCGACGGGCACTATGCAGCCGCGGTGGTCGCCAGCGGCTACTACACGCCGCTGCGTCCATTGCGCTGATTCTGGTCTCTGTCCGGGGGAGAGTGCGGGGAGGGGCGAGGGCAGGGGCGAACGGTCGACGCGGAGCTACGGCTCGGCGCCGCCCTGCTGATCCGACTTGGAGCCCGACTTGTCCGCGCCACCGCGCGCCGGCAGCGGCGTGCCATCGCTGGTGGTCGGATCGCTGCTCGACACCGACCCCACGGCCTGCGCGGCGCTCAGCGCACCGTCATCGCCTTCGCCCGCCTTGCGCGCCGGCAGCGGCGTGCCGTCGCCGACATCATTGGCTACCGACGGCATCGCCGGCAGCGGGGTGCCATCACCGACGTCGTTCGCGAGCCGCGACTGGCCGCGCGCCGGCAGCGGCGTGCCGTCAAAGGCGCGCGCGATCTCGTCGTCGGTCAGGAACGACGCCCCGAAGACACCCTGCAGGTCGTCGACACAGACCGGCGTGGTGCCCAGGTAGACCACGTACAGCGCGGCGTCGTCCGCGATCTCTCGCAGTGACACCACCCCGTGTGCGGTCGGCATCGCGGTGCCGCAACCTGGCAGGTCAGGGAGCCGTGCCAGCGGCACACGCTCCAGGTCGGTGCTGCGCTCGCTGACGGACCGTCCGTCGCTCCCGCAACCCGCGGCCAGGGTCGACCCCAGCGCAAGGCCCAGCATGAGTAGGCGCCTCATCTCGAATCCTCCACTTTGGAATCGCTGCTTCGCACCGTGCCCGGTGTGGGCAGCGAGATTCCGTGCTCCTTGACGAGCTGTGACAGACGCGGCCGCTTCATTCCCAGAAGGTCGGCCGCACGTGTGATGTTGCCCCCCGCATCCGCCAACGCCCTGGTGATGCACTCGAGCTCGATGCGACGCTTGAGCTCCTTGAGCGAGAGTCCACTGTCCTGCGCGTGCTGATACGCGGTGTCGATGGCGTTGCCCTTGGCCGGCCGCGCCCCGGCAGCACTGCCGTTGAGCTGGGTCTTGCCACCCGCCAGCCCAGCCGCAGCGGCGCCGCCAGCGCCGGCGTTGATCGCCGCCTGCGCCGCCTGGGTCGCCGCGCCACGCTCGGCGTCGCGGCCCTCGCCGCGGAAGATCTCGGCGTAGTCGGCGAAGTCCTGGACCTGGATCTCGGCGCCGTCGGCGAACAGCGACACGCTGCGCAGCACGTTCTCGAATTCGCGGATGTTGCCTGGCCAGCGGTAGCTGGCCAGCATCTCCAGCGCGCCCGGCGCCAGCACCTTGCGCTCGCCGTTGCGCTCGCGCGCGATGCGCTCCAGGAAGTGGTCCGCCAGCAGGGCCAGGTCCTCGCGGCGCTCGCGCAGCGGCGGCAGCTCGATCTGCAGCCCCTGCAGGCGGTAGTACAGATCCTCGCGGAAGGTCCCGGCCGCCACCATGGCCTCGAGATCGCGGTTGGTGGCGCAGATGATGCGCACATCGACCTTGATCGGCGCAGTGCCGCCGACGCGCTCGAACTCGCGCTCCTGCAGCACGCGCAGCAGCGCGACCTGGGTCTTGGGCGAGACGTCGCCGATCTCGTCGAGGAAGATCGTCCCGCCGTCGGCCAGCTCGAAGCGGCCCTTGCGCCGCGCCAGCGCGCCGGTGAACGACCCGCGCTCGTGGCCGAACAGCTCCGACAGGAGCAGGCTCTCGACCAGGGCGCCGCAGTTGACCTTGATGAAGGGCTGGCCGCGGCGCGGGCTCGACTCGTGGATGGCCTCGGCGACCAGCTCCTTGCCGGTGCCGCTCTCGCCGCGGATGAGCACGATCGACTCGTAGGGCGCCACGCGCTCGATGAGGTCGAAGACCTGGCGCATGCGCCGGTGCGACCCGATCATCTTGGGGAAGCGCACCGGCTTGGCGCGCACCGGCGGCTCGCTCGCCGGCGCTGCGACGGCCAGCGCGGCCGCGCCCGGCGCCACCACCGCCACGGTCTCGGCTTTCGGCGGCGTCTGCGCCTGCGTCGGAGCCGGCACATCCAGCGCCACCGCGGTCCAGCCCATCATCGCCTGCAGCTTGCGCCGGTCGGCGTCGGCGTCGAACGCGGCCAGGAACTCGGCCGGCACGCTGGCGCGCACCTCGGCCGCGGCCCGCGCCGCCGCCTTGCGCTCGCGCTCGTAGCCCTTGGCGTCGCCCGCCGCGCCCAGCAGCTCGGCCAGACGCACGCGCGCGCGCATCTCGCCCTCGGGATCGCCCAGCTTCACATAGGCCGCCGCGGCCTCGTCGAGCGCGATGCGCAGCTCGGCGGTGCCGCCGCGCGTGGCCAGCGCGACATCGACCTCGAGCAGCCGCGCCTGTGCCGCCGCCTTGCGCGATGGCGGCTCGCCCAGCTCGCCGAGGTGGCTGCGCGCCCCGGCGAGGTCGCCGCGGGTCAGCGCCAGCTGCGCCAGGTTGAACAGCGACAGCGCCAGCTCCTCGCGGTTGCCGACCTTCAGGGCCTGGCTGCGCGCGCTGGCGAAGTGCTGCTGCGCGAGCTCCAGCTTGCCCTCACACACCGCGATGCGCCCGCGCAGGTTCTCCAGGATGACCAGCATGGTCGGCGGGGCACCCTCGCCCTGCAGGCGCGCCGCGAACTCGGTCATGCCCTGCGCGTGGCCGGCGTCGCCCAGGCCGAGGTAGAGGTCGCCGAGGTCGAGCGCGACCCAGGCCAGCCAGCTGCGGTGCCCGATCCGCTTGAAGGCCGCGACCGCCTCCTGGTAGTGGCCCAGCGCGGCGCGGTAGTCGCGCCGCCACTGCGCCAGCACGCCCAGGTTCTGCAGGCAGAAGGCGCGGTGACGGTGGTCGCCGGCGTCCTTGGCGGCGTCCAGCCCGTCCTGGTAGCAGCGCTCGGCGCGCTCGTGATCACCGGCGCGCAGCGAGGCGATGCCCAGGTTGATCAGCGCGCGCGCGACCTCGGGCGTCACGCCCGCCGCCCGCGCGTCGCCCAGGTTGGCCTCGAAGCGCCGCGCCGCCTCGCCGTAGTCGCCCTGCTCCAGCGCGACCTTGCCCAGCGAGTTCGACACCGCGATCAGCACCGGCAGCAGCGAGCGATCGCTCTGTCCCAGCTCGAGCGCACGCCGCCCGCTGGCCAGCGCGGCGTCGTGCTCGCCGCCCAGGAAGCCGGCCTCGGCGATGTCGGCCAGCACGCGCACCATCTCGGCGTGATCGCCGTCGGCGTCGCTGAGGCCGCGCGCGCGCTCCAGCTCCGCCCGTGCCGCCGGCAGATCGCCGCGCACCACGTGCAGGTGGCCGATCCGCCTGGCCACCGCCGCCGACGTCGGCGCGTGCTGCTGCAGCGCCGCGGCGTGCTCCAGCGCGCGGCCGTACTCGCCGACCAGCTCGTACAGCTCGCACAGCCGATCACGCAGCCCGGCGCGCACGTCGTCGCGTGCGGTCACCGCCAGCGCACGCTCGTACAGGTCGGCGGCGCGGTCGTAGGCATAGGCCAGCTCGAGCTGTTCGGCGGCCAGCAGCGCCTGATCCACGCCGACCTCGCCGGCGCCGCCGCGCAGCAGGTGCTCGGCGCACGCGGCGGCGTCGCTGTCGCCCACCGCCGCCAGCGCCTCGCCGACCACCAGGTGCAGGCGCGTGATCTCCGCCTCGGGCAGCACGCGCAGGAGCTCTTCGCGGTCGGCGGTGCGCTCGAACCCGATGCGCAGCTCGCCGTCGACCACGCTGCGCGCGATCAAGCCGAGCGCCTGCAGCTCGCCGAGCAACGTCGCGACCTGCTCTTCACCACGCCCGCGCCCCGCCCGCACGTCGGTCGTGACGCTGACCAGGCGCACCAGCAGCTCCGCGCCGGCCGGCTTGGCCAGCAGCGCCAGCGCATAGGCCAGCTCCATCGCGGGTGGCGACGCCCCGGCCAGGCGCTCGCGCACCAGGTCGCCAGCGTCGGCCACGCGCGACTCCAGCATGGCCTCCAGCGCGCGCGGATGGCCCGCGGTCAGCTGCTGGATGCGCGCCACCGCGCCGGCCGACTGCAGGAACGCGCGCACGCCGCCCTCATCCAGGCCGCCCAGCACCATGCGCTCGGCGGCCAGGCCGGCGAACCACTCCGACAGCCAGGCCGAGGTCGCCTGGGCGCCGGTCGGCTCGCGCGTGGTCAGCACGAACAGGCCGCGGAACGGCTCCCCGTCACCATCGCCGTGCACCGCCAGCTCGGGTGCCGCACACAGCGTGCGCGCCAGGTGCAGCGCCAGCGCGCGCGTCGAGCCGTCCGCGTTGTGGAGGTCGTGCATCACCAGCACCGGCGAGCGGCGCTGTCCGACCTCGTGCAAGAACTCGCGCACGCGCTCGAAGAAGGCGATGCGCCGGTTCTCGAACTCGCGCGCGGCCTGGCTGCCGCCCGCCTCGCCCTTGCCGGGCACCGCGCGCAGCCCGCCTTCGGCCAGCGCGGCCTGCCCCTTGAGCGCCGACACCAGGTCACTGGCGCGCTGCAGCTCTTCCGAGCCCACGCCCAGATCCGCCAGATAGGCCAGCGCCGCCTGCACGATCTCGATGAACGGCTGATAGGCACGTCCACCCGGCAGACAGCGACCCTCCAGCACGGGCACGCCCTCGAGGCGCAGTCGCCGCCTGAACTCACCGAGCAGGCGCGTCTTGCCGACCCCTGCGGCGCCGATCACCAGCAGCAGGCGACCGTTGCCCTCGCTGCAGGCGCGGTCGTACAGCGCGCGCGCGCGCGCCAGCTCGGCGTCGCGCCCCACACACTGCGGCAGCCCCGACACCTGCGTGGGCAGGATCCGTTCGCGCACAGCTCCACCGTCGTCCGCCAAACTGGCAGGCACGACCGATAGACCTCGAGCACCGCTACGAGACAGGTTCGACATGATGGTCGTCGCGCAACCTGAAAACTACCTCAACTGCTTGAAAATTTCAAGGGTTAGTCCCCAGGCCTTCACCCTTGGGGCAAAAAAAAGGGCGCTGCCCGCAGGCAGCGCCCTTGTACCTCAGCTTACTGAGTCAGTTACTCGTTCTGACCCGAGGCGTACTTGTCGAAGAACCAGCGGATGTCGTCCAGGGTCTCCAGCTGGCTGGACAGGTTCTGCTGCGCCACCTGCCAGTTGTTGATGGCGACCGGGTCGGTCGGCCGGGCCTGGTAGGCCGAGCGGGCCGCCGCAAAGCTGCCGTCCATGTAGTCCTTGGCAGTCTTGAGCAGGTTGAAGGCCACCGAGCGGCCGTCGTCGGTCTGCGCTGCGCGGTAAGTGGTGCCGGTGCGCGGATCCGTCAGCTCGACGATCGAGCTGGCGGGCAGGTTCTGGTACAGCACGTCGTCGGCCGTGCCCTTGATCGAGACCCGCATGTAGTTCGAGACGTCGAGGGTGTCGTCCAGGGTGTTGTTCAGCGCGGCGAAGGCGTTGGCGATGACCTCGTACTGCACCGAGTAGTTCACCCGCGAGGTCATGCGCGGCGCCGTCACGGTCGGCATGATGCCGGTGCCGGCGTTGGCGAAGCTCACGATGGTCGGCGGCACATACTTGCCCGCCTCGACCGTGCCACCGTAGTTGTTGGCCTTGCCGGTCAGCAGACCATCCAGGATGGTCAGCATCGGCTCGCGCCAGGTGCGGTAGAAGTTGATCGAGTAGTTGCGGCGATCACCGATGTCATCGACGCGGTAGAACACGGCGTCCGAGTCGGTCAGCGCGTCGGTGGCCACGAACTTGTCGTACAGCGAGCCAGCGCGCGTGTAGTAGTAGTAATAGTCGTCGCTGAAGGCCACGTAGTAGGGCTTGGCGCCGTTGAACATGTTCATCGCCAGCTTGGGCTTCAGGGTGGTGCCGTTGGCCTCCTTGGCGCAGTAGGTGTCGGAGTAGTTCTTCCACACCACCGAGCTGTCGATCGGCGTCGTGCTCGGGCAGGTGCCCTGCACGAAGCTGCCGACGGTGCCGATGCAATCCGCCCGCGGCTCGCAGTAGTTGCCGGTGTCGGGCGTCGCCAGGACCTCGGTGAGCAGGTTCATGCCGTCGACCGCGGCGCGCGTCAGGTCCTGCCCGAAGAACTGATTCGAGTAGTAGCGGCCGTAGTAGAAGAAGTACTGGTACGCGGTCGAGAAGTGCTGGAAGTAGCGCGACGAGATGCGGCTCATGTAGCCCGACAGCGACCAGTTGATGCGGTCACGCTTGAACGCGCTGAAGTACCAGTAGTTGCGGTACATGGCGATCGCGTTCTGGACGATCTCGCTCTGCGAGGCGCCCTCGTCCCAGGTCTTGCAGGTCAGCGAGCCGTTGTACTCGTCCGAGCAGAAGCGGTAGGGCACCTCGCGGGTGTTGACCGCGCGGCCCGCCAGCAGGGTGGTGCGCACCTGGTCCACCACCTGCTGGTAGGGGACGGTGACGCGCATCTTGATGTTGTCGATGTTGCCCTTGAACGTGGTCGGGATCGACTCGTAGTTGCCGGTGAACAGCTGGTTCTCCAGCACGTCGCCCGCGGTCGCGGTGGCGGCGGTCGGGAACGTCTCGACCAGCTGGCCGTAGCCGAACTTGATGGCGGCGAAGTCGTACTTGCCGAGGCCGTGGATGTCGGTGTTGAACTTCGCGCCGTAGTCCATCACGGTCGAGTAGCCGAACTCCGACAGCCGGTGACGCGGCCACTCCGCCTTGGGGAACTGCTTGCGGACCAGCCAGAAGTCGTCGAAGTAGTTCAGCGCGTCGGTCGAGCCCTCGAAGTTGTGGCGCAGACCGACGGTGTGGCCGACCTCGTGCTCGGTCAGGCCCAGGAAGATGTCCTCGCGCGCCTTCAGGATCATCGCCTTGCGATCGAGGCCCTTGCCCTTCATCTCGATGGCCCAGCCGATCATCGAGTCATCGGCGAACTCGGCCAGGTAGGCGCAGGTGTTGAGCGCCTTGAAGTTCATCGCCTTCTCCCAGCGCTTGTTCTGCGCCTGCTCGTTGCGGCTGGCGATCGAGGCGGCCTTGATGACCTCGGGCGTGATGGCCATGCCGGGGCGATAGCCCGGGGCCAGCAGCGCGACGTCCTCGTTGACCATCTTGCGCTCCATGTCGGTGCCCTTGAGCTTGGCCAGGTTGGCGGCCTTCATGCCCGGGGCCACCGCGCGCATCGCCTTGAGCTGCTCACGATCCGGCAGCTGGGCGATCAGCTTGGCGTACTGCTGCGGGTCGATCTGGCGCTCGTTGTCGGTCTTGGCGCGCGCGTTGTTGGCGGTGACGGCATCGATGATGTCCTGGCCCTGGAGGATGTCGGCCAGCGTGATGTCGCCGTTCAGGACCTGGACCATCTCGACCGCCGAGGCGGCGTACGCATCGAGGCCGGCGCCGTACAGGTTGGCATTGGCGTTGATGAGCTCGCCCGTCAGCGGATCCGGATCCGAGGGGCCGAAGCCCAGCGGGCCGGCCAGCTGGTCGCGCACGATGTAGTTGATGAAGCTGAAGCGCAGGTCGCCGATGCGCTGCCACACGAACTGGTCGGCCGGCAGCTTCGCGTTCAGGGTCGCGTCCTCGAGCGCGGTGCAGAAGCGCTCGACGTTCTGCTCGGTGAGCTCGGACAGGTCCTCCTTGAGAGGCTCGCCGCTGCGCTTCATCATCGCCAGCGCCGCCGTCTTGGCGGTGGGGTGGGCGTTGGCCCAGTCCTTGGTGCTCGGGGTGGCGACGAAGCTGAGGTCGCGGCCCACGAAGTCCGGGCTGTTGGCGTCGACCGTCCAGCTCTTCAGGTTGCAGGCGTTCTGGCGCACCAGGTAGATCTCGGGCAGCGTCTCGGCGCGGGCGCGGATCTCCTCGTTGCTGGCGCCGGTGGCGCCGTTCTCCTCATTGAGGAGCAGGCCGGCCACGGTGTCCTTGAAGGCGCGGTTGTAGTCGGCGCCCAGGATCTGCGCGGCGTGGAACAGCTCCTCCGGATACTGCGTGTTCAGCCAGTAGGTGACGTTGCGGGTCTTGCGGGCCGAGAACGCGATGGGCGCGCCAGCGGCGTCCTTGGTGGCGCCGTCCCAGATGTTCCAGCGGTTGGCGAGGTAGATCTTGCCCGACTCGGTGATGTCGTACTCACGGTCGAAGGCCACGCGCTCGACGCGGAAGAAGCCGAACTTGGCGAACATGTCGACGCGCGCCGGGGTGCAGTCCTCCTCGCGGGTGTAGCCCGAGGCAGGGCCGCCGAGGGCCGCGATGCCCTCCTCGCAGGGGTGCTGGCCGTCGTTCAGCGCGATGGCCGGGATCAGCTTGCCGGCGTCGTCCTTGAGCAGGACGCCGTCGCGGTACTCCAGCGGCTCGTAGGTCTGCTTGTTGTTGTCGTCGATGGCCAGGTAGGCCTTGTTGGCCTTGTCGATCTTCAGGAACGACGAGCGCACCTTGATCGAGGCCGGGGCGCAGTTGTTCCACGAGTCGGTGCCGCCGCAGGCCTCCTCGCTGAGCTGGAAGCGCGTGGTCACGTCGATGTAGCTCGGCGTGATGAGCGCGCGGTCCGGATCGATCGCGTCCGCGATCTCCGGGACGTAGGACTCCGGCGTGTTGCCGTAGTAGTCCGCCGTCATCGACTGCACGGTGAACAGGATGTTGCGCGTCCAGTCGACCCGCATGTACTCGCGCTCGAACCAGGGGCGGTCCGACGAGTCCTCGTAGATCACGTTGGTCTGCTCGCCGGTCGCGCTGTTGTACGAGCGCTTGACGTCGAAGTGCGACGAGATGCCGAAGGCGGCGATGGGCGCCGACTGGTCATTGGCGCCGTTGGTCCAGGCGTTCTCGCTGCCCGGAATGCTGGCGTACGCGCGGTACGCGATCAGCGAGTTCTCGGTGACGCGCCACCGGATGCGGTCCATGGTGCCCTGCGAACCGATCATGTCGAACCCGGTGTTGGCCGGCACGTCGGTCACGAACTGGCGGTAGTACCACTCGCCCGTGAAGATCGCCTTCGACACCCGTCCCGGCTGCGTGCGGTCGATATCGCCTTCGCTGGCGCAACCAGCGACCGCGAACGCAGCGATGCCGGCCAGTGCAGCCGACACCATCCAGTTGAAACGCCTCATCTGATTCCTCCTCGACATTGCGTTCGAATCCCTGTTGAAAGCCATCATCAATAGACCGCGTCCAGAGACGCGAACCAGCTCGTGTAGTTGTTCGACGGGCTCGTGAAGTCGTAGATCGGGAAGCGGATCGACGTCTGATCGTCGCTCAGCGCCGGCATCGACGACGAGAAGCCGCCCGACAGCGAGTAGCGCGGGGTCAGCTGGTAGCTGACCGAGAGGCCGCCCTCGGTGGTATCGGAGCGCCCGGTCAGCGGCAGGTTCGGATCCGAGTTCACCTCGGGCACCGAGTACTTGAAGATGTTGGTGACGCCGGCCGACAGCGACGCCGACAGCTTCTCGGTGAAGCTGTAGCTCAGGCTGAGCGAGTTGTAGAACGAGTAGTTGGCGTTGAGCGAGCCGCCGGAGCAGAAGTTGGCGCCCTCGCGGCAGTACGCCGAGGCGTAGTTCGGGGTCTCGCCAGTCTGGGTCTTGCCGGTGCCGGTGTTGGGGTCGCCGTTGCGCAGGCCGCGGTTGGGCGAGTTCGGCACGTACTTGGTGAAGCGGCTGGTCAGCGCCAGGGTCAGCTTGTCCTTGAGGAAGCTGCGCGACAGGTTGGGGCCGACCGTGAGGTTGAAGATGGTGCCGTTGTACTGGCTCTCGTAGGAGGTCGGCAGCGCGATGCGGGCCGAGGCCGACAGGTTGATCTTGGCCAGCAGCGGACCGTACGAGTAGCCATAGCCGAGGGTGGTGTTGTTGGGTGTGAAGCGGCGACCCTCGGCGTTGTCGGGGGTCGACAGCTCGTAGGTGAGGCCCCAGCCGGCGGTCAGGCTGTGCTTGCGCGCCAGCTTGTAGCGCAGCGACAGGCTCAGGCTGGTGTCGAGGTAGGGCGAGTCGGCGAACTCGTCGGCCACGAAGGTGCCGGTGCCGACCGAGGACGAGAAGCTGGCCGAGGAGCCGCGGAACTTCTCCTTCCAGCCGGTCGGGCGGGCCTTGACCACGATGCTCGGGGTGGTGCCCGAGTCCTCGCCGGTCACGGCGATGTCATCGTCGTCACTCTGACCAGGGGTGATCGCCAGCAGACCTGCCTGGGGAGCGGCGGCCGCGGCCTTGGGGGCCTGGTCTGCCAGAACGGGGGCCGCCGCAGCGGCGACAATCAGAGCGGCATATCGGAGCGACTGAAAGTGTTTCCCACCGGCCAAGACGCACCTCGCTGACACAGAATCCGCGGCAGCGCTGAGCAATTTTCGATCCAGATGTGACCAAGGCACACTGAAGCAAAGGATTTCAACGGTTAGTGGCGATCTGTCGCATGATCGATCAGGGGCCACCACTGTCGCGAGAAGAGACACCATGTGCCGGAATGTAGGCAGCGGGTGGCGAGGTTCGGCAAAAACAGCAGTTTCCTTGCGGATCCCGCGCCTGTGACAGGTTGTCGCGCGGTGTGGGGCGTTCGTTAGTAAGTTAACGCCGCTGATTCTGCCCGATTTGTGAGGGTGATCGCGGGTTTGGCGTGGAGCGACCGAGCGGCGGGATGGGCGACGAGGTCGCAGCGGCGGTGCTCGGCTAACGGCGCTCGGCGAGCAGGCGCTCGAAGGCGGCGCCGCAGCGCTGCGCCAGCAGGGCCAGCTCGTCGTCGGCCAGCGGGGCGTGGCGCTCGTCGGCGTAGACCAGGCCGACGACATGGTCGCGCACAGAGAGCGGGACGATGATGGCCTCGGCCGCGGCCCAGCCCAGGGCCTGGATCAGGAAGTCGCGCGAGGCGGCGTCGCTGAGCGGTCCGCGGTAGGGCAGGCGGGTGGCGATGATCGACTGCATCAAGGATGGCCGATCCAGCGACAGCGAGGCCAGGCGCAGCTGCTCGAGCTGGACCCCGAGGCCGACGCCGTCGCGCCCGGCGAGGCGGCCGTGCTTGACCCGGAAAAAGGCGGCGCGCCGGCAGCGCGTGGCCAGGAAGTGCAGCACGATCCCGGCGATGTCGTCGGCGCTGGTGGCCAGGGTCAGCTCGGCCAGCACGTGATCCAGCGGCATCGACACCTCGGGCAGCTCGACGACGACCGAGGGTTCCGGCGCGGGCGGGCGACCGAGGTGGCGATCGGTGGTCTCCTCGACGACGACGCTGGGGGCGCCGGCTTGCGGGCGCGTCTTGCGACGCTCGAGCGGGATGACCGGCTCTTCGGGCAGGATGGTGGCCTTGCGCTTGGTCAGCGGGATGGCGGGCTCCGGCTCGGGGGCAGGGGCCTGCTCGGCGCCGGCGGGTGGTGCGGTCGCGGTGAGGTCGGCGTTGCCGGCCCCGACAGGCGCCGGCAGCACGACGTTGTAGTGGTGGTCGAGCGCCCAGGCCAGATCGCTGTAGCGCGCCACCGCACGCAGGACGAAGGCCTGCGCGAAGAAGCCGACCTCGTCGGCGACGTGGGTGTCGGATGGATCGACCATCGCCAGCACCAGGCTGCCCTCGCGATCGAGGGCGACCGGGCAGACGCGGAACTCCTCGGCCATGCGCGCCGGGATCAGGCCCAGGACGGCGGGGCGTACGGCGGCCAGGTCGTCGCGAACCACGGCCGGGACCAGGAGACGATCGCGGTAGAACTGGGCCAGGCGGGTCTCGTCGACGGCGCCTGACAGGATGATGTGCTCGGCCAGGGTGCCGCCGGAGCGCCGGCGGGCTGCCAGCGCGATGAGGAGCTGGTCCTGGGTGATGACGCCCGCGCGCAGGAGCAGCGGGCCGACATGATCGGGCACCAGCCGAGTTTCGCCGTGCGCCGGGTCCGTGGCAAGCTTCGCGCGTGATGTATTTCGACCACAACGCCGGTGCGCCACTGCTCGACGAGGTGCGCACGGCGCTGGCCGAGGTGCTGGCACCAGAGACCGGCGTGCTCGGGGTCGGCAATCCGTCGAGCATCCACGGTGCCGGGCGGCGCGTGCGTGATGCGGTGGAGCGGGCGCGCGCAGAGATTGCGCTGCTGGCCGGGGCGGATGACGACGGCGAGGTGGTGCTCACGTCGGGGGGGACGGAGG
>Ga0154020_10001279_pt1 | contig 31184 bp, 19 predicted proteins | sample Klosneuvirus_201_FD_109709 | JGI IMG/M metagenome (GOLD analysis project Ga0154020, IMG submission 109709) | Active sludge microbial communities from wastewater, Klosterneuburg, Austria - Klosneuvirus_20160825_MG | ecosystem: Engineered > WWTP > Aerobic digester > Activated sludge | place...
CCCGACACGGGCGGCGGTTACTTCCGCGTCGAGTTGCAGCCCGGCGATACCGATCAGGTTGCCGCCCTTCTGCACGGCACGGAATCATCGGGCCGGAATTTCGCCGCGGTCGCCGCCCGGGCCGAGGCGCTCCGGTCAGGTCTCGCGCCATCCTACCGCGTATTCTTTGACGACAACCTGCTGGTCCGCGCGCGCGTCATGGTCCAGCTCAACACACTGCTGCACGAAACCGCGCTCGCCTATCGGGCGCACGGGCAGACGGCCGTGCGGCAACTTCACTTGGAGAATGCCTTGCGCGCCGTGGCAACCGTGCAAGAACTACTCCGCTCCACCCACCGCGACCCATTTGCTCAATGGTATGACAGTGACAAGCACTTCGGTCTCGGTGGAGTGCGGGACAGGTTGCAGCAGGAAGTCGCACGGCCTTAGCCACCTTTCAAAGTGCCCGTGTCCCGTGCCGATCCGACTAGGGCTCACGCTCATGCCCGACAAGAGCCGCTTCGTAGATCGAACCAGGGTGGTCAAATTGTCGAAGGGTCAGTGGCGCATTCATCCACGTCCGAAGGTCGATCCGTTGTTAAGCAAAGGCCTAAACAATGAGACCGGATCGACGGTCGAGTTTGCAGCATCCTGGAAATGAGCAAGGACGGCGAACTCGGCACAGACAAGCCGGGGGCCAGGCTCCCTCGGAGTCTGACTTGATTTTCGGTGGACACGGCGCCTAACCGTTCTGGCGCAGTCTCGTCTTCGTGCCGCCACTGGAGCCGGTCGTGATGTGCGTGGATGAAAGAAGTCAGATTCAAGCGCCTGGATCACACCCAGACCGACCTGCCCATCAAGCGTGGGCCCTGCGGCACCTGGACTTATGAATACGTTCGCAATGGCACCACCACTCTGTTTGCCGCGCTCAACCCATCGCTACATTGGTCATCCCAAAAGCCGCATCTCCTGCCGGACGATGCGCCGCACGGAGCGAACGCGGCTGTGGGCGTCTTTCACTTGCGCGTTGGATCGCTCAATCCCGGCTGAATTCAGCAACAACTGTGTCGGCTTGGTTTCATTGGCGCTGCCGGCTTGCTCCACCCCACCCTTCGCTGTCGGTTTCCACCGGGATCACGTTCGACGACCCTTCGTAGGTCTCCCGAAAGCAAAGGTCGTCTCTCTCGCTGCCCCAATCCGCCTCAACCAACTCGTGCAGTCGGTCCCGATCTTGGGCGCCAATGCGCCAATCACCCCATTCCGTCACCGCGAAACCAAATTCCACCATGGCTACATACGCAGCAATGCCGCTGATCTATTCTCGCTGGCCCCCCCCAGTTTCCCCCACCCCTTGGTGGCTGCGCGTCACTCCACCCCTCAATCTTTCCATGAAGAGATACTCCTCCCTCCTCCTGCTGGCCTTGTGCGCCGGCACTTCCGGCCTGGCCAGCACCACCCCGCCGCCGCCCATGCCGAGGTGGAAACATCTGTCCAGCCGCACCGGTGAGCTGCCGGTCCCCAACGGCGGCCTCCAGCAGACCACCGCAGTGGTTTTCGATGTCGATGGCGACGGAGTGAATGATTTCGTGCTGGGCGAGCGCACCGAGGCACCCGGCGTCATCTGGCTGCGTCGCACGGCCACGGGTTGGGAGAAATACATGGTGGACGACGGCCCTCGTCGCACCGAGGCCGGCGGCCTGGCCTACGATGTCGATGGCGACGGCGATCCGGATTTTATCGTCGGCGGAGACTACAAGAGCAACGAGGTGTGGTGGTATGAGAATCCGCGCCCAGCTTTCGTTCCGGCCACCCCCTGGAAGCGCCATCTCATCAAGCAAAGCGGCGTGACCGAGCACCACGACCAGGCCATGGCCGACTTCATGCGCACGCAGAAACCACAACTTATGTTCTGGAACCAGAAGGCGAAGAAACTGTTCATGGCCGAGCGTCCCGACAACCCTCGTGAATTCGGTCCGTGGCCACTCACCGAGATATTTGACTACTCCACGCTCGAGTCCACCGCCCCAGCGTCCAATATCCACCCCGCAATCGTCCAGGCGATGAACAAGCAGGAGGGCATGTTCGTGTGTGACGTTGACAGCGACGGCAACCCGGACCTGCTGGCCGGCATGTTCTGGTTCAAGCACGTCGCTGGAAAGGAATTCAAGGCGGTGCAATTCGCGAATCACCCTGGCCGGGTAGCGGCTGGCAGGTTCAAGGCCGGCAAAGCACCGCAGTTAGTTCTCGCCCCGGGCGACGGTGACGGACCGCTGATGTTCTACGAATGTCAGGGTGATCCTACCAATCCCAACTCGTGGCAGGGTCGCGATCTGCTCGGCACCAAGGTTATCCATGGCCATAGTCTCGATCTAGGCGACATCAACGGCGATGGTCACCTCGACATCTTTGTCGCTGAGATGGGCCAGTGGACCAATCGTCCGGAAGCACCGCCTGACAATCCCTTTGCCCGGGCCTGGATTGTCTACGGTGACGGGCAGGGAAATTTCATTCCGACGCAGCTCTCTACCGGCATCGGCTTCCATGAGGCGCGTGTCGCCGACCTCGACGGCGACGGCCGGCTCGACATTCTGAACAAGCCCTATCGCTTCAACACCCCGCGCCTCGACATCTGGCTGAACCAGGGCAACGCCACCGGCCAGGGCAAGTGAACTTGACGGCAATTCTCCCCTCCCCGTGAGTTCATGATAAATCGCAGGCGTCGCCGGCCGCTCGCCCCAGTGCAAACCGGAGCTGCGGGGCGAGGAAGACGGCAACCATCGTGAACCCGACGACGGAAGTGCGGCCGAGCAGGACAAAGATCTCGATATCGATCGGATAGATGCGAAAGGCTTCGCTCATGAAGTTCCGGAGTGGGCCTTCGTATCCGGACTTTATTCATACTTCCACTTGTGGATCCACGGATCTTTCGTGGCTACCTGGAGTGTCTTGAGCATTCCGATCAGCTTCGCCTTAACCGCCTGGTGGGCGGGATCGTCTGCAAGGTTCATCACCTCGGCTGGATCGCGCTGGAGGTCGTAGAGTTCGAATTGCGGACGGTGCAGAAAGGCGTCGATCCGGCGCTGGCCGAAGATCCCCGTGCCGGACTTTACCGCACTGATCCAAGTCGGTGAATAGATCAGGTCGAGCGCCGAGGGAAAGGTCAGGCCACTGGCGATATTCCAGATGAGTTTGTGGGTCCGAGTGCGGACCATGCGCATCGGGTAGTACATTGTCGCCTCGTGGAGGTTGTGCGAGGCGTAGACCGTGTCCCAGCCGGTCAATGCGCCGCCTTCGAGAGCGGGGCGGAACGAGCGGCCATCGAACTGCCCGGCCTCGGGTGTGAGGCCCGCAAAATCCAAAATCGTCGGAGTGAGATCGGTCCAGGAAATCATGGCGTCCTCGACCGTGCCGCGCACGGGCTGGCGCGGACTGCGGATGATGCAGGGCAGCCGAATCCCAGGATCGTAGAGAGTGGTCTTGGCCCCGGGAAAGGCCACACCGTTGTCCGAGATGTAGATGATCAGCGTGTTCTCGTATACTCCGGCCGCCTTGAGCAGTTCGATCAGCCTGCCAATGCCCTGGTCGAGACGCGAGACGGACTGGTAGTATTCCGCCAACTCCGCGCGGCATTCCGGCGTGTCGGGCAGAAACGGCGGAACGACCACCTCCGACAGCTGGTAGACGACTGGCTTGACGCCCGGATATCCCTGCGGTCGGTTGCCGAAAAGATTCGGCCGCGGGTAGGTCTCGAATGTGGGCCGCCCGTCCGGCAAAACGGCGTTCGCCCGATGGGGATCGTCGGTCGCGTAGTAGAGAAAAAACGGGCGATTGTCTTTGGCGTTGAGAAAATCCTTCGTGATGTCGGCCATGTCCACGGGGCTGCGACCGATGGAGGCGGGATCGTTGGCCGTGCCAACCGACAGGACCGACTCGAACTTAAAAACCGCTTCGGGGGCGATGTGGAGCTTCCCGACCCGGCCAGTGCGGTAACCGGCTGCGGACAGCATCAAAGGGAGGCTGCGGACAGAATCGAAGGACTGGAAATGGTGCTCTTGGTGCTGCAGGCCATACATTCCGTTGCGGTGAGTCTGCTGGCCTGTGAGAATGACCGAGCGGCTCGGACTGCAGCTGGCGGCAGTGCAAAACGCATGGGTGAATCGGACCCCTTCGCGCGCGAGTCCATCGAGGTTGGGTGTCTTGATGATCGGATTTCCATAAGCACCGAGAGCGTCCGTGCCATGGTCGTCGGCGACGATCATCACGATATTGGGTCGAGTAGTCGCCGGCTCCCCGGTCAGGGCGGCGGAAGGAAGCGAAGCGAGCAAGAAGAACGCGAAGGGTCTCATGAAGACTTCACCGATCACCCGGCATCGGAAACCGCGGATTCAGCCTGTGTGCCTCGGCCATGTACCGGCGCAGGCGCTCGGCGACGAGTGGCTCCGCGGCAGCAACGTTGTGGGTCTCGCCCAGGTCGGTGGCCAGATTGAACAACTCAAACGTCTCGGGGTGATCGGAGCCGGCATAAACATGGACCGCCTTCCAGTCGCCCGAGCGCACCGCCCGGGTGGGGCGCCGCTCAGCGAACTCCCAATAGAAGTACTCGTGCTCCTTCTGGCCGGGATGCCCGAGCAGCGCCGGGACGAACGACAAGCCGTCGATGCCAGCCGGAACCGGCGTCCCACCCAGTTCGGCGAGCGTCGGCAGGATGTCCCAAACAGCGAACGGCGTATCCACCTGCCGGCCCGCCGCAATGCGGCCGAGCCACCGCGCGATCAGGGGCACGCGGATGCCGCCCTCATACATGTCGCGCTTGTAGCCGCGCAAAGGGCCGTTGCTGTCGAAGAAATCGGGGGCGTGTCCGCCCTCGACGTGCGGACCGTTGTCGCTGGTGAACATAATCACGGTGTTGTTGTCGATCCCGAGTTCCTGGAGCAGGGCCACAATCTCACCCACCTGCCGGTCGAGCCGCGTGACCATCGCGGCGAACGTCGCCAGCGGGATTGCCTGTGCGGCGTAGCCGCCAGGCGACGCATCCGGTCCGTAGTCGGCCGCCCCGCCCCACTCCGGAAATTTTCTGCCCGGAAATGGCTTTTCGGGAAAACTGCCCTTGAACTGCGCCAGAATTTCGTCGTCAGGCGCCTGGAGTTCGGCGTGAGGAATCGGCGAGGCGACGAACAGGAAAAACGGCTTCGAACGGTTTCCGCGGATGAACTCCAGGGTCTCGGCGTGCAGGACATCCGGTGCGTAGGTCGTCTTCGTCCGCATGTCGTTACCCGGAAGAAAAACCTGCCGCTGTCCCTCCCAGAGATACGGCGGATAGTATCGATGCGCGAAGCGCTGGCAGTTGTAACCGAAGAACCGATCGAACCCCTGCGCCTGTGGGTCACCCTCGGTGCCGACAAAGCCAAGCCCCCATTTGCCGATCGCCCCCGACACATAACCGGCGCCGCGCAGCACCTCGGGGATGGTAATCGCCGCAGCTGGCATCGGCTCCTGTCCCTCGGGGAATACCTCCGCGTTGCCGCGCACCGGTGTGTGGCCCGTGTGCTGTCCGGTCAGCAGCGCTGAGCGCGACGGCGCGCACACCGTGCTGCCGCTGTAGAAGCTGGTGAAGCGCACGCCCTCGCGTGCAAGCCGGTCGATGTTAGGCGTGGAGAATTTCTTCTGGCCATAGCAACTCAAGTCTCCGTAACCGAGATCGTCGGCGAGAATGTAGATAACGTTGGGCGGACGCGACGTCGGCATCGCCACGACCACCAGCGGCCACGCGACCAGAGAGAGGAGCAAGAAAATCCCAACCAAAGTTTTCACGAAACATCAAAAGTTGAAGTGTAAGGAACGACGGAACCAACGGCGTAGGCTTGGTGCTTGGGATGGGAATGCGTAAGGTTCGCAGTCTCGTGACCGACTATTTGTTTGGTCTCGGGGTGGGCTCCCGGCCCGGCGCCCGAGATGATGGCGACGAACTTCCGCGGTCCTAATACCGCCGCATCCGCCACCTACCTATTCGGTGATGCGGCTCCGAAAGGCTATCATGGAATCCAAACAATTCGGTCGAAATCAGCGAGCCAGGCGCGACGACCACATGATTCGCGAGGACGGATGGAGGCCTAGCGACGGTGCACGAGTGAATACGAAATGCCCACGGTGGCGTAGACGTGATTGCGCTGGCTGGTGAGGTTGCTCGAAGCATACACTGCTCCAAGGTAGATAGACAGGTTTTCTTTCGGTCGGAACATCGCCTTCGCACTCGCGCTCCAGTAGGCGTAATCCGCGCCGGCGTCAGGCGACACATTTCCGTAAGTGACGCCAAAATCAACGGTGTCCCGTTCATTATTATACATTGGCCGGCTGTAGCCCAATGTGCCTTCAATGGTGGAAGTCTTCAACGTGGTGTCGTAATACAGGGTCAACGTGGACGTCACGGGCCCCAGCGGCCCGCCCAGAGACAGCTTGGGCTCATAGGTCGTTCGGTCGCCGCCGGCCCGTAGGTCAAGTTCCGGATACCAATAGACAGTGCCACCGACATTCAACTTCCAGTCATTTCTCAAGACAATATCGTAACTGCCGAAAAAATCGACTTCGTCGTCGGTAAGATTGATTACCGGTTGATTCGTCCAGACACCGAGGCTAAAGCCACCCGAGACAAGAGTGATCGAGGGCTGGACTGACTGTTTGGCGAGTTCCACCCCGCGAAAGACATAGCTGGTGACGTAGGGAATCTCTGCGGTGACTGAATAGGAACTGCCGGCCGACTGGGCACTTGCAGAGGAGACGCTAAGCACGACCGCGAGTATCGTCTTTATGAATCGAAGTTTCATTTTGATGGGAGTTCCTGTCTGGTTCCACGTGCGGACCGGCCGACACGTGATATTTCAGTGTATCGATCGCCAATCAATCGTTCTCCGCCGCTGACATTGCAGGGCGGGCGGGACAGACTGTATGTAGTCTGCGAGCCAAGTAACCCGCGAACGAATCTGGTAAACCATGCTTACAGGTCAAAGGTGGCGCTCAGAATGAACTGCCGGGGAGAGATGATGCGGTATTGGTAGATTTCTCCGGTGACCAAAGCATTGATCGGCTGTAGCCGGCCATTCTCATTGATGTTGCGAACATTCAATTGGAAGCTGGATCCGACTTTTTTCTTCCACAACTTTGTGCGGTAAGACACACCCAGGTCGGCATAAATGTGTCCTTTATCATAGACTGAGCGCGTCACGTCAAAGGTGCGGTATATGCCGCCCGCGTCCGGGTCGCCCAGGAAACCGATCGAGGCCCTGCTCTCATAGCGGGCTCCAGTTGTGAGGTTGATGCCCTTCAGGATCTTATTGTCCGAAACTCCGGCAAGACGGAAGGTGGTGGCCAGATTGGCCCGGTAACGGCGGACTTGTGGGCGGGAGAGACCTTCCAGTGCCCGCGCCGTCTGAAGCGCACCCGCGACGGCCCGGTTATACTGAGCGCGTTGGGTCTCGTTGACCGTGTATTGTGTATCAAACCACAAATTACCGTTGGTAGGATCGATGATCGAGGACCAAAAGGGCAGGCGTTGCGCAACATAGGCGCTGACGCTAGCGCCTAAACGCGAATTGATGGTTTCCTGCTCCGTGAAGTTGGCGGTCAGTGTCCAGTAGTTCACTGGATTGAAATGCACCTCAATCTCCGTGCCGCGACTAAGAATGTCATCGGTCTCGGTTATAGTTCTTCCGGTGAATTCCAGACGATCGATGGGAGTGACACCCATGAGGGCGGTCTGTTGGGCGACAATTTGCGCCTCCGTGAACCCTGGATTGGCCGCTGTGATCCACTCCCTCGTCTTCGCCTCCAGGCTGTACTCCACCCCACCCGCGTTACCAGTGAAGTCGAGTGCCACCGCGGCCGCCGCTATACTCGCCGACGGACCATTGCGCGCAGCCACCGTCATCGTCTCATACTTGTTAACCTTGATGTAGAGCTTTCCGCCAAAGAGGCTGAGCGAGAAACCGTAGTCCTTCCCCTCACCGCGGGGATCCGGCAGGGCTACCTGAAAAACATTCTCGGCAGGCGCCGCGGGCAGGAAGCTGTCAGACTCGTTGTAATGCATATTCAAGCCGCGCAACGTCTGGGCGAAAAACCGGGTGAATCCGGAAGCCTGCTCAGCCGGGCGTTCGATAAAACCCCAGCCACGGAGGGGCCTCACGACCACGCCCTTTTGGATAGCACTGCCAGTGCGGACCTGTGTAGGAATATTCTGGAACTGATTAAGATAGTCCTGATTGAAACTGAATCCGCGGTCCAAGAGCGCGGCTGCCGAGTTGCCGAGATTGTATCTCTTGGTGTGATGCTCGTCCTCGCGCTTACCGAGGGTGGTCACGATGCGGCCCTGCCACAGAAAGCTCTGAAATAGCCCGCCTTTCGTCTTCTGAATCACATTGGTCCCATTGAAATTCAGGGGCGCCAGGCCAAGCGTGACCGAATCTCTTTTGAAGGCACCCGTGATGGCGTCGCCATAGTTGTAGGTGTAATTCCCATAATTTACCGGACCAGGAGCGTATTCAATGTTTTGCCCTTTATTATCGCCGACATAAAAAAGGAGGAACTCACGATCAGGCTGGCCGCCGGTGCGGTTGCCGGTGGCGCTAGGGAACAGCCACGGGGCGCTGATGATATCCTCGCGATAGAAATAAGTCTTACTATCTTGGTCCTTGTATTCTCCATAGCCAACGAGGTTGTGACTGCCCAACCACTTCCGCCAGCCCTCGTCCCTGCTGAAATCGAGCTTGTAGGCGGCCTGCACGCGATAGGTGTCGTTGAGCAAGGGCATGTCCCGGATGCGCGGTTCGACTTGGAAAATGAAAGGCCTCAGGAAAAACGGATTGGGATCGCCGTTAAGCAGGCGCTCGTTGATGTCGACCGACAGGACGCCGGTCAGTCCCTGCGTCGCACCGTCCGCCATGAGATAGCGGTTGAATCGATTGGAATCCTCCCGGAACCAACCGAGCTGCGTCGCCAGGGTCTGACGTGGCGTTTCAAAGACAATCTGATCGAGCGTGACGCGCATGGTCTCCGTCTTGTCTTCGAACCGGTTCTGGGAGTAGAGATTTAGCGACTTCCAATCGTAAACGCTTCGATCCGTGATCACGGACGTGCGGCGACCAATCAACGGCTGGGTGTCCTGAAACAAGGGCACCGTCACGATGACCTTGCGATTGGATTGCAGCCTCCCATTCGCCACTCGCGGGGCATCCCCATACGGCGAGATGCCGTTGGGAACGCCAAAGACCATGCCCCAATAGGAAATGCCCCCCTGATCGACGTATTGCACACCGTAGTTTGCGGTCGGGGCATAGGTATAGCCTGGAGAAGTAGTGCGGGTGACAACCCCGTTGAGCTTGAGGGAACTGGTCAGAGGATCCCAAGTCTGGGATCCGGCCTCACGCCAATCGGTGAGGCCATCCTGCGGTGGAATGCTGTTAGGTCTGTTGCCCTCCGCTTGGTAATACTGGTAGGAGGCCCGGAGCATCGTCTTCTTGAACGGCTTGAAGGCCAGCATGGCATTGAACCGCTTGGAATCGACCCCGGATGGTTTGAGATCGAAGCCGGTGTATTCCTTGACGCCACTGACCCGAATAGCCAACTGATCCTTGATCAGGACCCGGTTCAGGTCGGCTGAACTGCGCCAGCCGTCAAAGCTGTCGGCGCGCAATGCGATCGTCGATCTGTCCCGCTGTAAATTGGCAGTGGCTCCGATGATGTTGACGGTACCCGAGGGATTGCCGAGGCCGAAGATGCTCGCATTGGGGCCCCGGCTGATTTCGACGCCGTCGGAATCGAGCGGATCAAGCGGCACGCGATTGCTCGTCTCGAAGTTACCATTTGAGACGTTGGCCTTGCCGATGCCGCGAATGCGGTTCGCGTTGGCGGGATCGCCCGCCGTGGCATCGGTGATGTCCTGGCGCCCCGAGATTTCGCCGATCTCGGTAAATTGGCCCGTTCCCTCGGTGTTGCCCATATAAAGGAAGATGTCATTGATATCGAGCATCGCGAGGTCTTCCATCTGCTGCTTGGTCATGATCGAGATCGAGGCCCCGATATCCTCCAACTTCGAATTCAAACGAGTACCTGACATTGTGTTCCCGGCGTGGAAACCATTGTTGTCCGCCACGACCTCGAACGGGCTGAGCACAAGAATTTCCTCTCCCTTGTCAGTTTTCGAAACGGTGGACGTGGCTTTTTCCTGTTCGGTCTTCAAGGCGGCCAACTCGTTCGGATCCAGCCGTCCGTTTTTGTTGGTATCTAACGCTGACAGAGTGGAAGCATCTGCGACAGGTGTGGAGGGGGCAGTTTGCGCCGAGGCGGGAATGAATCCAAGGGTGGAAAGCGCCAGCATCGTGCAAAGTCGGCAGAGCGCGTCGGGGATTCTGGTGGAGCGTTCTTTCATGGGGCTAGTGTCAGTTAGGAGTCAGTCCAGAGGTAGTTCGCTTTCGCAGGGGGAAGCGCAAAGCAAAGGGGTTAGGTAGAGACGGGAGCATGATAGATGAATCGTGCGTGTTTGGATTTAGCATCGAAGGAATTTCATTTCTCCGCTACGGAATGCCTCCTTTCAGGTCATATCCCCCCCTCTCGTTCAACGCTCCAAAGCGCTCGGCAATTCACATTCACCTGGATCTTTGCTCTTGGAGCGAAGCACAATCTGCATGGGAGCCGGATCCCGCATAACTCTCCATTGATTCATGACCACATTGGAATTGGCAGCGCCTGTGCGAGATCTGCCGGAATCCGAGGGGGCAATACGCAGCTATAGGTAGAGGGTGACTTGCCCGACAATCCTGGCAGCTGACGAGGCACGGTGGAATTGAGAGCGGTCGTATTTCTTTGATCCGCGCTCATCCTAAGACGCTATGCACTGTGCAGGCCTCACCAAAACAATCTTATGCCAGATTGAGGAACTATCAAATCGAGATGCGGCGACTGGAACAGCGCTAGGCCAACCACGCGGCGCTGCTAGGGACGCTGCTTCGCCCTCTCTCCAACCGGCATTGCCGGCAAGATCTTCAAAGCTCGGGTGTTGACCCAATTGAACGTTGGGCCTTCCTGCGCGTTGATGGTGACGTTCTGCAGCTCGACCCCTGCGAGATTTTCACCGTGCAGGCCGGTCTTCGCGGTGACGCTGATGTTGGTCAAAGTCAGACTTTCAACCGGCATCTCGGCCAGTCCGACCAAGGTGATGCCGCGTCGGTGCCGCTCGTTGATTACAATGTTGCGGAAATGAATGTTGCGAAAGACTGGCGTGCTCGGATTGCGGGCGGCGACGCCCCCCCCCAGGTCGTAGTACATTAGGTCGATTGACAAGGGCGCACGATTGGCGGCCTGCCCCACTTCGGCAGAATTCGAGAATACACAATATTCAACCGTGATGTCTTCAACTACGGCCCCGGGACGCTCGCGGTTTGCCTTCAAATAAGCGACGCTTGCGGTGTCGCGGAATACGCAATCCTTGATCAGGATCTGCCGGACGCCGCCGCAGGTCTCGCTCCCGATAGCGATGCCCAGGGGGCGGGAGCCCGGAGCCAGCGTCCCGTCGAACAGACAATCTCGCACCGTGATGCGTTCGGAGGATCGCTGCCGGCGTGGCTGCGCCGGGGATACCGTGCCCGATTTGATCGCAATGGAATCGTCCTGGTTGCCGAAGCGACAGCCCACGATCAGCACATCTCTCGCCGAGTCGGGATCGAGGCCATCTCCATTGGAACCGTGATCGTCCGAGACTTTAAGAACGGTCACACCCGAAAACACGGCGCGATCCACATAGAGTGCATGGATCGTCCAGGTAGGCGAATCCTCAAATACGACATCCTGCACAAACACATCGGCGCAGCGAACCAGTTTGAATAGTCGCGGACGGACCTCCACCTTGCGGAAAGGCCACCACGTGGCACCGTTGCCATTGATGCGACCGCCGCCGGTGATCGTGAGATCGACCGCATCACGTGCGGAAAGCAACGCATAGTTCATCACGGGCACTGGCCCATCAATTCCGGGAACCGTTTCCCGCGTCATCGGGATTTCCACTTCTCCACGGGCGACGAACTGCAGTGTGGCGCCGACCGCTAATTCCAAGGTGAGACGACTTTTCAACTCCAGTCGGGCAACTCGATACGTGCCCGAAGGCACCAGCACCGTCCCACCGGGAGGACATTCGGCGATTGCCCGCTGGATCGCGGTCGTATCTTGGGCGACCCCGTCGCCCCGCGCGCCGTATTCCCTCACATTGAGCACAGGTCCGGCCGGCTTCGTCACAATCACGATCGGATCCGAATCAGGTGATGAGAGGTGTGATCCCCGCAGACTACGCACGGTGAAGCGGTAGGATTTTTCTGGAGTCAGCTTCCGCGCCGTAAAACTCAGGCTAACGGTCTCACCCACCAGTTCGCCATCTCGGTATATTTGGTATGAGCTGACCGCCTGCCCATTGGACGGACGGTCCCACATCAACAGGGCCGTGGTCGGCGTTCGGGCGAGCGATGGTGCGGTCAGATTCGCCGGCGCAGACGCTGCCGACTGGGTGCGGACAGCGGCGAGGAGCGCGGCCAGTTCGGCGACCATGCTTGGATGGTCGGTCGCAAGGTCGCGGCTTTCCCCAATATCGGCCGAAAGATCATAGAGCTGCGGCTCGGGGAGATTTCCGGTCTCGAACTTCTTCAACGGGTGATAGGACCGGCCCTCGAACGGCTCGATGTATTTCCAATTTCCACGGATGAGGCTCAGGGGTCCCTGAAACGCCTGCTCAATGAGGTGGGATCGGCCTGTCCGATCCGAGCCCAACAACGCGGCGGAGGCATCGCGTCCGTCGGGGAAGAGGTCCGGCGCAACAGGACAACCGACGACGGCAGCAAATGTGGCGGCGAGGTCAACCTGACTGAGCAAAGCAGGGCTGATGCCCGGCTGGATTCGTGCGGGCCAGCGGGCGATGAAGGGCACGCGCGTCCCGGCCTCGAACGCGCTGTATTTAGCGCCCCGCAACGGGCCGGCGGGACTGTGTCCGTTTCGCTTTTCATACGAACCATCGTCATAACCGTCGTCCACGATCGGGCCGTTGTCGCTCGTAAAAACCACGAGCGTGTTCTCCGCGAGACCCAGGCGATCCAGGGTGTTGAGGATCTCGCCAACTGACCAATCGAGCTGCAGAATGGCGTCGCCCCGGCGGCCCAGACCGCTCTTATCCATGAACCGCGCATGGGGCAGGCACGGCACATGAACGTCGTGAGTCGAAAAATAGAGAAAGAAGGGTTTGGAGCGGTTTTGCTCGATGAAGCCTGTCGCCCGTCGCGTGAATATGTCCGCCATGTCCTCATCCACCCAGCGGGCTGCCATCCCGCCTCTCATGTAGCCAATCCTGCCGATGCCATTGATGATCGCCTGATCGTGACCGTGGCTCGCCTGATACTTGAGCAGTTCAGGATGGTCTCGCGCGACCGGTTCACCGACGAAGGGAGTGGTGTAGCTGACGGTGATCGGATCCGCCGGATCCAGACCGACCACCCGGTGGTTTTCCACGTAGACGCAGGGCACGCGGTCGCCCGTGGCGGGCATCAGGAAGCAGGAGTCGAATCCAATCTCGCACGGCCCCGGCCGGAGCTCGCCATTCCAATCGGGGTTGCCCTGGCCCAGCCCGAGATGCCACTTACCAACGACCGCGGTAACATAGCCCGCGTCCCGCAACAACGATGGCATCGTCGGCCGGTTGAGGGGAATGAGCAGGCCCGCGTTCCCGTCCAGTACTAGCCCCTGCGCTGTCGCGGAACGTCCGCCACCCAGCCGCCAGGGATACTCCCCGGTGAGCAGCGCATAGCGCGAAGGCGTGCAGGTGGCGGAGGTCGCATAGGCGCCGGTGAACCGCAGGCCCTCGCGCGCCAGCCGGTCGATGTGAGGCGTAGCGACCTTCGTCGCGCCGTAGCAGCCGACGTCGCCGTAGCCAAGATCGTCGGTATAGATGAGCACGATATTGGGCGGACGCGGGGGTTCGGCAGCGAGGATAGCAGTGGCGGCAAATGCGAACACGCCCAAGGCGATCCAGTCCCCAAGGAGCAGTAAGCGATGGGGTTGAGGTCTTGGCGTGAAGGTCATTTTGACTGTGCCTCCTTGTAATGCTCCCGGATTCTTCCGGCCCAGTATTCGACGATTCCGGGCGGCTCGGGGATGCGGCCCTGGTCGTTGGTGTCGACGATCCACTGGTCGAGCACCGCGCTGAGCCGAGCCCGGACGGCCTGGATTTCGGGCGCGGGCGAGGCGGCGAGATCGCGGATCTCATGGGGATCGGCGGCGAGGTCGTAGAGTTCCTCAGATGAGCGATGTGCTGCCACTAGCACCTCCTGCACCGGGCTCAGTTTTCCCTCGGCGTGGAGGCGCTTCATTAGTGCGATCATCGGATACATGGTGTCCTTGTAGCCGTTGGGCCGGAGCATAGGGAGTTCGGGCATGAAATTTCGGATGTAGCGGTAACGTGCGTCACGCACGGTGCGAATGCGGTCAACGGTCTCGTCGCAGCGGTCGCGGGCGCCGAAGGCGTATCCCCTCGGCAGAGCTGCGCGGTCGCCGAAGAGGACCCGGCCCTGCATCTTCGGCGGAAGCGGCGCGCCGACGAGCGCGAGGCTCGTCGCGGTGAGGTCGATGGCCTCGACCAGCCGGTCGCTGACGGTGCCGGGCGCAAAACCAGCGGGAGCCGGAAGGCCCCTGGGCCAGTGGACGATGAGGGGCACGATCAGACCGCTTTCGTAGCACCACTGCTTGCTGCGCACATGCGCGGCGCCGTTGTCGGCAAAAAAGATCACGATGGTGTTGTCGGCCAGTCCGTCGCGTTCGAGCTGGGCGAGCACCTGGCCGATCTTCCTGTCGAGCGCAGTGGCGGCGTCAAGGTAGTTGGCCCAGTCGGCCCGGGCCTCGGGTACGTCGGGATAGTACGGCGGCAGGTCCACCTTGGCCGGATCGGCCCGACGCGGCGCCGGAAAACCGCGACGCTCGGCCAGCATGGTCGGGTAAGAACGATGGGTTTCCTGCAAGTTGACTTGGGCGTAGAACGGTTGGTGTGTTTTTAGATCCTGCCAACGGTCGGAATCGAAAGCCTCGCCGGGATGGGCGAAGTTCCAATCGGTCTTGCCGGCGCCCGCAAAATCCACCGACGACGGAAAACGGCGGATGTTGGCGGTGAAATATCCGACGTCGCGCAGCCAGTCGGGCAACACTCGCACGCCCTCCGGCAAGGCGAAGCCGTCGTCAACATGCGAGCGGTGGTTTTGCGCGCCGATGGTCGTTTGATACATGCCGGTCATGAACGCAGAGCGGCTCGGGGAGCAGACGGGCGCGGTGGTGAAGGCCCGGGTGTAGCGCATGCCCCCGGCGGCCAATCCGTCGAGGTTAGGCGTCCAGACTTGCGCCGTGCCGTAGCAACCGAGATGCGGGCCTAAGTCCTCGGCGATCAGCCAGAGGATGTTGGGGCGCGGCATCGGGTCGGCGGACCGTAGCGCCGTGAATGAAATCACCAATACGATGATGACTAGCGGGATTTTCATGAGCGGGGGGCGGACTTGGCCTCGTCAGCAGCAAGCGGCGATTCGCCGGCCGAGCGGGTGACTACCGCCGCGGCGGGAGGCGCCACGGCTTCCAATCTGCCACCGGGCCCTTCCCAAACCCGGAAGGAATCATAGCAGATTTCGCCGGTGATGCTCGCCGAGGCATTGTTCCCATAGTAGAGTCCGATCTTTTGCGTGCTCGCCGGAAATTTCGGCAAGCCATCGCGATGGTCTCCCACCGGCGCCTTGCCTGAGGAGGCCGTCTTGCCCGAGTCATACTTGTAAACGGTCACTCCGGCCGTGACGTCGACCCGCTTTGTCCAAGGCGCACCGGGCGCTGCCCCATCGCGGGTCCAGACCTGCATGATACCCGTGTCATCCGGAGCCAGTCGGAAGTGCAGAACAAAATCATACCATCGGCCCGGCTCGAACGGTATAGGTTCCGTGGCTGCCGTGCCCCACGTCGCGGCCCCTGTTTGAGCCCTCCGACGGGTGACGCCCGTGGCTTCGACGATGTCGGCACCCTCAACATTGCCCGCGACGGTGGCGGTATAAATGATGAAATTATTGTCCCGGGTCTTGATCGTGAATGAGTTTTCTCCGGCAGATACGTTCCAGTCCACCCGCCCACTCACCATCGCTGGAACAGCGTGATGCTGGAAAACGATGCCGAATCCATTGAGTGGCCTGGTCACCCGGATGCTGAAACCTTCCCAGTATTCCGTGCCCCAATTGAACCGCCCGTCCCAGGCACTCACCCCGTGCGCGACCGCCGGATCGGAGAAAGGCGCGCGGAAAACGAACTCGCTGCGCACCGCCCGGAGATCCGCATTGGGCAGGAATCGGACCGATCTTTGCCCCTCACGTGGCGCCAGGGTGGTAGACGTCGCGTCCGACGGCTGCGGCTTCCACACGCCTGCCGCTTCCCAGTCGGGCTGGCCGAGTTCAAAACCATTCTCGAGCACGAGGCCGGCTCGAACGAACGGGGGCACGGCAACCACAACCCAGACGAGCACAGTGACCAGGCGTGCGAGGGCGGCCGGGCGGCTGGAGGCGTTTTTGGGGGAGCAGAAGATTGGATCGATGGGGCGCATGAAGAGGAAATTGATCGTTGCGGCAATCATGGTGCCGGGGCGATAGCCCGCACCGTCAGTGTTGCGACTGCAAAGCTGTCAGCCTCGGCCCGCACCGTGATGACACCCGAGGCGACGACACGCGGGCGCACGGTCCTCGGCGTAGAGATGGGGTTTGTAGGACCGGCCGAACATATCGAATACGACCAGCGACATAGCGAGGCGGGAGAAATTGCGCGGCACGGGATTGTTTACGATCGCCTACTTTACTCCTGTCAGACGCGCGACCAGCAGATCCTCGAATGCTCCAAGATCTTTCCACGAAGTGGCGACGGACATCTTTTTCGCCTCCGGGTCGATCACGGTGAAACCGTCGTCCGTGACTCGGATACCGAGCGTCTCCATGTGACAGAGCGACTGGTCGAAGGCAAGGTAGACGGCGACAGCGTCGAACAGGGTCGTGCTACGGATTTCCGGCTTGGTGTCCTCAGAGTTGGTTTTCTGCACCTGCCATGCGCGGTAGTTCTCCATGATGGCAACGGAGATCGGATCCCGCGAATCGCGAATCCGGCGGTACTTCTCCCCGGTCAGATCTACCAACCCGCACGTGTCGAGCGGCGTGATAATCATCTCCCACGGGGCAGTGAAAGCTTTCTGACATGCCTGCGGATCGGCCCGAACGTTCCATTCCGCAACCGGGATCGACTTGCCGTTGTAACCGAGCCTCACGCTGCCCTCCATGCCGACGAATCGCGCCCGTTCGGCGATGCGCGGTTCGCGCTCCAGTGCCGCGGCCATGTTGGGCGTAGGCCCGATTACGATAACAGTGATCGGCTCGGGCGACTGCATGATGAGATCGATCATCGCCTGAATACCGTCGCGGTGCACCTTTCCAGGATATCGGGCGAGGTCGTAGTTCTCGATCCAGGCAGCCTGACGTTCCGGCGCGGGGGCCTTGGCCTTGTCAATTCCGAGTCCGACCGGAATGTCGCCGCGTCCGGCGCGTTCCAAGAATTTGGCGAGCAGCTTCGCGCGGTATTCCGGTCGACCAAAATCGCCGAGGGCGAGCTTCAAGTCCAGTTCGGGCGATTTCAGCAGAGAGCCCAGCGCCCAGGTGTCGTCGATGTCGCCACCGATGTCGGTGGTGAGGACGACCGGAATCCTCTTCGCCGGTGCCGTGGTTTCGGCCGGGCCCGTTGTTGCGAGGAAAAATGCAAGCGCGAGCATACCGACGGCCACGGTAATCGAGCGGCGAACGGCAGGGAGGGAGGGATTAGGGTTCATGGGTTTCGTAGGGCGGAATTCACGAGCAGCTGCATCCACGTGGTCTCGAACTCGCCGGGGACGGCGCGGTTGGCCATGGGTTTGGAGAGGACAATCTTGGCGCGGACGTAGATCTCGTCGCCTGTCAAGGCGTAGCCGGCGTTCCTCCCAAAACCGGCTTGTCGGACAGGACCTTCCGGTTCCGGGTGTTGCTCCAGACGAACGGGTCGCCGTCTTGGGATACGACCACGACGTTGCGCAGGGTGATGCCGACTAGGTTCTGTCCGTGCAGGCCTGTCTTCGCCGTGCCAGTGACGTTTTCCAATGTGATGTTCTGCGCCGGTTGCTCGGCCAGTCCGCAAAAGTAAGCGAAGCGGCCCTTGGGATTATCGATGGTGATGTTCCTGAAGTGGATGTTGCGAAAGAGCGGCGTGGCCGGCGTAGGCGGCTCGACCGAGTCCGGCGGACTGGGCAAACGATAATAGAACAGGTCGATGGCGAGGGGCGCGCGGTTCCAAGGCTCGTCGCCGAACACGGTGTTCGTGTAGTTGCAGTTTTCGACCCGGATATCTTCGACCACGGCACCCAGTCGCTCACGGTTCGACTTGAGGTTGATCACGCTGGCGGCGTTGCGGAACACGCAGTCCTTGATCAGCACGTGCCGGATGCCGCCGCAGTTCTCACTGCCGATGGCAAAGCCCAGCGGGTGGGAACCTGGGGCAAGGGTGCCGTCGACCACAGAATCGCGGATCGTGATGTTCTCGGTGGAGCGCTGGCGTCGCGAGGTCTCTCTACTGATTCTTCCGGACTTGATGGCGATTGAGTCGTCCTGATTGCCGAAACGGCAACCGACGATCAAAATGTCACGGCTCGAATCAGGATTGAGACCGTCGCCATTGCTGCCGCGGACAGTTGAAACTTTGAGAAAGGTCACCTCGGAAAAGACCGCCCTATCCACGTAAACGACATGCGTATTCCATGCGGGCGGATCCTCAAGGGTTACACCCTGGACAAACAAGTCGCTGCACCCGATAAACTTGAGCACCCGGGGCCGGGGACCCAGCTTGCTGTGAGGCCACCAAGACTCGCCGTTGCCGTTGATGCGTCCCCCGCCGGTGATCGTGAGTCTGTGCGCGCGCACCGCAGAAATCAGTCCGAAATTCGGGTGCGCCACGTCGCCATCGGGCCCGGGCAGCATTTCAATCGTGGTGGGGTACTCCCCCAATCCCCTGCCGAGAAACTGCAGTGTCGCCCCGGTGAACACTTCAAGTGTCATGTCACTCTTCAAGTCGAGGTGATCAACCAGGTAGAGACCGGGAGGGACGAGGACCGTGCCTCCGACCGGGCAGGCATCGATGGCTTTCTGAATCGCGGAAGTATCTTTGGTGACGCCGTCGCCGAGGGCACCATAGTCACGCACATTCAGGATGGCTCCTGCGGGCTTGGTCAGAATAATGACGGGATCCGTCTCATCTGAGGTTCTGCCATTCAAGTTTCGGCTGCGCACTGTAACGCGGCGGGATCCGCCGGCCTCAAGATTCCTAAGAGTGAAGCTCAAGTGTGAGGTCTCACCCGCCAATCTTCCGTCGCAAAAGATCTGGTAGGACGTGATGCCCTGCGCATCCGCCGGCCGATCCCAAAGGAGCACGGCCGTTGTGGCTGTGCGCGCCAAAGACGGTGCGCTGAGATTGACCGGTGACGGTGGGGCCACTTGACCAGCCACCACGCTGGCTGCGCGCGAGGTGCCGAGGAAGGCCAGACTGCCGACCAAGAGGCATATCAGGTTTCTTAGGGATGACATTAGGTTTGGGTCGGCGGAGGAGCTGGCAGCTGGAGGTGGTCGATCAGTCGAACAAAATTCGCCGCACAGGGGTGACGAAGACGTTACTCCACTCGGTCCCGGCCGGCTTTAGCCGCCGTGGAATGTTCCTTAGCGCCCATGGAATCGCCCATTTGCCGTCAACAAGGGCATTTCATTTTCTGGCGCCAGTTCCGCCGAAGACTCGATCACGCGGCGCATTTCGTCCGGTTCACCGCGATACAGCACCGCCGCGAGATCGGAGTTGGCCTGCGGTTGGCTCCCGAGACCCAGCGGCAGGCCTGGGGAAAAGCGCCCTCCCAACGCCGGGGCAGCGCGGCCTATTGTTCAGGCGTGAAAAGAGCTCGCGGCCGGCTCGCCGGCAGATTGGCCCGCCAGGCCGGCAGCACGCGCTCCAGGTGCGCGAGTGCTTTCACGCGCCCTGCCGGCGCTGCGCCCTGGGCACTCAACGGCGAGACTATCAGTAACAAAGTGAAGAGCACGAAGGGATGTTTCATCTTGATTTCCTACTCTGGATTTCCGGAACCGCCTGCGCCGGGATTTTTCCTAAATCGCCCGCGGCAATGGAGGATTCGGCCGGACGCCCACCACCGGGAGCGACGGACGCGTAACTGCCACCCGACCCTCTCCAAATGCGGAAGGCGTCGTAGAGAATCTCGCCGCCGGCGGCGGCGTTGCCAGCCCCGTAGTACATGCCGATTTTCTGCGTGCACACCGGTGTCTTGCGCCGGCCGCTCGTATCATACGCATACACCGTCGGCCCGCCCTGCACATCCACGATTTTTTCCCCATTCATCCAGACTTCCATGATGCCGGTCGCGTCCGTCGCCAGCCGGAAATGCAGGACGAAATCATACCACTGGTTCATCGCGAACGTTCGGCTGACCGACTTGGTCCCGGAAGTGGCCGAGCGGGCAGGCGTCACGAACACCTTGGCGGGATCGGTCGCTGTGTGAATCACAAGCTGGTCGCCCCTGATCTTGATCAGGAAGGTGCATTCGCCCGAGGGAGTGCGCCAGTCGGCCTTCCCGTCTACGGAATGCGGAGTGGTATGCTGGTCGCTGATGATACCGAATCCCCCGGTCGGCCGGACCACGAGCAGGCTGTAGCCCATCCAATATTCCGTGCCCCACTCATAGATGCCCAAACCGTTCCGGATCGTGAATTCGCTGCGGACCTGGTCCGCCAAGGGCAAGAACCCGACGGAACGGGTACCTTCGCGACCGATCGGCGACGAATAGGCGTTCGCCGGCACCTGCGCCCACACGCCGGTTTTCTGCCATTCCGCCTCACCGCCCTCAAAACCGTTGTCGAAAACCAGTTCCGCAGTCACCGGGATCACCCAAACCGAAAGGCTGACGATCCATGCCAGGGCCCGGTTCCGTGAACGGACGAGCGGCACCGATTGACGGCAACAAATCAAGGAGAGCGATCGTGGGATCATGGGAGGGCTTTATCGGATCGTCTGTTACCGAACACCCGTAGCTTTTGGACTCTTGTCATCGCGAAGCATGCATTGAGTGCCGTGACGATCCAGCTGGGTTGCATCTTCATTACGCTCCTCGTATTGGCGGCTAACGCAAAGGAACCTAGTACGAGTCAACATCGTCAGGGTATCGCAAGTATCTCCAAGAGCAAGTCGGCGGTGGCCTCGGGCTGGATGAGCATGGGAAAGTGGGAACCTTCCATGATCCGCACCGGCCAACCGCGGTCCTTGGCGCGCACATACGAAACATAGAACGTGTCGTCCCCTGGCCGTTTCCCCTTCGCCACGGTGAGGATGGAGCTGCCGGGTATTTTCGCGGCCGCCGGATTTTTCAGGGTGATGGTGTCAGTGAAGGTCTTGCCGGGCTGAGGCACCAGACGCGGAGGGGGCGCGTCGGCCATCATGTTCGGGCGAACAATGAAGCCGTTCTTGAACAGTTTTTTTAGGTCGTCGGCTTCGTCGGGCCGGGGCGTGGTCATCAGACTTTCCCCGTCCACTGGGAGGAACGCATCGAGGTAAACGAGGCGCTTGATTCGCTCCGGGATGCGGTCGGCAACGCCGGAGACGACGATCCCGGCATAACTGTGGCCGAGCAAAACCACGTCATGCAGGTCCTCGAAAAGGACGAGATTGACGATGTCGTCAATGTGCGTGGCAAGTCCGATGTCAGCGGTGGCGGTGTGGTGGCGCTCACCAAGGCCGCTCAAGGTCGGACGGTAAACCGTCCAGCCTTTCGCCTCCAGGATCGCGCCCACCTGCTTGAACTGCCAGCCACCGCCGTGGGCACCGTGGACGAGGACGATGATGGAAGGGGAAGGCATCCCGGTCCCGCTGCCGTCCGTCGTCGCGGATGCCGCCAGTCCAACAGGGATGAAAGAGCACAGCCACGATGCGGCCAAGGCGAGAACGAGGAGAGGAGATTGGCGTGGACTCATGGGGTGGTTTTGAGGGGGCATCTTCTGAGCTTCCGGCGTAGCCGATGCCGTCGTAGCCGGAATCATTGTAGAAAGGCAAAATTTCACATTCGTGGAAGACGCGCGCTTGAACAACGGCGGGCATAAATGCCCCCCCGGACAAAGCCGGACCATAGTCTTCGATGTATCCGGGATGATTCTCTCGTGAAAAGCGCCAAGCCCCGATCAAAAGGTCAGGTTGGCCGAGAGGCGCCAGTAGGTTGGCTGCTGCGGAGCGAGACGGTTGAAGACGACTACTGTGGCGTTGGGATTGGCCGGGCGTGTCTGCAGCGGGTCGGTCTGATTCAAGACGTTGTAAACGTTCAATTGCAGGTCGAGGTTCTTGAGGAAGTGAAAACGCGAAACCCTGCCGAAATTGTAGGCAACCGATGCATCAGCGCGAGTAAACGAGTTGCCGTAGATTACGCTTCCCGAAGTGGTGGCTGCAGTCACCTGCTTGCTCTTATGCTTGACGGTGCCACCGATTCGGAGGCCCTTGAGGAATCCGTTCCGGAAGGAGTAGTTCGTGACGACGCTGAACTTCTCCCGGCGGTTACCGGCCGTGCCAACTCCATCGACAGATTGATTGACCGAATGGGCCTGCTCCCAGCGAGCAATTTCCGCGCCAAGCGTCGTATTCACGGCCGTGATCGGGATGCTCGGGTCAAACGTCCGGAAAAACGCAAGCTCCGAGGCAGCCCATGCCTTGATCTCGGGCGCGATGTTGGATGACACCGGGTCGCTGATGGAGTAGTTGGCTTGCAGGCGCCAGCCCTTCGTCGGATTCGCGATCACGGAAAACTCATAGCCCGTTGACGCCACGTCGAATTCGTATCCGCCGGAGCTGATGCGGCGTTTCTCGCGCTCCGCCGTGGTGATCAAACCGTTGGTCACAAGCTGAGTTAGCACTCGGTCAGACAGCACCGTCGGGTTGTCCACGGTCCCACCATAGGCAAATCCCTGTGCACCGACGCGGTTGGTGGTAAATCGGGTCGCGCGCACATAGATCTTCCCGTCGAAGAGATTAAGGTCGATGCCGTAGTCCTCGCCCTCGCCCTTTGGGTTGTCACCGACGCGGCTGGTGGAGCCAATGGGATAACCCTGGGCATCAAGGCGCGGCATCAACCGCACGCCGACATTGGCGAGTTCGATCGAATCCGATTGGTTATAGCGCACGGAAATCCAAGGCAGCACATGGTAGACTCCACCCAAGGTCATGGTCTTGGCATCGAGCGTGCGATGGGTCTGCTTGGTGTCGTCGTTGTCAATGAGGAATTCCTGCGTCGCGACGTCACGGATGTTCCGTGGGCCCTCGTGCAAGTAGAGGGTATCGACCCGGTAGCCGCCGGCGATCACCAGCTTGCGCTTGAAGTAGTAAGCCTGGCCGGCAAGCAGGTAACTGTCCTGCTCCGAGGGATCGTCGAAGACCGAACCGGACGTAGTGACCATCCTAGTTCTCAGTTTCCTGGCGGGATTGCTGGGATCCACCACTCCGCTCATGAACCCTGCTCCGGTGGCTGGATCGGGATGCTGGGGACTGGCGTAGTAGGTGCTCTGGTCACCCAATATCACGTAGTGCCGCCGCAAAACGCGGTTGCCCCCGGCTTCCGGCGCCGCAGCAAAAGCTCCCTGGGTGGTCGCCTCGTTGATCCATGCCTCGTTTTTTGCATTATTGAGGAAAGTGCGTTCCTCCCGTTCAGCCAGACCGGCGAAGCGATATTCGCCCCATCTTCCCAGATTGAACTCATGGGAGGCAGTGACACGGAGATTATCCAACTGTTCTTCGCGGAGGCGCTGGGTCCAATAGGTTTCAAAGTAAAGTTCGCCCGCATGCGGATTTGGGGTGACACCGTCCCGCAAGAATTGGTTAGGGTCTCCTTTCATGCCGGTCGGAGCACTGGCCTGCCAGGCCTGGAAGTCGTAGTTTTGATGATTGTAGGCCAGCTGGAGGTGGGTGCTCTTCCAGAGTTTTTGATCGAATGAAACAGAATAGGTATCGAACTGGGACGCTTGGGACTGGCTGGGACCACCCAGACTTGCCTGATAGTGATAATTATCCACAATCTGGTGACGATTAATAATCAAACCGGAATTCGCCGGGTCGATCGCCTGGCTTATTCCCTGACCTCGCGCGTCGAAATTGGTGACGCCGCCCATGCCGTCGTCCACCAGGTTGAGGCTGAGACTGGCGGTGGCGGCGTTGTTGCGCGTGACGCCCGTTGCGGTGCTCGTTGTACTGACGAGCGGCCGGCCCGCATCAAACCAGCGGAGCACATTGTCGCCGAGCTCGGTGTTGTCGGCTGCGACTCGGAAAGTCTCTCCTTTCTCGAATTCGGCGCGGATTACCGTATTGGGCCGGACGTCATACTTTACGGCCAGATGTCCGCGGGTGTCCTCGTTGCCCGCATAGTGCTGGTATGCCTGCTCCTTGGAAGCGACCGCATTGAAGCGCACACCGAGCTTTCCGTTGAATGACGACTGATTGATGTCAATCGACGCACGGCGCAGGTCATAGCTGCCATAAACCAGTTGGGCACCGCGGAAGCTACGATTGGTCTGAGCCTGTTTGGTTGAGGCATTCAGGAGGCCGCCGGCCGAGGCGATGCCGAACAAGATGGAGTTGGGCCCGCGGGCCTCTTCGATACGCTCAATATTGAAAGTGTTGGTCGGCAACTTCCACCGAAAATAGTTGCGGGAGATGGATGCCGCCTGGCCACGGATCACAAATGTCCGAAAGAACTCGAAGGCGGCGTTTCCGTCGGGCAGTTCCATTTCTACATTGTTACCGAATCGGATAGCTTCAGTGAGATCCAACGCGCCGACATCTTTGATGAGTTCGGCGGTCAAGATGGAAATCGACGCGGGAGTGTCCTTCAAATCGGTGTTCATTCGGCTGCCCGCAAGAGTACGGGCAGCTTGGTAACCGTTGTCTTCCTCAGAATTGACGACGAATGGACTCAGTTCGATCACCTCGTCTTTGAGTTTTTTGACGATGCTCGTCGGAGCTGACTCGGCTGGCTCGCCGGTGATCTGCGCAAACGTTGCGGAGAAGCCGGATAACGCCAGCGTGGCGACCAGTCCTATCGAGATACGGTAACGACTCATGGGTTTAGGTGTTAGGGGGGGGAATTGACAGTCGATTATACGGCAATCGATAGCCTCTCGCGGTTTCGCTTGGGGTTTTGTTAGACTAGCCGAAAGCCGCATCCCTGTCTTTGACCAACACGGAAAGTGATTTAGCGATGGTGGAACCCGCCTGTTGATGAACTCAAACCAGCGTTGGGGTTGGGTTCGATGTTTCCCCGTTCGCGTGATTCGCGCGCACTACCAATGCATCGTTCCGGCTCAGTATTTACTGGTGGCTTCCGCAATGCCGCTTTCCCCATCTGTGTCCTTTGAGTCCCTAAGGGCGGCTGCCGCCCTTCAGTGGATTGTATCATTTGCGTTCAAACGCGTGGTTCTTGAACAGCATAGATCGTCCCGCCCGTTTCCGTCTCTCCATAACTATTTTCCACGACGGCTAAATCCCGTCAGGCTTGGTTCTGTCAGAATGTGTCGAACGCGGGTCTAGAGGCCGAACGTTTCGATCAACTCCATTCTTCGGCTCGAATGGCCGACCATCGATACGTACCCTTCCTGTTGCCCGAACGCCCCAACATGACAACCCCACCCTTGTTCAGTTTCTTTTCCGGGAAATCACGATCACGCTTCAACCGGCTGCTGTTGATTCCCTTCCTGCTCCCTTGGTCCGGCGCCTTTGCGCAGGAAGTCTTCCGAGAAGTCACTTTAAAATACGGCGCGCCTCCCGAAGAGCATTTCGCCGAGCTCGATCCCGACACCAAGCGGACCTTCACAGGCGAGCATGCAGGCATGACCACTTTGAAGCGCCATGTGCCCAAACCCATGAACCTCGATCTCGCCGGCGCCACCCGCGCCGAACTCAGCGTGGAATATTGGGGCGGGCACATCGGAACCGCCGGCCAGCGCTTCCGCGTCAACGACCACAGCTGGATCGACCTGCCGACGCCTTCCGGAACACCGACAGAGCCTCAACGCTACTACCGCACCCTGCTCGGCAACAACGCCGCCGCCATCCCTCTCAACCAGCTCCGGGACGGCGAAAACATCTTCAAGTTCACCGCTGGCCGGCAAGTCGCCTTCTTCAACGACTGGGCCTTCTACTGGATCTACGACTTTACCACTCGCATCTACTACGATTCCACCACCAAGCCGCACCCGGTTGGCGAGGTGATCGTCCCGCAGCCTGGTGCGACCTTCAGCGACCTTCTGCGTCTGGAGGTCAGGCCGAGCAGCCCCAACGGCGACATCGTGCGCGTCGAGTTCATCGGCGAATACGACGACTTCGACTGGGACGGCGACGGTGTGTGGCGCGAATGGCAGTACTCCACCCACCACGGCGTGCTGCGCCATCATCTCGGCACCGTGACGAGCGCGCCCTGGCGCGTGAAGGCCGACCTGCGCTGGCTGCCCGACCAGGCGCAAGCCATCCGCGTCCGCGCCCGCATCACCGACGCCACCGGACTCACCTACCTGTCTCCACCGGTGGATAACATCGTGCAACGGCGCGAACACCGCGGCGTGCGCCTGATCAAGTGCGACGTGGTGCCAGAGAAGTGGCATTCGCGCGCAGGCAAGGAATCGCCTGCGGGCAGCTTCGTCCTCACCGAGGCCGACATGGCCGGCGCCACCTTTGCCCGCCTCGTGCTCTCGACCTGGAGCGGCGACGTTGAGGACACCAGCGTCCATGAACTCCGGCTCAATGGTGAACGCCTGGCGAGTCGCTTCGGCGAGTTCCACAACTACGACCACGATGCCATCGAAGTGCCGCTCGACGGCCTGAAGGTGGGCCGAAACGAACTCACCCTGTTCTCCACCTTCATGGGCCACATGTTCGAAATCAACTGGCCCGGCCCCGTGCTGTTGATCGAATACAAGAAGTAACCCGCCCCCGCGATGTATTCGACACCCCTTTTCCCGGCGATCGCTTCTCAGTCTGGCGGCTTCCGGAGCGGCGTGCCGCCTGTGGCAGAAGATGCGGGCGAGGGCGCAACTCCAACTTGGATATTCTCGCTTTCCTTGCCCGGTCTCGCTACTGCCATAGCACTGCTGGCTTCCGCTGCGCGGGGGGGATTTGAAAAAGCACCCAAGAAACGATCAGCGCTCATCCCCTGCGTGGCGCTCGTGGCGGCACTTTTCGCTGCGCTGGCTTCGACCACACCCGCCCGCGCCGTCACCATCTCCGACATCGACCACGAAGGCCGCGCTCAATTCAAGATCGAGACGAAGGGCGCCACCTACTTTTTCGACCGCGCGGGCGGCGGCTTTTCCCGGATGCTCGACCCCGATGGCCGCGACTGGATCGCCTTCAAACAGAAACCTGCTACCGGCCGCGGCGGCTCCGCCGCCGCCTTCCGCGGCGTCCCCAATCTTCTTTTCGGCAAGACTAACCCGGACGCCGGCGCCGGGCACCCTGGCTTCGACCTGTGCGAAAGCACCGTCATCGCCGCCGATGCCATCCGCACCGTGACCAAAAGTGGCCGCTGGGCTTGGACCTGGCGTTTCACCGAGCAGAACGCCGAGCTCACCATCGAGCAGGCCGATCCCGACCACGCGTATTGGTTCCTGTATGAAGGGCCGATCGGGGGCCGCTGGTCGCCGCGGACGAGCTACTGGGGCACCAACCGCGGCGGCCCGCGCAGGGAATCGCCGTTTGGAAAGGACAAGCTTTTCGATCAGTGGCGCTGGGTGTATTTCGGCGAGGAAACTGCGCCCCGCGTTCTACTCGCCCTCCAAGTCGCCAGCGACACCGCCAGCGAGACCCTTTGGTATATGGGCAACGCCGCCGTCGACCTCGATTCCCCCGACGGCATGATCGTCTTCGGTTTCGGTCGGGGCGAAAATGGACCCGAGCTCCTCGGCGCCGGCCAGAAATTCGTGATCGGTTTCGTCGAAGGGCTCGTGAAGGACGGGCCCGCCCACGCCCTTGTGGCGGCCACCGCCTGGGAGTGGATCAAAAGGGCCGAATCCACCCTACGCGTGAGCGAGACGACACTCCACGGCGATGTCGACTGCTTCCGTATCGAGACGCCAACCGCGACCTACCTCTACGGCAAACGCGGCGCCGGCTTCGCCAGCATTCTCGATCCGCAAGGCCGCGACTGGATCGGCTACCGCCATGGCGGCAAAGCCGCCGGCGAATACCGAGGCCTGCCGAAGAACGCCCCGAGCGGAGGGTACTTCCATTGCGATTACGGCTTCGGCAAGGACCAGACCAATTTCTTCAAGTCCACCGTCACACTCAACGAACCCGGCCACGTCCGCATCCACTCTGAGACGAAGGACGGCGAAGGCGCATGCGACTGGGATTTCTATCCGACGCACGCCACCCAGACCTTGCTGAAGTTTCCCGGCGGCGGCTCTTGGTTCACCTATGAAGGCGCGCCCGGCGGGCAGTTCGATCTCGCCGAGGACTTCACCATCCGCCCTGGCGACCGCCGCGCCCCGCTCAGCGAGCCGTGGACGGACACCGTGCCTTGGATCATGGTCGGCGCGAAGGAATCATCGCACGGCCTGCTGCTGGTCAACCACCAGACCGGCAGCCCTGTGGACAGCTACACGCCGTTCCCTTACCAGTTGAACGAGAAAAATCCCGCGTACCAGATGGCTGTAGTCGCCTTCGGCCGCTCCGACTGGCGCGATGCGCCGCGCAAACACAAGGGGCAGTTCAGCCGACTCTCCGCGCGCTTCAGCATCGCGATGACCCCCGCGGCCACCGCCAGCGCCGCCGCTGCGACCCTGCAACTCATCGGCACGCCCGCGACCGGCGCGACCACCGGTAACCTCTTCGCCCCGCCGTCGATTGATGTGTGGTATGGCGACAAACAGCATTTCGGTCGTCTTGGTGTGCCGCAGAAGTGGGTCAATCTTCTCGGCCGCGTGACCGCCGGCGACGGCCTCGCCTCCCTGCACTATTCCCTCAACAGCGCCACTCCTGTGCGCCTCTCAGTCGGCGCCGACGGCTACCGTCTCGCCCGTCGCGGCGATTTTAACGCCGATATCGACTTCGACTCGCTCCGCGACGGCGCCAACCAGGTCGTTTTGACCGTCGTCGACGCCACCGGCCGCTCCACCGAACGCACCGTCACCGTGATCTGCCACCGCGGCCACGTTTGGTCGCTGCCTTACACTGTGGACTGGAGCAAGGTGAAGCAGATCACCGACGCCGTGCAGATCGTGGACGGACGCTGGCAACTCGAGCCCGGCGGCGCACGTATCCTCGATCCTCATTACGACCGCATCCTTGCCTTCGGCGATCGCACCTGGACCGATTACACCGTGACGGCCGAAGTCACGTTTCACAACTACGCGCCCCCGCTCGGCCGGGCCCCGACCTACGGCGTCTCGCACGCCGCGCTCGCCGCACGCTATCCCGGACACTTCGCCGACAAACTTCAGCCGCATGTGCAATGGTATCCGGTCGGCGCGGTCGCCGAGTTTCGGCTCGGCGCGGACCTCGCCCAGTCCTCGTGGCGGATATTCATCGGCGGCAGCCCGACCGTCCGCTCTCCCGCCATCGTGGAACCGCAGCCGCGCAACGTCGAACTGGGCGTCCGCTACGTGCTCAAGATCCGGGTCGATACTTTGCCCGGCCCCGCCGCACGTTACCGTGTGAAATCCTGGCAAGCCGGCCAGCCCGAACCCGCCGCTTGGGAGATGGACACCACCGAAAGGACCAACGTGCTCACCTCCGGCGGCGCGCTCGTCGTTTCCCACAACACCGACGTGACCATCGGCCTCATCACGGCCAACCCCAACGATCCGAGGGAACCATGAGCCACGCCAAACGACAGATAGGCCTGGTCCTGTTGCTGACGTTCCTGGGCGGCGAGGCCGGAGCGATCACCCTCAGCAACGTCCGCGCAAGCTCGGTCAGCACCCAGGGCGCGATCATCCGGTGGTCCACCGACGAGGCGACATGCGGCCGTGTGAACTTCGGTCCATCGCCCGTCTACGGACGTACAATGAACGAGACCGAACCGACCCTCGATCACTACGTTTTTTTGTACGACCTGACTCCGGGCACCACGTATCATTTCCGAGTCCAGGTCAGCGACACGGTCGGGGTCGATGCCACGTTCACCACGGCAGCCAAGATCGAGGACCTCTGGCCCGTGGTTTCACTCTCGTTTGACGACGGCCACATCAGCCACGTCGCGACCGCGTTCCCTTTGATGCGAGCGCGCGATATGCGCGGCGCGGTGAACGTCATCACCGACCGTTTGGCCAATCCCGGAAAGGCGAACATGACACTCGATCACCTGCTGTTTCTTCAAAAGCAGGGCTGGGCGGTGGACAGCCATTCGCGCGCCCACAATCGCGACACAACCCTGACCGACGAGGACGAGATCATCGGCTCAATCACCTATCTCGAAACGCACGGCATCAACAAAGTGCGCAGCTATCGCGTACCTGGCTCGAATCACAACGCGAAACGCGAGGCCCTAGCCGCCCGCACCTACCCGCTGCGCTGGGGCAACGTGAAGGGCGCTCCGCCCAGCCCGCGGTACGCCACACTGCCGCTCGCGCCGGGCATGTATGCCGGCGTTCCGTTGGATTTCCGGAATACTTCCTCGGTCGAGGAACGGGTGGCCAAATACAAAACGGCCATCGACGAGATGCTGTCGCATCGTTTGCATGTCCACTTCATTTTTCACGCCATCGTGGAAGCCACCCCCGAGGGCTACTGCTATTCCCCCGGCGAATTCGAGGCGCTATTGGACTATCTCCGAGCCAGGAACATCAAAGTTATCCCCGCCGGCGAACTGCTCCAAGCAAAGCCATCATTGGATGGCGATCCTTGATCTACGGAACGCAGTCAACTTCTCGCTGGTTCCAGCCATCTCCCAGCCTGACGCGCACGATCGCGCGCTTGGCTTTTTCGGCGTGAACCTCAAAGCGCCCGGTACTGAGATCGTAGTCCACCCGACCGACATGGTCGATCGAGTCGAGGATCACCTCGAAGCGGCCGGTCTTCACATACCCGGC
>Ga0154020_10001280_pt1 | contig 31172 bp, 27 predicted proteins | sample Klosneuvirus_201_FD_109709 | JGI IMG/M metagenome (GOLD analysis project Ga0154020, IMG submission 109709) | Active sludge microbial communities from wastewater, Klosterneuburg, Austria - Klosneuvirus_20160825_MG | ecosystem: Engineered > WWTP > Aerobic digester > Activated sludge | place...
AACGTGATGCGGTTGATGGTGACCTTCTTCACCGCGCCCTTGAGGTTTCCGTGCTCGGAGAAGTCAAACGCCACCGCCTGGGCAATCTTGGCGTACTCCTGCAGCTCCGGCATCTGGGCCAGCCACTTGCTCACGTCCACACAAAGGTTCCCGGTGGGCAGCGCCATGGGGTTGACGTTGTTGGGGTCAAACCCGTCCAGCTCTTCCGGCGGGGTCTCCACACATTCCATGGCCATGGTGCACTGCGCGGCGGGTGTGTAGACGGGAATGGCACCGCTGCGGTCCAGGCAGCCAAACGGCCACAAGAAGCGCGGCACGCGCACCGGGAACCGCGCCACGGGCTCACACGCCTTGCCGGGCTCCGTCTTGCACAGTTCCAAAAGGATGTCGTAGCGCTGTTTGTCCTCGGCGCTGTCATTCTTGCGGTTGTTGATTTCATCTTCCAGCCGCGTGATTTGTTCGCCCAGGTTGGCCGTCATGTCCGGCCCTTCCTGCTCCACGCTGATGTCATAGTCGCTGCCCAGGATGCGGTTGACCTCGCGCTCCACGTCTTCCTCGGTGAGGCCGTCACAGCCTGCGGAAAAAAGACCGGCCACCACCAGAAAAGCACCATGACTCTTGCGCATGCACACTCCCATTGACTGGTTGGACTTCCACGCCGCGTCTGAGTGTAGAGCAGGCTGGACCCCGTTCAACGGGGTGGATGTAGTCAATGAGGCGCAGTGTTGAGGGTCACGCTTTGAAGACGTGCGCCAACCAGGCGGCCACTTCACGGGACGGGTCGCTGTCACGGCGGGCCACACGGTCGGTCAGGGCTTCCAGGCCACCCACTGCCGCCACGTTGGCCAGGGCGCGCTCCAACAGCTGCTGTTGGGCCAGCGAGAGCACCTCGCGGCGCGCCCGCGCGCGGCGCCGGGCGTCCAGACCGCCGGTCTCCACCATGTGGGCCCGGTGCTGGTCCACCTTGGCCATCACCTCCGCCACGCCCTCACCCTTTTGCGCCACCGTCTTCACAATCGGCGGCTCCCAACCCTCGCTGGGCGGCGTCTGGAGGTATTCGGTGGGAATGGAGTGGTGACCGCGCGCCATGCGCTCGGCGTGGGCGCGCGCCACGGTGGCGTCACGCAGGTGCAGCATCATCTCCAGTTCACGCAGCGTACGGTCCGCGCCTTCCCGGTCCGCCTTGTTCACCACAAACACATCCGCAATTTCCAACACGCCAGCCTTGATGGCCTGGACCTCATCCCCCAGGCCCGGCACGCACACCACAATGACGGTGTCTGCCAGTTTCACAATGTCAATTTCATCCTGGCCAACGCCCACCGTCTCCACCAGCACCACGTCCTTGCCCATGGCGTCCAACACATTCACCACGTCCCCGGTGGACCGGGACAAGCCACCCAATGTGCCGCGCGTGGCCAGGCTGCGTATGAACACGCCCGGGTCCACCGCGTGCTCCATCATCCGGATGCGGTCCCCCAGGATGGCGCCGCCGGAGAACGGTGACGAGGGGTCCACCGCCACCACGCCCACCGTGCGCCCCGCCTGACGGTGCAACCGGATGATGGCGTTGGTGAGCGTGGACTTGCCGCTGCCGGGGTTGCCGGTGATGCCAATGATCTGCGCGCGGCCGGTATGCGGGTACAGCAATGCCAGCTGTTCCCGCGCGCCGGGCATGTTGTCATCCAAATCACGCATCAGCCGCGCTGCCGCGCGTTCCTCACCCGCCATCACGCGTTCTGCCAACCCCATGGGTCCCTGCCTTTGTGCCTTGTTGCAACGGGCGTCCTAACGCTGCGCACCCGCTCCCGCCAAGGCGTTTACGTGCGCAGGCCCGGCGCTTCATGGCCGCTGCGTTGCACATATTCGGTGTAGCCACCGCCGTACTGGTGCATGCCTTCCGGCGTCACTTCCAGCACGCGGTTGGTCAACGCCGACAAAAACCGGCGGTCATGGCTCACCAGCAACATGGTCCCTTCATAACTGCCCAACGCCTGGACCAACATCTCCTTGGTGGACATGTCCAGATGGTTGGTGGGCTCATCCAGCACCAGCAGGTTGGGCGGGTCAAACAACATGCGCGCCATGACCAGGCGCGCCTTCTCACCACCGGAGAGCACCCGACACGGTTTCTCCGTCTCCTCGGCGGAAAAGCCGAAACAACCCGCCAGCGTGCGCAGCGTGCCAACATTGGCCAGGGGGAACGCATCCGTCAGGATGTCCCAGACGGTCTTTGGGCCATCCAACAGCTCCATGGAGTGCTGGGCAAAATATCCCATCTTCACGCCACTCCCCAACGCCACCGTTCCCTCGTCAGGGCGGGTGGCGCCGGCCACCATCTTGAGCAGTGTGCTTTTCCCGGCACCGTTGACGCCCATGACACACCAGCGTTCCTTGCGGCGTATGAGGAAGCTGAAGTCTTTGTAGATGACGTTCTTCCCATACGCTTTGAAGACGTGGTCCACCTTGACCACCTCATCCCCGCTGCGCGGCGCCTGGCGGAACTCAAACACCAGCTGCGTGCGCCGCTTGGGCGGCTCCACGCGTTCAATCTTCTCCAGCTTCTTGACGCGGCTCTGCACCTGGGCAGCGTGGGAGGCGCGCGCCTTGAACCGCGCAATGAACGCCTCTTCCTTGGCCAGCATGGCCTGCTGCCGCTCAAACTGAGCCTGCCGCTGTGTCTCATTGAGGGAGCGCTGCTGCTCAAAAAAATCAAAATTGCCGCTGTACGTCGTCAGTGCTCCGCCATCCAACTCCACAATGCGGTTCACCACGCGGTTCATGAACTCCTTGTCATGGGAGGTCATGATGAGCGCGCCGTCATAGTCCTTGAGGAACGTCTCCAGCCAGATGAGGCTTTCAATGTCCAGATGGTTGCTTGGCTCGTCCAGGAGCATGGCGTCCGGCTTCATCAACAGGATGCGGGCCAGGGCCACGCGCATCTTCCAACCACCGGACAATGCCGCCACGTCCCCATCCTGGACGTCCTGTGCAAACCCAAGACCCGCCAGGATTTCCCGCGCGCGCGCCTCCATGGCGTAGCCATCCAACGCGGCAAACTGTTCCTGCAGCGCGCCGTACCGCTCCACCGCGGCCTCAAGGCCATCCGCCTTGTCCGGGTCAGCCATGGCGGCTTCCAGGTGTTTGAGCTCGTCGGCCATGTCCGCCACGGGGCCGGCACCCGCCATGGTCTCAGCCAGAACGGTGCGGCCGTGCATCTCCCCGGTGTCCTGTGAAAAGTACCCGATGGTGATGCCCTTGTCCGTCATCACGCTGCCTTCATCCGCTTCTTCTTCGCGCATGATGAGACGGAAAATGGTGGTCTTGCCGGCGCCATTGGGGCCCACCAGGCCGGTCTTCTGGCCCTTGTGCACCGCACAGCTGGCTTCCAGCAGCACCACCTGCTTGCCATACATCTTGGTCACATTGTCCAACCTGAGCATGCGCGCGCCCTTCCCACACCACCGCGCCGCGTGCAACCACGTTTCACCCGTCAGGGTCCTCTTCAGCGTCGGGCGGGTGCGTTTCCAGCTTCTGGAGATCCAGGTTGCGGGACTTTTGTGCGCGCTTGCGGCTCAGCTCCACGCCAATGGCGTGCAAACCTGCTTCATTGGCCACCGCCAGCGCCGTCCCCACGCCACAAAACGGGTCCACCACGGTGTGGCTTCTGGTGTGCGTGGCAATGAACTTCACCGCCATGCGCGCCGCGTGCAGGCCCATGGCCCGGCTCCAGGTCATGTGCCCCAGCGCGGGCAACACATCCGGCGTGGACCGTGCCAGGTCCGGCTTGATGGAGCGTGAAAAACACAACACATGCGAATAGGCCGGCCGCCCGTACGAGATGTTCCCCGCCGGAAAACGGCACACCACCTTGTGCCACAGCAGGTTGTGGCCGGTGCGGTCCGCCGCGCACTGCGCCAGGTGCGCCTTGTCAATCCAAAGGCGGTCCACCTTGATGTCCGTCTGGTAGATGATGGCCACGCCGTCATCCGGGGTCTTGTCCAACACCAGCGCTGCGGTGTCCACCGTCCAGCGTTTCCAATCCGGCAGGGTCATGGGAGACAGCTCACTCACGTCCGGCATGGACGTGAAGACGCTGCACCCTTCCATGACGGGCTGGCGCTGGAGCCAGCCCACCGCGTCTTCCACAAACACCGTGCGTTGCGGTTGGGACATGGTTGCGTCCTAACCCGTTGCCACCCCACCGCGCGATGGTCAAAGCGCGGTGCGTGAAACGTGGTATCCTGAAAGCGGGCGCACATTCCGTCCCCAATGGCATTTTTCCAATGAGGCATGACATGAATTTCCGTTTCCCGTTGCTGGGCCTGATGGCGGTTGGACTTTGTGCGTGCCCCAACCCGTCCACCACCTCAGACCCGCCACAGTCTGACGCCGGCACCGCCACCACGGACGCCGGGCCACAGGATGCCGCTGTGGTGCTCCAGGATGCCGGGGTGGACGCAGCGGTGGCCCCAGATTCAGGCGCGGGAGATGCTGGTGTTTCAGCGGACGCGGCCGTGGGACGTGACGCTGCGGTGGAGATGGACGCAGCCGTGCCAGACGCAGCAGTGCCAGACGCAGCCGTGCCAGATGCAGCAGTGCCAGACGCAGCAGTGGCTGACGCGGGAACACCTGACGCGGCAGTGCCCTGCCCCGAGGGACAAGGCTGCGGCAGCGACGGTGTTTGTGCCGGTGGACGTTGTTGCCCGGCGGTCCAGGCGTGTGGCACGGCGTGTTGTGACACCGGGGACGTGTGTTCTTTTGGCGTATGCACAACCCCGGGCCCAACGTGTGCAGGCAACGCTGGTTGTGCGGTGGGCGAATATTGTGACCCCATCAACGGCGTCACCACCATGTGTGGCGCACTTGAGACCAGCACCGGCGTCTGCCTCCCACAAGCGCCAGCCTGCATGGGGATTCCCATCAACTGCCTGGATGGCTGCACGTTCACGCCGTCTTCCGCGCTCAATGACGTGGTCCTGAAGTACGCCTGGGGAAACGCCGCCGCGGTCAACACCCAGGACAGCGTCATCACCACGCCGGTGGTCATCCAGTTGGATGACGACAACTGCGACGGCCTGGTCAACCACCTGGATATCCCGGAGATTGTGTTCTCCACCTTTGCGTCCGGTGGCTACAGCACGGGTGGCACGCTGCGGGTGATTTCCATTGTGAACGGCGCAGTGGTGGACAAGTGGTCTTCCACGCCCACCACGCCGCCACTCTACGGCGCCGGTGGGATTGCCGCGGGGGACATCCACCCCAGCCCCGGCAATGAGATTGTCACCTGCACCACCACGGGTGCGGCGCGCGTGTATGCCGCTTCAGGAACACAACTGTGGCTTTCCAATCCGGGGACCTGCTCCATCCCGTCTCTGGCGGACGTGGACGGCAATGGCTCCGTGGAGGTGGTGACCGAGTCCGCCGTGTATGAAGGCCAGACGGGCGCCGTGGCGTATGTTTTGTCCCCGGGCAACACCAACAACGTGGTGGCGCACAACCTGGACGGCATGGCGGGGATGGAACTGGTCACTCCGCACGCCGTGTATGACGGCACGGGCGCGCGCATTGCGCAGACCATGATCCCGGCACGCTACGTGGCAGTGGCAGATCTTGATGGCGACGGCCAGGTTGAAATTGCCAGTGCGGACTTCCAGAACCACCGCCTGGTGCTCTGGCGCTTTGCGCCCTCCATGACCAATGGCGTCAACATCCTGCGCCAGGTGGACATCAACGGCGCGCTCAGCCCGGCAGGGTGTTCTCCCAGTTCTGTGGGAAACACGCGCGGTGGTGGCCCCCCGTTGCTGGCGGACCTGGACGGTGACGGAATCCTGGACGTGGGAATTGCCGGCGGCCTCTCGTACAACGTGTTCAGCGGCGCGGCCTTGTTGGATACGTTGGTTCCCGCCGCCAGCGCCATGTTGTGGCAGCAGCAGACGCAGGATTGCAGCTCGGCGTCTACCGGCAGCGCGGCATTTGACCTCAACGGTGACGGCGCTGCGGAGGTCCTCTACGGGGACGAGGTCACGTTCCGCGTGCTGAATGGTGCCACCGGTGACGTCCTGTTCTCCACGTGCAACACCAACGGCACACTGTTTGAGAGCGCGTCGGTGGCGGACGTGGATGGCGACGGTATGGCGGATGTTGTGGTCCCTTCCAACTCGTATTCCGCATTTCAATGTGCCGGCGGCCTGAAGACCGCCGGCGTGCGCGTGTTCTCCGCAGGCACGTCCACCTGGGCGCGGGCGCCGCGCATCTGGAACCAGCATGGCTATGACCCCGCACTGGTGACGGAAGACGGCGCCATTCGGACAGTGGCGCTTCCGTCCCGTGGCTTCCGGGCGCAGCCGGCCAGCAACCAGACGTTCCGCGTGGATGTCACGGTGCGGCCTCACTGCGGTTCACCGTATGGCCTGCGCGCCACGGTGCGGAACATGGGTGATGCGTTGGCGCCGGCTGGCGTGGGGGTTCGCCTTCACGCGGGTGATCCAGGCGCTGGCGGAACCGAACTCACGACGGTGCCCCTGCTGACGACAATGGCGCTGGAGAGCATGCAAGCAATGGAGCTGGAGCTGGACGTTGCTTCACCTCCGGCGGGGCTGCTGAGTGGGACGCTGCCGGTTTTTGCCGAGGTCACGGCCCCTGGCGTCTACCCGCAATGCCGTCCGGACAGCGTGTACCTGGCCGGGACAGGCGCCTGCGCACCCTGAAACGCCGCACCCCATCCTCCACCTGACGGAGCTGGCACGCCGGCACAAGGTGTTGGCGCCGCGGTGAAAGGCCGTGGCGTTGTGGTGGAGCACGTTGCACCCGTCCAGTTCTCAACACGGGGTCAACGCCATGCGCCAGTTTCTCCATCGTTCCGCGGTGTTCTGCTGCGCCCTCACTGTGGGCCTTCAGGCCTGCACCACCGGCGGGAATGAAGATGCATCTTCTTCAAGCGGCGCAGTCAGCAGTTCCAGCGGAGTTGCTTCCGGTCCTTCGATAACGACGTCATCCAGTCAAGGCGCGTCCGGTTCTTCATCCATGGGTCCATCAGGTTCCTCCAGCACGCCGCAAAGCGGACCTGGCTCCTCCAGCGTGGCGGCATTTACATCTTCCATGGCGGCGCCGCCCTCCAGCGCGCCACCCTCGTCGTCAAGGGCGGCGCAGTCTTCTTCATCCGCGCCCGCCCAGGCGGACAACGCAGCACTGGTTGCAGTGGAAGGTCTGGCGTCCATGCAATGTGGACGTTTGTCCGAACTGCACATCACCATGCGCAACACGGGAACCCAGACGTGGACGCTGGAGGCCGGGTACAAGCTGGGCGTGTTGGACAACCCGCTGTCCCTGCGCGGCGAGTCACGCGTGGAACTGGGCCAGGCGGTGGCCATTGCGCCAGGCGGGACGGTGGAACTGGGCATGACGCTGCACGCCCCATCTGACGAGGGAACCCACGTGCTGCACTTCCAGATGGTGCATGAACTGGTGGCCTGGTTTGGGCCCATCATCACCCAGGAGGTCACCGTCACCGGGCCGTGCTGGCCGGCACCCACGGATTGTGGACGGGGCAGCCCAGTGTTCCTCACGCAACTGGAAACCGCGCTGGACCAACTGCTGCAGGACCATCCGGAGTGGTTTGGCGAGGAGAACTTCCATGGCCGCCAGGTGGTGGATGACAACAGCTACCGCTATGGGCTGACCCGCAAGCTGCGCACCGCGGGGATCATTGCCGTGGTGGATGCGTGGGCCGGAGATGAAATCCAGCTCAAGACGTCAGACGCGTTCAGCGAGGGTTACGACATCCTGACGTCAGAAGGATACGTGCGCCGGGGGCCCGGGGCATTCATGGGTTCCTGCGCGCCGGCGGCATTCTGACACGCATGCTGGACATGGTGCACGCGGGGCCGGTACGTCTCTAAGCCATGGACCGGTTGTTCCGCTCCAACCTTGCACCACGCCTGTTGGCGTATGCCCGTGGCCACGGCGTGGACATTGCGCCGCTGCTGTCCCGTCACGCGCTCCCGGATGACGCGGCGGACGCGCCATTTGCCAGCATCAGCCATGATGGCCTGGAGGCATTGGCCAACACCGTGGCCGCCGCCGTGAAAGACCCATTTGTGGGAATCACCCTGGCCAACACCATGCAGCGTGGTGCGTTGGGCCTGCTGGAGTTTGTGTCCCGCACGGCACCCACCGCGCGGCAGGCCATGAAGGACGCGGCGCAGTACGCGGCGCTGTTGGGTGGTGGGGCCACCTTCAACGTGGAAGAAGGCCAACCGCACAGCAGTTTCCAGCAAAGCGTGGACGGCCGGCCCAACGCGCTGGGCATGCACGGCAATGAGTTTGTGGTGATGGGCTTTGTGCGCATGACCCGCGAGCTCACCGGCGTGGCCTTCAACCCGGCGCGCGTATGGTTTGCACACAGCCGCCCTTCTTCAGAGCGCGCGGTGCTGCACCACGCGCTGGGCACCACCCGGATGGAGTTTGACGCCGGCAGCAACGGCTTTGCGTTTCCCACGTCCATCCTGGATACCGCGCTTCCCACGGCGGACGGCGCGCTGCACCGCGTGTTGGAGCAGCAGGTGCGGCAGGTGGTGGCGTCACACAACCAGCCCACCGGGTTCCTGACGGACCTCAAGGTGTGCGTGCGCGCGGGGATTGAGGACGGCACGCTTTCCTTGGCCAACGCCGCGGGTGCGCTCCAACTGTCCCAACGCACGCTGCAACGGCGCCTCAAGGAACACGGCGCCACGTTTGAAGGGGTGGTGGATGACGTTCGCCAGCACCTGGCACGCCATCACCTGGCCAACGCGCGCATGGGCGTGGCAGATGTGGCGCTGAAGCTGGGCTATTCCGACGAGACCGCGTTCATCCGGGCATTCAAGCGTTGGGTGGGCGTGTCCCCCGGCGAATACCGGACGCGGCAGCGCAAGGCTTGAACCACCGTCAGAACTCCACCCAGACGCCAGCGGTGGCGCGCGCGTCCATGCGGGTCTCCACGGCGTCACGCAGGCGGCTGGTGCGCGTGATGAACTCTCCCATGGCCACCAGACGCAGGTTCTCCACCGGATACGGCAGCTTCAAGCCAATCCAGGCCTGGGTCCACGTTCGGCCGTCGTACGCCACGGGGTCATTGCCGGTGATTTTTTCATACTCCTGGTCCCGCACGTTGATGCTGCGGAACCCATCCAGCTTCACCACGCTGCCAAGCTCCAGGCGGGTGAGCGTGAGCACCGCGCGCAGCTGGGAAGAAACACCCAGGGACCACGTGTAGCGGTGACGCCGGAGGCTGGACTTGGTTCCGGTGTCCCCGTGCAACGCCACGTAACGCTCCCAGGCCAGGCTGCGGGCGCTGGTCATGGTGGGGTGAAGGTCCGCCACCAACCGCAGGGACATGCCGCGTATGTTCAGCGCCAGGTCACCGGTGAGTCCCAACACGCCGGTGGTGGAGATGAAGTCATTGCGCCCGTCGTACTGCCAGAACTCGGTGATGTCCTTTTCCCAGTGCTCAAACATGCTGGAGGGGCCCACCATGGCGCTCATCCCAGTGAAGGTGCCGTCCGGATTGCGCATCTGGCGCTGCCACAACGCTGCGGCCCACACGGTCTTGGCATAGAACTGCACGTAGTCCACCAACACCGACGGAATCTGCGCGCCGGTGCTCCCGCGCAGCACCAGGTGTGTGGCGGCGGTATCCAGGTACAGCTTGTTGACGGGTGCATCCGAGACACGGAACCCGGTGACCGGGATGACCTCGGCCTCGGCGTGGAAGTCCACCTGCGCCTGGCCGCGCCCAACGGAGGATGCAACGCGTGCCCCACCCAGCGACCCAGCGCGGAACAGGTGCCACTGGTCCCGCGGGAATCCCCAGCGGTCCACATCCAGGGTGGGCGCGTAACGGTCCCGCGTGATGGGCGTGTGCAACCAGGACGCTCCACCAAACAGCGCCATACATCCAACAGTTGCCGCGGTGACCTCGGCGCGCAGGCAATATTGCCCCACCTGGTGGACCGCCTCGGCAATGGGTGCGCCGCCAAACGGTGTGGTCACCATGTCATTGATGGACATGACCTCGCGCATCTCTGCAATGGCTTCCCAATAGCCGCTGGCCAGCGTGGCCATGGCCACGCTCTCCAACGAGGACAGTCCATTGACGCGCCCAATCCCAAAGTAGAACGCACCCGCCAACGGATGGCCCGGTGAGTTGTAGCGTGGATGGTTGTTGTCCAGCCGCACACCTTCCAGGGCCACATTGCGGCGGTAGAACCCGTTGAACGTGGCGGGGAACTCCCAATCAGACGGCGCGCGGAACCCGTCATAGATGTACCACGCGCTGTACGCGCCCAACGTCAGGCTCAGCTCAATGCCCGCCGTGAGATAGCTCTTGGTGGGCGGGTTCTCCTCCGAATACCGGCGGCGGGTCTCTTCCGCCGTCAAGGGCGCGCCGGTGGCGGCGTCCACAAACGCGCCGCGCTCGTTGTCATAACGCAGGGTGCGGGCCCGGAACATGTTGAGCGGGAGAAAAACCTCTCCAGGGGTCCGGCGCCGCCCAAAATCCACGTAGCGGTTCCAGGCGCGCAGGGCCACGGTCTGGAACGCCTCATACTCTGCGGCTTTTTTGGGCGGAGCGGCCACCGCCAGCAGGGATGCCAACAGCAGGGCTGCGTTCACGGCGTCACCCCGGGCTGCTGGTTGTGCTCGCGCACCACGTGGTGGGCCTCATCTGGGTCCCACAACACGCTGGCGGCGGTCTCCGCCAGCACATCCGGGTCCGGTGGCCGCGGGCCACGCAGCTCATGCCAGACCTCCAACACCACCACCACGCCCACCATGAGCAGCGCGGTGGCAATTGCCACCAGGCCACCACCCACCCACCCCGGTGCCTGCTGGATCACAAAATCCGCACCACTTCCCAACGCCGCGGGACGCGCCAGCAGGCCGCCGTTGATGAGCACCATCACCACGCCGGCCACGGTGACCCCGGCGCCGGCCACCACCATGGCGCACGCCAGCCCCACAATGCCCACGCGTGCCGCCCAGACGCCCACCATGCCCAGCACGGCCTCGGCGGAGCGCACGCGGTCCCCCAGCGGTGGCGTGTGTTTGATGTTGCGCAGGCCCTCCCCCATGGGCACTGCGCGCCCGGTGGACGTCACCACCAGGGCTTTGCGCGGGTGGCCCGGCGCGGGCTCCACCACGTGCCACGGCGTAAGGTCCGGCGGCGTCACCACCGGCGTCTGGGCCGCCACCGCCGTCATCAGGAGAAGTACGCTCCACACCTGGTCTGCCCTCCGCGCCTGCACGCCCGTCGTAGGGGTGTTTTCACGGCGACGTCAAACACCGTTGCGCGCTGCATTGCGGTCCAGCGCGAGGATGGTTGACTTTGGATGCCCGGGTTGCTGTGTAGCGGCGTCTCTTTTCTCTCCGGAGTGAGCCCATGACCAACCGCATCCAGAACCCGGTACGCCACGCCATTGGCAAAGCGCTGACCAACGACGACAACGGCACGGTAAGCGCCAAGGACGCCAAGGCAATCCTCAACGCCGCGGTGGGCGCCATCAAGAAGGCCAAGGACCCGGAGAAGACCTATGAAACCGCGCGGGCAGACCTCAAGGCCGCCGAACGTTTCCTGGGCCGCACCGGCGAGGCCAAGGAAACCCTGCAGAGTTTTGACCAGGTGGGCCGCAGCGCGGTGGCCATGCGGCTGGAGCAGATCACCGGCAATGCGCAGCTGCCGTTGGCCGTGCGGGACAACTTCCTGGCGTTTGTGAAGGACCACGAGCTCGCCACCGGCCAGGTGAAGCTCACCAACGTGAAGGGCAATGAGACGTCGGGCTTCTCATTCACGTGGACGGCGGGTGGCCAGGCGCAAACCGCGCACGCCGTGCCGTACCTGGGCAACTACGTGTTCTCGCCGGAGAAGCTCACCAAGGCCAACCTGGATGCGGCCACCAAGGCATTCCAGGCGTACTTTGACGCCGAATGGGCCCCCGAGCTGCGGGACAACGGCAACACCGCCGCGGAAGTCCGCGCCATGCGCGCCGAACTCAAGCCCACCCACGTGTTCTTCAAGGGCCAGAGCGACCCCAACAACCTGGTGGACAGCTACCCGCTGGTGTTTTCCTTCAACAACCCCACCGGCAGTGACCACGGGTTGTACTGCGGGCTCAACCCGCGCTCCGGCGAGACGGAAGCCTACACGTTCAACTGACGCCGCCGGTGTCCTAGGACAGCTGCCGGAGGACACCCCGCGGACGCATGCGCATGCGCCGCGCGCTACCACGCTCTCCATGCGTTGCGTGCGTTGGTCATTGTTGGCGCTGGTGCTGTTGGCCCCTGGTGTTGCCGTTGCGGCAGACACCGTGCGCCATCCCTTCCCCGGCATCACCTACACGCACCGCAGCCTGGCCAGCCCGCGCAAGGAAATCCACATTGTCAGCGTGGACCTGGACCAGCCGGGCATCTCCCTGCGCGCCACCAAGACCGGTGAAAGGGGCCGGACTCCGTCGTCATTCTCGGACCTGGTGGATGCGGCGGTGGTGGTCAACGGAGACTTCTTCAACACCAACGGGAGCTATGACCCCTCCGGCCTGGCCATTGGAGATGGCGCCCAATGGACGGACGGAACAGACACCGCCGGCAGCCACTTCATTGCGTGTGGCGCGGGGAACGCGTGCACCATTGAGACGGGGAACGCCGTCACGCCGGTGGAACCGGCCTGGCGTCACGCGGTGGGCGGGCGCCGGGTGTTGTTGCGGCCCGGGTTCCAGTTTGACGCGGCAGATGACACCACCTGCGGGGACCATTGCACCACGCTGCACCCGCGCACCGCAGTGGGCCTTAGGGACAACGGCCGCACACTCATCATGGTGCTGGTGGAAGGACGGCAGGATCCCATTTTTGGGATGAAGATTTCCCAGCTGGCGTCGTTGATGGCGTCGTTGGGAGCCACGGTGGCCATGGAACTGGATGGTGGTGGGTCCTCCACCATGGTGGTCAACGGCGCGCGGGTCTCCGGGCGTCCATCCAATGAGCCCGGCGAACGGCGTGTGGCCAACCACCTGGCGGTCAGATACGTGGAGCAGGCCGCCACCACCGGCCGGCTGGTTGGCTACGTCCGGGAAGGCGACATCTACGACGTCAACGCAGGTATTGTTGGAGCCACGGTGCGGTTGTCCTCAGGCCAGACGGCCACCACCAATGCAAGCGGGCTGTATGAGTTCCCGGCCATTGCCGCCGGCGCGGTCACCGTGACCGCCAGCAAAGGTGGCTTTGTGAGCGCGTCAGAAATGAAAGACGTGACGGCGGGCGCCACCAACTGGCGGAGCATTGCGCTGCAGCGTGAGGCAGGTGTGGTTGATGCGGGGAACCCGGAGGTGGATGCCGGTGCCCCGCCGCCGGAGGACGCGGGCACCACGCAAACCCCGGACGCAGCAGAACCGCCGGCGATGGACGCGGGTACGACGGTGGAACCAGACGCCGCGGTTGTGGTGGTCACGCCTGACGCCGGGACCGTGGAAACACCAGACGCCGGCGCCACGCAGGAACAACAGCCGGATGCGTCGGTAGGGAACAACTCCGGCGGCGGGTCCGGTGAGGGCGACACCAATGACGCGGATGCCGAAGGGGGTTGTCACGCAGCCAACGTGGGAGGCGTGATGCCGGCCGCGGTGGTTCTCGTCCTGCTGGCCCGTCGTCGGAGAAATGGCCCCGCGCGTTGATTCAGGAGCTTTGGATCACGCGCACGCCCACCGCAGTCAACGCATCAAAAAACTCCGGGTAGCTCTTCTCCACGCCGTGGCGCCCTTCCAGCACCACGTTGCACCCCAGCAGTGCCCCCAGGGTTGCCGCACTCATGGACCGCCGGTGGTCTCCGGCACATTGGACCGCCACGTCACCGGCCACAGTGGGCGCACCCTCCACCGTCAACGTGTCACCCTCCACCACCACCGTGGCGCCCACGGCACGCGCCAGGTCCAGGATGCCCTCCACGCGGTCACTTTCCTTGCCCCGCAGGATGTCCACGTGGCGCAGCGTGGTCTTGCCCCGCAGCGCACACGCCAGCGCCGCAACGGTTGGGGTCAGGTCCGGCGCGGTAGCCGCGTCAAAATCCAACGCGCCGCCCAACGTGCCGCGCACGCGTATCCCGTCCGACGACAAGATACACTTCAATCCCACCGACGCCATGACCTCCAGGACCTTCCGGTCCGGGTGGGGCCACTCAAAGCCGTCACGCCTGACCTGCACAACACCGCCGCTGGCCCACGCCACCAACAGCAGGTAGCCCATGGAAGACCAATCCGGTGGCACCACCGGCCACACGCGGCCGGCAAAAAACGCCTTCACCAACAAGACGTTGTCTTGCTCGGTGACGTCCCAGCCACACAGGCGCAACCAACGCACCGTCATGTCCAGGTAGCCGCGGCTGGCCACGGCGCCTTCCAGCGTCACGCCGTACGGCAATCCATCCTGTGCCACCCGGCGTGCCGCACCCAACAACAACGCACTGGCAAACTGGCTGCTCTCCCGCGCATCCACCCGCACGTTTCTTGTCCCAGCCCGGCCACCCGTCACCAGCACGGGCCACGGCGCACCCAGGCGCACGCTGGCGCCCACGTCACGCTCCAGCGTCTCCACCAGAGGCCCATGGGGACGTTCACCCAGACGGGCCGAGCCATGCAGGGCGACTTCCAGTCCTGGCTCCATGGCGGCCAAGGCCAACAAAAACCTGAACGGTGCGCCCCCGTCCTCGCAGTGGATGTCCCGGACGCGGCCCAGGTCACGCAGTCCACGCTGAAGCACTTGCACGTCCACCGGAACCGCGCGCCCAAGGTCCGGAAGCTCACGCCCCGCGGCCCAGGCCAGCACCAACGCGCGGTGCGCGTCTGATTTGGACAGCGGCGGAACCAACACGCCCGCGTGCAAGCCACCACACTCCAGGCGCACGCTCATGGCTGTTGCGCCGCCTTCCAGCTGCGCAAAATCCGACGCCACACGTTCCGGTCCACGCGTTGCGCGTTCCATTTCCCCAGCCGCTGCAACAGCACCATGGTGACGCCCTTGGAGTCCGCGCCCTTTTTGTCTCCAGCCAGGAGCGCCGCAACCTGTGCCTGTTCCACACCGTCCAGGGCGCGCGCCAGGGCGGTGCGTCCCGGCGCACCAATCTGGCGGCGGAGGACGTCCTCAACCAACGCCGCGTCCACACCGTGCGTCACGCCCAACGCCCGTCCCACGTCCAATGCGCACAGCATGCCCATGCCCACCGCCAGCCCATGGGACACCCGGAACCCCGTCACGCTCTCCAGCACGTGACCAAACGTGTGACCAAAGTTGAGCACCTTGCGACCGCCCGCGCGGTCATACGGGTCCTGCGCGCACACGCCCTCTTTGAGCACACGCGCCGCGCGCACCATGGGCTCCACGTCAGGAACCTTTTCCGCCCAGCGTTGGGCCGCCTTGGCGTCCAGGCATACGGCCATCTTGAACGCCTCCACCTGGCCTTCCTTCACCTGCTTTGCCTGCAGCGTCTGGAAGAACGCCGCATCCAACCAACATGCTTGTGCGTAGTGGAACACGCCCAGGGCGTTCTTGAGCGTGACGCCGTCACCACGCGCATGGAGCGCACCTTTTCCGCCCAGGCTGCTGTCCACCGCCGCCAGCAGCGTGGTGGGCACATGCACCAGCTTGACACCGCGCCGCAGGACGTGGGCCGCCACGGTTGCCAGGTCACCCAGGGTCCCACCGCCCACGCACACCAGCGTGCCGGACGTGGACAGCGTTGCGCCGTGCGGAACCAGCTTTCCCAGCGTGTGCAACGTTTTTGCCCCCTCACCCGCCTTGAGCAGCACCAACGCGCGTGGCTTGCGCGCCGCCAGGGCCGTCTGCGCGCGCGGAAACAGGCGGGCCACGCGCTGGTCCATCACCACCAGCGCGCCTTGCTCCAGAACGCGCACGTGCTGTGCAAAACTTCCCCATTGGTCGCGCGTGCGAAGATAGGCGCCTGGCGCGTCCGTCATGGCGCGTCCACGCCGCGGTGGGGGTGCCCCAGGGTGGACAGGTACAGGTCCGCCAACACCAGGCTCACCATGGCTTCCACAATGGGCACCGCGCGCGGAAGCACGCATGGGTCATGGCGTCCCTCTTTGGCGTGTTGCGCCAGCGTGGCGGGTGGCTTGAACCACGTGCGCAGCAACAGTGGCTCGCCATTGGAGAGGCCACCCTGGATTCCGCCGTACACATCACCCTGCGCGTGAAACCGCGAGCCCGGCCACGTCAGACGCTGCAACACGTCCGGCGGTCCCCATACCACGCCCGTGACGGCGCCAATGCTGGCTGCAGCACCCGCCAGCAGCGCCTTGAGCTTTCCAAACACGGGCTCGCCCAGGCCCACCGGAAGACCCGTGACCATGACGTCCACCGCGCCACCCAGGCTGTCTCCCGCGGCCTTGGCTGCGGAAATCTGCTGGGCCATGGCGTCACCTACCGCCACATCCGGACAACGCGTGGGGTGAGCATCCACCATGGCACGCGTCAGCCCCACCGGGGGAAACGGCGCCATGACGTCGGCAACCTGCGCCACCCAGCCCACCACCCGAACGCCGGGCAGGTCACGCGCCAGCAGTGCCTCCGCCACCGCGCCGCCCAACACGCGGCCCACGGTCTCCCGTGCGCTGGTCCTCCCGCCGCCACGGTGGTCCCGGTGTTTGAACCGCGCGCGCCAGGTTGAGTCTGCGTGGCCCGGCCGGTCCACCGTCTTGAGCGCGTCATAGTCCTGCGGCCGCGCGTCCTGGTTGCGCACCATCATGGCAATGGGCGTCCCCAACGTGGCGCCGTCAAACACGCCGGAGAGGACCTCCACGCGGTCTGGCTCGGCGCGCGCGCTGGTGAGCGCGCCCTGCCCTGGCCGCCGCCGGTCCAGCTGGGCCTGGATCATTTCTGACGACAGCCGCACGCCCGCGGGGCACCCATCCACCACCGCGCCCACCGCCGGACCATGGCTCTCTCCAAACGTGGTGACACAGAACCAGCGCCCAAACGTGTTCATGCTGCGCTCTCCCACAAGCGGCGCTGCGCGCGCGCCTGTGCCACCAGCCAACGGGGTCCACGGGACACCACTTCACCACCACGTTCACGCACTGCCCGCGCAATACGCCACGCCGGGGGACCATACGCCACCACCAGCACGCGCGCCCCGGACAAATCCAGCCCCGGCGGCACCTCCACGCTGGCCGGCCACGTCCACACCACCGTCCCGGTCACGCTTGCGCCCGCGGCAGTTTCCCTCGTCAACACGCACCAGTCACGGTCCGGTTGCGCCAACCGCAGCGCCGCGGTGACCCCACCATCCCCCAGCACGGTGATGGGCCCTGGGGTCTCGCCTTCCAGAACCGCGCGCGCACCGTCCACATCCGTGTTGTGGGTGCTCCAGCCGTTGCGGGTGCGCACCACCGTGTTCACCGCATCCAGCGCGGAGCCCATCCCAACCGCCACTGTCTTCTTGAATGGCGACGTCACTGCAAACCCCGCGTGGTGTTCGCGCAACGCGTCCATGATGGCCACCACCGGCGCGTCCGGCGGAAGGTCCCACCGGTCAAACGGCTGGCTGTGCAAACGCGGGGAACGCGAATGCGCAATGTTGTGCCCCACAATGGCCTTGGAAAGCCCGGCTCCACGACGGGCGCGCACCGCATCCAGGAGCAACCGCTGTCCCACCGCCGCGTGGAACGTGTCATCCATGGCCACGTATTCCAGCGCGTTGTGACGGGAGAGCACCGCGCGCCACGGCAACGCCAGAGCCCCGGTGGCCAGCACGGTCACGCGGTGCGCACCAAAGAGGTCCCGAAGACGCCGCGCGGTTTCAAACAACCGTGACGCGTTTGCCACGTCCCCAAGCGGCTCCACGTGTTTGAGGTGGACATGGTCCATCAGGCCGGCTGCGCGCCAGGTCTCTTCTGCTGCTTCCGGCGTCACCGGCGCGGCGGCGTGCCATGAAACCAGTGACGCATGCGCCACATCACTGCCCAGCGGGGCATCCACCAAGGACGCGTGCGCCACCCATGACGCCGGAAACGCGGCCCCGGTGCGTTGCGCCAGCAGGTACGGAAGAACACGTCCAAGCGCCGCAGGATCCGCTGCATGGGGAACGTTGACGTCGCTGCGCAGCTCCAACAGGTCTGCGCCCGCCGCGCGGGCACGCAATGCAAACGCCATGGCGTCCTGGCCCGGTGGCAGTGTGACCACCAGGCGCGCGGTCACGCCCTGCTCCCCAGCCAGATGAGCAGGTCCACCACGTCCGTCAATGGCGGCGCCTGGTAGGTCTGGGCACGCCGCGCGTAGACCACGTCCAACTCCTCCTCCAGCCCCAAAGACGGCATCAGACGCGGCCGCTTGCGGTCATCCCTGTTGCGCTCACGGTACGTCTGCGCGGTGATGGGCACCAGCACGGCCAGATGCGGCGCCACCAACAGGTCCCCGTGGTGGAACAGGAACCCACCGCCTGCAGAAATCACGCTGGGCACCATGGGCGCGCTGAACAGCTCGCGCTCCAGTGCGCGGAATGCCGCCTGGTCCCGTGCAAAAAACTGCGCCAGCGGCACGCCCACGCGCCGCTCCAGGTCTTCATCCAGGTCCACAAAGGGGCGCCCCAACGCCGCCGCCAGATGTGGCCCCATGGCGGTCTTCCCCGCGGAGCGGTGTCCCACCAGGACCACGTGGCCCTGCGGGTGCACCACCGGCGTCACCGTCATCTGTTTTGATTCCAACCGCGCACGTGCCGCCGCCTGCAGCCGTCCATCCAACGGCGCCAGGACTGCCAACGCTTCAGGCCACAGTGCCGACATAGACATATGCCGTTCCAAACGTGAGCGGCGTGGCTTCCATGCTGGAGAAGACGCTGGACCGGCGCATCAGGTCCAGAAACGCTTCCCCCGCCGGGAACGCGGCCGCGGTGCGGTTGAGGTATTCGTACGCGGGACGGTTGCCGCTGATGAGGCCACCCACAAACGGCAGCACCACCGTGCTGTAGAAGCGGAACAACGCGCCAAACACGCCGTCTGGCTGCCCAAACTCCAACACCACCACGCGGCCGCCCGGTTTCACCACGCGCGCCATCTCCTGCAGGCAGCGCACCGGGTCATCCACGTTGCGTATTCCAAACGCAATGGAGGTCACATCAAACGTCCCGGTCTTGAACGGGAGGTTGGTGGCGTCCGCCACGTCAAACTCCACCTTCAACCCCGCGTTGGCCGCTTTTTGCGGCGCCAGGGCCACCATCTCTGCGCAAAAATCCGTCCCGGTGACGTGGCCACCGTCCCCCACCGCGCGCTTGAACGCCAACGCCAGGTCCCCGGTCCCTGTGGCACAATCCAACACCGCCTGCCCGGGTTTCACGGCGCTGCGCCGTACTGCCGCCGCGCGCCACCAACGGTGGATGCCCAAAGACAGCACCTCATTGGCGGTGTCATACCGTCCAGCGATGGACGCAAACATGTCACGCACCTGCGCGGTCATGGTGCCTCCACCACCACCGGCCGGGGTGCCGCTGGGTGCATGGTGCCGCCGCACGCCGCCACAATGGGCGCCAGCCGCGTCATGAGCTGTTGGAACATGGGAGGCGTCAACGCCTGTGGCCCGTCAGACAATGCTTCCTCCGGGTTGGGATGCACCTCCACCAGCAACCCGTCTGCGCCGCACGCGGCAGCCGCCAGCGCCATGGGGATGACCAGGTCCCGCCGCCCGGTGGCGTGGGAAGGATCCACAATCACCGGCAGATGGGTCTGCTGTTTCACCAGCGGCACCGACGACAAATCCAGCGTGAACCGCGTCTCCGTCTCAAACGTGCGGATCCCGCGCTCGCACAGGATCACCTGCGTGTTGCCGCCGTGGAGGATGTATTCCGCCGCCAGGATCCATTCCTTGACGGTGGCGGAGAGGCCGCGCTTGAGCAGCACCGGTTGCCGCAAGGCGCCCAGCTCCCGCAGCAGCGAAAAATTCTGCATGTTGCGCGCGCCCACCTGCAGCAGGTCCACGTGTGGCGCCATCAACGCAATGTGGCTGGACTCCATCACTTCGGCCACCACCGGCAGCCGGAACCGGCGGCCTGCCGCGGCCAACAGCTTCACGCCCTCTTCACCCAGCCCCTGGAACGCGTAGGGGCTTGTGCGCGGCTTGAAGACGCCACCGCGCAGGATGTGGGCGCCCGCGGCCTGCACCGTGCGCGCCACGGACTCCAGGGTCTCTTCATTCTCCACCGCGCAGGGGCCGCCCATGACCACAAACGCGCCGGCCCCCAACGTCACACCTCCCACCTTCACCGCGGTTCCCATGGGACGGGATTCTCGCAGCACAAGGCGGGGTCCCGCATCCCCCGGGGACTCCCCGGATTGACGGGCCTCAACCAGAAGAGGCGCGGGATCAGCTGCCATGGGGCCACCTTTTCTTTATTTCTCAAGTGTGAGAAATATCTAACAACTGCGTATATACCAGTCCCTCACGGAGAAACAACCACGCCGCCATGGACACCTACGCCTGGGATCCCACAACGCAAGCCATGACGCCACCCCAATGGCAGGCGGCGGTGGCCTTGGCCGGGATCCCCACGGTGGCCTGGCACCACGGGGAGTCCGCGCAGCAAGCCTGGGGTTTTGGTGTGGCGGCCCAGCGGGTGGGCGCATCCATCCCAGAGGCCGGAGGATTGATTCTGGCGCTTGTTCGGAGCCCGGGGGTGGAACGGGACGGACTGCGCGCGCCCGGGCCGTGGTTTGGCGGCCTGGCGTTTCCCGGTGGCCTGGGCAGTCCCGCGTGGCAGGGCTTTGCTCCGGTCCGGTTTGTCCTGCCAAGGCTGCTGCTGTGGCGTGTGGGTGACCAGTGCTTTCAGACACGGTTTGCCGCGCCTGAACAACACGCCAACCCGCAAGTTGAAGTGGCAGCGGTGCCGCCGATCACGGGAGTCATCCAGGACCGCGCGCACTGGGACGCGCTGGTGTCCAGGGCGACGTTGGAGATTGCCCATGACGGCCTGCAAAAAGTGGTTGCCGCGCGCGCCATCACCGTCACCGCGTCCCACGCATGGGATGTGCAAAGCGTGGTGACGCACCTGCTGGAGCGTTGGCCAACCACGCGGGTCTTTGCCGTGCAGGGGACCCATGGATCCACCGTGGTGGGCGCCACGCCGGAGACCTTGCTGCGGTTGCACGGGAACATCCTGGAGGTGGACGCCCTGGCGGGCTCTGCCGCGCCGGACGGCGTGTTTGGCCCCAAGGAACGTGCCGAACACCGTCATGTGGTGGACGGCATTGTTGCCGCGCTCACACCCCACTGCGTGACGGTGAATGCGGCGCCACAACCGGGTGAACGGGTGTTGCCCAACATCCGGCACCTGCACACGCCGGTGCGGGCCACGTTTCGCGGCGTGGACAATCTTCCGGCTGCGCTGTCGTCGTTGTTTCCCACCGCGGCAGTGGCCGGTACACCGCGTGGGGCGGCGCTGGATTTCCTGGCGCGCCATGAAGACCTGGACCGCGGCTGGTACGCCGGCGCCGTGGGTACCGCCGGCGGCGGGGAAGCCCATTTGTGCGTGACGCTGCGGTGCGCATTGTTGCAACACAACACCGCGCGCCTGTTTGTAGGCGCGGGCCTGGTGTCTGGCTCCACGCCGCAGGCCGAATGGGACGAGACCGCGCACAAGGCCCGGCCCATGTTGAACGCACTTGGGGTGACGCCGTGACCGCGCCCAACAGCCAGCACCTCTGGGCGCAGGTGCTCATCCAGGAACTGGAGCGCGCGGGCGTGCGTCACGCCGTGGTCTGCCCGGGCTCGCGCTCCACACCGTTGGCGTTTGCCGTGGCAGATGCGCCAGGCGTGAAGCTCTGGACCATGCCGGATGAACGCAGTGCCGCGTTCCTGGCGCTTGGTCTGGGGATGTCCACGGAAGTTCCCGCCGCGGTGGTGGTGACGTCGGGAACGGCCGGCGCCAACTGTTACCCCGCGTTCATTGAAGCGCACGTGGCCCGCGTCCCGCTCATCATCCTCACCGCAGACCGGCCGTGGGAGCTCCACGGGTTTGGTGCGTTGCAGACCATGGACCAGGCGCGCTTGTTTGGCGCGTATGGAACGCACACCGGCCTGATGGCGCCGGAGATGACCAACACCGCGTTGGTCCACCTGCGCGCCGTGGTCTCCCGTGCAGCCCAGGATTGCCGGCGGCAGCGGTTGCCCTGCCACATCAACGTCCCATTTCGCGAGCCGCTGGCTCCATCCCCAGAACCCCTGCCAACCACGCTGGATGCGCTGGCGCTGCATGGCCGCAAGGACGCGCCCTTTCACCACGTCACCACGGCCACGGCCACGTGGGACCCGCCCGCGTTGGCTGCCGCCGCGCACACCCTGGCCACGGCACAGCGCGGTCTGGTGGTTGCGGGCCCGCGCCTTGCGCGAAATGACGGCTACCAGGACGCGATCCTTGAACTGGCCGAGCACCTGGGTTTCCCGGTCCTGGCAGAGGCCACCAGCAACCTGCGTTTCCACCCGCGCAGCACCTCCGTCATCAGCCACGCCGAGGCCATCCTGCGCACTCCCGGCTTGGATGTGGCGCTTTGTCCCGACGTCATTCTGCGCGTTGGGGGGCCCATCACCACCCGCAAGCTGCAGGCCTTTGTGGATGGCGCGCAGGCCGCGGTGGTGTCCCTGGCAGATGAGGGGATGTTTTTTGACCCCAACCACACCGCGCAACACGTTCTCCAAGGCAATGCTCCCGGCGCAGCAAGGGCCTTTCAACAGGCCATCCCCCAGCGCAAGACGACCGCGTACGAACAACGTTGGCAGCAGCTGGACCGCGCGGTGGCCAACGCCTGGGTGGACACCTCCCGGCCATCCTCCACGCTCACCGAACCCCAGATCGCCGCGTTGGTGGCCAGCGTCCTGCCAGCGGGAAGCGCGTTGTTTGTTTCCTCCAGCATGCCCATCAGGGACCTGGATGCCTTTTCGCACGCACGGCGGGTGGATGTGGACGTGTACGCCAGCCGCGGCGTGTCCGGGATTGACGGAATCACCTCCACCGCGTTTGGCGTGGCGGCGGGCTCTGGCCGTCCCACCGTCCTGCTCACCGGAGACACGGCGTTTTTGCATGACGTGGGCGGGCTGGTGTGGGGCAGCCGGCTGCACATCCCGCTCACGGTGGTGCTGGTGAACAATGACGGCGGAAGGATCTTTTCGTTCCTGCCCGTGGCGGACCATGGCAAGCACCTGGATCGGCTGTTCACCATGCCCCACGGCGCGGATTTGTCGCACGCCTCGGCGCTGGCCGGGATTGCGCACCACCGGCCCACCACGCTGGCCGAGCTGCGCCGGGACGTCCTTGCGTCCCTGCAGGGAGGCACACAGGTCATTGAAGCACGCGTGGACGGCGCGCGGGTGCGTGCGGACCATGATGACCTTTGGAGCCGCGCACGCAACGCGGTGGCGGGGTGCCCATGACATTGCACACGCGTGTGACCGGAAAAGGGGATCTGCCCGCCCTGCTTTTGCATGGGTTCACGCGGGACAGTTCCATGTGGGAACCATTGTTGCCCGCCTGGCCACGGCTGCGCGCGTGCCTTCTGGACCTGCCCGGCCACGGAGGCTCCCCGCCAGTGCAGGGCAGCTTTGATGACGTGGTGGACCAGGTGGCCAAGGTGCTGGGCGCACATGCGCGCAACGTCCCGGGTGTGGTGCTGGGATATTCCATGGGTGCACGGGTGGCGCTGCGCCTGGCCCTGCGGCATCCCCGCCTGGTGCGCGCGCTGGTCCTGGACGGCGTGACTGCGGGCATCACCAACGCAGCGGAGCGCCAGCAACGGGTGGACCAGGATGCCGCGCACGTCCGCACGCTGGAGGCACACGGCGTGGAAGTTTTTTTGCGTTCCTGGGAGGAGCTGCCAATGTTTGAAGGTGTGAAGCGCCTGGGCCCTGACGTCCAGGCCGCCCTTCACGCGCAGCGCGCGCGGCAAACGGCCCCCGGTCTCGCCAGCGCCCTGAAGGTATTGGGAACCGGCTCCATGCCAGACATGACTTCGCGCGTGGTCGCACTGGATGCGACCACACTTCTCATTTCAGGCGAACAAGACACGAAATTCACGAATGCGGCCCGGGCCCTTTCCGACGCCATGCCGCGCGCCCGTCACATCACGCTCCCCGGGGGGCACGCCTGCCACCTGGAACACCCCGACGCATACGCCGCGGCCGTGGGCACCTTTCTCAACACCCTGGAAGACCCTGGGAGCCATCCATGAGCGCCTCACCGGCCCGTGCCGCCCCCGCCCCCAACCGTCTCACCGTGTGGCTGCTGGCCACGCGCCCAAAGACCCTCACCGCCGCCCTGGTGCCGGTGCTGGTGGGGACCGCGGCGGCCTTTCATGACGGCGTCATGCAGCCGCTCCCCGCGCTGGCGGCACTGCTGGGCGCGCTGTTCATCCAGGTGGGGACCAACCTCACCAATGACTATTTTGACTTCAAACGCGGCGCAGATACCGCCCAGCGCCTGGGCCCACCCCGGGTCACCCAACAAGGCTGGGTGTCCCCGGGGACCGTGCTGGCGGCTGCGCTGGGCAGTTTTGGCCTGGCGGTTCTGGTGGGGCTCTATCTTGTGGCCGTGGGTGGGTGGCCCGTGGTGGCCATTGGCGTGGCGTCGGTGCTGAGCGGGTACGCGTACACCGGCGGCCCCTATCCCCTGGCCTACCATGGGCTGGGAGATGTGTTTGTCTTTGTGTTCTTTGGACCGGTTGCGGTGGTGGGAACCTACTACGTGCAATCCGGGACGGTGGGCGTGCTCCCTGCCGTGGCCAGCGTGGCAGTGGGACTGGTGGGCACCAGCCTGCTCATTGTGAACAACCTGCGTGACATCCGAACCGACGCGCCGGTTGGCAAGCGCACGCTTGCCGTCCGGTTGGGAGAACGCGGGACCCGCATGCAGTACCTGGGCACCCTGGCGGTGGCTTTTGTGGTGCCCGGGGTGCTGGCGGTGATGGGCGTACCGCAGGCGCTGGTGGCGTTGCTGGCGGTGCCGCTGGCAATTCCTCCGTCACGGCTGGTGCTCACCCAGCAGGGCGCCCCGCTCAACGCGGCGTTGGCTGGGACCGCGCGGTTGCATCTGGTGTTTGGCACGCTGCTGGCCCTAGGGTTGGCAGCGGGACGCCTTGGATGACAGCACACAAGACACTCCACATCTCTCCATTGCACTTTGTGTTGCGCGCGCCGCTGGCCACCGCCCGCGGGGACGTGGCGTCACGCAAGGGCTGGCTGGTGAAGGTAAAGGCCCCGGATGGCGTTGAAGGACTGGGAGAGGCCACGCCGCTGCCTGACGCCGGAACTGAAGCACCAGAAGCCTGCCTTGCCGCGCTGGAAGCCGCCGCCGCGCGCGAGTTTCCGCCGCCACAACACATCTGGGATGTGGATGGATGGCTCAACGCCCTGGGCGTGCGCCTCAAGACACCGTCGGCGCGTTTTGCCCTGGAGACCTCGGCGCTGGATGTGCTGGCCCGGCGCGCGGGTGTTCCGCTGGCCAGGCTGCTGGAACCCAGGGCGCGCCCAACCACGCGGGTCAACGCGTTGGTGTCGTCGGTGGAGGACGCCCAGCGCGCTTTGGATGAGGGATACGCAACCATCAAGCTCAAGGTTGGCATGGATGACGCTGCAGACCTTCACCGCGTGGAAGCGGTGGCCCGCACGGTGGGGCGTGACGTCACGCTGCGGCTGGACGCCAACGGTGGTTGGGACCTGGCGCGCGCGGTGGCGTTTCTGACACGCGTGGGCAGCCTGCCGGTGGAGCATTGCGAAGACCCCCTGCCCCGCCCCACCGACGTGGACGCGCTGCGTGCGCAGGTTCGCACGCCCATTGCCGCGGATGCCTGGCTGACTGACGTGATGGTTGCCGAAGACCTGGTGCGCAACCACCGGGTGGACGTGCTCGTCCTCAAACCCGCCGTGCTTGGAGGGCTGATTCCCGCCCTGGCCCTGGCGCAACGGGCGGTGTCGTCGGGATTGCACTGCGTGGTCACCAGCACGCTGGACGGAACGGTGGCCCGCCTGGCCGCGGCACATCTGGCGTGCGCGCTGCCCGGCGAACCGCGCGCCGCGGGCCTTTCCACTGGCAACCTGTTTTCCGGCGAGTCCATCCCGGACCCCGCGGCACCCCTTGGCGGCGTCATCACGCTGCCTGAAGCGCCTGGTCTGGGAGTCACTGCTTGAGCCCCGCGCCCTGCCCCGTTCGCGTGGGCGCGCTGTTGGCGCCGGCCTGGCCAGCATTGGTATTCTCCGACGTCACGCTCAACTATGCACAGCTGGACGCACGGGTGGACGGCTGGGTGCGTTCCCTGTCCCAACACGGAATTTCCGCCGGGGACCGCGTGGCGGTGTTGTCCCACAACAGCGGAGACCTGGTTGCGGTCCTGGTGGCCTTGACGCGTTTGGATGTGGTGGTCTTTCCGCTCAACACGAGGCTCACCAAAGACGAAATTGATCCGATCATGGCGCGCATCAACGCGCGGTGGACCTTGTGTGACGCGGCCCACGCCAGCAGGCTGCGGCAACCCCTGGTCCTGGATGAGCTGCGCCCCAATGACGACGGGCCGCCCACGCCGGCCGTGGTCCAGCAGGAACACATTGGCACGGTGGTGCTCACCTCCGGGACCACCGGCATCCCCAAAGGCGCCGCACTCCAGCACCGTGCGTTCCGCGTCCACGCCGCCATGTGCGCGGGTTTTCTGGGCCGCAGCCCCGCACACCGCTGGCTGGTGACCATGCCGCTGTTCCACGTGGGTGGGCTGTCCATGATGTGGCGCTGTTTCTTTTCCGGCGGCACGCTGGCCGTCCACGCGCGTTTTGACGCCGAGACCGCGCTGGAGGCGTTGCTCACCCAGGGCATCACCCACGCCAGCATGGTTCCCACCACCTTGCGGCGCGTGGTGCTGTTGCAGCGCGGCAAGCGGTTCCCCTCCCAGGTGCGCGCCATCCTGGTGGGTGGCGGCCCGGTGGACCCGGCGATCATGGACGAAGCGCGCGATGCAGGCCTCCCCGCCATGGAGACATACGGGTTGACGGAATCCTGTTCGCAGGCGTGCACCCAGCGCACCCCGGAGGGCCACGGCGCGGGCCCGCCGCTTCCCGGCGTGGAAATCCGCATTGTGGACGGCGTCATCCACCTGCGCACGCCCAGCGTCATGGCCGGCTACCTGGACCAGCCAGAGGCCACCGCGGCCATGCTTTCAGACGGCTGGCTTGCCACCGGAGACCTGGGAACGCTGGATGAACGCGGTCACCTGCACGTGTTCTCCCGAAGGACGGACCTCATCCTGCGCGGAGGGGAGAACGTCTACCCGGCGGAGGTTGAACACCTGGTGTTGTCCATCCCCGGTGTCCTGGATGCTGCGGTGTTTGCCGCGCCGGATGATGACCTTGGGCAGGTCCCCGTGGCGGCTGTGGTGTTGTCCTCGGAAACGGCGGTGGAAGCGGTGCGCGCCGCCGTGGAGCCGCGGTTGGCCCGCTTCAAGCGGCCCGTGGCCTGGCACGTCTTGCGGGAGCTGCCACGCAACGCCATGGGGAAACTGGACCGCGCACGTCTGACCCGCCTTGTTCAACCCGCGTAGTGCGGCTTGAGGACGGCACGCAGCGCGTCCGGAATGGCGCAGGGCTTTCCCGTGGCGCGGTCCACCGTGACGTGCGCGGTGCGGGCCACCGCCAAGACGGTGGCGGCCTCGTCGGTGATGGTGTGCTCCAGCACAAAGCTGCGGTCCTTCAGCTCCGCCGCCACCACCGTGACGGTGATGGCCATCCCCAGGGCCAGGGGACGCTTGAAGTCCGCCTCGGCGTGGACCAGCGGGATGCCCACCGCGCCGGCCGCAAACAGCTTCTCCAGCGGGTAACCACCGGCGCGCAGCAGCTCCTCATACGCCGTGTGGCAACAGGTGAAGACGTTGGCAAAAAAGGCAATTCCGGCGGGGTCTGCCTGGTGGAAGTACACGCGTTGGGAGTGTTGGAAGGCCATGGGCAGCACCCTGTCACGCCCGCGGGCCCAAGGGGTAGTCCAACATCCCACCACCACGGGTTGCGGGGTGGTTGTGGGCTGATCACCTTCCCTTGTGGTGACCGGTGGCTATCCTCAGGTGCAGCCAACGGGGGTTTTTTTGCCCGGTGGCCCCGGAGGAACCCATGCAAACCTACAAGACGCCCCGCTCCTTGGAACGCTGGGAACGCAACGGGGAGCGCTGGGTGTCCCAACGTACGGGCCGCCAGCTGGACCGGGAATCCATGGCCCACCTGCTGGCGCAAAGCGGCCAACGCGCGCTGGTGGCCTATGATGATGATTGGCTGTTCCTTCCGGACGGCGAGGACGCGGCGGCCCCGGTGCCCCGTGACGTGCAGGACACCATCCTGCCGCGCCCGGCCCAGGACTTTGCAGTGGCCACGGTGGGGACGGCCCGCAAGGGGACCCTGCATTGAGGGCCAGCACCCAACGCGCCGCGCGTGGGCCCACCGCCCAGTTCCTGCGCAACGCCGCGGGCAACTGGGTCACGGTGGACCGGGACGGCAAGCGCATGATCATGGACCCGTCCATGTTCAAGTACCTGCTCTACGCCGCGGGCCTGCCCCTGTCCTGGGCGTTGCACAACAACATCATCCTGGTGAACCTGCCGCAGCAGTACCGCGCCGGCGCCGCGTGACCTTTGGGGCGCGGCTGTCACGCCTTGAGCGCGCGGCGGCGGCGGTCCGGGGTCTTTCCTTCCAGCTTGCGTTCGAGTGACAGGGCCAGCACCTCGCTGATGGCGCTGGTGGCCGCCAGCGCCTGGCGCGCGCACTGGTCATGCGCCAGGGCGGCCTCCAGCATCCCTTCGCGTTCGGTCCCCAGCGCGGCCAGGCGCGCCACGGCCTGCGGGTCACCCAATGCCGCCCGCGCACTGGCTTCCTCGGTCTCCACCGCCAGCCGGCTGCGCGAACGGGTCTCCAGGAAGCGGCAGTGCACGTCCATGGCCACCGCTGCGTCTACCGCCGTGTTGAGCAGGTCCATGGCCTCCTGCCGTTCCACGCCGCGCAACGCCAGGGTCTCCTTGAGGAGCAGCGGCGCGGCGCGGGCCACCGCAGCAGCCGCCATGCGGTGCGCACGTTCGCTCTGGATGGACCCCAGGCGCTTGCGAAGGTCCCGGGTCCCCGCTTCCAACGCCGCGGCCCCGTGGTCACTCTGGCAACGCAGCAACGGGCGGCGCACGTACGCCGCGGCCACGCCCACGCCCACAATCGCCATCACCGCAGGCAACAACGCCACGGTCCCGTACGGGAAATCCAGGCGCAGCATGAGCGCACCCAACGTCGTCACCACGCTGGCATGGATGCCCGCGGCCCCCAGCAACTCCACCTCGCGCGCCGCGTTGGCCTTGAGCTTGGCGCCCAGCACCGCGCGCGCGCGCACCACCTCCACCTCGCAGCCAAGCTCGCGCGCCTCGGCCGCAAGCTGCTCGGCGCTGGCCGATGACGCGTTGACCACCAACGGCACTGGCGTCATCAAAAGCCTGCGCTCAAGGATGCGGCGTTGCACCTTGAGGGACGCGCCGTAGCGTGAGGTCAGCCACCGCGCGGTGGCCGCCACGTCCTTGACGCGGTCCAGCTGCACGGCAAAAGGCCCCGGCGCAAGCTCCCACACGGCATCTGTCCCGCAGCCCGGGCAAAACGGCAGGTCAATCACCAGGGGCGTCCCACACGCCTTGCACGGCAACCGCGCCTGCAGCGCTTTGCCCAACGCGGGTGCGTGTTCCTGCAACGCACGCGCAAACTCACGCACCCCGGCAAACCGTTGTTCGGGACGCGGCGCAATGGCGCGCGTCACCACGTCAGACAACGCCGCATCCACGTCCGGCCGGATGCTGGCCACCGTGGGCGGCTCCTCCTTGGCGTGCAGCAGCGCCAGCTCGGCCACGCCGTTGGCCAGGTGCACCGGCCGCCCGGTGAGCATCTCAAACAACATCACGCCCACCGCGTAGATGTCCGCCCGCGCGTCCCACAACGCGCTGGAGAGCGCTTCTGGCGCCAGGTACTGCGGGCTGCCCACCACCGCGCCGGTGCGCGTCAGGTTGGCGGCGGAAGAAAACCACGCCACGCCAAAATCCAGGATCACCGCGCCGCGCGTGGGATGCACCATGATGTTGGCCGGCTTGAGGTCCCGGTGCAGCACGCCCTGGCCGTGGCACACCTCCAACGCATCACACAGTTCCAACGTGCGCTGCACCGCCTCGCGCACCGCCAGGCGCCCATTCTTGAGCCGCCCCTGCAGCGTCTCCCCCTCCACAAACTCCAGCACCAGGATGTCCAAGTCCCCGTCCCGCTCCAACGCCAGGCACCGCGAAAATCCCGGATGGTGCAGCTGGGTCAACACGTCAAATTCACGCTCAAACCGCAACCGCCCCACCGGGTCTGCACCGCGCAGCGGGTCCAGCACCTTGAGCGCCACCACACTTCCATCGTCGTCACGGGTGGCCTTGTACACGCTGGCCACCGCACCATCCGCCAGCTTGTGGACCACCGTGTACCGCCCCGCCAGGCGGGTGCCTTCCGGAAGGTCTGAGATGACCCGTCCCTCGCTGCCGGCGTGGATCATGGCCGTGGCATTCATGCGCCACCACTGTTCTTGCGCACGCGTTCCACCCACACCAGGGACGCCTGCGCCTCCAGCTCCCCTTCCAGCCGCAAGAACTTGAACCGCAACGCCTGGTCCTGGTCCGTCTCCATGATGCAGCGGGCCAGCACCGAAGCGTTCTCGGCGCGGGTGCCCGGGCCATCACACAACGCGACCACGGACTCACTCAGCTGCTGCAGCGTGTCCCGGGACAGGTACGGCGCCAGGTCCACCGCGCGGCGCAACGCCTGCTGCGCAAAAACATCCGGGGCGGGCAACGCCGCCAACGGCCGGACCACGTCACTGGAAGCGCGCTGAAGCTGCGGGGTGGTGCGCTGCGCCAGCTGTTGGAACTTCTCCAGGTCCAGCTCCTTGAACACCCCTGCCCCATCACCCAACGCCCGCCGCCTCCGACGCTGCATCCACAACAGCGCCGCCAGGCTTGCCGCCGCAGGCGCACCACCCGCCAACGCCCCGGCAACGTCACCCGGCTTGACGTTCCAGCGGCGCCCCACGGCCGGCGCAGCACCGCCGCCACCACCGCCGCCGCCGCCTG
>Ga0154020_10001281_pt1 | contig 31147 bp, 27 predicted proteins | sample Klosneuvirus_201_FD_109709 | JGI IMG/M metagenome (GOLD analysis project Ga0154020, IMG submission 109709) | Active sludge microbial communities from wastewater, Klosterneuburg, Austria - Klosneuvirus_20160825_MG | ecosystem: Engineered > WWTP > Aerobic digester > Activated sludge | place...
CGCTGGACGCCGGGGCCGGCGATGGCGCCGGGTCACCAGGTGTTGTGTCGCAAGACGCTCGGCTTCGTCGATCTACCCGACTGGGGCGGCCGCACTGGCGTGCGCGGCGGCCGCATCGACTCGAACCACCTCTACATCAAGCACAAGAACGAGTTCATGGTGCAGGACTTCCCGCTCGAGGACGGACGTCGCGATGTCGGCGAGGAGAACGGGATGACGTGCTCGCAGTGCCACATCCGCAACTTCGGCATGCACGACTACTCGGATCCCGCGAACACCGATCCGTCGAAGGGCGTGCCCAAGACGCTGAACAAGAAGATCGCGACGCTGAACTTCCAGATCATCCCGTCGACGCACTGGGAGGAGTTCACGCTCGAGTTCTTGAAGCACCAGGAGTGCCGCGCGAAGCAGAACTACGAGAAGTTTGTCCCCGAGCTGAAGGTGAAGCTGGGTTGCCCGTTCACCGACGGTGCGAAGTAACCGCCTACTCGAGACATGCGTCCATCTGATCCATCGGTATCGGCAGCGCGCCTCGCGCGATCAGCTTCGCGGTCAGGCGCCGCGCGATGGCCTCGTGCGACGGAGCTCCGATGAGCGATAAGCCGCCCATCGATGATCCCGCGACGAAGGTCGCTGCCGATCCGGCGGAAGCCGAACGCCTCGCCGCACGCGCGGCACGCCTCGCCGCTGCGAAAGCCGCGAAAGCGAAGAAGGCAGCCGAGGGCGGCGACACGAAACCCGCGAAGGCAGAGAAGACCGCGAGTGAACCGCGCACCTCGGGACTCGCCGAGCCCGCGAAGGCCGTCGACGCCGCTGCGAAGCCCGCCGACGCTGCGAAGCCCGCCGACGCCCCGACGCCCAAGCCGCCCGTGCTTCCCGAGGCGAAGCCCGCGACGGCTGTCGACGCGACGAAGCCGGCGAGCACCGCCGCGTCGAAGCCCGCGAGCAGCGACGCGAAGCCCGCCGACCTCGCGACGACCGACAAGATCAAGCTCGAGCGGAAGAAGCTCCCCGTCGTCGACGACAAGCCCGCGGCAAAGCCCGTGGCGAAGGTCGACGCGAAGAAGCCCGAGTCGAAGGCTGCCCGCTCCAAGGCCGGCGGCTGGGCCGCGTTTACCGACGGTGGCACGGCCCCGAAGCTCGTCATCGCCGCCCGCGTGGTGATGGTCCTCGCGTTCGCCGCGACGATTCCGACGATCCTCGGGGTCGAGCACGGCAATCGCCTGACGTGGACCGTCGCGGTCGCGACCCTGCCGTTCTTCTGGATGACGTTCGGCTATCACCTGTGGCGGCGCATCTGTCCGCTGGCGGTGATGGGTCAGATCGGGCGCCTGCTCGGCCGGCCGGGCACGCGCAAGATGGGCGACTGGATGAGCAAGAACTACTTGCTCGCGCAGCTCGGCATCCTGGTGGTCGCGCTGGCGTTGCGCTTGCTCGCGACCAACGGGAGTCAGGTGTGGCTCGCGGTGTTCCTCGCGATCGTGACGGTGTGGGCGATCGTGACGAGCTTCGTGTACGCGGGGAAGACGTGGTGCAACTTCATCTGCCCCGTCGGGATGGTCGAGAAGATCCACACGGAGCCCTCGCGTGGAGCGGTCGCGAGTGACGAGCTGACGAGTCAGTGCGCGCCGTGTGTCGCGTGCAAGAAGCATTGCCCCGACATCGACCTCGAGCAGGGCTACTGGAAAGAAGCGGCGGAGAAGCCGCGGCGGATCGCGTACTACACGTGGCCCGGCATCGTGGTCGCGTTCTACGCCTACTACTACCTGGTCAGCGGAACGTGGTCGTACTACTTCAGCGGCGCGTGGACGTACGAGCGCGACTTGCCGTCGAAGATGCTCGACCCGGGCTTCACGTTCGCGCCGCAGATCCCGCGGCTCGTCGCGGTGCCGCTGACGCTCATCGTGTTCGGCGCGGGCAGCTTCCTCGTGTTCTCGATCATCGAGCGGCTGATCGTTCGCTCGCGGTTGTCGGCGCTGCCGAAGGAGAGCCCCGAGGAGACGAAGGTCGCCCTGCTCGCGCGCGTCCGGCACGGCATGCTCGCGTTTTGCGGATGGGTGGCGTTCAACGCGTTCTATTTGTTTGCAGGCCAACCATCGCTGGCGAAGCTGCCCGCGTGGGTGTTGACCGCGTGGAGCATCCTCGTGGTGTTCGCATCGACGGCGATCTTCGTGCGGCGCGTGACGCGGCGCGAGGATCAGCACGTCCAGGAGAAGTTCGCGCAGAAGATCCTCAAGAAGTGGGAATGGGGCGACGCGCCACCATCCGACGACCTCAAGGACATCTATCTGCTCCACACCGAGCGCACGAAGCAGAAGGACGCGCGGCTGCGTGCGTACAAGGAGACCGTGCGCGAAATGGTCGCGGACGGGTTGGTCACGCGCAACGAGCTCGTGCTGCTCGACAGCCTGCGCGCGCAGCTCGGCATCTCCGACAAGGACCACCAGAAGATCGTCGGCGAGTTGTCGGCGGAAGAGCGGCAGCTATTCGATCCGGCGTATCAGGGCAGCGCGGAGCGCCGGCTCGCCGGCGAGCAGTACCGCAAGGAGCTCGAGCGGCTCGTGGTGGAAGCCGCGCGCCTCGGCACGTCGCCGACGCCGTCGAGCCTCGAGGCGCTGCGGACCGAGCGCGGTGTCGGTGCGGCGGAAGAGGAAGAAGCGCTCGCGCAGCTCCTCGCACCGGGCGGACCGATCGACAAGATGTACGCGGCCGAGCTCGCGGAGATCGCGAAGATCGTCGCGGCCGTCGAGGCGGCGAATCAGTCGAACGTCGACAAGAGCGAGAGCGCGAGTCTGTCGCTGTTGCGGCACCTCGCCCGCGGTCGCGCGCACGAGCACGCGATCAACGCACTCGGCATCATGGCCGTGATGTCCAAGCGGCCCGAGGTCGAGCAGGTGCGCGCGCAGGCGGCGAAGGCCGGCGTGGTCAAGCTCGACGCGCTCGAAGCGATCGAGTCCGTTGGCGACTCGCTGCGCGATCCGCTGACCCGCGTGCTGACGCGCCTCGCCTCGCGACAGACCGCGCCGTGGGAGGCCGGGCCGTTCCTCGCGCTCGCGGATGACAGCTCGCGCCACGTGCGCGCGGTGGTGTCGATCCTGCTGTCGCGGTTCGAGGACGAAGCGCCGCGCAAGCGCATGGTCGGGATGCTCGATGACCCCGATCCGATCGTCCGCGAGGCGACCGTCCGCGCGATGGGTGCGAAGAGCCGGCTGACGCGCGATCTATTGACCAAGGTGCTCGGCGACACCGATCAGAACGTGCGGCATGCGGCCGTGCGCGCGGTGTCGGGTGGAACGTCGTCGGAGATGCCGGCGATGGATCCGGCGGCGCTGTCCGCGACGGCGTTCGCGCAGACGAAACAAGGCGTCGGCAAGGCCGGCGTCTATGCGACGCTGGATGCGAATGCGGCGATGGCGCAGCTCACCGTGATCGAGAAGATGATGCTGATCCGGCAGGTCCCGATCTTCGCGGAGCTCGATGCCGAGGATCTCGAGGAGCTCGCGCAGATCGTCGAGGAGCGCCGGTTCGAAGCGGGCCGCGACGTGTTCAAGGAAGGCGATCCGGGCGACGCCGTGTACCTGATCGTGAAGGGCGACGTGACCGTGTTCACGGGCGGTGGCGACACCGGCCGGGCGGAGAAGGTGCTCAACACGCTCGGCGCCGGTGCGTGCATCGGCGAGATGGCGGTGCTGGATTCCGCGCCGCGCTCGGCGACGGTTCGCGCCACCTCGCGCACCCGCATGCTCCGCGTGCCGGGCGAAGGGTTCAAGCGCGTGATGTCCGAGCGTCCCGAGATGTCGCAAGCGATCGTCGCGGAGCTCGTCCGCCGCATGCGCGGCATGATGTCGTCGGCGAGCGCGGCGCCCACGCCGATGATGTCGTCGCCGGCGATCCAGCTGCCGAAGGACGACCACTGATGTCGATCGCGTCGACGCGCGAGGGCGACCGCTGATGCCGCGCGCTGTCCGGCTCTACACGCTCGACACGGATCCCACCCGCGGTCGCAACGCGCAGGCGCACCAAGTGGCGCAGCACAGCGATCCGTCGCTCGTGCTCACGCTCATGCTCGCGCGCGAGCCTCGCGTGACGCCCGCGATCACGAACGTTCGCCGGCGCGCGATCCTGTCCGAGACGCGCGATGCCGTGACCCGCGCCCTCGCCCTCTACGATCTGCTCGGCGCGGCGGACCCAGCGGATCGCACGTGGTTCGACAAGGGTCGCGACGCCGCGCGCGACGTGCTGACCGCGACGCAGTTCGGGCCGTACCTGTTCCTCGAGGTCGATGCGCCGAACCACGAGGTCGACAAGCTGCACGAGCAGATCGCCGAGCTGGACGAGCAGCTCACGGCGGCGCGCGGCGGTGAAGCACCAGCGTGGGTCGCCGAACGCGCGAAGAACTGGTTCACCGAGATCGGGATGCCGCAGTGGAGCATCCCGCGGCGCTTCGATCGCGCCGCGCTCGACGCGAAGATCAAGGCGACGAAGCGCGGATATCGGATCGCGCCCGGACTCGACGAGGACGCGGTGCGCGCGCTCGAGTACGTGATGCCCGTGGTGATCGACGAGGTCGAGCGCGTCGCCGACGAACGCGTCGCGAGCTGCGTGCTGTCCGCGCATCCCGACACACCGACGATCACGCTCGAAGACACCGTGCTCTCGATCGCATTGCCACCCGCGGGCTGGTCGACGTTCGCGCGGCGACGGTTGCTCGATGCGCTCGGCATGATCCCGCCGACGCGCGTGGAATACGCACGCGGCAAGGTTTGAGTTGCGCTAGGCTCACGGCCGATGAAGCGCAACACCGCTCAAACGATCTTCCGCACGGTCGTGTTCGCAGGCGCGATGCTCGGTGCACCGGCGTGCAAGAAGAACACGCCCGCCGCGACCACGACGCCGACCAACACGTCGACGCAGCCCTCGACGGAGACGCAGACCGCTCCGATGACGACCGAGAAGCAAGACATGACGCCCACGACGGACCCGTGCGCGGATCCATGTGGCGGCGAGCGTCCCCGCGGCGTCGATGACGATGGCGGCGGCGGTGAAGGCCGCGGCTTCATCCTCAGCTGAGCGACTGCATCGCATCGCGCATCACCGCATCACCGCATCTGCATCGCCGACTGCACGCATTGCGCGCGAGGCATTTCGCCCCACGCGATCGCTTCATGCGTTGGCTCCGCTGTAGGCCTGGAATCGCCGCTACCCCGATGTCATCGTGATTCTCCGGAGGGTACATGGCGAAGCATCGTGAGCTGGCGCAGATCGTTTACGCGAACACGTTGGGACGGACGAGTGCATCGAAGATCTGGCGGACCGTGGTGGTCGCCGGCGCGATGCTCGGTGCACCACTAGCAGCGACGGCCGGTGACGCGCCGCCGCCTGCGAAGAAGGAAGCGCCGCCGGCGAGCAAGCCGGCACCGCCGCCGACGAAGGAAGCTGCGAAGCCCACCGACGGCGCGAAGGCGCCCGTCACCGCGCCTCCCGCCGATCCACCCGTCGACAAGGCGGCCACGGCGAAAGCTGCGAAGGAGGCCGTGAAGGCGATCGAGACCGAGATGAAGGATCTCGACAAGAAGATCGCGGCGACGACCAAAGAGATGAAGGACGCGAAGGACCAAGCGTCGCGCGACATGGCGAACGCCAAGCTCACCGAGCAGAAGAAACAGAAAGACGAGCTCAAGGCGAAGCACACGCAAGCCAAGGCCGACTCGAAGAAGGCCGACGCCGAAGCAAAGGCCGAGGCGAAAGCGAAGAACCCGCCGCGTCCGCGGGTGCAAGAGACACGGCCGGTGGGCCGCGGTTTCATCCTCTCGTAGAGCGAACAAACACCGTGTAAGCGCGCCTATTCGGGCGCGTTTTCGTTTTCGGTCACGACTGGCAATTACGTGGCGGCGATGTCATCGTCGCCCATCCGTTGTGCGCTCGCGCGCAACTAGAACAGGGGACTCGAATGAAGCGCACCATGGTTTCGAACAAGATCTGGCGCACGATCGTCGTCGCGGGCGCGATGCTCGCGACCCCGCTCGCTGCATGCGGTGGTGGCGACAAGAAGGCGGACACGACGCCGACGCCGCCGACGACGGAGACGAAGCCGGCGGATGATCCGGACTCGCACGGCATCACGGCCGAGGACGCCGCCGCGCAGGCGAAGTTCGAGGAAGAAGCGAACAAGAAGGCCGAGGAAGAGAAGGCGGCGAAGGAAGCCGAAGAGAAGGCCGCCGCCGAAGCGCAGGCGAAGAAGGAAGCCGACGAGAAGGCCGCCGCCGACGAGCAGGCGAAGAAGGACGCGGAAGCCAAGAAGGCGCGCCCCCGAACGATCAAGACGCGTCCGTCGGGCCGCGGGTTCATCCTGTCGTGAACCCCGATCCGAACGAAGGCGTGCTCGGCGATGTCGAGCCGCAAGGCCGCGACGACGCCTACGAGCCGACGAGCCCGTGGTGGCTCAGCGGTACTCCGCTCGAAGCGGAGCATCACCGCCTCATGCGGCGGCGCACGGTGCACATTCCGTGGGCCGAAACCACCGTCGATCGATTGACCGAGCCCGAGCGCAATCGCCTCGCGGCCACGTGGATGCGCCGCTCCGAAGCGGAGTACCTCGCGGTGTCGACGTTCTCGGTGCTCGCGATCGATCTCGTCGCTGCGAACGCGCCGGCCGATGTGTTGTCGCTGTGTCTGCGCGCGGGCATCGACGAAGTTCGCCACGCCGAGATGTGCTTGCGGATGGCGAAGATCTATTCGGGCAAGGAGAACCTGCCGCCGCCCGGGATGTCGTCGTTGCCCGACGATCCGGACCGCCCGAAGCTGCACCAAGCGCTCGCGAACACGATGCTCGTGTCGTGCGTCTCCGAGACGTACGCGACCACGGTGCTCTCCGCGACGCGCGAGCTGACGACGGATCCCACCGCGCTCGCGGTGCTCACGTCGATCTACTCCGACGAGGTCATGCACGCGCGGCTCGGCTGGTCGTACCTTCGCCACGCGATCGAAGTCGGCGGCCAAGGCGTGATCGACGCCGCCGCGGACATGCTGCCGCGCGCGCTGCGTGGCGTCGCGAACGTCGTCGAGCGCGAGCGTCCGATCGGTGATGTCACCGAAGCGGTTCGCACGCACGGCCTCATGACGCCCGCCGAAGAGCGCGTGATCTACGCGACCTGCGTGCGCGAGGTCCTCGTCCCGGGCTTCACCGCACTCGGCATTCCCGTCGGCAGCGCACTCGACGATTACGGAGACGCATGGGCGAACGCAGCCTGATCCTCGTCCTCGTCGCCGCATGTGCTGCACCGCAAGCCGCGGCGCCGTCGAAGGTGCCGGTCGAGCCGGCGAAGCCCGCGACCCCGACGGCGCAGTTCCCGCCGGAGCGTGCGGCGATGTCGATCCGCGAGCGCGTGATCTTCGATTTCGAGCGCGCGGTGAAAGAGAGCAAGGACGCGTACGTCGCGTTGTTCGATTTCTCCTCGGTCGGCCAGATCGAGGTGCTCCTGCACCGCTACGACATGGCCGGTCGGCTACCGAACCTGCCCGACGATCTGAAGGCGATCTACCTCAAAGAGGACGGCACGCCGTACTCCGTCGAGCGCGAGCGTCGCAACGTGGGCAACTTCTATCCGTTCCTCGCGCAGCGCACCGTCGGCACCGGCGGCTGCTACGAGCGCGAGCCTCGCACGAAGTACGCGAAGCTCCTCGGTCAGCCGTATGAAGCCCTGCCCGCTGGAACGCCGGCGAAGTACGAGATCCTGCGCAAGAACGCGAACGAGTGGCTCGCCAAGGGCGCCGTGGTCTCGTTCGAGTGCAACGGCGGCGAGTTCGGTCTCGCGGTCGTGTACACCGAGCGCAATAACCCGCGCGGCTACGATCTGATCACGATCTACGACGATTGAGCGTCTACGCGATCGCCGGAGGTCCGCACGATCGCGCACCCGTCTTCGGCGCGAATCGGCTCGTACGCGGCCGCATCGTGCGCTAGGGTCCGCGCATGTCGAAGGCCGTCTTCCTCGCTGTCGTGTTCGCCGCTGCGTGCTCGGGCCAGAAGCCCGAAGAGAAGGTCGCGCCGCCGGACCCGATCGTGCCGGGATCGAAGCTGGCCGCGCCCGCTCCTGCCCCGGCACCGACCCCGGCACCCGAGGTTGGCTCGGGTTCGGATGCGACCGGCTCCGCAGCGACCGGATCGGCAGCGACCGGATCGGCAGCGACCGGATCGGCAGCGACCGGATCGGCGACGCCGACGAACGCGGAGAAAGCCGCGGCCGAAGCAACTCCGCCGGCCGACAAGGCCACGACGAAGCCAGCCGAGAAAGCCGCCGCACCCGCGGACAAGGCCGCGACGAAGCCGGCCACGACGGTCCCCGCCGAGAAGGCCGCGACGAAGCCGGCCACGACGGCGCCCGCCGAGAAGGCCTCGGCAACCACGGCGCCTGCTACCAAGCCCGCGACCGAGACGAAGCCCGCGACGACGAACACGCCCGTCGCACCGAAGTAGGCAGCGGCGATCGCGTTCGTCCGATGGGTGCGCACCAATGCGTGCGTTCGCGGGACGCGGTGCGGCCCGACGCTGCCACTCGATACCGCGTGGTCGACGGCGACGCCCACCTCTACGATGCGTGGGTCCATCGCGGTTGGTGACGGGCGCCGTCAGCCCGACGCCGCGTCGAGCTCGACGACGAACCGCGCCCCGGGCTGCGCGTTCTCGACCCACACGCGACCGCCCATCGCCTCGAGCTGCGACTTGACGATGGCGAGCCCGAGGCCGCTGCCACCGACATCGCGCGAACGACCTGCATCGATGCGATAGAACCGGTCGAAGATGCGGTCCTCGTGTCCCTTCGGGATACCCGGCCCGCCATCCGCGATCGAGAGCAGCACGTGACCGTCGCGCTTCTCGGCGCGCACCGTGACCGGCGTGCCTCCGCCGTACTTGACGGCGTTGTCGACGAGGTTTTGCACCACGTGATCGAGGCCGTCGCGCGTGCCGAGGACCGCGAGATCCGCCGGCACGTCGATCTCGATCTGCGCCGACGGAGTGACGCCCTTGGTGGTGCGTGCGGCATCGTCGACGACTTGCGCGAGCGAGACGGTGACGCGCTCGCCGATCGCCGATTGCCGTCCACCGAGCGTGTCGAGGACGAGCAGATCGGAGACGAGCGATGCGATGCGCTGCGCGTTGCGATGGATCGTGGTGAGGAACTCCTTGTTGGTCTCGGGATCGACGCCTCCGCCGAGGAGCGTCTCGGCGTATCCGGAGATCGAGGTCATCGGCGTGCGCAGCTCGTGCGCGGCGTTCGAGAGGAACTCGCGGCGCACGGCTTCGAGCGCGCGCATGCGCGTGACGTCGTAGAGCACGAGGATCGCGCCGCCGGGCTCGTGCAACGGACGCGCGGACGCGCGGACCTCGCGACCGAACAGGACGAGCTCGGCATCGGCTTGCTCGCCGGCGAGCGCTTTCGCGACGAGCGGCTCGAGCGGCGACGGGAGCGCCGGGCGATCGTCGAGCAGCGGCTTCGCCGCGTCGTTGACGAGCAGCGTCGTTCCCGTGCGATCGACGACGACCACGCCCTCGACGAGCCCACCGAACACCACGGAGAGCAGATCGCGTTGCTGCGTGAGCTCGGAGATTCGCGACTTCACCTCGCCGGCCATGTGCATCATCGTCCGCGCGAGCACGCCGAGCTCGCCGCCGGCATCGGTCGGACCGGGCGCGTCGTAGTCGCCTCGTGCGAGGCGCTCGGCGGTGCGCGTCATCGATTGCAGCGGCTTGGTGACGGCGCGAATGAAGATCCACGATAGCAGTAGCGACCCGAGAAGTCCGAACGCGGATCCGACGAGCAGGCGGTTGCGCATGCGTGCTCGCGTCTCGAGGACATCGTCGAGCGGGACCGCGAGGCGGATGACGCGATGGAAGTCGCCCTCGACGGCGACGAGGTACTGCGGAGGGTCCTCGGCGCGCAGCTTGCGGATCGCGCGCCCGACCTCGCCGCGGCGCGCTTTCGCGACTTCGACCGCGTCGCCGATCGGGCGGCCGACCGTGGACGGCTCGAGCGAGTCACCTTGAATCAGGCCATCGGCGCCGACGATCGTGATGCGCGTGCCGGTGACCGCGGCGAGGCGCGGCGCGAGGCGCTCGGGGTGGCCGGCGACGGTGAGCCAGTTCGCGACCGAGTCACCTTGCTTGAGCAGCCGTGCATCGAGCGACGCGACCAGATCATCGGCGAGCGTGCGTTCGATCGCGAACAGCGTCGCGGCGCCCACGACGATCACGAGGATGAGGAACGTGAACAGCAGCCGATTGCGCAGCGAGCGATGCACTCGCGTCGATCGTACCAGCTATGGATTCACGACGCGTCGGGTCGCTTCGCGCGATACCCGAAGCCATGTACCGTTTCGATGACATCGGCCGCGGGGCCGAGGCTAACGCGGAGGCGACGCACGTGAACGTCGACGGTGCGCGTGTTGATGTCGCCACGCATCTCCCACACTTGCTCGAGCAGTTCTTCGCGCGAGAACACGCGACCCGGATCGCTGACGAGCAGCTGCAGGAGCTTGTACTCGAGCGGGCGCAGCTGCGTCGGAACGCCGCCGATGCGCACGTCGTGGGTGACCGGATCGAGCTCGATCGGGCCGACCTTGAGCACCTTGTTGGGATCGCCCGCGGCCGGTCGCGCGCGGCGCTCGGCGAGCCGGTTCGCGAGTGCGGTCACGCGCAGTACGACCTCGCGTACGACGAACGGCTTCACGACGTAGTCGTCCGCGCCGACCTCGAGACCGAGGATGCGATCTTCGGCCTCGCCCTTCGCGGTGAGCATGAGCACGCCGACGTCGCCGACTTTCGGATCGGCGCGCAGCTGCTTGCACACCTCGTAGCCAGACGTGTCGGGAAGCATGAGATCGAGGATCACGACCTCGGGCACGTTCGCTTGCACGGCGGCAACGCCTTCGGCACCCGTCCCCGCGGAGACCACCGCGAACCCGGCGCTGCGCAGGTTGAACTCGAGGAGCCGCGCGACGTCGCGTTCGTCTTCGATGATGACTACCCGGCGTTCCATGCGTCGGTTATAGCCCGAACACCCGCGTTACATGGATGTGACAGCCCGGTCGGGACGCATCGCGTGGGGTACCCTCGGGTGGTGCGGACGCTGTTGTCGGTCGTGATCGCGATCGTGGTCGCGACCGGGTGCTCCGGCAGCAAGACGTCGGGGCGCAAGGTCCGCGTCGCCGCCGCGTCGGATCTGCAGACCGCGTTTCTCGAGGTGGCCAAAGAGTTCACCGCGAAGACTGGAATCGCGCCCGAGTTCCAGTTCTCGTCGAGTGGACTGCTCGCGAAGCAGATCGAGCAAGGCGCGCCGTACTTCTTGTTCGCGTCCGCCAACAAGGAGTTCACCGAGCAGGTCGCGAAGTCCGGCCGTTGCGACGCGGCGAGCAAGCAGCTGTACGCGCGTGGCCGCATCGTCGTGTGGACCGCACCGGACAAGCCGGCGCCCAAGACGCTCGAGGATCTCGCGAAGCCCGAGTTCGGAAAGATCGCGATCGCCAACCCGGAGCACGCGCCGTACGGCGTCGCCGCGAAGCAATCGCTCCAGAAGGCCGGGGTGTGGGACCGCGTCGCCGATCGCATCGTGCTCGGGGAGAACGTCTCGGCGACGATGCTGTTCGCGAAGAACGGCGACGTGAACGCGGCGATCGTCGCGCTCTCGCTCGCGGTCGTCGCGAAGGGCGGCTCCACGCTGCCGATCGATCCCGCGTTGCACGAGCCGCTCGACCAGCAGCTCGTCGTGTGCGGTACCGGCAGCGAGTCCGACGACGCCCGCCAGTTCGCCGCGTTCCTCGCGAGCCGCGAAGGGCGAGAGATCATGACGCGGTATGGATTCACGCTGCCCGAAGGTCCCGCGCAGAACTAGGGCCGCGTGACATGATGCCGGGCCGTGAAGCCCGAGACCCTCGCCGCGAAAGCGATCCACTCCATCGACCCCGCGACCGGCGCGGTCGTCCCGCCGATCCACCTCGCGACGACGTTCGCGCGCGACGAGAACTACGCGCTGCGCGGCCCGATGTACACCCGCGACGAGAACCCCGGGACCATTCCCGCCGAGCAGCTGCTATGCGCCCTCGAAGGCGGCGCCGGTGCACTCGTGTTCGCGTCGGGCATGACCGCCGCGACGTCCGCATTTCGCGCCGCGTGCAAGCCGGGTGATCACATCATCGGCCCGCGGTTCGGCTACTTCGCGGTGCGCAACTGGTTGTCGCGGTTCACGCGGTGGGGTGTTCACGTCGACTTCGTCGACACCAGCAACCTCGACGAGCTTCGGGCCGCGCTGCGACCGGGCATCACGAAGCTCGTGTGGGTCGAGAGCCCGGCGAACCCGACGTGGGAGGTCACCGATCTCGCCGCGGCGGCCGAGCTCGCACATGCGGCCGGCGCGCGCCTCGCGGTGGACTCGACCGCCGCGTCACCGGTGCACGTGCAGCCGATCCGGCACGGCGCGGATCTCGTGATGCACTCGGCGACGAAGTATCTCTCGGGCCACTCCGATGTCCTCGCCGGCGCACTCGTCACCGCGAAGGAGGACGACGTGTGGGCCGAGCTGAAGGAGCTCCGCCACGACGAGGGTCCGGTGCTCGGTCCGTTCGAGGCGTACTTGCTCCAGCGCGGCATGCGCACGCTGTTCGCGCGCGTGGAGCGCTCCAGCGCGTCGGCGATGCAGCTCGCCACGCAGCTCGCGGAGCTCACGAACGTCAGCGTGCGCTACCCCGGTCTCGCGTCGCATCCGCAGCACGCGATCGCGCAGCGCCAGTACACGCGCGGGTTCGGCAGCATGCTGTCGATCCAGGTCGGCTCGCGCGAGCGCGCACTCGCTCTCGTCAAGCGCGTGCGCGTGTGGCTACCGGCGACGTCGCTCGGCGGCGTCGAGAGTCTGATCGAGCATCGCGCGAGCGTCGAGGGTGCGAATTCGCCGACGCCGCCGGACCTGCTGCGCCTCTCGGTCGGGCTCGAGCACGTCGACGATCTCTACGCGGATCTGCACCAGGCCCTCGTATGAAGCTGCGCATCGCGACGTGCATGACGCTGCCCGAGGTCGATGTCGACGAGGCACCGCTCGCAGCCGCGCTGTCGGCCGCGAACATCGATGCCGCGCTCCTCGCCTGGGACGATCCGCGTGTCGATTGGGATGCGCCGACGCCGACGCTGTTGCGGTCGACGTGGAACTACGCGCTCGACGTCGCCGGTTTCCTCGCGTGGATCGATCGCGTCGCTCGTGCGGCTCCGTTGTGGAACCCGCCGGACATCGTCCATCGCAACCTGCACAAGCGATACCTGCTCGAGCTCGCGGCGCGCGGCGTGCCGGTCGTCCCCACCACGCTCGTCGAGCGCGGAGCGACGACGGATCTCGCGCGCATCGCGACGAAGCTCGTGATCAAGCCCGAGGTCGGCGCGGGCTCGCTCGGCGCACGCGTGTTCACGCTGCCCGCCGACCTCGAGGCCGCGCACGCACACCTCGCCGCGCTGACGGCCCAGGGCGCCGCGCTCGTGCAGCCATACCTCGCGTCCGTCGACGACTACGGCGAGCGATCACTCGTGTGGATCGACGGTGCGCTCTCGCACGCGATCCGAAAGGCCCCGCGCTTCGCCGGCGATACCGAGTCCGTCACCGGGCCGTTCCCGATCGCCGACGAGGAACGCGCCATCGCCGAAGCTGCTCTCGCACCGATCGCGGATCGCATCCTCTACGGGCGCGTCGATCTCGCGCGCGACGCGGATGGCCACCCCGTGATCATGGAGCTCGAGCTCGTCGAGCCATCACTGTTCTTCGTGCGCGGTCCCGGCGCCGTGGAGCGGTTCGTGGACGGGCTCGCCCGCCGCCTTCGCGCGTAACGCGTGCGGCCTAGGCCGACGCTAGCTGCGACGCGAGGCGATCGAGTGCATCGATCGTCCACGCGCCGTACCAGAACAGATCTTTGCCACTCACCCGCACGAGCTGTGCAGACGGCAGTGCCGCGCGAAGCGCTGCCTCGTCCTCGACGGAAAATGCGTACGGCTCGTCGGGCAAGACGATCAGATCCGCGCCGCGCGCGGTGACCTCCGCGAGCGTCACGCGCGGATAGCGCACGTCGCGTCCGGTCGCTTCGATCGCCTCGCCTTTGCCGAGGTCCGCGGCCAGCGGGTACAGGCGCAGTCGATCGCCGAACGCGTTGCCGATGCCGACCTGCGCGAGCACGTCGGCGCCGTACGTGTCCGCGTTGATCGTCATCAGCGGATCCATCCAGATCGGGACGAACGCGCGCCGCGACGTCTGCGTGCTGCCGGCGAGCTGGTACCCGCGCTTGATCAGCGTTCGCGCGGGTTCGCGATCGCCCACGCCGAGGATGCGCGCGAGCCGCGCGAGGTGGGCCACGCCGTCGGACACGCGCCGCGGCAACGAGACGAGCACCGGGATCCGCGCCGCCGCGAGCGCCTCCAGAACGGGCCGGGTGTTCTCTTCTTGGTTCGCGATCACGAGCTGCGGAGCGAGCGCGACGACGGCGTCGACATCGACGTCCTTCGTGCCACCGACAGTCGGGACCGCCGCCGCCTCGGGACTCTCGCAGTAGGTCGTTCGCCCGACGAGCCGGTCGATGGCGCCGAGGGCGATCACGCTGTACGTATCGCTGGGAACGAGGGAGACGATGCGCTGCGGCGGGTGCATGAAGATCAGCGTGCGGCCGAGGTCGTCGATGATCTTGAGAGCAGGCACGCGCGAGGTATAGCTGCTAAGTTCTGCCCGTGGCGAAGGCCAAGGCGCAGGAAGATCCGCTCGTCGCGAAGGCGTTCGATGCGGGAAAGCATGCCGAGCTCGCGGAGGCCATCGAGAACCTGTCCCCCGAGGAAGCGCAGTTCTTCCTGCTCAAGCTCGAGGCCGCGCTGAAGAAGCGCCGCCTGCAGCTGATCGGCTATCTCGTCGCGATGCTCGTGTGGCTCGTCGCCACCGTCTTCGCGCTCGTCTACTTCGGCTCGCACGAAGGGTTCACGGGCTGGGTGTTCCTCGTGCCGTTCTTCTTGGTCGGCGTGATCCTGTTCGCATTCGGCAAGTGGGCCGAACGCGTCTCGCGCGCGACGCTCCCCGCCGGCACCGTGGCGGATGCCAAGGCCAAAGGCCGCGCGAACAAGAAGCCGGCGCCGAGCGTCGCGAAGCCCGACCAGGAGCCCAGCGAAGCGCGGTAGGATGGGTCCCATGCGCATCGCCATGGGACTCGCGTTCGTGGTCTTGGCCGCCTGCGGAGGGAAAGAGGACGATGGTCCGACTCCCCTGCCCCGCTGCGCCGCCCCGGTGAACGGCACCACCATCACCGCGCGCGAGATCACGCGCGTCAGCGGCAGCGCGCTGCTCGTCACCGCGCCACGCGAAGATCCACGCGTGTTCGTCATCGAGCAAAACGGGCGGGTGCGGATCGTCGACGAGACGGGGACGCTCCTGCCCGATCCGTTCCTCGATATCGGGGAAGGCTACGAGCTCGAGGCCGGTGGAGAGTCCGGTCTGCTCGGCCTCGCGTTCCACCCGCAGTATCACAAGAACGGCACGTACTTCATTTTCTACACGACGAGCAACGCGAACGTCATCGCGCGCTGCACCGTCGACGCGACGAACCCGAACACGACGACGACGCCGTGCACCACGGTGCTCTCGATCCCGGACTTCGCGTCGAACCATAACGGCGGCATGATGGAGTTCGGCCCCGATGGCTACCTCTACATCGGCACCGGTGATGGTGGCGGCGGCGGCGATCCGAACAAGAACGGCCAATCGCTGATGAACGGCTCGCCGCAGGCGAACAGCATCGCGCTGCTCGGCAAGATGCTGCGCATCGACGTCGATCACAAAGCCGCGGGCATGGAGTACGGCATCCCGAGCGACAACCCGTTCGCGAACGGTGGCGGCGCGCCGGAGATCTTCATCATCGGTCTCCGCAATCCGTGGCGCTGGTCGTTCGACAAGGACACCGGCGATCTGTGGATCGGCGATGTCGGTCAAGGCGAGATCGAAGAGCTCACCGCGCTGCCGGCGGGTCAGCAGAAGGGCAAGAACCTCGGCTGGTCGATGTACGAAGCGCGGCAGTGCTTCAGCGCTCCATGCAGTGAAACGAACATGACGTTTCCGCAGGAGACGCACACCCACGGCGAAGGATGGATCAGCGTGATCGGCGGCGAGGTCTATCGCGGCACGTGCTACCCGGACATCGTCGGGTGGCACTTCTACACGGACTACGGTGCGGGCGGTCTGTATCGGGCGCGACTGTTGTCCGACGGCATGCTCGAGAAGGTCACCGTCGCGGGACAGTTTCCCGGCAGCGTTTCGAGCATTCACGCCGACGCACGCGGCGAGCTGTACATGACGACGACGGGCGGGTTGGTGCTGCACCTCGAAGCCGGCCCCTGATCCCCTGTGCGCCAAGCGCACGGGGTGCGATCGTCACCGCCCCAATCCTCGGGACGAGCGTATGATGCGCGCATGCGGTCCCCCCGAATTGTCCTCGCCTTGCTCCTCGCCGCCACGGGCTGCGGAGATGACGGCAATAACGCCAACGATGGCGGTGGCAGCGGCAGCGATGGCGGCGGTAGCGGAAGCGACGGTGGCGACCAGTGCGTGCTGCCGGCCGCGCTTCCGGCATGTGCGGCGCCGATCAGCGGCACGAACATCGTGTTCGAGCGCATCGGCAGTAACGGCGACTTCGAGAACGGCTCCGGCGGCGCCGGCGGCGGTCCGATCCTCGTCACGTCGCCGCCCAACGATCCGCGGCGGTTCGTCGCGATTCGCAATGGCCGGATCCGGATCATCGAGAACGGCGCCCTCCTCCCCGACCCGTTCTTCGATCTCGACATGACGGTGAACAACCTCGTGTCGTCCACGGGCAACGGCGAGCAAGGCCTCCTCGGTCTGGCGTTCCACCCGAAGTATCCCTGCACCAAGGAGTTCTTCATCTTCTACACGACGAGCAACGCGAACGTGATCGCGCGCTGCACGGTCAGCGATACGAATCCGAACCAAGCGAATCCGACGTGCACCACGGTGCTGTCGATCGATGACTTCGCCGGCAACCACAACGGCGGCATGATGGAGTTCGGCGACGACGGCTTCCTCTACATCGGCACCGGCGACGGCGGCAACGGCGGCGATCCCCGCCGCAACGGCCAGATGCTCACCACGACCGGCAACGGCAACGCGCTCCTCGGCAAGATGTTGCGCATCGACATCGACCACAAGGATCCCGGCAAGGAGTACGCGATTCCGGCGTCGAACCCGTTCGCGGGTGGCGGCGGCGCACCGGAGATCTGGATGTACGGCCTGCGCAATCCGTGGCGCTGGTCGTTCGACCGCGGCACCGGCGACATCTGGATCGGCGACGTCGGTCAGATCAAGACCGAAGAGCTCACGGTGATCAAGGCCGGCGAGCAGAGCGGCAAGAACCTCGGCTGGAGCATCTGGGAAGGCAACCGCTGCTGCGCCACGCTCGGCATCGCCGACGGGCAGCCCGATCCGGACACGTCGCAGAACGGTTGCGATCAGAACGGCACGCAGCAGACGTGCGACATGAACGCGCCCGGTCTCGTGTTCCCGCAGGACACGCGCGTGCACAACACGTGGATCTCGGTGATCGGCGGCACCACGTATCGCGGCACGTGCATGCCGGATCTCGTCGGCTGGCACTTCTACACCGACTTCAACACCACCAACGCGGGTCTCCATCGCGCGACGATCAAAGACGGTCCGTTCACGGAGTTCGACTACTCGCCGAACCCGGCCACGCTGCCGAACAACATCACGAGCATGCACTCGGATGCGAGCGGCGAGATCTTCGCGACGACGTTGAACGGCAACGTCTACCGGATGAAGGCCGCGCCCTGAGCCCCGCGGCGACGTCTCGCCGGATCGCTCTCGCGACCGGCATCCACTACAACGTCCTCGAGTGGGAGGGTCCCGCGGCGACGGACCTGACGTTCGTGCTCGTGCATGGATTCACCGACGTCGCCTATGCGTGGCGCGGCGTCGCCGAGCGCCTCGCGGCTCGCGCGCACGTGGTCGCACCGGACCTTCGCGGTCACGGCGACAGCGAGTGGATCAGCGGCGGCGGCTACTACTACTTCATGGACTACGTCGCCGACCTCGACGACGTGATCCGGCAATGCGCGCGGACGCGCGTGGTGCTCGTCGGTCACTCGATGGGCGGCAGCGTGTGCAGCTACTACGCGGGTACGCGCTCCGAGAGGCTGCAAGCACTCGCGTTGCTCGAAGGCCTCGGCCCGCCGGATCAGAGCGCGGCCGATGGACCGACGCGCACCGCGATGTGGATCGATGCGTGGCGCGCGGCGCGAACGAAGTCGCCGAAGGTGATGGCCACGCTCGACGATGCGGTCGCGCGGCTCCGCAAGCACGACGATCTCTTGTCACCCGAGCTCGCGCGCGAGCTCGCGGAGCGTGGGACGAAGAAGGTCGACGGCGGGTTCGCGTGGAAGCACGATCCGCTGCACGCGACGTTCGGCCCGTATCCGTATCGGCTCGACACGGCGATGAAGTACTGGGCGAAGATCGCGTGTCCCACGTTGATCGTCGACGGCGCGGACTCGAAGTTGAACCTCTCGCTCGACGAACGTACGAAGCGGCGCACGTGCTTCGCGAACCATCGCTACGAGGTCATCGCCGGCGCGGGTCACGCGATCCAACGCCACCAGCCCGCGGCGCTCGCCGAGCTGTTGCTCTCGCTCGCCTAGCTCTCGCTGTCGCCGGAGATCGTCTCGTCGAGAGGCGGCACGCTGATCTGCGCGGTGCGGCGTCCGCCCCACGTCTGCGGCACGAGCACGCGGAACGTCGAGCCTTTGCCCACGACCGAGTCGACCGACACCGTCGTCGCGAGAAGATCCGACAGCTGCGCCACGAGCGCGAGGCCCAGGCCCACACCACCGAAGCCCTTCTCGTCGCCGCGCTCGCCCTGCCGGAACGGCTCGAAGATCTTCGCGCGATCCTCGGGCGCGATTCCGATGCCGGTGTCCTCGACGGCGAGCTCGACCCCCGCAGGCACCCGGCGCGCTCGCACCATCACCTTGCCGCCCTCGGGCGTGAACTTCACGGCGTTCGCGATCAGGTTGACGAGCACGTGCGCGAGCCAACGCTCGTCGGATTGCACCGTCGGCAAGTCGGCCGCGATGTCGGTGTCGAGCGCTAGCTTCTTCGTGCCGACCATCCACGACACCGACGCGGTGACGCGCTCCACGAGGATCGCGACGTCGACGGGTCCCGGCCGTGTCTCGATCTTGCCGGCCTCGGCGCGCGACAGCTGCAGCAGATCGTCGACGAGCTGGAGCAGCGACTGTGCGCTGCGCTTGATCGACGCGCATGCCTCGCGCTGCTTGTCGGTGACCGGGCCATACACGCCCGCGGCGATCACGTCGGACAATCCCTGCACGCCATGGATCGGCGTGCGCAGCTCGTGCGTCATCGACGCGACGAACTGGCTGCGCTGCGTGGCGCTCTCGATCAGCTGCGCCGTGCGGCGCTCGAGATCCGACTCCTTCTTGCGCAGCAGGCGCAGCGTCGCAGCGGAGTAGAGCGCCGGAACACCGACGACGAACGCGCAGTACACCATCGCCGTGATCGCGTAGCCGACCGAGGGTATCTGTCCGGGCGAGCCCGGCACCGGCGTCGTCGGCAGCACGCCGACCGTCATCAGTACGAGCATGGTGCCGTACGCCACGACGATCAGCGCCGCCATCATCATCGTGACCGCGAGGTTGGACAGCAGAGAGAGCACGGCGACGACGATCACGTAGGTGGGCAACAGCGGGCTGTACGGACCTCCCGTGAAGTAGATCGCCGCGGTCAGGAGGATCACGTCGCCCGTCGTGTTGAGACTCTGGGTCTCCATCACGAAGCGATCGTTCTTGAGTGCGAACCACGCGAGGGAGTTCGTCAGCAGCTTGATCGTGACGAGCGCGACGTAGGCCCACGTCCACGGTGTGAGGTGAAACAACGCCGCCGCCGTCGCGAGCACCGCGAAGCCGATCGCGATCGCGAACCCCGACCACACACCGAACCACAGCTTTGGCCGATTGACCGGCAGCGCCATCTCGGCGAGCGAGTCAGCCAGAGACGATTTCACCGGGCGAGCTTACTAGGCTTCGCCGAGCAGCTGCTTGACCTGGGTCAGGAGCTGCACGAGATCGAACGGCTTGGACAGATAGCCATCCGCGAGCGTACCGAGCTGGATCGTGCGGTTCGATTGGTCGCGATCCGTGTACACGGCGGACATCAGCAGGATCGGCGTGCCCCTGCCCGTGCTCTTGATCTCGCGGCACAGCTCGAAGCCGTTCTTGCGCGGCAGCTGCACGTCGACGAGACACAGATCCGGTGCATCGCTCTCGAAGCGCTCGATGCCTTCGGGACCCGACGCGGCGGCGACCGTCAGATAGCCATTGGCCGCGAGGAAATCAGACAAGATCATCTGATTCACGGGATCGTCCTCGACTACCAGGATCTTCTTCACGCGACGACGATCCTAGCAGGTTAACCCGAGGCTAGAGAAAGCGACTCGACGGAACGGGCCCCCCGGCCCACAGCCGTGATCTCTGTCCCGGTGTAGGCGGCCAGGCGCGAGACACGAGCGCGGCCCACGTCGCGGGGTCGTCGGCAACGAGCTCGTCGTCGCGGAGCGGCTCGTGCGCGAGGATCGTAGCGGCGATGTCGGCGGCGCTTCGGTCATCCGCCGGCGTCTGCGAGGACTCGCGGGTCACCGGATCGACCACCGGGCGTTCGTCCCACGGCGCCACCAGCGATTGAAACAGCAGGGTCGTGATGTCGGGCGCGACCGGGTTGTCCTGGGTCCACGGCGTCGCGTGCGCGTAGAAGATCTGATCCGCACGACGAGGCACGAGCTGCGGGATGTGACTGCTCGGGATGTCGGAGAGATCGTAAGTGACGACGAGCCCCGGCGCGGGAACACCGATCGTCGGCCACTCGGCGATCGGGATGCCGAGCTTCTGCGATGCCGCGTGCGCCATGATCTCGTTCGCACGTCCCGGCGGCGCGTACACGCACGGCAGCGCGAGCGGCGCGACGAGCGCGGCGAGCCGGTCGAGACCGTACGCGATCCGCGAGTGCGAATCCGCGAGCCATGCGTAGCGACCGTGCATCGGCTCGTCGAAGCCGTACGGCGATCGATGGACCAGGAGGCCTCCCGTGAGCACGTAGTGCCAGCCGCGGAGGTCGCGGTCGTCGAGAGGGAACGCAGACCCTGCGATCCGATCCGCGCGCTCGATCATGGCGGCGAGCGTCGCTCGCATCGCGGTGGTCTCGGGCGAATCGGCGTCGAGCGTGTGCAGCACGTCGCGCGTGATCGCGAGCTTGCCAGCCATCGCACCGTTGAAGCCGTAGAGGTAGCGCACGAGAAAGCTGCGCGCGCGCAGCGCGGCATGCTCCTCGAGAAGCGCGAGGGCATCGGTGTACGCGAGTGCGCTCTCGAGCGCGCTGACGAGCTCGCACACGACCTCTTCGCTCTCGCCCACGAGCGCGAGACAACGCCAGAGCATCGTCGCCGCGATCGTCGGCACGCCGGCGTCGATCAGCGCGTAGCCGAGCGCGTACAGGCGATCCGGACTGTCCGGATCGCGGACAACCTCGTCGACTTGCTGTGCGAGCTGATCGGCGCCGCGCCGCGCCGCGAGCTCGCCGATCATCGCGATCCACGCGGGCAGCTCTGCTACCGCGATGTCCTTTCCCACCGGCCAGCCGAGGTGCGTGCGCAGGTTCGCGAACGCGGCGCGATCGTCGCCCGCCGCGATCAGCCGGCGCACCTCGTCGCGATCGCCTGACGTGCTCACAGCTTCGCGAGTCTCACGGACGCATCCCACAACCCCGCGCGCAGTTGCTTGTCCCGCGCGGCGGTCGCTGGCTGCGTCGGCGTGCCTTCGTTGAAGTACGTGCCCGAGGGCTCGTCGACGCTGGTCGCACCGGCGAGGCGAATCGGCGTGCGCGCTCCGGTCTCCGTGGACGCGCCCTGCACCGGACCGAAGCCCTGGCGCAGAAGCTTGGTGCCGATCACGCCTGGATGCAGCGAGTACGCGACGAGCTTCGCCGGATCGTGGCGCTCGGCGAGCTCGAGCGCGTGCATGACGTTCGCGAGCTTGCTCTGCGCGTAGGCTGCGTAGCCGGTCCAGCCTTGGGCGAGGGTCAGATCCTCGAGATGGATCCGGCCGCGCGTGTGCGCGATCGAGCTCACGTTGATCACGCGCGACGGGGCCGTCGTCGCGCTCGCTTCGAGGCGCGGCGCGAGGAGCTCGGTCAGCAAGAACGGGCCGACGTGGTTCACCGCGAAGCTCAGCTCGATTCCGTCGTCGGTCACCGTGCGCTCGTCGGCGTAGATGCCGGCGTTGTTGATCAGCACGTGCAGCTCCGGGACGCGCGCGAGGATCTGCTCGGCACCCTTGCGCACCGCAGCCAGCGAACCGAGGTCGAACGACACGCCCTCGATGTCCGCACCCGGCAGCTCTTCCTTCAGCTTCGCGATCGCAGCATCGACCTTCGCCTTGCTGCGCCCGTGCAAGATCACCTTCGCGCCGGCAGCTGCGAGGGCACGCGCTGTCGCGCGACCGATGCCATCGGTGGAACCCGTGATGAGAACGACGCGCCGCTCACTCATGCCGCGACGATACCGCGCGGCTCACCCCAAGGGTACTTGCGCGCCTCACAGCTCGCTGGCGCATCGCCGGTGGGACCCGCGGCTCGACAACGCGATCGGTACCGCGCTCCCGTGCCGACTGCGGGACGAACGGCTGCACCCCGGTCCACGCCGCGAGCTTGGTCAGGACGGCCTGCTTGTCGGGCTCCGCGAGCCGGCCGATCCGCGCACCATGCGTGCCCTGCGCTTGGACGACGAGCACCGAGTCCGTCGCAGCGCCGAGCGTGAACGCACCGCCGGTCCACGGATCCCACTGACCGTAGATAAACGCGAGGCCTTGCCCTTCCGTCTGCACCCAGTGATCGATGTCCGCCATCGCCGCGCCGCCGTCGTACGCCGGTGCCTCCACGGGCAACGCGGCCAGGTAATCGTCGTCGGTGTATTGCGTGTACGGATCGAGGTACGCCGCACCGCCCGCCGGAAAACCGAGCTGGTTATACGCCTGGTAATAGTAGGCCTCGAACTGCGCGACGCTGTCGTCCGCGTTGTCGCTGACCGGCGAGGTGTCCGCGATGAAGCTCCACAGCGCCGCATCGCTCGCGGTCGCCGCGGGGACATCACTGCAGGCGCCGACGCCTCGGTACTGCCAGAACGCCCACTCGAGGCTGACCACCGACGACTCGACCGCGAGCGGGATCGGGATGCGGGTGTACGCGAGCCCGCGCTGCGCGGCCTCGGCGGTAGCCTCGGTCTCGAGCATCGCGCGCCGATTCGCGAGCAGCTCCGTCGCCACCGCGCGGACCTGCGTGCGGCACGTCGACGGACCCAGCGTGTCGAGGTACGGCTCGTAGCGCGGATCGGGCGCACCGAACGAGATCGGCGCGACGAACGGCACGGTCCCCTCGACGTCGTCGGGGTAGAACCGGCGGTGGTAGATGGCGGTCATCCCGCCCTTGCTGCCGCCCGTGGTCACGAACGCACCGTCGTAGACCGTGCGTAGCGCTGCGATGATCGCGTGCTGATCCGCCGCCATCTGCTCGATCGTGCACTTCGACCAATCGGCCGGCTCGGGCCGCGATTCGCCGAAGAACCGGTGCTCGATCGAGATCTGGTTCGCGAGCAGCATCCGGGTCAGCTCGACGGGGGTGTCGAGGTAGTAGTCCCAGTAGCCGGAGGTCTGGACGATCATCGGGGCCGTCGGGTCCCGATGGATCAGCGAGACCTCCTGCTGGAACGTCGGACCGTCGGGGTCCTCGTGGTCGACGGGCTGCGTGAAGTGAAGGACGTAATAGACGTATCCGCTGGTCTCGGTGTCCATCTCGGTCACCGTGACGCCCGGCAGCGACCCGAGCTGCTCGACGAACGTGGGCGGCGTGCCCTCGATGTTGTCGCCGCACGCCCCGAAAGCACCGAGGGCCAGACCGGCGATCCCGACAAGGACGCAGCGCATGGAACGCACCTTAGCGCGTTGCCTTGCCAGGTAGGACAAGTTCGGGGTAGCCATACCCTCCTCATGGCACTCTCCGTCGGGATCGTCGGTCTCCCTAACGTGGGCAAGAGCACGGTGTTCAACGCGCTGACGGCTGGCAAAGCTGAAGCTGCGAACTATCCCTTTTGCACGATCGATCCGAACGTCGGCGTGGTTCCCGTCCCGGATCCCCGCCTCGCTCGAATCACGAAGTACATCCCGCCGCAGAAGATCATCCCGGCCATCGTCGAGATCGTCGACATCGCCGGGCTGGTCAAGGGCGCGTCCCAAGGCGAAGGCCTCGGCAACAAGTTCCTCGCGAACATCCGCGAGACCAACGCGGTGCTGATGATGGTGCGCTGCTTCGACGATCCGAACGTGATCCACGTCGCGGGTTCGGTCGATCCGATGCGCGACATCGACATCATCGATCTCGAGCTCGCGCTGTCCGACCTCGACTCCGCCGAGAAGCGCCTGAAGAAGGCGCAGGGCCTCGCGAAGACCGGCTCGAAGGAAGGCAAAGCCGACCTCGCGCTGATCGAGAAGATCACCACGCACCTGTCCGCGGGCAAAGCGGCGCGCACGCTCGAGCTGTCCGACGACGAGCGCAAGGTGATGAACACGATGGGCCTGCTCACCTCGAAGCCGGTCCTCTACTGCTGCAACGTCGGCGAGGGCGACCTGCCCGACGGCAATCAGTGGAGTAACCTCGTGCGCGAGCGCGCCAAAAAGGAAGGCGCCGGCGTCGTCATCCTGTGTGGCAAGGTCGAAGCCGAGCTCGCCGAGCTGTCCGAAAGCGATCGCGGTGAGCTGCTCGCGTCGTACGGCCTGACCGAGCCCGCGCTCGCGTCCCTCGCGCGCGAGTGCTACCGCCTGCTCGGCCTGCAGTCGTACTTCACCGCCGGCGAGAAGGAAGTGCGCGCGTGGACGGTCAAGGTCGGCGCGACGGCTCCCGAAGCCGCGGGCGTGATCCACACGGACTTCGAGAAGGGCTTCATCAAGGCCCAGGTCTACTCGCTCGAGGATCTCGAGGTCCACAAGAGCGAAGCCGCGATCAAGTCCGCCGGCAAGATGCGCATGGAAGGCAAGGAGTACGTCGTCAAGGACGGCGACATCATGCACTTCATGTTCAACGTCTGATCGATCGACTCATCGAGTAACGGTCGCGAGCCAGCACGCGACCTTGCAGCTCGCGCGATCACCGAGCTCGGCGCGGAGCTCGCCACGTACGCGATCCGCATGCGCGGGATCGAGCTGGTAGCTCGCGCCGAGGAAGTCCCACGCCTGATCGAACGTGCCGCCGAGCTCGAGCTCGATGCGCTCGAACGTCGGCTCGGTCCATCCGGCGAACAGCTCGCGCCACCCGCGCTCGGACTTCGCGCGCGGATCGCCGAGTCGCGCGGGGATGAAGTGTCGCGAACCGATCGCGAGGAAGCGATGAAACGCATCGCGCTGGCGCTCGGACTCGTCGGCGAGCTCCACCGGCCCGCCGCCGAGGAGCGCCGCGAACACGCCTCCCGGTGCGATCACGCGTGACAGCTCTGCGACCACGCGATCGATCTCGTCGAACAGCATGAACGCGAGGTGGCACGCGACCGCGTCGAACGCGCCATCGACGAACGGCAGCGCTTGCGCCCGTCCCTGCACCACGCGACCACCGACGCGCGTGATCGCGAGCTCCTCGCGCGACAGATCGATGCCGATCGCGCGCGGGCCGAGCTCGGCGAGGAGCGGCCCGTCACCGCACGCGAGATCGAGCACGCGTTCGCGACCCGCGACGAGCGATGCGAGCTGCGCATAGCTGCCGGTGCGCGAGAACGCGTGCGAGGTCGCGCCGGGATGTGTCGCGTGAAAGCGCCGGAGAAATGACTCGCGCTCGCTCACGCGCCGACCATACACGACGGCAGCGGTCGCCCTGAACTGTGCGTCGACCGTCGCCGTCGAACCTCCACGACTACAACGACGATCACGGTTCAATTCGGGACAGCCCCGAGTAGAGTCGCCAGCCGTGCTCGCAGGACTCGTCATGGTCACGCTCGCCGCGGCCTCGTGGGGCACGTGGAGCCTGTTCCTGCGCCCCGCGGGACTACCGCCGACGGTGACGACGCCGCTCTTGTTCGCGATCATGGGCACGGTCGCGCTGCCGTTCGCGCTGCGCTCTCCGAAGATCGTCTGGACGCGACGCGATGTCGGCCTGGTGCTGCTGAACGCCGCGTTCGATTCGCTGAACATCCTGACGTTCTTCGGCGCGATCCACTACACGACCGTGGCCGTCGCGGTGCTCTCGCACTACGCGGCGCCGATCCTGATCGCCCTCGCCGCTCCCCGGGTCGACGGGGTAGCCACGCCGGGTGCGCGACCGGCGGCGGTGGTCGCACTCGCCGGCCTGGTGATCGTCCTCGAGCCCTGGGGGGCGCCCGCGCACGGCGCGCTCGTCGGTGGTGCGCTCGGGCTGCTCAGCGCGACCTGCTTCGCGGGAAACGCGTTCACCGTGAAGCGACTCGCCGAGCGCATCGGGGCTGCGCGCGCGATGTCGTACCACTCGCTGATCGCCGCGGTCGCCACCGCTCCCTTACTCGCGCTTAACGATGGCGCGATCAGCGCACGCGGCGTCGGCATCCTGGCCATCGCTGCGACGACGATCGGCGCCGGATCGGGCGTCGTCTACGCGGTCGGACTGACGCGGATCGGAAGCGCGCGTGCGGCGGTTCTCACGTTCGCGGAGCCGCTCGTCGCCGTCGCGGTCGGTGTGCTCGCATGGCACGAACCGATGCGGTGGACAGCAGCGCTCGGTGGCGCGCTCGTCCTCGGTGCGGGCATCTACGTTGCAAGACCTGCACGCTGATGTCGCAACCGCCCCGCGTGTCCATCGTCATGCCGTCGTTCAACGAGGAGCACTTCATCGAGGCGTGCCTCGCGAGCGTGCAAGCCCAGGATTACCCGCCCGAGCTGATCGAGATCCTCGTCGCCGACGGGCGCTCGACCGACCGCACGCGGGAGATCCTTGCACGCATCACCGAAGCGGATCCGCGCGTCCAGATGATCGACAACCCGGCCCGCCTCCAGGCCGCGGGCCTCGGTCTCGCCGTGAAGGCCGCGACCGGCGACGTGATCGTACGCATGGACGTTCACTGCGAGTACGCGACGGACTACGTGCGGCGCTGCGTCGAGGTGCTCGACGCGACCGGCGCGGACAACGTCGGCGGCGCGCAGCGCGCTCGCGCGAAGACACTGTTCCAGCGCGCGCTGTGTGCCGCGCTCGGCAGCAAGCTCGGCACCGGCGGCGTCGGGTATCGCGACGAGAAGTCCGAGGGCTTCGTCGACACCGTGTTCCTCGGCGCGTTCCGTCGGCGCGTGTTCGAGTCCGTGGGGCTGTGGGATCCCGCGGCGATCACGAACGAGGACAGCGAGCTCAACCAGCGCATCCTCGAAGCGGGCGGCACGATCTACCTGTCGCGTCACATCGTCGTGCACTACTACCCGCGCGATTCGTTCCGCTCGCTCGCGACGCAATATTTTCGCTACGGTCGTGGCCGCGCACGCACGCTGCTCAAGCTCGGACGGTTCCCGATGTTGCGCCCGATGATCCCGTTCCTCGCAATGTCCGGAATGGCGGCGACGATCGTGGTGCCGCCGTTGTGGCCCCTCGCGCCGTTCGTGATCGGCGCGTACCTCGCGGCCACGGGCATCGAAGCAGTGCGCGTCTCGCGCGAGCTCGGCGCCGCGGCGATCCCGACCGTGTGGCGCATCTTCCCCGTGCTCCACGCATCGCACGCCGCGGGCTTCTGGGCCGGCCTGGTTCGCTACCTGCGTACGCCGGATTGGCCCGAGACCCCCGAGGTCGTCGCGCCGGTGCAGGCCGAGCGCGTGCTGCGCGCGATCTAGGTTCAGGACTAATCGAGCGGCAGCAGCGCTTTATTGTCCGAGATGCGGATCAGCTCCCGCGCGATCGCGAGCCGGACGCCGAGCGTCACCCGCTCGCTGACCTGCTCCGTGACCCGGGCGAAGCCGAGCAAGCGCGCCGAGTCGCGCACGAGCTCCGGCGTGGTGATACCGCCCGCGCGCTCGACGACGATCCGCGCCGCCGAGGCGAGCTCCGACAGCGGGACTTCGTCGATCGCGCGCCGCGCCGTCGCTTGCTGACCGGCGACGCGCACGGGAGGCACCGACGCCGGATCTTGATCCAAGCGCCACACGATCTTGTCCTCGTCGCCGAACTTGCCGCGCCCCTCGAGCGCGAGACAGATCTGATCGCTCACGCGCTGCGAGAGTCGACCGATACCGAAGTAGCCACCCACGCGCCGCGCGAGTAGATCGACGTGCATCGGCGCTTCCGCGGCGAGCACTTGCTCGACGATCTTCTGCACCTCGCCGAGGTAGCGCGGCGCGAACAGGTCATCCGGCGTGCGACGACCCGCGGGGATCGCGGCCGCGGTGTACGGGCCGATCGCGATCGCGTTGCGCGCGATCCTCGTCGGTGTCGTGGGGCCATCGTACGCCGCGAGTGGCATCGCGAGTGTGGGTCCCGATCCGGCCGCGAGCACCGCCGGCTCCGAGGTCGCGGCCTTGGGCGGGATGCGCACGATCGGAGCCGAGCCGTGCGGCATCGTCGCGGGCGCTGCGCTCGCTTTCGCCGCGCTCGGCTTGGCCGCGATGCGCGGCTGCTTCGTGACCGCGGGCCCGCGGCGTTGGCGCGTGGCGGCGATCGCCGTGATGATCGCACCGTGCGCGCGCTGGATCTCGCGTTCGGGGTCGGCCCACCAATCGAGCCCCCAGATGCGATGCAGACGCCACCCGAGGAGCGCGAGCGTCTGCGGGCGCAGGCGATCGCGATCCCGCGCGACGCGAGAGCTCGCGTACGCCGCACCATCGTGCTCGATCGCGAGAACGAAGCGGTCCGCGTCGTTCGGATCGACGACCGCGAGATCGAGCTTGAACGGACCGACGCCGACCTGATGCCGTACGGTCCAGCCGCGCTCGACGAGCGCCCGCGCGATCGCATCCGTGATCGGGCTCGCGGGTGGCGCGTCCTCGACGCGGCGCACGACGTTGCCGCCTTGGCGCGCGAACGCGAGGAGCGCGGCGAGATCGCGGATGCCGACGGCGCCATCGAGCGGCAGCTCCTCGGGCGCGAGGCTCGAGAACACGACGAGCTGCTCGCGTGCACGCGTGGTCGCCGCGAGCAGGGCTCGCTCGCCACCCGGCATCGTCAGCGGACCGCAATCGAACGTCAGCTCGCCGAGCTCCGACGGTGCGTACGTCGCCGCGAACAGGATCACGTCGCGCGGGCTCGATGGCCCGCCGAGCTCGTCGATCGACAACGGCTCCATCGTCGCATCAGGGCCGAGCTCCGCCGGCTCGAGCAGTACGTCGAGCGCCGGGTCTTCGCGGCGCGCCTCGTCGAGGAGGTCCTCGATCAGGACGCGCTGCGCGGTGGTCATCACGACCACGCCGATCGACCGACTGCGCTGTGCGGGATCGCGGAGCCGCGCGAGCACGTCGGCTACCACGGCCTCTGCCTCCGCGCGATTGACGAGGCCATCCCGGTCGAACGTCGAGACCACGCCGCGCCAGGTGACGCCGAGCTCGAGCGTCGCGTGCGCGACGGGCAACACGTGTAGCTGATCCGCATACGCGCGTTGGTTCGCGAGCGCGACGAGGTCCTCGTGCTTGCTGCGATAGTGCCACCCGAGCGCGAGCTCGGGCAGCGGCGACGCGGTGGCGTCCGCGAGCAGAGAGTCCGGCACCGAGCCGCGCGCGCGATCGCCGACGATCATCACCGCTCCTCCACGCCCGATCGCACCGATCGCTTCTGCCGTCGCGATCCGATCCGCGTCGCGAATCACGACGAGATCGAACGTCGTCGTCGGCTCCAGGAGCTCGGCCACCGAGGCTGGTGTCGCCAGCACGCACGGTGCGATCCGTGACCGCATCGTCGGCAGCGCGGCGAGGAGCGCGCGCAGCGATCGCTCCGGCGTCTTCGACTCCGCCACGAGCAAGGCGAGCTCGCCCGTGGGATCCTGGGACATTCGCGGCGCGAACGCGGCCAGCTTCGCGAGCGCACGTGCCCGCGACAGAGCGAGCGCACCGCGATCGAGATCCGCGAACGCCGCGACCTGCGCGTGATGACTCGCGCCGTGAAAATGCGACAACGCCGGACGCTCTGCGAGCTCCGCATCGGCCCACGCGAGGAGCGTCGCGCGCTCCCATGCAGTCGCGAGCTCGGCGGCACCGAGGTCCCCGCGCTCGATCGCGCCGATCGCAGGACCGACACCCTCGGCGAGCGCCGCGCGGCGAGCGCTATGGAACGCGACCCATGCGGGCAGCGCGTCGACGGCGTGACGGAGCGCATCGATCCGCTCGCGCAACGCGACGAGGTGATCCTCGCCGGCGGCGAGCGTCTCGCTCGAGATTCCCGTCGCGGTACCGAGCACGCTGATCGCGGGGCTCCAGCGAGCGACGGCTTCCGCGATCTTCGCGAAGATGGGCGCATCGATCGCGAGCCCGGCGATCACCGCGCTCGTCGATGCCCGGCTCTCGGTCGAAGCCGGCGCCGGATTCGCTGCGCTTGTCGCCGGATTCGCCGCGACCTGCGCGACCAGTGCCCGCCACGCGCTCTCGCGCCCCGCAGCGCCACCGATCACGTCGAGCGCGTCGAACGCGCGGCGCAGCTCGGCCGACCAGCTCACCGCATCGTCGAGCTTCGCGAGATCGAGCGTCAGCGGATCGCCGCCGACATCGCCAAACCACCGCCTCGCGGGCTCCGCGGCCGCGAGCAAGGACGATCGACACGCGCGCTCCGCGATGACCGCTTCGAGCGCGGAGATCATCGCGTCATCGCTCTCCAGGTGCGCCGGCATCGCGGCCGCTTTGACCTCCGCGCGCGCGGCCCGCAGCGCGACGAAGCGCAGCGGCGCCATGCTGTTCGTCCACTTGCGCAGCTGCGTCCACAGCGCACCGGCATCGAGGTTCTCGACGGTGTGCGTGAAGTGATCCTCGACCTCGATCGCGAGCGCGCGGTGCTTGTGCGCGAGCGCGAGGAACGCGAGC
>Ga0154020_10001282_pt1 | contig 31145 bp, 51 predicted proteins | sample Klosneuvirus_201_FD_109709 | JGI IMG/M metagenome (GOLD analysis project Ga0154020, IMG submission 109709) | Active sludge microbial communities from wastewater, Klosterneuburg, Austria - Klosneuvirus_20160825_MG | ecosystem: Engineered > WWTP > Aerobic digester > Activated sludge | place...
GGTATGAATACACTTATTTATACAGGTAACTCAATGGCTGGCGGTAATATCGGTCTTGGTTTTGCTATTCCCATGAACAAGGTAAAAGCTATTGTTGATAAACTTAAAAAAGACGGCAAGATAGAGCGTAACTATTGCTTTTAACTGATTTAAATGAGAAAAGAAAAAAAGGAATTTTGCGAAACAGTGAAATTTAAGCACTTTTGCATTTGATTTAAATGAGAAAAGAAACAACTTCATTAAACCTTTATAAAGCAAAATTGCAATTATAAACAATAATTGCAATTTATTAATTCATTGATATGTTGAAAGTCTTACAAAATTAGTCTTTAAGTCTTAATAGTTGCATTTGAACGATTGTTTCTGTTAACAGCTTTTATTTTTTCCATTAAATAAGAATCAAAATCAAATGGTTCATCAATCCATATTTCAAATGGTTCAATTCCATTTAAAGCATTAACATCAGCTTTTATTTGTGAAAACATAATTCCATATTCATCAACATTATTAGGAATATTAATGCAACCATAAATAAACTTCTTTGAACCTGTTGAATATGAAACTGAAATTAAACCTGCTTTTCTTACAGTAACTAAAACAATAGCTTCTAAATGTTCATTTGAATATCCTTTTGATTCATTTGTTAATTCAACTGTAAAAAATCTTGTTCCTTCAATTACTTTTACCATTTCATTTATCCTTTAATTGAATCATTTTAAATTATTCATATTTACTTCAATTAATTGCATTGTTTCAGGTGTTATAATACTATTGAAGAAAAGTTTGGTTGAAATAATAAAATTTTTATTATCAATTGTATAATCGATATATGTTTCACTGATCAACTCATTATCAATGTAAATGATATTATAAGTAATATCATTGAAAGTTGTTACTTCAAGCGTAAAATGTTGTTTTGATTTTCCACTTGCAAATAAAATTAAATCTAATAATTTTTCATTATATGATTTATATTTATTTCCTATATGTTCAATAAAATCATTAGTATCAATAATAGATTTCATTTCATTTATCCTTTACTTAATATTAGCTTTTATTTTCGGTTTAATCAATTCCTTCTTTGGTAACTCAAGCTTCAATTGTTCTGTTGGTTCATCAGCAACAAGATCAGCAAATTCTTTTGGTAAAGGCTTTGAAATTGTTGCCATTAAAAAAGTCTCAACAGTTTTAATTGTTGTTTGACATTTCTTATTACTGCAAAATCTTAACCGCAAATTTTGGGTTTTCAATGCTTCTTTTCTGATTGCAGTCATATATTTTCCGCAATTAGGACAAAACATAATTAACCTTTACTTTCATTGCGATCTTCATCAGTAATGTTTAATTTATAACGCATTGTTTCACTTGCATTTTGGCAAAATACTGCAAACTTCCTTGTTGATGTTTTCCTTGCTTTTGAAATGGCTATTTCACACATATTGAAAAATTCATCATGAAGGAACAGTTCCAACAAATGCTTTTCAAACTGCAAAAATTCATTTATCTTTTTAGCCTTTTCAATGTTGCTTATCTGTTTACCTTCTTTAACAGCCTTAACATCTGATCTTGATGAACCTGCAAGAATAGCAACTTCAGTAATATTTAATTCATTATCTCTCATTAATATATCAGTAATTTATTTGCTGAAGCTGTTAATTATATCTTCAAGACTTTTTTCTGTTCCGGTTCTGTGATATACCTTCTTGTTACCGTTGTAATAATTTTCCTTTTGGTTCTTTGCTGCATATGCTTTTGAAGGTGTATAATTATTATTATAATTATCGCGTATTGGATTGAACTGTGAATTCAATAGCTTCAAATTTATTGAATCAACAATCCATTTTGGCGCTGTTTCAAAGCTGATCTTGAAGAACCATATAACAGCTTCCTTCATTTGCGCTGTATTCAGTTCAGGCTTTAACTGCCTGATCTTGCCAATTATCAAGCCAATGGCTTTGTTATCGCCTTTATCAGCAACATAATCTATTTTCTTATGAAGTTTGTAAAGGCTTTTAAATTCAATTAGTAATTCATCAAATAAAACTGATGCCATATTTACCCCTAAAATTTTGTGAAATGGTTTTATTTTCTTCTTTGCGGTTCAACAAAGTTACATTCTAATAAATCAAAAACATCTTGTTCTTCAGGCGTTGGAACAGTTTCATTGAACGGCCTGAATAGTTGGCAATTTTCACTTGTTATATTATGCTTCTTCAACTGTATTAAAGCGCGCTGATTCCATTCCTTGCTGCCTGTTCTGATGAAATACAGCCAACCAAAATTGTTTTTATTGCCAATGTAAAGATCAATATCATTGCTTTTGTATTTGAAACGCTTGTATAGTGAACCGTTCTTTTCAAATCTAATGCCTGTTTTATTACCCTGAAGCTTCAGAAATTCTTCAAGCCTGTATTTATCGGGAATGCATACAATATCAATATCTTTGCATTCAGGCATTTGCCGCCTGATTGAACCGGCTATTTCAAGCCGTAAACAATAAGGCTTTAACATTTGCTGTAATTCTTCAGAATAATTTTTTATAACTTCAAACTTCATTTTACTTTTCTAAAAATTAATTTTTCATCTTTATCAAGCAAAAACTGAACATCCTCATCAAACATAATTTCAGCGCCATTTTTAAGGCGCTGCTTTATAATTGGTTCAAGTTCTGCAAATTTTGTTTTATATAATTTATCAGCAATTTTGCGCTTATTGTGATATGATAAAAGATTTATTATTTCAATATCTAAATTCAAAACAAATCCCCTTGCAGCTTCAGCGCCTTCATTGTTAGCTTCCATCTTATGCCGCTTTTTTTATCAGGCTGCTTTTTTGCCGCGTCTTTATATTTTACATATGAATCAAATTCTAAATATTCTTTATCCGGGTGAAATACTGATTTACCTTCTTCAACACTCCACAAATAACCGCGCAATTCTAAAACGCGGCCGGTTATGCTTTGAACCTTCAGCCCGGAAAATGCAGATATTTCTTCAACGCTTGCAGGCTTGCCAATGGCTATATAAGCCTTAAAGACTTCAAGCCGCCGGCCTTCAAGCTGATCCAATACATCAGCAAATGCAGCATTGCGCGCTTCTTCAGCTATGTATGAAGTATTAATTTGCATTAGCTTAATGTTCTAATTGGTAATACAACGGATTTTATATAATACTTCCAACTTGAATTGCTTATAAAAAAATTTTCATTAAAAGCTTTCAATGCAGCATCTTTACTTTTAAACATTGTAGGCAAATTATCATTGCTTGCAAATAATGAAGGTGATAAATCATAAGCTTTTAAATGTTGGTAAACTCCATTATAATAAACGCCGGCTGCATTTTTTAAAATTACATAATACATTCTTATTTTTGCAAGCTTCTTGTATTTTGGGTTTATCCCTGATCCTGAACGCATTTCAATTTTCCCCTATTACAAAAAATATGCTGTTATTAAAATTTTTTACTTTGCTTTCAATTACATCTTCAGGCGTTATTCTTGTAACCGTTGTTGTTTCTGTTTCTGATGCCAATATATGGCCGCCTTGCAAACTGAAATGATGAATTCGGGATATATCATGAAATGAAATATCAATATCTTTATTTTCAATTCCCTGATGAATTATAATTTTTGGTTCTTTGCCGCCGCGTTCTTTTACCTTTTTTTCCATATCATTTTAAAATGTATAATACAATGAAGGCTGCAACAACTGCCAACAATACAGATAGGATTGTTTTGCCGGCGGCATTGCGCGCCTTCATTGCAAAGTTATAGTTTATTTTTACTAATGTTATCAATTAACAGAAATGTTTTTTATATTCAAGTGATACACTTGCAAACAGTTCTTATTCAGCTGATTTTGGAACATAAGCATCAAATGTTTCTGTAACTGTTTCTTTATACCGGCCGGCTGCTGTTTCAGCTTCCTTCACTTCCTTCAGTTCAGCGGTTAATTCTTTTACTTTTTTTGAAGTGAAAGTTTTTCTGCTTGATGAAGTAATATGATATTCAACGCCGTTTTCAATGGCCTTGTTATCAGGCATTTTCTTCAGTTCCCTTAAAACTGAAGGCTTCAGATCATCGGCAACAGCTTGCAGCGCTTTGATCTTTGAATATATTTTTGAATGCTTATCTATATTTGGCGTTTTGCTCAATTTATGCCTTCCTTCCTATTTTGCTTCATAAGTGAACTTTATGGAATCGCCTTCAATTTTTGTTTCAATGTTCTTATGCTTCTTTGCAAGCTTTTCTTTGCGCTGCTTTATAAAAGCATCAATAACTTCTTTTGTTTTGTGATCTTCAGCAAATGCTTTTGTTATGATTAACTTCATATGTTTATTTTAACCGGCTTTCTTTCCGGGTGTTATGATGAATAGTTTTTCATTAAATTTTTTATTCTTTCAATAATTTTAAGAAGCTTTACTGCTGTTCCTGTTGTTACATCAGCATCTTCATGATAATTTTCTTTTGCAAGCATTATTTCCGCTAATTCCAATAATAGAACTAATACAATTTTATACATATTATATTAACTCCAACTGTTTTAAATTTTTCGCGTATCTGCTTGATGCAATAAGCTGTTTATAGCTTGCAGTTTCTTCAGGCGTTGCAAATCTGCAACAGCTTTTGGCTGCCATAAAGCTGTAATTTGTTCCATGTTCCAAATAAGCCTGATTTGAACCATCAGCAGCTTTTAAAAATTTACCCGGTGTTTCTGATTCATATATAAAACAACGCTTGTTGTTATATATCATTATATCGCCGGGTGTTGGCTGCTTAATTTGTCCGCCTTCAATCATTTTATTATGTATTTTTGATTTATAATTGAATCAGTGTTAACGCTGAAAACAACAACATCATTCATGAAATATTCAGTATCAAGATGTTCATAGCTTTGAATTTTATTGCATTCAACTACATTATTTGTTACCATGCCGCCTTGCATATAGTTAACATCAGCTTCAATTGTGCAGCCTTTAACGTATGTTGTATTGCTGATATTATTGTTTTCTTCTGAACAGCCTGTTAATGCTGCAAGCATAAAAACTATGAACGCCAACAGCAAAAGCCAAATCATAAGAAAACCTGTTTTTTGTTTTTTATTCAACTGATAATTCATTTTTCTTCTTCCTTCTAATTTGTTTTAAATATGATTTATAATTTCTTGATGCAACTAAATCCCTGTAAACTGCTTTTGGAACTCTTACTGATTGATGGCTGCCAAATGATTCTGAATTATAGTTGTTCATTATTTTGCTGAACCTGAAAACAGGCGGTTCAAAATTCTTCAAATCCTGTTTTAAAATTTTTTCTGATATAATGTTTGGCATTTTTTAACTCCATGTTTTGCTTTATTTCTGTTTTGTATTGAATCAAGTCTTGATATGATATTTGATTTTTCAGCCTTATTCATCAAACTGTAAAGCGCGCTTAACTTGCAGCTTTTCAGTTCAGCAGCCTTCAGGCGTTCCCGGTGATCAGGAAAGTATCTCAATATGAAATTGAATACTGCCTTACGCTTCCAATTTAAACGCCTTGTAATGGCCGTTATAGTGCTAACCTGCTTATCCCTGATGATAAACCCGTTCCCGGTATCAACAGCGCCTTCAGGAAGGCTGCTGTTCAATATCTCTTTTGCTGAAACAACAAGTTCTTCAATAGCTTTATTATGCGCTTCAACTATTTCAGGATAATTTATATTATTCATATAATGGCTTATTTAAAAAGAACTTTTTATAAAATTTGATTCGTTCCCGGCATTCTGCTGCAACTTTTTGCAAGCCTTTAACTTCTTCAGCTGTTAACTTGTATTTTTTCGGAAAAAATATTTTTTCCTGTGTAAAGCTGAAAACTTCTGAAGCCGCCTTTATCAAAAATTCTTTATTTACAGGTGATACAGGCGGCATATATTTGAACTCCATATTATTTTGCATTTTTAGTAATTGTTTCTTCAGTGATAAATTTGTAATTACAATTAGTGCATTCATATTCTCTTTGTGTGGCATTTATATTTTGAACTTTTAAAACGCCAACAACAACGGGTTTTGGATTGTTGCAATTTGGGCAATTCATATTATTTACCGGCTTTAATTTTTGTTTGGTTAACCCTTATATTATTATCTTTGAAAAATTTCAGCAGGTGTTTTGTTCCGGCATTAATTTCATTCTTTTCAGCTTTGCGCGCTGCTGCATTCTTCTTTATTTCATTCATTCTTATGCCAACAGGCGATGCAGCAAGCTTCAATTGCAGTTTCTTCATTTCTTCCTTTTCGCGTTCCGCTTCAGTATCAATTATTACACTTCTTACAGCAATTGCATTCAGCGCCTGTTCTGCTTTATATGCAATATCTGAACCTTTACCCTGCAATTGTGTTAAATCTAATCCAACGCCGGGAACAATTAAAGCTGTTGAAGTCTTTTTTGCTGTTGTATTCATTTTATTTTCCTATCTGTTTTATGTTTTAAAAAGTTTATTAATTTTCTGCTGTTTTGTTTCTGTATTATGTAACCATCAATAAAATCTTCCTTATCAAAAAAGTAAATCCTGAAATCTTCATTTGTATCTTTCCATTTTACACTGTAAACACTTATCATTTCAATCATCAGCTTGATAAAATCGCCTGTTTTCATAAAGTCAAATCTGCAAAATCTGCATCAGTAACAATTGTTGCTTCCTGATCTTCAGGAACATTCATTTCATCAGCCTGCTTAACCTGTGAAGCTTCAACTGTAATTGCTTTTATCTTTTCAACAGGAACAGAATTTTTAATTTCATTGAATATGCGTTTCTTTATCGCTTTGCGTTCTTCAATTACTTCACCATTAACATCAACAGTTGATGCAATTACAACATCAGTTTTTAATTCAGCAATTTGCCTTAAATGTTTATCAACCTTCTTATTTTTGGCTGTTATCATTGCGCGGCGTTCATTGCTTGTAAAGTTCTCATATGATTCTAATGCTGTGATATATTCATTGCGTTCATAAACTTCACCTGTTGTTTTATCAATTATCTTATCAATTGCATACATGAAAACTTTATTCATATCATTTGGATTGTAACAAATTATATAGCGCTTCCCGTTAAATACGCTTGTTAAATTTGGATCAGGCATATAATTGTAAACCCTGTTTTTCATTGTGAATGTTAAGCCGTTGTTGTATCTCAAAACCTTTTCAAACTGATAAGCATAAGCCAAAATGCGCGCTTCAACTTCATCTTTTACATGATGCGCGGCAAAATGTTCATATAAATCTTTTATGCTGATCTTGAAAACCTTGTTATCAATTACCCGGCGGCGTTCCCTTGTTTCATAAAACCCGGTTAAATATGTTTCAAGCTTTTGGCTGTATTCTTTAAAGGTAATTTGGCAAGCTTCAGGCGATAAAACGCTTGTTTTATGCCTGCCTTCTTTTGCATGATCTGAACCAACATAATTATTCTCAAATACATCAAATTCATCTTTCATGTATCTGAAAATTCTTTCAACATTTGCCTTTTCAGTTGGTTCATATGGCGTTGAAAATTCAATCTGTAAACCGGCTTTAATACAGAAATCCTGAAACGCTGAAGCGCGGCCAACGCCGTTATCAATCATAATAGCTTTTTTAGGCCTGCCATATTTGGCTAATGCTTCCATCAGTGAAATTTTCAGATCATCAGCATTCAGATCGCCTGTTTTAAGTACATAGGAAAGTATCTTTTGCGTTTTGCCTTCAATCCAAAACCATCCTTGCACCTTTTCAAGCTTCATTTTGCCGCTTAATTCATCATATACAAATACCTTGTCAATATCCATTTTATGATCATCGCCAATAATGTAATCCATAAACTGAATATCTGAAGTAAAAGCGCCTTTATTTCTTGCTTTTGTTTTCTTATGCAAGTTGTAATGGTTCAGCAGTTGATGCGCTTTATCCAATGCAAGCGCTGTAAATTCCTGTTTCAAAAAATTTATCATTGTTGATTCAGGTATTGCAGCAAGTTCATAAAACATTTCATTCTGTTCAGCGTAATCTTTTATTTTCGCATACATCAGTTTATAATTCAAACAGGCTGAAGGCTTGCCGAACAAATGCCATGCAGCAGCTAACAATTTGCTTTGCGCGGTTTGGCTGTGAAGGATCAATTCCCTGTTTGCATAAATCCTTCTGTATGTTAATTTATCCGCGCGCTGTTCCCGGTTAACTTTACCCTTCTTTATTTTCCGGTAAATACTTTTTTCATTATAGCCAACAATATCAACGCCGCGCAATTGCCAAAACTTCACTTCCTTTTCAATCGTTTCAACAGTCTTAGTTCTTGCAGCGCGTTCATTATCTGAACCTATTGCATTATAAGCCTGCAATATTAACTGATTCCATGCTTCCTTAATTGAAGCAATGATCTGTTTACGCTTCTTTTTATCATCAACATTTATATATGTTTCCTGTTCATCAACAATATATGCTTTACCTGAAAACTTAACCTGATGAACATTTTTATCAGGATCAGCAAGCCAACGAAACAACGTTGAACGGTCAATTCCTGAAATCTCTAAATATTTTTGAAATTCTATCATTTATGAAGAAGGATATAATTTATTTAAAGTATTTTTCAAATCAATGATTCTGTTATCTTGTTTAATTAAGCGGCTGTATGAAGGAATATTTTCTAAATGTTGTATTTCAGCCATTAACTGAAATGCATTCATTTTATTTTTGTCATTCAATCCATATTCAACAGCATAAATATCAAGTATTTCTTTAATCTTCAATACTTCATCATGATCAAATTTGAACGATAATTTTGTGTTTGTTTGGGGATTCTGAAAATAAACCTGAACGCCTTCCAGATTAAAGGAATGCATTTGATTGTTAAATTCATAATCAACTTCTTTTGGCTGTGAATATCTAAGATATTCTATTTTTGAAGTGAATGTTTTCATTTTACTTTCCTATCTAAATAAAATGTTAGTTTATGGAATAATGCTGTTCAATTGCTGTTAAAAATGTATCTATATATGAAGGGTTTCTTACACCATTTAAAATATGGCTGCAAGTTTTGTATGATTTTTTTGTAATACCGGGTAAAGCTTTAAGCTGAATATGATTTTTTGCAAGGTGTTTTTTAATGGCTGTTAATCTTTTCTTTGTGGCTTTTGTAGTTGTTTTCTGCATATGAATTATATATATTTGTTCTCTAAATTCTACAACAAATATACTATGGTTTTCCATAGTTGTCAAGTCTAATTTTACATATTTGAAAAGTTTCTTTTTTTCGTGCAAAAACAGGGGGTTTTTCAGCACTTTTTTATAAACTTTTTTCATAAATATTTCAATGAAAAATCAAAATGAACCTGAAAACTTCCTTAATTCAAAGAAGCTTGAAGCTGATGCTAATGAACGCATCAAATCAGCTATCAAAAAATTTAATCTTAATTATCCTATAATGGCGCATTTGCTTGAAATGCCGCTTCCAACATTTAACGATAAAATTGGAAGCAAAACTTCATGGAAGTTAGGGGAATTTGCGCGGCTTTGCATTCTGTTAAACTGTACTTCAGATGAAATGCTTTTTGGCAATGCCTTATTTGTAACTGAATTTAATTTATACCGTAATAGGGATATGAAACAGCAGATCAAAAAATTTCTTGTTGATAAAAAGCAATATAAGGCATTAGGGGAATTAACAGCTGAAGGATTTTTTGAAAATTAAATGAGAAAAATATTTAAAATTGATCCTGTTGGCTTCAATATTGTAATTGGCGTTGTTGGCTTGTTATTTGCAGCAGCTATTATTATAAAACTTATAACAATAATTATATGAGTAATACAGCAAAATTAATTCTTTGGTTTTCTTTGTTTGGCGTTTTGGGTTTATTTGTTGCAGCGCTTGCTGTTATAGTTGCATTCTTTTAACGGCATCTTGCCGGCCGGCTTGTTGTTTCAACGCCTGAACTATTGCCGCCTTCATTTGCTTCAATAAAATTTAATGATACATATAAATAATAATCAGCCGCTTCACTCATATGCGATCTTCCATTTGCTTTGTCAAGTTCCCAGCTTCCTGTATTTTTCCATTTAACAAACTTCCTGTCATCAATCGCTTCAGTACAATTATTATAAATTAAAAACCGTTCTTCAGCAATCATTTCATTTATCCTTTGAACGCGGTCATAAACCAACGGATTAGACGGCGGAACATAAAGCGTAAAATTAAACCCGGCATCAGCAAAAGCTTTATAAATTATTGTTGCATCAGTTTTACCAATATCAGCGCTTGACTTCCTTGCTTTACCTGATGCATCAGGAACAATTAAAATATTATACTTAAATTTATTTTTGCCTGTTATACCCGGATATTTTTCCTGTAATCGCTGAACTATCTTATTGCAAAGCTGCTTTGTATTACTATCAGTTGTAATATATTCATCAATCTGCTTCCTTACTTTGCCATCAAGATATATTTCAGCAGCGCACATTTTGCCAACGTTGAAATCCATTCCTATCCCTAAATTAATAACGCCTTCTTTAAACCTGAATTTTTCAAAAGGCTTTACATTGTTTGCAGTTGTAAAATTTGTATATGCATTCTTCCCGGCAATGTTTACGTTCTTACCATCAATATACATCTTTGCAAGTTCTTCACCATATAAGCGGCGCATTCTTGCAATGTAATCTTTTGGCGCATATTTATTTTCAGTTGTTGGTATAACAATTTTCAGCATATCTTTTGAACCTTTGAATTCATCATCAATATATTCATGCCCCCATTGAAGATCAGGTTCAATTGTTCCGGTAAATATCACTTCATTAATTACAGCCTTAGGATCGCGCGCGCGCGAAATAACAACTTCCATTGTTTCCTTAGGCTGAACAAACGGTTCATCAATATGCGCAAATGCAACTGTTGGGCCTTTAAGCAGATCAGGCTTGCTGCCTGATGCAAGCATTAATTTGCCAACATCAGCTTCATCATCCCCAAATTTCATAAAGAAAAATCTGTATGTTCCGCCGCGATCATCTTCAAGCCAATATTCAATATGGTTATCTTCACATACTTTTTTCAGATCATCTTCAGTTGTTACTTCGCTGTTAGATTTACTTTGAATTATTATTAATCCGGGTAAAGGCCTGTTTACATATGCAAGAAATATATCTTCAGCGCTGCCTGTATATGTTTTGCCTGAACCATAACCGCCAATTAAAAGTTTATCAGGCTTTGTTGATGCGTGAAACTTTGCCGGCTTATCCTGAATATCATAGTTTGGCAATAACTGCTTTATTATTTCAAGCCTGCTTTTGCCTTTATCAATTGATCGTATTTTCTTGATGGCTTTTTTATGAATAAAAGCTTTACCATCTTTTAATAGTTTTAGTTCAGCCATTTTTAATTGCTTATTTGTTCACTGTATTTTTCAAATAATGAAAGCAGTTCTTCAGGTGTAATTGCCTGCTTGAATTCATTTTGTATAGTTATCAATGCAAGTTTAAAATCAGGTGATATAACGCCAACACTATCATCAAGCCTGCCTTGTATCAATGAAAGTGAATCAAGCGCGGCAAGTGAACCTGATTCCATTGCAAGCTGTATCTGTTCAGCAACAATATATTTCAATTGCATACGCAAAAGCCTATTATCATCAACCCGTAATTTATTCTTTTCGCTGTATGCAGTCATATTATATCTGGAAGCGCATATCATATTGATCTGTTCAATATCCTGTTTTGTTAACTGAACAGTTAATGTTTTATCGCCGCCATTAAATTTAACAGCAACAGTTTTTCCAAATCCAATTTCATCAAGCTTCAGGCATCTTGCAATAAATGTTTTTACAGCGCTGCCATAATTGGAATTATCATTTACAGTTTTACTTTTAAGCAGGCCTGATATTTTATTAAGCTTGTTATGGCTTATCTTAACATTTAAATTTTTCTCAATTAATTCTCTTGCCTGCTGCAATGTTTTGCCGTTCTGTATATGTTCATCAAACAATGAAAGTTCCTTTTTGCTTATCTTTACCCGGTCATTGCCTGCATCACTCCGTTCATCCCTTACGCCAATTAATGAAGGTTTCTTTTTTAATTCCCTGTAAATGGTTTGCGCTGATACTCCAAAAGCTTCAGCAGCCGCTTTAACAGCCGCGCGGCGTTTTGTTCCCTGCTGAAGCTTCCTGATTGAAAGCAGCTGTTCTTTATATTTATTGCCTTTAAATTTCATAGGTTAATATTATTAATTATCTTTTGCAGGTTGTTTGTGATACGCGGAAAATCTGAAGCCGGTATCATTAAATATTCTCTTTTGGGAATTTCAATAAATCCTTTTTTCATCAGCGCCATATTACGCCATATTTTGCCGGCTTCATTTGGAACAAAAACCCTTTTACCTTTTGCGTTGGTTTGATATGAACCGTTTTCATAATGTTTAGCCCAAAAGAATTTGCGCATTTTACCTGATACTTTAATTTTGCCGCCTTCATTATGTATCTTACCATATGGCAAAGTGTTACCAACAACAACTTTCATTTCAGCAGGTATTATTTTTGATGTTGTTCTTCTTAACAGCGCGCCTGATTTACCTGTTAAAATACTTCTTCCATCATTAAACAGCTTCTTCTTCCATTTACCCGGCCTGCCTTGCTCAATATGGTTCAGCTTAATTGATTTATCAGCTTCAATCTGTAATACCTTCAGCAGCTTTGCAACTGCAAGCTTTTTAAATTTATCAATGTTGCTTATTATTATATCAATATCAGCCATTACTTCAGATCAAATTCTTTTGAATACGTTTTTGAAAGTGATTTTATTTCTGAAACAATATTTTTTGGAAGATCATTATATTTTGTGTTCAGCCATTTGCCAAATATACTTTTATCTTGCGCCGGGTTTCTTCTGAAATCAGCTGCAACATTACTTAATAGCTGCTTGTTTGTTTCTTCATCTCTTATCATTGGTGTTACATCAGCGGCTTTTGTTTCATCTTCATCAAGCGGTAACATAAAGCAGCGGCAATTCCAATCATTTGGCGGCCATCCGTAATCAAGAAAAGGATCATTGTTATAAAATATCATATCATGAAGTTCTTCATGTTCCGGCCTTACGCGATCATCATTTCTTGTTTTGTATTGATAAGCCGGGTATAAAGCTTTAACATCTTCATCTTGCAGCCTGTTATATTCAGCCGCGCTGTATGCGCTGTTTAAAGCAGTATTAAAATTAGTTTCAAGCCATCCTGAAGGCGGCTGATCAGGTATAGGAATGTATTGCAGCATTATCTTCCTTGCTTCCTGTTCAAACAGATCAAAATTCTGTTCTTTGTTTTTCCATACTTCAACAGCCAACGCTTTTAATTTCTCTTGCAGTTCATAACTGCCAACGCCTGCAACTTCAAAACACTCTTTTACAAAGTTCTTCAGCGCGGCTTCATCTTCAGTTGTATAATCAGCGCTTAACCATGAAGGCTTTTTTTTGCTGAAGCTTAAACTGAACTTTGTAACAGTCTTTTCATTCAGCGCTATAATTTTCTTTATACCTTTTTTATATCCCTGAACTGTTCCTTCAGCAAGAAAATCTGCAATTAAATATGTAAATTCATTTACCATGAATTTCTTCTGAATATTTTAGCGGCTGTTTCATCATATTCAACAACGGGGTTTTGTTCAACATCAGTTGCAACATTTATATTTGCAATTCCTTTTGAAACGTTTTCAAGATATTTGATACTATCTTCATATTCTTTTCTTACCCACTCCGGCAAATCCTGAAACTGTGAAGCCGGTGATAAATTTTTTATTGCCATCATTACGCTGCATTGTTTTATCTTTGCAGGCGGCGCTGCAAGCGGCAATGAATCAATAATGCTTGAAAGATATGAATCAATTTCATCATCAGCTTCAGCAATGGCATTTGTAATATTGCCATCAACGCCTTGTGATAAAGCCGTTAATCTTGCTGCTGAAATCTTTTTTTCAATATCTGCTTTAACTGAATACGGCATAATTATATAATTTAATTTTCAGGTTTGTTTTCGTTGTATATCTTTTTAATCAGCAATGCAATTTTGCCTTTTGTATCTTGCTTGCTATATTCTTTTGCAAACTCTTGCAGTTCTTCAATTGTCATTGATAAAGATTTTGTTCCTTCATCATCATCTTTTTTCTTCTTATCATCTTTTGTTTCATCATCAGTTGTTTCATCATCAGCCGGTTCAGTTGTATCTTCAGCGCCTTTCATGTTAGGATCAGCAGCGCCGCCAACAGGCGTTGTTTCTATTAATGTCATTCCTAACGTTTTACTAATTTCATCAGCAACAACTTTAAAGCCTGCAACTCTTAAATCTCTAACAACAACGGCTATTGCCTTCATGAATTCCATATCAACCTGTGAAACAAATTTAAAGCGCGGCGCTTCAGTTCCGGGAAAATTCATTTTATGCAGGCGTTCAATCAGTTCATTAACTGCTAATGTTACAATGATCATATCTGCAAGCTGTAAATCTTTTCTTACTCTATCATGAACATCAGCAGCAGCATAACTTCCCTTATCGCCAATTTTAGTTGTAAGTGTTTGGCCTAATATCGCAATTGAAATATCTTCCTTTTCATCATTTATGTAACTCATGAACAGATCACCTGTTGCAGATTTTTGCGCTTCATCTTTTATATTGAATTCAATATCTTTACTATGAACAGCGTATTTTGAAACGCCGTAATTTTCAGCAGCCTTCTTCGCGTTCTTCCTTCCTTCTTCACCCAAATAATTTTCATATGCAACATCAATCGGGGGATCAGCCCATTTTTCAAGGAACATTGCAAAATCTTTTTTAGCATAATTTTTTCTTAAAAAACTCCATATTAAACCATCTATAAAGCCGTTCCTTAATCCGTTCCCGGCTGAACCATCTAATGCATGAACTTCAAGCTTCTTAGTATCATCAAGATCAATTATTTTTAACCGGGTAAAATCAATCCTATCTTCATTTGCATTTATGCCTATTGTTTTCAGAACATTGCCATCATTATTTTGTATATCTAAAAATAAATACTTTGCAAGCTTATCATGATACAGTGTTAATTCATTTGGTATCAGCTTAATATTTTCAATTACAACTTTTAAGGCTTCAATGGTATAATTAATTTCAAAGATTGATAAGCCGGCAATGTTTGCTTCAACACAATCAGCAATGAACTGCAAGAACCATTTCTTTGAAGTAATATTTGTTTCATAAAATTTATTATGTTCTTCATTATCGCCTTCAATAACAAATTCTTTTGCTGTTATAGGAAGCTTCCGGGTTTGACAAACTGATTTTATAAACAGATCGCGCTGCCTGATGAAGTTAAAAAATAAGCCTATCCAAAAATTAAAACCTTTTCGCGAACACTCTAAATAATATTTTAATAGTTCAGGCGTTGGGTTTGTAAAATCGCCATCAAAGATTCCCCACAAATTACGGGGGTTTTCATCAGGTACAACTGAAACACTCATATCAATGCGCGCTGTTGGCTTTACTTCTTTGAAGTTTTCTTTTGATTGTTTAGCTTTTGTTGGCTTTATTTTTCTCATATAATTTAAAATTTTCGTTGTTCACTTTTTTTGAACAGCTTTTTAGCTGTTCCCGGTATAAGCCGGGTTTGCTGCTTTATTCATTTAACCTGAATTTTATACCCTTAAAATGCATTAGAAGCGTTTTAAGGCCGTTAAAACCGTTTCAGCCGTATCATTAGGGGGGTATCATTTTTTATACAACTATTACAATTTCATAACCGTTTTTACATACTATAATAGATACTGTTTTATGCACTAAATTCATTCAACTTCTTTATATTTAAAGCTGTTAACCTATGTTTTTAATTAATTGTATTATTTTAAAAGCATTTACAGAACATTTTTTAAAACTGTATCAACTTTTACATATTAATAGTAGTTTTTGACTGCAAAAAGTGGCATTAAAAAATACCCTTTTTATTTAACGCTGCTCAAAAAAGCCATATTTCATAAAAACGTTGTTCATTTTTTCTGAACCGCGTTATTTTTACACTATCCAAAATCATAGAATTTCACCATCTAATTTGAACACTTTAGCGCCGCCAACTAAATAGCCTAATAATTCTGAATTACCTACCTGAAATGTAGTTGCTTCAAATCCGGGCGGCTTTATCAAATAGCCATCAAGAAAATCAATGACAAGCTTCAGGAAGTCTAATGCTGTAACTGATTCAATCTGAACTGCTGCAATGTAAAGCCTGATCTTAAAGCTGTAAGCGCCAACTTTGCCGCCTGCAAGCAGGCCGCCTTTTAATTCTGTTCCTAAACATTCAATAAAAATTTCAGGTGGATTGTTTTCATAAGGATCATTTACCTCAAATTGGCTGTGATATTCATCAACGTTCTTAATTCCCGTTATGCCTGCTTTAAGATCAGCTTTAAGCTTGTTTACTGTTGCCTGAAGTAATTCCATTTTACAAAAGTTTTATTAAAAAATATCAACAGGCAAATATAAGTTTTCCTTACTCTATTTTAATAGTTAAACGGTGCAATACTGTGGTATTGCACTCAATAGATTTTTATTCATTTGCATTATCAATTAAATTGCTTCTGTTGATTTAAAATAACTTTGTAAAATATAAATTTTAAACCGCAAATTATGCCAACACACAATGCCAAAAAACGATAAACAATACTTCCATATTTTTACAGCCGGCAAATATGAATTTGCTGCTGAAGATGGAAGTTCAATTTTCGTTGAATTCAGCAATGAAGAAGTTCAGCAGATCGCCGCTAATTACAACAAGAATATTTTTGAATCAAATTTGCATATCGGTCATGATCATTCTGAACCTGAACAGCCGGCGCTTGCATGGATTGATGATTGTAAAGCTGAAGCCGGTAAACTGTTCTGTTCCTTTTCGCATATATCAAAACGCGCAATTGAAATTTCTGAAGAAAAGGAATATAAAAAATGTTCTGTTGAATTAGGCCGGGTTGATGGAATGCCGGGAAAATATTTAGTTGGTTTAGGTTTTACAAATTATCCGCGCGTAACTGATTTGCCGCCGTTTGAATTTTCTGCTTATTCAAAATTTGCAAAGTTCAAACAGCCTGAAACATTTTTGATTGATGCCATAAATTTTTCTAATCCAAATAATTTAACAAAAAGTAATATGAAAATTTCTGAAAACGTTTTAAACTTTGCGCAGCGCATCGGGTTGAATGTAACTGAATTCAATTCAGATAAAGATGTTCTTGATGCTGCTGCTGAAGCTATTGCAAAGCTTCAGGCCAATTTCGCAAATGATGCTGAAACAGTTGGTTCTTTATCGCTGTATGTTGATAAATATTCAAAGATGCCTGAAACAATTACCGGGCTGAATACAAGAATAGCTGCACTTGAAGCAAGTGAAACAGAAAACATTATCAATAACGCAATTTTAGCAGGTAAGATTTTACCCGGCCAAAAAGAAATGTTTTCAAACATGGCAAAATCTGTAAAGATTGAACAGCTTAAAGATGATATTTCAAAGCTTCCTGTTCAGGCTTTATTCAAAAAAGATGTTGTTCCAACAGGCGGCAATTCAATTCCTGAACCTGATGCCGGTGTTCTGAATGATCCTAAATTCAAAAATGCTGATGGTTCTGCTTTAACATTTCAGCAGTTCAGCAAAAGAACAGCAGGCAAAACAAAAGCTGATAAAGATTTTGTTCAGCAGTTCACAATGGAAGATGTTCAGAAATTGCCGGGTTACAAAGAAGCGCCTGAAATAAACAGCTAAACAAAGTATAAAAAATAAATTCATAAATTTTTTAAATAAATAAATATCATGGCATACGAAAATAAACTTGTAACATCAGCATTTTTAAACGGTCTTTATGCAGGTGATTATCTTTATAACCTCATGAACCGTTCATTTGATGGCTTAGTTAAAGGTTCAACAGCAACATCAGTTGATGTTCCTAAGAACCCAAATTTGGCCGTTTCAACTTCAGCTGTTGCTCATGATTCTGCAAGCAGAAAAAAAGCAAAAGATGATACAACAATGGTAAACATTCCTTTTGTAACCTATACAATCCCGGTTACTGAAGAAGTTGAAGCACAATTTGCAAATCCGCAGCTTATCCAAAATTTTGTTACTGATGCAGTTGATGCAATGGCTGATGCAATTGATGCAGCTGTATTTGTTGAAGCTGTTGATTCAATACCGGCAGACCAAAAGGTAAACATGGCAGGCGGCATAATGTCATGGAAGGATATTGTAAAAACCGCTAACAAATTTACTGTTAACCGTGTATCAAGAAAAAAAGATAAAATTCTTGTTGGCGTTCCTTCAGCATTGGAAGAAGAATTTAAAGATTTGGATATTGTTAAGCAGGCAATGGCAACAAACAAAGATTTGCTTGAAAACGGTGTTGCTGTAATTGATAAAATGCATTTTGTTATTTCTGCTGATGTTCCGCAAGTTGGCGGCAAAGATGCGCTTGTATTTGTTTACAAGCCGGGTATTGCCGTTGTAATAAAAGATATGCTGAACAGAAAAGTAAGTTACAATGTTGCAACAAGGTCAGATAACATTGATTACAATTCTTATATCGCTATCAAAAAGTTAAGAACTGAATTTGCTAATGCGCTGTTAAAGCCATAACATTTTCATGATCATGATTTAAGCGCAGCCGGCGCGCTTTAAATGCCGGCAAAGTTTTTTTATAAATTCTAAACTCAAAATAAAATGCAGTTAAAAAATACAAAAGGCGTTGTTATCGGAAACTTCACTGAAGAAGAATTGAAATTTATTGATGGCCTTGTGTTTGATCCTGTTGTTAATGGTGAAACATTTGCCGTTGTTACTGCTGAAACTCTTTTTGTTGGCAGCATCAATGATAAAATTTCAAAGCTTGCTGAAGGTATGAAGGCTGAAAACGCTGAACCTGAAAATATTAAACTTGCTGAAGATGAAATCAAGTTATATGAAAAGCTTATTGCTGATCTGAAACTTGTTCCGGTTTATGATGGCGATAATGGAATAATTGATTCCGTTATGCCTGATGATGAAGGCCATATTGCATATGAACCTGTTAAGAACGCTGAAGGCGTTGTTACTCACTTTGTAACTATAAAGCCTGATCTTGCTGTTCCTGAAACATACCCGGTTTACGATTACAAAGAACAGAAAATTACTAATGTAACAAAAGAAGAAGCTGAAGCAAATGAACTTCTTACAGCTGTATATGAAGATGATAAACTTGTTTCATACAAAAAAGAACCTGTTTACATTTTTAATGTTACTGCAACGATCGGGCAGGTTAGAATATCAGGCGTAAAAGATAAAGATGAAGCATTTGCAAAGCTTGGTGAAATTGAACTTGCTGAATACATTAACCGCGATAATACAAAGCTTTCATTCATTGAGTAATTAAGCAGCCGGCAATAAACTGATTTATTTAAGAAAAAATATTTTTTAATCATTAAACAAATATAAAAATGAAATTAACAAAAAATTTATTTTCAAAGCTTCACCTGCTTATCATAGCGGCTTTGTTCTTAACCGCATTTTTATCGCCGCCTGAAACAAGATCGCAGGCTTTAATTCATTATGATACTTTAAAGGCCGGCGATTCAGTAAAAATATTTACCATTGATCCCTATGGCGATGATGTTAGTATTACATTTATTGATTCAAGTGATTCTGTTACTGATTCAGTTTGTGTTTATGAAATACTTCCATATCACTATGATACAACAGGCGCAACTTTAATAAAAGAAAACGCGCAATTTGATAGTTTGAAAATTACAGGTTCAACAATTTTTACACCCGGTCAGGGCGCTATTACTACATATAATTTTGTAAACAGGCAGCCTTATAAAATAAAAATTGTTCGCAGAAATCAGCACTTAAATATTAATCATAATACATATGTAATTGTAAGAGCAAGAACAAAGTATTACAATTCATTGCCGGGTAAGTTCATGACTGAAACAGCCTATGTTGGTTATATGCCTGAACAGGGAACAATAATAAAAGATAAAATACTTTATTTGCGCGGCGCTAAAAATTACAATTATATTTTGCCTAATCCGTTGATCATACCAACGCGCGGCCGTTCTTTTAACAATAAAGATAAAAGCCATAAGCTGCTTGAATAATTCGTAGAATTATTATCGCCAGCTTTGGCAATGGTTCACAATGAACTATAAGAACTATAAGCCGGGTAAATATTCTATTGATATTCACCCGGCAAAGTTCAGAACAACTAACCTAAAATAAAATAACAATGCAGCCTGATTTAAATACAGATAAAGTTGATAAGACAAATAAGAAGCTTGATGTTATTATTAAATATATAAAGCTGCTTTCAATCATTGTTATTTCAGTTGCTTTTATTTGGCAGGCTTCAGCATACAAAACAGTTTTTTTTGAAAAGGTTGAAAAGAAGGTTGATCGTGATTCACTTAATGCATACCGTGAACAGGTAAAAGAAAAATTTGATGATGCTGATGATAATCAGCGCACTATTGCAAAGCAGCTAATTAAAATGTCAAAAAAATTAGGCGTTGAAATTGATGAAGATTTATTTGAATTAACACAAAAGAAAAATAAAAAAGATAGTAAATGAAACTAATTAATTGGATAGCGCAATTTTTTGAAGAAGATAACGGCAAGCCTTCAATGATACGCATTGCAATGTTGTTATCAATCCTTGTTGCTTGTTTTGCAATTACATTAATATCATTAAAAATATATTATTCACAGCCTTTAATATATTACCCTGCAAAAGATGTTCAGGCTGTTCAGGTTGTTGATTATGAATATATTTATGGCATAGCATTCCTTGTATTTGGTTTGCTTGGCGCTGTTGGCTTTGCAAAAGTACAGCAGAAAAGTAAAGAAGCTAATATTGAAACTAATAAATAATGAGTAATAAAAAACCAATATCATATTCATCTGTTAAAGGCGGCGGCATTCTTTATCCTTTATTTAATACAACAGGAAAATTTTTGTATTATGCAACAGCAAAATTTATTCAAAGATTAAAACCATTAGCACTAATGCCGGGCGGCGGCTTCATAATAAAAACAAAAAAAGAAAAATAAATAAATAAGCCTATGAAAGAATTTAAACAATTTCTACTTGATTTATCTTACAGCGAAATAAAAAATATTTTCGCTAAACATTTATTATGGTCAAAAGGAAACGGCCGCGTTTCAGGAACTCCAAAATGGTTTGATGAACCTGATACATTAAATGTTATCGGTTTTGATTGTGATTCAAATTCATTTGCAGCTGATAATGAAATTGAATTTAATCTTGGAAGATACAAAGATTTTTTGATGTTAATATACAACAATCCTTCAGGTTCATATGATCAGGTTATAATTGAAGTTACACTTGATCCTGAAACTGATAAATATGGCCGCATGAATTTAATGCCGGGTGTTTATGATGCATATCGTGTTGGCATTCATGGCCTATCAACAGGCCTAACTACTGTTTATGTTCCTGAAAAGAATGAAACTTATATGCGTTATGCTCTTAGGCAAGATCGCGCAAAAGTATATGTTGCAAGAACTGATGGTTCAAACAAAAGCAAAGTAATCAAATATGAATGGTCAATGTCTTATTCTAACATTCATAATCCGGGTAAATCAGCCGGCTGTACTGTAACCAAAACAAATAAAGATTGGTTTGAAAAGCTTCTTCCTTACCTTGTTGATATTGATACTATAAGAAGTAAGAATGTAAAGATCAGGCCGGCAAATCATAACAAAATTACTTATTGCGTTATGAACCATAAACAGCTTGAACTTTATGCTAATGAAGTCATTGAACGGCCTAAACTTGCAAAAGCTGTTGATCCTGCAATTGATTATACTGATCCCGGCGCTGTTGTTGCAGGTAAAGCTGTAAAGGAAGGCGGCCAATAATGGCAATGACTTTTAGAGTATTTAAAATAATCGGTTTAACAGTTTTATTTCTTTGTGTTTTTGTTGCTGCATTCATTGCGTTAATGAACCTGCAAAGCTGCAAGAAAATATATATTGATGATTCACCTGTTCCCGTTAAAGATACTGTTCTTGATATTAGGTATTACGAAACTGTTAAACATGATACAGTAATTAAGCTGATTGAAAAACCATTCTATATAAAAGGTGAACCTGTACTTATTGAGTATAAAAAAATTGATACTGTATTTCTTAAACAGGCTGCAAAGCTTGATCTTGTTATGCACTTAAAAAAATCAGGTAACAGGATTGAAGCAACAACAATTAATTTCAATGATACGCTTCTTAAAAAAACGCTTTATATAAATGTTGGCAATGATTTTTCTTTAACTTCGCAGGCTGATAAAGTATATATCAAATCAAAACGCTTTTACTTCAACGGCCTGAATGCTTCATTGAAATATGATCAGCCAATTGATGATGTAAAAACATTTAAGGTTAAGAACTTCAGCGCGGCTGTAACATCAGGTTTAAATTATATGGATATGTTTCATTTTGATGCCGGGCTTGAATATAATGCAAATGCTGAACAAATATTTTTAACAGGTAAATTAACATACAGATTTTTCAAATAACTATTCAATAATTTTAATTAATAAAAAAAACACAATGGAAAAATTAAAATGCGGCGCAAAAGTTTTTGTTATGATTGACGGTAAACCCGTTGAAACTGTTCTGAATGCTGTTGATACTTATGAAAGATGGAATTCAGGCACTTTGAAAGTGGAAACAAAAAAACAATTTAAAGTTGATGGCGTTGAACGCTTTGTTGAAGCTTCAGAAATGTTTGAAACAAAAGAAGCGCTTATTAAAAGCCTGTAAGGCAAAAGCCTGAAGATTCTAAAAAACAATTTTTAAATTTAATTAAAATATAAAATGCCAACAAAAGACGTTAACAGAATAAGGATCAACGGCGGCTTTAATTTTTGGTTCAAACTTCCTTCAGGTTCATGGGTTGATTTTGGGAAGATCGCAGCCGGGTATATCTTTGAAGATACTGATGAAAGTATTGGAATAAAACTTGCAGGCGGTGAAACAACTGAACAGGCCGGTTCTAAATTGGTGAAGCTTACCATTGAAATGGCGCAAACTGATAAAGAAGCCGTTGATTATAAATATACTATTCATAATAAATCAGGTGAAGTTTATTTTTATGATGGTGTTGCAAATAACAAACATCAGGAATATTATATAACACTTGCAAAAGCAAATGTTAGTATTAATAAAGTTGATGGCGCAACTCCGCAGGTTATTAAAGTTGAACTGATTGTTGCAAAACAAACAGCAAATGTTTCTGTTGCTGATACAGCGCTTCCAACAGTTCACTTTGCAGCAGCCGGAACAGTTACAGGCGTAAATCCCTATTACGTTGTAATTGAAACAGCAGTTGCTTAACAAATAATTTTTCTCAAATAAATAAGGCGGTGAATTATCGCCGCCTTATTAATAAACAACATGGCAATAATAGAAGAAACAATTTCAGGTTTACCAAATCAACCAACTAAAACTTCAAAATAACATGAATGAATTTTTTACACTGATCAAAGAAAATTTTATACTGCTTTATGTTGCAGCAATGATACTTCCATTGCTTGCAGCCGTTGTTTATTTCTTTAAGAATAAGAACAGCTTCATTTATTCTGCAATGTTTACCAAAAAATTAAAGCGCGTTTCACCTGTTCCCGGCAAAATAGATTACGTTCTTTGTGAAGGCAAATTGAAATGTTATCAAAAGGAATTAACGCTGAAGGAAGATGATGCAATTATCAGGCTGCTTGAAAATTTCAATTTTGAAGAAATGAGTAAAGGCAATCTTCAGGTAAAAACCGTTATTGCATTTTTAATAAAACAAGATGCATTAACAAAGTTCATTAGAATAATTCTGCATTTGCCTGAAGAAACAGATCAAACTTTAATTTTAAGCATGACAAATTCAGAATTGCAGGGTATCTTTAACGATTTTTTTCTATTAAATCCCGGTGCAATGCAGCTGTTAAAAACTTTGCTGTTCGCATCGGGTATTTCAAACATGATGAAACTGAACGATCAGATGGAACAGAACAGTTCAGAAAAAAAGAACATAGAACAAAAGAAATAAAAGAATTTGAAGTTCATTGTTTGGAATTATCGCCTGATTATTTTCCTTCTTTAACGCTTGAAGAAAAACTGTATTACTTAACTGATGGCGATCTAACCAAATACAATAAATACGAAAATATGAATGCTGTTGATGTTGATAAATTAGGTTTGGTAAAAAGTAAAGATGTTTATTTAAAATGGTATGCAGCAGAAATACAAAAAGAAATTGCTGCAAAGAAACAGCAAACACGAAACACACAAACAAACAGAATAAAATAAATGCCTAATGTTGGCGATCTAAATATAAATTTACTGCTGCATATAAATGAATTTAATAAAAATTCAAATGTTGCAGTTCAGCAGCTTAACAAAGTTAATCAAACAGCGCAAACAACAAAAAGCGGCGTTGATAAATTTGGCGGCGTTATGCAGCAGCATGGCAAATCAATTCTTAATTATGCCGCCGGGCTTGGTTTGTATAATATCGCCTTATCAACTACTAAAAAAGTTCTTGTTGATTCTGTTAATGCATGGGTTCAGGCTGATTCAGTTAATAAAAAACTTCTTGCATCTTTAAACAATAATACTGAAGCATTCAAAAGATTAACGGCTGAAGCTGATCGCTATCAACAGATAACTATTTATGATGATGAAACAATTAAGGAATCAATGGTATTCCTTGCAAATCAAAATAGAACTGAAGAACAGATAAGAAAAACCATTGCAGCCGCCGTTGATTATGCAGCAGTAACCGGCAAATCATTGCCTGATGCCGTTAATGAATTAAGCGGTTCACTTGAAGGTGTTACCGGGCGGATGGGTAAATATGATGAACGTATTACAAAACTTACAAAAGAACAGCTTGCAAATGGTGATGCAATTACTATCATTGGCAATAAATATAAAGGCTTTGCTGAAATAGTTGGTGAAACAACTGAAGGCAAAATGAAACGTTTTCAAAATCAGTTAGGGGAACTTCAAGAACAAATTGGCAGGGGATTAGTTGAAGGCATTGTTGAACTTACTGATGATCTTGGCGCTTTAACTGTTGGCATTGAAGGCAATGGCAAAGCTTGGGAAATTATAAAACGTGAAACAGGTGAAGCAATAAAGAACTTCATCAAATTTGGCGGCGCGCTTCCTACTGCAATTACACTTCTTGCATCATTAAAAGATAAGCTTGCAGGTGTAAGATCAGTTATTAGAGATGTTGCAGTTGGTATGAAGGAATATTTAAGCACAGTTTCAAGCCTTCCTTCAAAAATTCCTATCGTTGGCGATTACTTTAATTTTGCAATTCAAAAGGCTGATGAATATTTAAATAAATTACTGCAATTAATTGCAGCAAAGAAAAGTTTAACTGAAGGCAAAGCTGAACTTGATACAGAAAATTATATTCGTAATGGTCAACAAGGGAACATTTTACCTGAACCATTAAAGAAAAAAGAAAAAACTTCAGGAACATCAAATTCAGGAACAACAAAAGAAGAAGTTGATCTTATTGAAGAACTGCTTAAAGCAATTAATGTTGAACTTGAAAACAAGAAGTTAAAAAATCAGCTTGATGAAATTGCTTTAAAGAATTTTATTGATCGCGTAAATGCAGGTTTTCAGTTGGTTAAAAATGCTGAAGATGAAAACAAGCTTTTGCAGAAACGCGCTGAACTGCTTGATGAACTTCAGAATTATTTGCCGCCAACATCAATAACGCCGCGCATATTTGAACGCGCGCAATCAGATTTGTTTGCACTTGAACCGGGAAGAAGTAACCGTTCAAAAGCTGAAGAATCGCCTGATCAGGTTAAAGTAAAATTTGAAGGCATTGTTAATGATCTTAGTTCAATTATAAAAAATAATCTTATTGCAACATTGCTTGGCGGCGCTGATTCATTTGGCGCTAAATTTATCGGTTACTTTCAAGATGCAATTAGTCTTGTTGGTTCTATTGTAAGTATCTTAACAGCCATCGGCAATATATCAAGCGGCGGCGTTTTATCTTTTCTTGGTTTTGCTGAAGGCGGCTATACAGGTGATGGCGGCAAATATGAACCGGCCGGCATTGTTCATAAAGGGGAATTTGTTATTCCTCAAAATATGCTCAATCCAACATTGTTAAATGTACTTGAAACAATAAGAACTTCAAGAAATCCTTCATCAATCGGAAATGCATATGCAAATGGCGGCCTTGCTAATGGTTCAATCGGTTCTAATGTAACCGTTAAAGTAACCAATAAAGGAAAATTAACTGAAGCAATTGCAACTGATGTTGTTGTTTTGGGAACATCAGGCGCTAACATTCACTTTTCAAAAAAAGGGAACAGAACAATAAATTGAAGTTATTCATAACTAAAATAAAAGCTTCAGATAATTCAGTGTTTAATTACTTCGGTAAAAAAACACTTGTTGTTATTGATTATTTGGTTTTAACTGATAACCATTTATTTGATAATTTTTTTGAAAGTTATACTGATGAAATTCAAAAACGCGATAATGCTTTTGCATTTACAACTTCAGATATTAAAATGAATTTATCTTTAATATCAGGCGTTACTTCTAATTTAGGAAAAACAGTAAAAGAATTTTTTGATGCTGAAACTGATAATTATATTCCTTTAAGATTTAAAGCTGCATTTGGTGAAAGTGAAACAAATATTGAACGCGGCGGCTTCATCAATTCTGAATCTGTTACAGTAAATGAACGGCTTGATGATTCAGGTTTTATTTTAACATTTACAATGTACGGCGGTGAAGAAGAATATATTCAGCAGGCTGAACAGGTTGAAGCGCTTCCATTGCCGCAAATAGAAAATTATTTTCGTTTTTGGTTGGGCATTCTTACCAATACGCAATACTTCAGCCGGATTACTTTATTCAATCAAACTTATTTAACATTTCAGCAGCGCTTAGGTTATGATCCAATTGTTTCATGGTTTCTTTATAACATATGGCTTTCAAAAATGGGTTCGCCTGATGTTTGGTTTACAGCGCTTTCAATGTTTGTGGATCATGGCATGGCTTATGAAGTAAATCATTCAACAACTTGCAATCCGGCCGCGCTTGATGGTTTTCAAATTATTATAAGCTTTCCTTCAGCTTCAACAGTTGTTGCAGCGCCTGAAATTCTTGATGAAGTCAATGGAAGCAAAGAAGATCATATTATTGGTAATTCAATTGAATACGCAAATAACAGGCTTGCTGTTTTGTATGTTTCTTACACGGCCGCTTCAAATGCTGATGTTGATATTTTTGGCTGCTTGTTTATGAATTCAAGCGTTCAAACTGTAAGTTATTCAAATATTGATAAGAACGGCTTCAGTTCACAATATAATGTAAACAGTTTAAGAAGGCTTTATGAACAGGATCGTTGGATAAGAAACGGTGAACGCATTCCGCCAACAGATATAAAAATTATCGGTTCACAGCGCGCATTTGTTGCAACATTTGATTCAGTGAATGTTGGTATAGCATTAGGCAGGTGTTTAGTAAGAAGTTTTAATTATATACCTGCAAATCCGCCTTTTGTTGTTGAAACTTATACTGATACAGGTTTTAATAATATTGTTAATGCAACTGCAAAAGTTGAATATAAATATTTAATATCCGGCGCTTGCAAGTGGTTAGATGTTGCTATAAAATACCCGTTGAACAGCGTTCATAGGATTAACAAACAGTTTCCATATTTAAATAAAAATTGGATCATCAAAAGAATTACTTCAAGAGATTCATTTAATTCTGCTGCAAGAATTTATTGCACTCAAAAAAAATAACTGATGCCAACAAAAGATTATATTAACGGTTCAGATAAATGCAAGCTTGTATTAATAGATTCAACAGGTGTTGCTGAAGAAATTAATGTATCATACAGATACACTGAATATAATGAATATGATCAGGGTATTGCAACACGGCATAAATTCAGGGCAGGGAACAAAGCGAAACTGTTTCATCATATTGATATGATATTTGAAGTTAGCTTTGCAGGCCTGCTTGAAAATCCTGATGCACAGCTTATTAACCGGGTAAAGAATGCTGAAATTGATAACAAAACAATTTGGCTGATTCCACACACTGATCTTCCAACACGCGGCTATAAAGTTCAGATTCTTGAAGATTCCCGGAAGTTAGGCCAATATTACAACATAGATAAAACAGGCGCTAACAAAGATTATATTTTATTGTTTGAAAATGTTGATGCGCTGAATTATTATGATTGGCTTGATCCTGATTATTTTGCTTTCAATATGAGTGAAGAAATTTTAGTAATTAATTAATATAAAAAATGTCAACAGCGTTTTCAAGATCATTATGGTATAAAGATACAGGCGATTCAAATCGCTTGAAGCTTTTAACCGGCAAAACGAATGTTAAGCTTCAGCCAAATGGTTCATCATATCCAACAGGCGCTATTTTGTTAAGTGAAACAGGCGTTGCATCAGGCATTTATAAAAATGATACTGTTCCTGATGGCCTGTATAAAATATATATAGATGATGTTTACCGTTCTGAATTTGGAATTTTTTATATTGCTGATGGCGATATTTCTATATATGCACTATTAGCCGGCGGCAATACGTTTTCAGGTAATCAACTATTTGAAGATAATGTTCATGTTGAAGGGCAAATTGATGTTGATACAAGTGTTGTTGCTCTTGAATTATTTGTTGATGTTGATGGCGCGCCTTATACTACAAACACGCCTTCATTTAATACAAGCTTAATATGGAAGGGTTATTTAGACGCGCGCATTGCTGCAATTAATTTAAGCCCCTATCAAGAATCAAGCAACTTCAGGCGCTGCATTCCTAACGGAACAACTGAAACAAATAAAGTTTATACAACAATAAGAGATGCAGCCGGTTCTTTTGCTTCACCTTCAGCAAATAACAATTGTATGGTTCAAATATCAGGAACAGGCGCTATATCAAAATATATAACAGCAAAATCAAATGCTTGCGTTGATTATGTTAATTATAAAGGTGTTGGCAGGCATATTAATATAATTTTTTCTGATGGTGCTACAAATTCCAAAATCTGCACTTTTGAAAATTGCACTTTATTTTTTGGTGCTAATGATTTTGCAGCAGCGCGCAATATGTCAAATAAAACATATATCAATTGCACTATTTACGCTTATAAAGATACAACATTTACAGGCTGCACTTTAATAAATTGCAGAATCATTCATTCATCAACTTATAAAGCATATCTTGTTGGAACAACAACTGCTGAAAATTGTTTTTTTAATAATGAATATGATAAAACAGGCTTAACAACAGGTTATGTTGCAGGCTGTTTTGGTATTGATATTACAACGCTTCCAACTGATCCTTCAGTTGCAGGCGGTTCTGAAGAATAAATTAATAATTATAATATACATTAAAATGAAAAAAATAATATTTGCATTTATCATTTTGTTAACATCAACAATATGCTATTCACAGAAAATTTATTTTGATATTGGCAATACAAGAATTAAAGATTCAACAGGCTATACAACATTTAATAAATCAGTATTAATAAACTATAACTTGTATCTTAAAGGCCAATTGCTGCTTGATTCCGTTGGTAAAGGTAAAATATATTATGATGGCTTTGATGTTAATTGGTATAACAAGAAGGAAACAGGCAGTTATATATTTTACATTGGCAATCAAACAAGCAAATTTGAGATCAGAAAATATACTGATGAATCATATACTTCTTACAATCCAATTTTACGGGTTGATTCCAACGGCGTTAATATTGGTATAAATACGGGTGTTGGTTCTTATATGGTTGATGGCGTTCCAATTTCAGGAAGTGGATCAACAAATTTATATAACTATCCATATAAAGATTCATTAAATAATTTTCTTCAGTATAACAGGTTTAAACATTTTACATTGTATGGCAGCGGTTCTGATTCAGTTGGTTTCTTTGTAAAAGGTTCAGCCGGTGATCTTATGGTTACGCCTGTTGGTCCTAATGTAACATTTGGTTCTGTTCATGGAACAGGAACGAAAAATGTTTATGCCGGTGAATATTACAGGGGAACAACTGATTTAACTACTTACTATAATACTAATACAACATTTTCAAATATTCCTTATTTAAACAAGAAGAATACATTTACAGCTTTAAATGAATTTACAGGCGTTGATTCAAGTATTACTACAAAAGGAATTAAGGGTTTAACGGGTGAAAGTTATTTATCTCTTAAAAGTCCCGGTGATGGTAATCAAAGAATACTGCTTTATAATACTACAACAACGGCTTCAATTTATATACAACCTTCAGCCGTTTCAGGTTATTCTTACGCCTTTACAAGTTCAGGATTTACTGCAAATGATGCTCAAATTAATTGGTCAACTTCTTCATATGGTTTTGCATCTGATGGCAATACATATTTTCAGCGCAATTCTGCTGATAACGTTGGCATAACAACAGGCGGAACAGAACGGCTTAATATTAATAATTCAACTATAACTTCAAGCCGGCCTTTTATTGTTTCAGGAACAACTTCATATGTTACGTTCCCAAACTTAACATCAACAGAACGCGATGCATTAACGCCATCAGCAGGTATGGTTGTATTCAATACAACAACAACAAAACTTCAGGTTTATGCCGGCGGAACTTGGGTTGATTTACACTAATTCTAATAACTAAAATATATATCAACATGAAAACATTTATAATATTATTTGCCTTCTTTATATCGCTGAATTTATTTGCTCAAAAGGGTAATTCAGATGATCCTTCCTTCAATGGCATCAGCCTGAAGCAAGCTGATGCACAGCCGCTTAAAGCGGCCGTTATATACACTGATTCAAGCGGCGCGCAATACATTGGTTTAATATGCAAAATGCAGCCTGATGGAACGCTTCTAACTGATCAGAATGCAGGCGTAAACGGCGCTTCTATGCTTATTTTCAGCAGCCTAACGGCTGATGAAATTGCTTACCTCACAGCCTTCATCAATTACCGCGCCGCGCGCAATAAACTTGAAAAATAGCTTATAATTCAATAGTTTTGCAGTATGTCAAAAGGGTTAAACTGGGTATTATTCTCAAATAAATCTGTTAAAGTTTCTCAAATAAATCGGCCGCTTGCA
>Ga0154020_10001283_pt1 | contig 31136 bp, 25 predicted proteins | sample Klosneuvirus_201_FD_109709 | JGI IMG/M metagenome (GOLD analysis project Ga0154020, IMG submission 109709) | Active sludge microbial communities from wastewater, Klosterneuburg, Austria - Klosneuvirus_20160825_MG | ecosystem: Engineered > WWTP > Aerobic digester > Activated sludge | place...
CGGCACCTTGAACAGCTCGGTCTTGGCGATCATCCGCAAGCGAACGCTGCTCGGCAGCGCCGCATACAGGAGCGGCACATCGCACAGGCTCTGGTGATTCGACATCACAATGCACGGCTCGCGCGGCACCAGCTTCTGTCCCGTCACCGTCAGCGAGGTCCGCGTGATTCCCACCAGCGTCTGCGCCCAGTCGAGCAGCCGGGCATCGCAGCGCTCCGCCGAGGTCCTCCCCAGCCAGCCATCCCACACCGTTGGAATCGAGATGCGCAGCGTGTGATAGAAGCAGCGGAGCGTAAGCAGCACACTACCTGTCGAGCCGTCCATACTGCGCAGCGTAGTGGCAACCGCAGTTTCTGAGAAGCGTCCTGCGAGGCTTGCGGACTTTGGCGCGGTCGTCAAGACGGGCCGTTGCTAAGGATGGAGCGCTGCGGTCTCTTCCAGCTCTTTGCCACGGGTCTCGGCGACGAAACCTAAGATCAGCAGCATCGCCAGCAGCGGCCCGAGCATCGTCGACTGGACCGCGCTGCCATAGCCGATTCGGGTGCTCAAATATCCAACCAGCAGCGGGGAGACGACCCCAGCGCTGCGGCCCAGCAGGTTGTTGGCGACCCCGAAGCTCTCGGCGCGAATCTCGGTTGGGAATAGCTCGGTGGTGAGGGTCTGAACGACGGACAGCATGCAGGTGGTGCCGGCAATGCCGAGCAGGACTCCGATGGTGAGCAGGGCAGGGTGGGCGCCGGTATAAGACAAGCCGACGCCGACCATGGTCAGCCCAAACACCACCACCGTCGAGGCTCGCCGTCCAACGAGATCCAGCAGCTTGCCCACCGAAAACACCAGCGGCAGCGAGCCCACCGCCGCGATCGTCATGCACGATGCCACCTCTGCCGCGCTGAAATGCCGAACCGTGACCGCAAAGTCCTTCCAGAACAGAAGTGCGCTCTGGGTGCAGAACATCACCAGCGCCCACACGCCCGCCATCAGCAGCAAGCGCCCTCGATAGCGACTGTGAATCAGCCGGGACAGCGGCAGCGAGGTCGTCGCGGCACTCTTGGCGAAGCGCTCACTGTCGCGCAGGTTGCGACGCAGATACGCGACCAGCAGCAGCGGCACGCCGCCGACCAAGTACACAAGCCGCCAGCCAAGAGAGGTGGCAATGAGCAGCGGAGTCACTCCTGCACAGACGATCGCCCCGAGTGAGCTTACGCCCTGGATCACACCGAGGACGAAGCCGCGACGGTCGGCTGGAAACTCCTCGGCGGCAAAGACCATCACAGTGGCAACTTCTGCCGATTGAAAGAGCCGGGCCAAGAGCTGACAGACCGCAAAAACAGCGACGGTGGGCGCCAGGGCCGACAGCGCGGTGCAGATCATGTAGCCGGTGATCGTCCAGGACAGCAGCCGCCGTCGACCAAAGCGGTCGCCTTGGCGTGCCAAAAAGAACGACAGCACCATCCCAATGTTGATAAAGCTCGCGAGCTGGGTGCCTTGCGGAACCGACAGCGCAAAGGCCGCTCGTAGTTCGGGCAAAAGTTGGGCCAGCGCGTAGTAGTCGAAGCCCTCGAAGAACGAGGCCACCGACAGGAATACAAACAATCGACGGTGATAGGGAGACAGCTCGGCCATCGGCCTACTTGGCGCTGGCAGCGACCTGACAGTTGGCGCACAGCCCGTACAGGTACAGGCGCGCTTCCTCGACCTGAAAACCGGCCAGCTCGGTGGGAATCACCATCGTCGGCAACAGGCCATGTTCGAGACAGACCAAGTGCCCACAGCGTCGGCATTCTAGGTGCGGATGATCGACGCGGCAGCCTTCGCAGGCGTGGACCTCGAAGCGACGACCGCGATCGGTGGTGCCAACCGCTTGCGCAATCCCCGCATCGACGAGTGTATTGAGCGTCCGATAGACCGTGACGTGATCAATGCCCTCAGGGGCGAGCTTGTCGATCACCTCTTGCGCCGAGGTCGGACGGTGGCTGTCGATCAGCGTCGTCAGCACCGCCAGCCGCGGCGTCGTGATTCGCAGATCCCCTTTGCCGAGCAGCGACCGTGCCTGTTCCCTGTGGTCGTGGCTGGCATGGCCCGTCTCGGAACTGGTAGGGCTGGTCTTGCGGCTACCGCGACTTGGCTTGTTGCTCGGCATTTAGTCGTCGATCGGCTCGAAGTAAGCCTTTAGGGCGCCACAGTCAGGACAGCACCAGGTGTCGGGCAGCGACTCGAACGGGGTTCCTGGGGCAACGCCTGCATAGGGATCGCCCTCCGCGGGATCATAGATGTGCTCGCAGATAGAACAGCGGTAACGACGGGGCTTCTTTGGCATGGTGGGAATCGAGTATAGGCGGATTGTTGGGGGCGAGAAAAGCGCGACTGTCGCCGTCGTTTGACTCGCCGGCCTTAGTGGACTTTCGGCGAGAGCTTTCTGCGAGGGTTTACCGCGAAGGCCTACGGAACGATATCGGCGGTGGTGCGCGGCCAAATGCCGCCGCAGAAGTCGCCGAGCACAATGCCAGTCACCGACTTATACGTCGTGCCGTCCGCCAGCGAGGTGTACATCCCCAGTGCCCTCAGATAGCTGGTGGCGATGGATGCGCCCGGTGCTGCGCCCGTCGGGCTGACACTGAAGTCTTGGTAGGTGGCATTGCGGCCATAGCTCTTGACGTTGGTGAAGCGCACCAGCGCCGCGTGGCCGTCAACAAAGGTCTTGGCAAGCACCTTGGGACTGCCCGTTGCCGTCGGGTACATCGTTGCATCGACATCGACTGGCGTCGGCTGGGTCGGGGCCATGCCCTGGCTGACGATCTTGCCGCCAAACATGTTGAGCTGCCGAGTGGTGCCGCCGCAGTTGGCGCGGGTATCAAGACTGCCCTCGACCTCGACCAGCTGTCCTTGCGCGATTGTGTCCATTGCCATCGCCACCGTATCGGTCTTGGCGCGATCTTTACACTGCGACAGCGTCGAGCCATCGGTCCAGGTGGTGGTCCTCATGCTCAGCGTCAGAACCATTCCGTCGAGCAAGGTGGCCGGTGCAGGCTCGGTCTGGACGATGTGGACGCGGTAGTAGCAGTAACCAGCGCTGTCGTCGGCGCTCACCCAGCGCAGCGGGCTCGTGACCACGCCTGTGACCTTGACCTTGGTGCCGACCTTGATGGTGTTTTGTGGACTGTTGAGATCGCGAATCGTGGTCGGCGTCGCTGGCATCGCCATCGTCAGGTCAGGAGCCAGGGCCAGATCGAGGCTGCCACTCGACGTGTCTGCGGGACGACAGGCGGAAACGAGCAGAGGGGTCAGAAACAGGACGGTCAGGGACTTTTTCATCGAAACACCTCGTGGGCTGTGGTTTGGGAAGGTCGGCCAGGCCGGTGCAGGGTGGCTACTTGGGCGGGAACCTATGCGCAAAACCATGCCTGCGCAAATCGAGAAACTGGGCCTGCGCAAATCGAGACTGTTACGAAAATGTTTCCAAAGCCGTCCCCAAAACGGAACCCTGAAATGGTATCCTGCGAGCGATCTTAGGGCCTTACGGGGCCGGGTCTCCATTGCCTCGAGTCGAGGGACTCTTTACATGGCTCTCCAGAGTTTGATCCGTTGGCTTCTTCCCAAAGATGACCGCTTCTTTTCGTTGCTCGAGGAACATGCGGGCGTGCTGGCCGAAGCGGCCAAGCAGATGCTTGAACTTCCCGCCCAGCCGAACAGCAGCGGCAATCTGCGTCAGGTCCAAGAGATTCTCGACAAAATTCACGGACTGGAACATCGGGGCGACGACATCGTGCGAGCCATCATGCTGGCTCTCGATGAGACGTTTGTGACCCCAATCGACCGTGAAGATCTGCACTACCTGGCGACGGCGCTCGACAACGTGCTCGACAATCTCTACAAGGCGGCGCAGTCGTTCGTGGCGTTCGAGATGCACGAGCTGTCGCAGGCGATGCGCGAGATGCTGCAGCTGCTCGCCGAATGTACCGCGGTCCTCAAAGACACCCTGCCGTTCATTCGGACGCATCAGCTGGAAAAAATCGCGCCGGCGCGGCTCCAGGTGGTCTCGATGGAAAAGCGCGGTGACGCGATTTACCAAAACGAGATGGCGGCGCTGTTCAAAGATCCGAAAGTCGATGCCAAAGAGCTGCTGCGGCAACAGTCGGTCCTGGAAGCCTTAGAGGCCGCGTTCAACAGCGCCCAGGATGCAGTCGACGTACTCGAAAACGTGGCGATCAAGAATGCCTAACCTCTTGCCCAGACTTCTTGAATCGCCATCACGACGGAGCCAGCCGGCATGCTGACCCTGCTTGTCCTGGTCATCGCCTTCGCCATCGTTTTTGATTACATCAATGGCTTTCATGACGCGGCCAACGCCATTGCGACGGTGGTCTCGACCGGCGTGCTGCCGGTGCGTACGGCGGTGCTGCTAGCGGCCATCCTGAACTTCGCCGGCGCGCTCACGGGGACTGCGGTTGCCAAGACCATCGCGGCTGGCTTTGCGGACCCGAAGATTGTTACCCAAGTGGTCGTTCTGGCGGCGCTGGGCGGGGCCTGCTTCTGGAACTTGTTTACGTGGTGGTTTGGCATTCCATCAAGCTCCTCGCATGCCCTGATCGGCGCGCTCGCTGGGGCGGTCGTTGCCAAGGGCGGCTTCTCGGCGTTCAACTGGGTGGCCCTGCAGAAGAAGGTGTTGGTGCCGCTGGTGACGTCTCCGGCTACGGGCTTTGTGCTGGCGCTCGGGCTGATGATTGGGCTGACCTGGCTGCTCCGGAGATCACGAGCGGCGACGGTCAATCGCTTGTCGCGACGAGCGCAGCTGGTTTCCGCGAGTCTGATGGCCTTTGCCCACGGCTCCAACGATGCGCAGAAGTCGATGGGCATCATTACGCTGGCTCTGTTGTCGTTCGTGGCGGCGGGCGGAGACGGCGTGCACTTGCCGACCTGGATGCTCCCGAAAAACTCTCACGGTGGGGCAGGCGTGCCGCTGTGGGTGATCCTGTCGTGTGCCGGTGCCATCGCTCTGGGCACGGCAGCAGGCGGAGAGCGAATCATCAAGACCATGGGCAGCAAGATCATCCGCATCTCGCCGATCCAGGGCTGTGTGGCCGAGACGGCCGGCGGCCTGACGATCCTGTTTGCGAGCTGGCTGGGTATCCCGGTCTCGACGACGCACTGCATCTCGGCGAGCATCATGGGCGTCGGCGCGGCCAAGCGGCTGTCGGCGGTTCGTTGGGGCGTTGCTGGCAACATCGTCACCGCTTGGGTGCTGACGGTTCCCATCTCCGGCACGGTGGCCTTCGGGACGTACCGCCTGCTGGCTTATTTGTTCGTGAGCAGCTAGCTTCCCCTTGTCATGTTGCAGTGTGCTGAGTGCTTGACCCGCTATGCGGATGGCACCCAGGCCTGTCCGCTCGACGGAGGACTTCTGCATGCGGTCGCGCCCGCCGGTGACTATGGCCAGGGAGTGACGCCACATCTGTCGGTGCCAACGCCGATTGGTCGTTCGACGGCCAACCTCCAGGCGGTCGATGCGCCGGACCCGCTGCTCGGGGAGGTGCTGGGCGGCAAACTCAAGGTCTTGCGCCGGATTGGTCAAGGCGGCATGGGCACGGTCTACGTCGCTGAGCACCTGCTCTTGCACAAGCCGGTGGCGGTCAAGGTGCTGAGCGCCCAGCTCATGCTGACCCCGGACTTGGTGCAGCGGCTGCACAGTGAAGCGCGCCTGGCAGCGTCGATTTCGTCCCCGCACATCGTCGAGGTCTTCGATGTCGGAGCGACTCCCGATGGCCGTCCCTACGTCGAGATGGAGCTGCTCATCGGCGAGAGCCTGGCCCAGCGGCTGGCGCGCTGCTCGGCGCTGTCGGAGGCTGATACGCTGCGGATTGGACAGCAGCTAGCGACGGCCTTGGCGGCGGCTCACGAGAGCGACATCCTGCACCGCGACATCAAGCCCGAGAACATCTTTCTGTGCGCCCGCGACGGGGAAGACTTCGTCAAGCTGCTCGATTTCGGGATTGCCAAGGCGGTCCGTATCACCGAGGAGCCGCGACTGACCCGGACGGGCGCGATCCTCGGCACGCCGCTGTACATGAGTCCGGAGCAAGTTCACGGCGATCCGCTCGACCCAAGGGCGGATGTCTACGGGCTGGGGGTGGTGCTATACGAGTGTCTGACGGGGAGCGTGCCGCACTGTGCTGCCAGCTATCTGTCGGTGGTCGCCAAGATCCTGACCGAGTCGGCAGAGCCACCGTCGCAGCGCTGTCCCGACCGGCAGATTTCTCCGGCGCTGGAGCACATCGTGATGCGGGCGATGGCACGGGAACGGGCCGAGCGCTACCCAACGATGCGGGCGCTGCTCGCCGACCTGGAGCGCTTTCAACAAGGACTGCCGCCGCTGGCGATGCCGGGTCCGCAGCCTCTCGACGCGACGGTGGAGCCTGGGGCGCTCGGGCGAGCCTTGTGGCGGACGTTTCTCGGCGGAGGGCTGCTGCTGCTCGTGCTCGGCTTGTTTGGTTCGCGGCTGTGGTGGTCGCCACGCCCCGGACCTGCGGAGCCAGCCCCCGTGAGTCCAGCGGTCCCAGCAGCGACGACACCCAAGGTCTCTGTTCTGCCGACGACAAGTCCTGCGCCGCTGCTCCCGGCCAAAGAAGCGGTGACGAGCAAGCGAGCAGCGGAGCATGGGGAGGTCAAGCACCCAACGACCGGCAGCCGTAAACTCGGCAAAACCAGCCGGGTGGTGACGACCCAGCCCCTCGACAGCGACCCACTGAGCGAGGAGCAAGCACCGAATCCGTTTGTGCGGACGCCGGATCTGGGCAGCACCCGCTGACATGGTACAAATCGGCACCTGCTCTTACCTGTGAGGTGCCCCGTGCCGAACGAACTTTCTCCGCAGCCCCGGCCAGCCCATCCCCGCGCTTCGTCCCCGTCGCAGACTTGGTCGCTCTGGCGGTCACTCCTCCTCGCGCAGCTGCTGATGGTGCCGCTGTGGGGCTGTGGTCCCGCCGAGCCTGGCGACGTGGCGGACAATACGCCGGTCGAGAACCCGCCGCCGCCACCTCCGCCGAATGGAGATCCCGACTGTCCGGCAGACCTCAAGTGCGAGGACATCCCGGCGGCGTATCGGGCGCGCGATCCGATGGTCGGTGGCTACGGCAACTACGACCTGGCGAATCGACCCAAGGACGGGCTGGCGATTCGCTACATCGTGATTCACACAACGGAAGGTCGCTGGGACGGCGTGGTCTCGCACTTTCAAAATCCGGCGGCGAGCGCAGCGGCGCACTACCTGGTCGGCTCGGCGAGCGGTCGAGTTGCGAAGTTTGTTGCCCCACAGCACGTCGCCTGGCACGCCGGCAACTGGTACTTCAACATGCACTCGATTGGCATCGAGCACGAGGCCATCTCCATCGAAGGCAAGACCTGGTTTACCGACGCGATGTACGAAGCCTCGGCGAAGCTGGTGCGTCACCTGGCCCAGAGCTACGGCGTGCCGCTCGACCGCGAGCACATCATCGGTCACGACGAGATTCCCGGTGTGTCGGCGGCCAAGCAAGGTGGCATGCACTGGGACCCAGGTCCGTACTGGGACTGGGACCGCTACATGCAGCTATTGCTCGCGCCGCTGCCGAGCGACGTCGATCCGGGCAAAGATGGCGACCCGCTGGTGCTGCGGCCCGGTTACGCCAAGAACCTCCAGAAGGGCAGCTACTGCTTTGGCTCGATGCCAGCCGACTGTCGGGATGTCGCCGAGGCACCGGCCAACTTTGTCTATCTGCGCACCGCTGCCGACCCGACGGCGCCGCTCGTCGAGAATCCCTACCTCAAAGGGGTCCCCGGCGACCGCATGAACAACTGGGGCACGAAGCTCGGCACCGGTCCCATCTACGTCCGCGCCGAGCAAAAGGGCGATTGGGAAGCCATCTACTTTGGCGGCCAGAAGGCTTGGTTCTATAACCCTGGGCGGATGCTGACGCGCAAGGCCAGCACGACCATGGTCACTCCGAGGAGCGGCCTGGCGTCGGCCCCGGTCTATGGCGTGGCCTACCCGCTCGCGGCCGTGTTCCAGCCGCCGACCAAGCCTGTGGCGATGGAGAAAATCTACGACGTGCCCGCCGGACACCGCTATGCCTTGGCGGCGCGGGCGACCGGCGACTACTACTGGGCCAAAGAGTTCGTGAGCAGCTACGACCCGACCAAGCAAATCGTCGTCAAAGATGGGACTGAGTACTACCAAATCCACTTCAACCACCGCGTCGCATGGGTACGCGCTACCGACTTTGAGATGGTGACGAATCCCTGACCGACCTACCTCGCAATCAGCGGCGAGCCACCGCCCTGCAACGGCTCTTGACAGGCTCTACCGCTCCGGAAAATCATCGGCCCCGGGCTTTAGCTCGCTAGTCCAATCGCCTGAGGAGGCCGAATGTCCACCGCTCCGCATGTGCCGCCACCTGGCCTTTCCAGGGCTGTTTTTCGTCGGTGGTTTGGCCTCGGCAGTGCGTTGCTGCTGCTTTCGGGGGCGCCGCTTGGTCACGCCGACGAGGGCATGTGGACGCTGACCGACTTTCCGCGCGAGCGAATCCAGCGCAAGTACGACTTTCACGCCAGCGATGAGTGGCTGAGGAAGGTCCAGCTTGCGTCGCTGCGTCTGGCCAATGGCTGTTCGGGGGCGTTTGTCTCGGAGCAGGGCCTGGTGATGAGCAACCATCACTGCGTCAGCGATTGCATCGTCGAGCAGTCGTCTGCCCAGCGCGATCTCAACAAGAATGCCTATTACGCGGCCACGCTGGCGAGCGAGCTGAAGTGTTCGTCGCTGGAGTTCAATCAGCTCACCGACATCGAGGACGTGACGACCAAGCTCCAGGCGGTGACGCGCGGCCTCTCCGACGCTGAGTTTGGGGTGGCGCTGCGGCGGGAGATTGCTCGCCTCGAGACCGCCTGCGCGACGGGCAATAAGCTCCGCTGCGAGGTGGTGACCCTCTATCACGGCGGCAAGTATCACCTCTACAAGTACCGGCGCTTTTCCGACGTGCGGCTGGTCTTTTTGCCCGAGACCTCGACGGCGCGGTTCGGTGGCGACCCGGACAACTTCAACTATCCGCGCTACTCGCTCGATGTCTCGTTCGTGCGCGTCTACGAGAACGGCCAGCCGCTCAAGACGCCGAGCTATTTTCCGGTCAATCCCGTCGGTGTGACGCCGGGCGAGCTGGTGTTCGCGACCGGCAATCCGGGGACAACCCAGCGGCTGATGACGGTGTCTCAGCTCGAGTTTCTGCGTGATGTCGCCAACCCGGAGATCCTGCTTTATCTCGCCGAGCTGCGTGGGCACATGCTGGAGTTTGCGAAGCTTGGGCCCGAGCAAAGGCGGATTGTCACCGAGCCGCTGTACGGCGTCGAGAACTGGTACAAGTCGCTGCTCGGTCAGCAAGAGACCCTGACCAGTCGCAACTTCCTGTCGGCGAAGCGCTCGTCGGAGGAAGCGCTGCGGTCGCAGGTCGCGCAGAATCCCGACTGGCAGAAGCGCTTCGGCGGGGCGTGGGATGCGCTGGCGCGGTCGCAGGACGAGCTGCGCAAGATCTACAAGGAGCACACCCTTCTCGAAGTCGGGCGCGCCTTCAACTCGACGCTGTTTCAATCGGCGCGGCTCTTGGTGCGGGGGGCCGAGGAGCTGCCCAAGCCATCGGATCAGCGGCTGAGCGAGTTCCGTGACTCGGCACTGCCGTCGCTGTCGCATGAGCTGCTCGCGCGCTCGACGGTGTACCCGCAGCTTGAGATCCTCCAGCTGGCGTATTCGCTCGGCAAGCTGCGCGAAGCGCTCGGGCCGAATCACCCGTTTGTCAAAGAGACCTTTGGCCCGTATTCCCCCGAGGAGATTGCTCGCAACCTGATTATGGGCTCGCGGCTGTCCGACACGGCGGTGCGCAGAGCGCTGTGGGACGGTGGGGCAAAAGCGGTGGCGGCGTCCCAGGACCCGATGCTGCGTTTTGCCAAAGCGGTCGACGCGCAGTCGCGGATGATTCGGCGCCAATATCAAGACAGCGTCGAGTCGGCGGTCAAGAAGAACTCCGAGCTGGTGGCGCAGGCTCTGTTTGCGGTGCAGGGGACCTCGGTCTATCCCGACGCGACGTTCTCGCTGCGGGTTACATATGGCACGGTGCGCGGCTACAAAGAGGGCGGCACCGAGCTGTCACCGATTACGCTGCTCGGCGGCGCATTCGAGCATCACACCGGACGGGAGCCGTTTGTGCTGCCGTCGTCGTGGCTGGCTGCCAAAAGTCGACTCAAGGCGGCCACGCCGCTCAACTTCGTCAGTACGCTCGACATCATCGGCGGCAACTCGGGCAGTCCGGTGCTCAATCGTGATGCGCAGGTGGTCGGGCTGATCTTCGACGGCAACCTGGCCTCGCTGGGCGGTACGTTCTTCTATGACGACACGGCCAATCGGGCGGTCGCTGTCCATACCTCGGGGCTGTTCGAGGCGCTGCGCGGGATCTACGGGGCCTTGCCTCTGGTCAAGGAGCTGCAAACTGCCGCCAGTCCGCCGCACGCCCAGGTGACACCGGTCCCGTCGCAGTCGCCGGTGAAGCGCTAGCCCATGGCCGATACGGAGCGCCTCGCCCGGCTGTGCAGCGAGCTGGTCAGTGATCCTCGGTATGTGACGGGAACGAAGCGCTTTCCGCTCAGCGTGAGCGATGGGGAAGCGATGGCGATGGCCGAAGCGCTGGCCGAGGAGTTTGACGAAGGGGTGCGAGCACGGGCCGCCCAAGCCGAGCGCCAGGGACTGCACATCCACTGCCACGCCGGCTGCTCGACCTGCTGTGGGATCCTGGTGAGCTGCTATCTTCCCGAGTCGCTGCGCATCGCGGAGTTTCTCAAGCAGCCCGAGCAGACGGAAGTCAAAGCGGCGTTTCTGGCGGCGTACCCTTCGTGGCGAGAGCGGACCGGCGAGCTGCCCGAGCAGGCAATGGCGGCGTTCTCGTCGGGTCAGCAAGCGCGCTACGACGAGCTTCACCAAGCTCACTTTCGCAAGGCGATTCCCTGCGCGTTTCTCGTCGAGGGGCGCTGTAGCATTTACCCGGTACGACCGCTCGGCTGTCGCAATGCCCACGCGCTCGATACCGCAGCACACTGCGTGGCCGATCCCCCGGACGGACGACCCGCGCAGGCCGTCGAGTTTGTACCGCTGTCGAGGCTGCTTCGGAGTGCGAACCAGCTCTTTCACTCCGCCCACAACGCCAAGAGTCGCGAGCGCCACGGCCAAAAGTCGGTGTGCGTCGCAGTCTACGAGCTACTGACTAGGCCGCCCCGACGCTGACGTTCGCAGGGGTCGCTTGCCCCAGTCGCTGTCGACGCAGAAGCGCATCAGCTTGGCAAAGTAGTCGTGTACGCTCGGCGGCGTGATCCCGGTGTTCTGAAGCTCGCGCCGGGTGTTGGTGGTGTCAAACGACGCCTGGTAGTTGAGATACGGCACGTAGACCCGCCCCGCGTCGAGCGCTTGCCGCCGCTTGCCGTGCAGCAGCAGATGAAACAGCGGTCGAATGTAGCGCTCGAAGGTCCGCGCCGGCACGAACAGCGGCTTGCGAACCCGGAAGAACGCCGCGGCTTGGTCGAGCGCCGCGCCAATCGTCGTCGAGCCTTCCGGTCCAGCGCACAGGTGGTAACAGCCGCCGATGGTATCGGGCCGCTGCGATAGCTCCCAGATCGCAGAAATCACGTAATCGACCGGCACCATGTCGACGACCCCGGCCCGCGAGGCCGGAACAATCGGAATCAACCCGCGCGCGAACACCTTGAGCGGCCAGTACATGACCTTAAAGCTCGAGGTCTCGCCCGTGCGCGAATCACCGACGATGATTGAGGGCCGAAACAGCGTGGCTTGAAGCCCGCTCTCGGCCATTTGTGTGCGGACCAGCGCTTCGGCCTCGGCCTTGGTCTGCTCGTAGGTGTTGTGGAAGGTCTGCCCGACGCTCAGCTCGGTCTCGTAGATGCGGCCCGAGCGGGTGCCAGCGACGAACGAGGTGCCGATGTAGCTCAGCCGCGGTCTGCCCCCGGCAGCCTTGATGCGCGTCGCCAGATCGAGGACATGACGGGTACCGTCGACGTTGATGCGCCGGGCTTCTTCGAGCGGATGATCGAAGCGGACCGTCGCTGCGCCGTGATAGATGTGGCCGACCTGCGCGGTCAGCTTGGCCAGCATCTCCGTCGAGGCCCCAAGGTGCTTATGACTGATGTCTCCAGCGACGGCACGAACCCGTGCTAGCGCCGGACGCTGAAGATCCTGGTAGCTCAGCTCCCCGAGCAGCTTGCGCAGTCGCTCCTCGGCCAGCTCCTGCTGACTCGACGGCGCACCGGGCTTTTGACTGTGGATGTGGCCGCGAATCAGGCAGTAGATCGTCTGCTCGCTCGGCAGGCCCTCGATAAGCTGTTTGAGCAGCTCGCGTCCCAAAAAACCGGTCGCCCCAGTCAGCAGCACTGCGCTTGCCATGCGAATCTCCCTCTCTTAGGTGTCACCGAACCGTCGAATGAGGTCACAGATCTCGCGCACCGCACCAGCGCCGCCGGGTCTTTGGGTCACATAGTGGACGGCGCGACGGACCTCGGACACCGCATCGGGAACCGTGGCCGCAAAGCCAACCAGCTGGAGCAGCGGCAGATCTGCGACCTCATCCCCGACGAAGGCAGCCTGCTCTGAGGTCAATCCCAGCTCCGCCAGCAGCGCCTGAAACCTGGTCACTTTGTCGCGCAGCCCGAAATAGGCATGACGAATCGCCAGCGACTCGGCGCGAACGCGGCCCGACAGGATGTTGCCTTCGGACAGAATCGCGACGGAGCGCCCAGACTGCATCAGCAGCTTGATTCCCACGCCGTCGCGTACTGCGAAGCGCTGACTAAACCGCGCATCGCCTTCACCGCCCGCAAAGTACAGATGACCATCGCTGAGCACGCCATCCACATCCAGGCAGAGCAGGCGAATGGGCTGCAATCGAGCGAGCAGCGACGGGTCAAGTACCGGCTCGTCTTCCAGGATCGACATGGCGCGCGAGTATGTCAGAACTGCGCCCGAGCGGGAACCCAACCGCCGCAAGCAAAATCAGGAGCTGCGGCAGCGAACGCAACCACAAATAGTCGCGGACAATCCGAATCGCTGCGGGAGTGCTTGTTGTAGGCTCGGGGTTGTGAAGACACTCGCCCAATCGTTGTCGTCGGTGCGCGGTCTGTCGCGCTTGGTTTGTGGTGCGATTCCGCTGGCTGCGCTGCTGTCCGTGATCGGCTGTTCCGAGCGTGCGCCGGATGACTGGCTCACGAATGACCCCGATGCGGTCGCCAAGGGAGCGGCGCTCTACGTCGAGATGTGCTCGGTCTGCCATGGTGCCAAGGGACAAGGGGTCTCGGCGCCGGCGCTCCATCCGACGATGCACACCGACGAGGAGCTGCGCCAAATCATTGGCGAGCGGATGCCACCGGGACGGCCCGGACGCTGTAACGGACGCTGTCCGCAATATTTGACGGCGTACATTCGGGCGGGCCTGCAGGCGGGAGCCCCGACCTGTGGCGAGCGCAGCTTGGGAACGCGACGGCTGCGGCTTTTGACGCGGCAGGAGTATCAAAAAACCCTTACCGATCTGCTGCCCAAGAGCGGGGCTCCATGCGCGCTGCCGTCCTTTTCCTACGATCCGATGGGCAAGACGCTGCGCTCAGTTCACGTCGCTGGCAGCTTCAACAACTGGCCGGGCACGATCGTGGCGGGCGGCTGGCCGATGACATACTCGGCGGATGACAAGCGATGGAAGCTCACGCGCGCGATCGATCCCGGTTCCTACAGCTACAAGTTCGTGCTCGATGAGAAGGACTGGCTGGCTGATCCCAGCAATCCGCGCTCGATGCCCGATGGATTTGGCGGTCAGAACTCGCTGCTGACGGTGACTTGTAACTCCGGTGCAGGGCCGCTTGATCTGACGGCGGATCTGCCTCCTGATTCGCGACCGGAGGGCTATGGATTTGACAACAACTCCGACGCGCGGATGGTCTCGGACCTGCACCTAGAGGGCTATCGCAAAGGCGCTGCGATTGCAGCCAAACAGGTAACAGACCATCTGTCTTCCGTACTCCCTTGCGATCCCGGCGGCGGACGGAATTCGGTCTGTGCAGCGCAGTTCCTAAAGACCTTCGGACTGCGGGCGTTCCGTCGACCACTGAGCGATTCCGAGCTTCTGCGCTACCAAGATTTGATCATCAAACAGAAGGCTTTTGCGGAGGGAATTTCGGCAGCGGTACAGGCACTCCTGACCAGTCCACACTTTCTGTATCGCTCCGAAGTAGGAGAGCCGCAAGGCGACGGAACGTACCGACTGACTCCCTACGAAGTGGCGAGCGCGCTGTCCTATTTGTTCTGGGGAACGATGCCCGATCAGGAACTGCTTGATGCCGCGGCTCGCGGTGATCTGTCGTCGCTGACCAAGGTTCGCGAACAGGCGCTGCGGCTGCTCTCAAGTCCACGCAGTCGGGAGGTGGTGGGAGCGTTCGGACTCGCGTATCTGGGCGCAGAAGACATCCTGTCCAACAACAAGAGCACAGTGGTGTTTCCGGACTTCACAGAGGCCACGCGGCGCGCCATGGCGGAAGAGACCCAGCGGCTGTTTTCCCACGTCACCTTCGACGGCAGTGGTCGCTTCGATGAGCTGTTTACCGCCGATTATTCCTTCCTCAACTCCGAGCTGGCCAAGGTCTACGGAGTCGGTGGCGTCAGTGGCACAGAGCTGTCCAAACAGTCCTACGGATCGCAGCTCCGCTCGGGATTTTTGAGTCATGGCAGCGTACTCGGTAGCTATTCCCATTCCGATCAGACCTCGCCGATTCGTCGCGGCCTGTTTGTTCGTCGCCAGCTACTCTGTGAGGAGCTTCCGCCTCCGCCTCCCAATGCCGGTGGAGTCCCAGCGGTTGATCCCAATGCGACCACCCGCGAGCGCTTCCGCCAGCACACCAGCGTGGCGTTTTGCAAGAGCTGCCACCAGTACATTGATGATCTCGGCTTCGGTTTTGAGCGCTTCGATGCGATCGGCAAGTGGCGCGAAGCAGAGAACGGTCAGCCGATCGACAGCCTCGGAGATCTCAATGATCGGGAGGCCCTCGGTTCGCTCTCCCATGCGCCGTATAACAGCCTAAAGGAACTGGGTGCGATGCTTGCAGAGTCCGATCGTGCGCGCAGCTGTTTTGTCCGCAAGACGATGCGCTTTGCACGGGGTGCGCAGGAAGATGTTGCGGAAGATCTCTGTACGCTGTGGCGACTTCAGACACGATTCCACGACAGTGGCTATGCGCTCCGCGAGTTGCTGCTGGCGATAACAGAGAGCGAAGGATTCCTGTTCCGTGCGGCAGTGAGTCCGTCCCACTAACTCCGTTCCGAGGTGCTACCCATGAGCGCTTTTTCTCGACGATCTCTTCTTCGCGCGGCGGCTGCTTCGGCGCTGGCGATTCCGCTCGGCGGACTCCTTCCCGCGGCCCGGCGTGCCTATGCGTCTCCTTCCGGAGGAGCGCGGCGCCTCCTCGTGTTCTACTTTCCCGATGGAGTTGCCGGATCTTCTGCAGATGGCAGTCCGAGTCTGTGGCATCTGATGGGCTCGGAGCGCAGCTTCACGCTCCATGAACAGCTGCAAGGACTTGGTTCCTTCAAAGATGACTGCGTGTTTTTGAACGGTCTGTCTTCGGGCCCAACCGATAGTGGGAGTCATCCCGGAGGCGCCAAAAAGATCCTGACTGCCGTCGACGGTGGCAATGGCGAGTCGATCGATCAGTACTTGGCACGGACTGCGGGAGCGGGGGCTCTGTTTCGTCACGTTTACTTGGGCGCGATGGCCAACTACAACCATGCTTCAGGGGACAAGCACATCTCCTATCCGAGCGCGGGCAACAGCGCCACGCCTGAAGACAGTCCGATGAAGGCGTTCGAGCGCCTGTTTGGCAAGAGCAATCCCAGCGGAGGCGGAGGCGGAGGCGGTGTTCCGGATGAGCTGGCAGTGAGCGTACTAGATGCCAATTTGAAAGATCTGCAAGAGCTGAGTGGGAAGCTCGGTAGCGTCGAGAAAAAGAAGCTCGATCTGCATCTCGAAGCACTCCGGGAAGTCGAGCGGCGGGTCAAGGGAATCCCTGGGATGACGCCTCCTCCCAATGCGACCTGTTCCGATCCGCGCCTTGATACGACCGGCCTCACTGAGGCCGTGCTGTACGATCCGGTGAACTTTCCGAAGATCTTGCGCGCGCAGCTGGACCTTATGGTGCAGGCGATGGCGTGCGGACTCACCAAGGTCGGGGTCGTACAGGCCTCCTTTCACACCAGTGAACTCATCATGAGCCGCTTCCCAATGACCGAGATGTATGATCCCAAGTTCGACATGCGGAGTCATCAGGCGTCGCACTACGGACCGAGTCAAGATCGCAGCAAACGGGAGTTCCGTGATTACTTCTCGCAGAGGCGGTGGTGGGTGCAGCAGTTTGCGTATCTGCTCGATCAGCTCAAGCAGAGACCGGAGGGCGAAGGCACGATGCTCGACTACTCCTTGGTTCTGCTGTGCAGCGAGATCTCGGATGGGAATACCCACAGCCATGACAACCTGCCGCTGATTGTCGGCGGTCGCGGGGGCGGTGCGCTCACCACGGGCAGACTCCTCCACTTCGGCTATCGTCGGCACGCTGATCTATTGGTCTCTCTGGCACGCGCGATGAAGCAAGACATCAGTCGCTTTGGCGACGCAAGCTCCGGCCCCCTACCCGGATTCCTATCGAACGGATTCTGACTTTGGGAGTCGATCATTTGCGATTCCTAAGAGGGAATCGACCGCTCGCGATCAGCAGATCAAGGTGTGCTTGGCGAACAGAGTCCTGGGCTTGGGTGAGCGCGGTCTCGGCATCGCGGGCTCGTCGTTCGACATCGAGGGCTTCCATGTTCGAGGTTGCGCCGGCCCGAAAGGCTTGCCGAGACATGCTGGCAGCGAGGCTGGCGGCGGCTTGGGCCTGCTGGGCCGCAGCGACGGACTCACGGGCGCGTTGTAGGGCATAACTAGCGGCGCGGACCTCGGCGCGGGCTTGTAGCTGCGTCGACCACTGCGAAATTTTGATCTGCTCGTAGATCGCCTGCCGTTCCTGACGAAGCCCGTAGCGCAGCCCGCCATCAAACAGCGACCACCCGACGCTAAGCTGCGCCTGCCAACCCAGCAGCGGCTGAACGATCGACGGCGGGTCCTGAAAAAACGGCGCAAAGCTACCTGATAGCGTCGGCAGGTAATCGGTGAAGCTGTGACGAATCAGTCGGGCCGCTGCCCAGGCGCGGGCTTGCAGCAAGCGCAGGTCGCTTCGTCGCCACAGCGCATCACCCACCGCTTCGTCGACAGCGGGCGCTTCCTCGAGCAGGGGTTCTTCCTCGACAGTGACCGCGCCATCATGCCCGATCAGCGCGCCGAGCAGCTCCTCGGCCCGTCGCAGCATCGCCAGCGCCGTCGGTAGCTGACCTTCCGTCACTTGCCAGTCGGCCTGGGCGCGAACTTCATCGAGTCGGTTACCCACTCCACCGTCGGCCCGCCTCTTGGCATGCGCAAAGTGCTCTGCCGCCAGCTCACGAGAGCGCGTCGCGACCTCGACCAGCCGTCGCTGCGTTAGTACCAGCAAGTAGGCCCTCGCCGCAGCCACGGCGACTTTCTGTCGGGCGTCCTGCTCCGAGATCTCGGCGACTTTGAGGTTATCGTCGGCGTGCAGCCACTGCGCCCACCGCGACGGCGCCAGCAGCGGCACCTGCACCGCGAGGTTTCCACCGATCTGATTGGCACCCGCGACGAGCCGCTGCGTATCCCCCGAGCCCAGCACGCGGTCGCCATCGAGTCGGTTGTAGTTCACGGCAAGGATCAGCGTTGGCAGCGACGAGGCCCGTACCTGCGCCAGCACCGCCACCAGTCGCCGGGTCTCAGTCTTCGCGAGAAGGGCCGTCGAGTTGTAAGCCAGCGCTCGCTGCACCACTTCCTCGAAGCTCAGACGGGGCAGGGCGGTCTCGACGGGCGTGGGTCGGGCTTCCAGCGGCAGCAGCGCCTCTTGAAGTTCCCGGCGCGCGGCTTCCGAGAGCGGCGCCTCGACGGCCAGCGTCGGTGAAGAGAGCAGCAGAAGAAAGAGGAGCAGGAGCGGATTGCACAGCGTCAGACGGGTCGACCACATCGGAGCACTGCTAGTACCGCTTGCCTGGCCGCAAAGGCAATCCCGAACTGAGCCATCCTGAGTTTTCGCGCGCCGCGTCAGGTGGCAAAAATCCGCAAGAGTCCGTCGTAGCAGCCGCTCGCGAGGCTGCCGTCGTCAAGAAAACAGGCGCTGCGGACAAAGTTCGGATGAGGGAAGCTTAGGCGGCGGCGCGGTGATGGGGAGAGTTCCCACAGGTGGAGTGCGCCATCCTCGCCCCCGGATGCGAGCCGTTTGCCGTCGGTGGCCAGGGTGTAGACCTCGCCCTGATGGGCGGACCAGCAGTGTTCCTCGGTCAGGCTGTCGCAATCGCTGTGATAGATGGCGAGCCTACCGTCGGCAAACCCAGCAGCCACGCGACCGTCGGTCAGGGCTTGCAGCGCATGAACCGCGCCATGACCGGGATTCAGCGTCGCCGTGAGCTGTCCGGTAGAGACCGAGCACAGTCGCAGGGCACCGTCTTCGTCGCCGGTGAGCACGAACTCACGGTCGAGGCCGGCTACCGACCACAGCCAGGTCGGTGAGATCGCTATCGTGTCGTGCAGCGCACCGGAGCGCGCCACAACGCGGAGCTTTCCGTCTGCAGAGCCTAAAAGCAAGCGGTCTCTGTGCAGGCACAGCCCGAGCACCGCGCCCTCACAGCGAGCCACCGGGGTCGCTTCTCCCGTCGCCAAGTCCCAGCGGTAGAGCATGCGATCGCGCGAGCCACTCCACAGCTGTCCATCAACATAGGCCAAGCTGCTCAAGGAGGCGGTCGCGCCACAAAGCACATGGAAGCATTGCCAGCGACGGCCTTTTTGCTCCCAAAGTCGAATGGTGCGGTCACGGGAAGCGGTCGCGAGTCGTCCTGATCCGATCGGGATCACCGACCAGATGTAGCCCTGATGACCGGCCAGTGATCTCATTTTTCCGTCGCTGGGATCGGATACAGGGCGCAGCTTGTGGATGGACTCACGGCGGTATAGGACATCGGTACGGAGGACGTATTTGCGACCGCCGTCAACAGCTTCACCGTCGTGCCAGAGCCGGTGATCGAAGACGATGGCGGTGCCGCGCTGGGGTCGAACCGCGCCGAGTAGTTCGCCATGGCGAGCGCTGTAAAAGCGGGTTGCGCCGCCAGAAAACTCGTCGCTGCTGTTGAGGTAGATCTGGCAAGTGAGTCGCGAGCTGACCTCGGGAGTGGGGCAGTGGGCGCCGTCCTGGTGAACGCGGAAACACTGGCCGTGCTCGTAGCGACAGACGCGGAAGCGGGGATTGAGTCCGACCAGATGCAGAGTGCCGTCAGCGTCGGGAAGCTCGGACGGCAAGTGCTCCGCGAGCTGCTGCCACAGCCAACTGGCGACCGCCGGATCATCAAACACCAAGCGGTCGTTGTCGCGGTACGATGGTGGATAGTCGTCGCCGGTCAGCAAAATGCCGCGCTGCTCACTGTGGGCGATCAGCTCCTGGCAGATTTCGTTGCTGATGGCCTCGCGGATGAGAAAGCAGGTCGCCTCGGTGGCAAAGCCTACGGACTGCTTGTACATCGACTCTCCCGACACGTCGCCGTGACTCCTCTAGTATGCGCTGACTCGGTGGCGGAGCGAACCACAGACGGTGGGCGAGGATTGCGGTTTACGGCGGCAGGGCGCGCGTAGTAATCGGGGCGTATGACGAGTCTGGCTGTGATTCATCCTCCCGAGTGGGCCGCGCCGCGCGGTTATGCGAACGGAATCTTGGCTCCCTATGGACGGCGGCTGCTGACGGTGGCGGGGCAGGTTGGATGGCTTCCGGATGCGACGATGGTCCAGCCAACGGGCGGTGAAGATGCCTTCGTGGCGCAGTTTCGGCAGGCGCTCAGCAACATCGCAACCATCGTTCGCACCGCCGGTGGCAGCGAGTCCGATGTGATGTCTCTGCGGCTCTATGTCACCGACAAGGAGCGCTACAAGGCCTGCACCCGTGAGCTGGGCCGCGTCTATCGGGCTCTCTTCGGCAAGCACTATCCGGCAATGGCGCTGGTTGAGATCGCCGGGCTGCTCGAAGAGGGCGCCCTGCTCGAGATCGAAGCGCTGGCAGCGGTACCGTAGTCCGCGCTGCGTCCGCTTCTTTGTCGACGAAAAACAGGCGCACAGACCTTGTCGCCGCGACGCTTTTGAGGAGGCACGATGCTCTCTGCCAAGACCTTTCGCTACGAAGTTCGGGATCAGATCGCCACCATTACTCTCGATCGACCCGAGACCCTCAACTCGCTGACCTTTGCGGTGTACCGTGAGCTGACCGATCTGCTGCGGGCGCTGCGCGACGAGAGCGACGTGCGTGCCGTGCTGCTGACCGGAGAGGGACGTGGCTTCTGTTCCGGCGGGAGCGTGACCGAGATCATTGGGCCGCTGCTCTCGATGAGTGATCCAGAGCTGCTGGCCTTCACTCGCATGACCGGCGAGCTGATTGGAAACATTCGGGCGCTGCCCAAGCCCGTCGTCGCTGCGCTCAATGGAACAGCGGCTGGGGCGGGAGCGGTGATTGCGCTGGCCTGTGACCTGCGAGTGGCCGTCGAGACTGCGAAGCTGGCGTTTCTGTTTGTGCGGGTTGGTTTGGCGGGTGCGGACATGGGGGCGGCGTGGCTCTTGCCGAGGGTGGTTGGCCTGGCGCGGGCGACCGAGATGCTGATGCTCGGCGAGCCGGTGATCGCTTCGCAGGCCAAGGAGATGGGCCTGGTGAATTATGTGATGCCCGACGCTGCGACCTGTCTGCAAAAGGCGCGAGAGCTGGCGACCAGGCTGGCCCAGGGTCCGAGCTTTGCCCTCGGGATGACCAAGACGATGCTCGACATGGAAGCGCACCTGAGCCTGCCGCAAGCTCTCGAGGCCGAGGCGCAGGCGCAGCAGATCTGCATGGGAACCGCTGACTTTCGCGAGGCCCACGCCGCGTTCGTCGCCAAGCGGCCCCCGCAGTTTGTGGGACGGTAGCCATGACTGCTGCTCTCGGAACTTCACGCCCACTTTTCGATCGACTAGCGGCGATCTTGGCGGCTCCGCTCGGACGTCCCGACAATGCGACGGCGCTGCTCGCACAGGTGGCCAACTTGCCGACGCTCACCGAGGCGTCCCCGAGTCAAGCCGCTCGCACCGCGCTCGGCCATCTGGCGTCCGCCGGTCTGTTGGGTTATGCGGTTCCCCATTCGGGCAGTGCGCGGGTCTCGGTGCCGACGCTGTGTCTTTTGCGCTCGGCGCTTGCGTACATGTCGCCGCTCTATGACCTGATGTTTGCCATGCAGGGCCTTGGCAGCTACGGCGCCATCGCCTCGGGTGCCGCGCCATCGTGGTTTGCCGGCGGAGTCGCTGCGGGCCAGGTGATCTGCGGCATTGGCCTCACCGAGCCAGGCGCTGGCAGCGACGTCTCGCTGATTGCCACCACCGCGCGCAAGGACAGCGAGGGCAGCTATCTGCTCGACGGCGAGAAGGTGTTCATTTCTAACGCTGGAGTCGCGACGCATCTGGTCCTGTATGCGCGCACCGATTCCCATCCCAAGAGGGGGCTGACGGCGTTTCTGCTGCCGATGGATAGTCCGGGGATCATCGTCGAGCCCATGCAACTGCTGTGCGACGATCACGTGATTGGTCGGGTCCTGCTACAAGGCGTGCGGCTGCCAGCGTCGGCGCGACTGGGCAGCGAAGGGCAGGGGATGTCGCTGGCGATGCAGACCCTGGAGGTCTTTCGGCCTACCGTCGGTGCCGCGGCGGTCGGAATGGCGCGACGGGCGCTCGACGAGGCGCTGACCTATACCCAGAAGCGCCAACAGTTCGGTCAGCCGTTGTCGACGCTACAAGCAACCCAGTTGGCCTTGGCCGAGATGGCCACCGACTGTGAAGCCGCCGCGCTCTTGGTGCAACGTGCTGCCCAGCTTGCCGACGCTGGTCTGCCGCTGGGAACGGCTAGCTCAATGGCCAAGCTGTTTGCCACCGAAGCGGCGCAGCGCGTGGTCGATCGGGCGGTTCAGCTCGGCGGTGGCCAAGCCCTTGTCCGCGGTCACGTCCTGGAGCGGCTGTATCGCGACGTCCGCGCCCTCCGCATCTACGAAGGCACCAGCGAAATCCAAAAGCTCATCATCGCCCGCCACCTACACCGCTGATTCCCGAGAGCACACACAGAGTCCGCCCCAGACCATGCCTACAAATAGCGGTCGATGAACGCGAACTGCTCTTGCCAGCAGCGACGGGCTTGCTCGCGGAACACGAAGGCATGGAAGGCGTGGACTTCACCGGGGTAGTAGCGAACCTCGTGGGGGACGGCAAGTCGGGTCAGCGCATGGCCGAGTCGACGGCTGTCGTCGAGAAGCGGATCGGCAGTTCCCACGCCCGCAAACATTGGCGGCAGCGGTCGCTCGGTCTGGAGTCCCTGCTCGAGGAGCACCAGCGGATCGGCCAGCTCCGCGCTCGGTCCGTGCAGCGACACATCGTGGCCAAGATACGCCTCGGCGGTCTCGTGGAGCCGGTCCTGGAGAAACTGCGACAGCGGACGCCGACGGACAAAGCGCTCCCAGTCGGTTACCTGCAACATGCCGCACATCGGAATCACCGCGCGGGGGACGACGCCCTGGTCGAATGCGGCTTCGGCCCACGGCTCCTCCCGACGGGCACACGTCAGCAGCGCCAGCGTCAGCGCCAGGTTGGCACCCGCGGACTCTCCAGCGAGGATGATGCGCTGGGGATCGCCCGAAAAGACCGCGGCGTTCTCGACGGCAAAGCGATAGGCCGCCGCCACGTCGTGCAGTGCCGAGGGAAACGGATGCTCCGGCGACAGGCGATAGTTGATGTTCATCACCACCATTCCCCGTCGCGCAAACGCCAGTCCCATCAGCCAGTGCGTGTCCTTCGACAGAATCCGAAAGCCGCCGCCGTGGATGTACAGCACCACCGGGTAAGGCGGCTGAAAGACCGTCCGCTGCGACGACGCGCCCGACGGGACATAGACATCGAGCAGGTGATAGCGACCGCCACCGGGCAGATAGCTCACGTCATAGGTTACGTCGATGCCGTGACGGTGCGGCCTGGCCAATGGCACCAGCTTGCCGAGGCGCGCGAGCCCTTCCCAACCGTAGTCAAACACTGCGCGGCCAAGCCTTATCCGCAGGCGCTCGTGGAGACGGGCCGGGGTGGCAAGGCGGGGCGGCGGTGTTGACATGGCTACCTCGAAGGCTGAGCAAACAGGCTGTGCAGTCCGATGACGCGAATCGGCGACTGCGTGGCGTCTTGGACCGTGATCACAACAACTTCGCCAGGCAAAAGGTCAAGCAGGTTATCAGAAAATACCGCGTCATCGCCCGCTGACAGCCACAGCGCCTTGGCCGGACGCGACACCTGCAGTCGCAGGCTGCGCACGGTTTCATCGTCGGTGGCGCTCTCTTCCAGCAGCAGCTCGGGGTCTTTGAGCGGCAGGTCTTTGAGCGGCTGCGGCCACAGCACCGAGCGCGCGAGTACCGTCTCACCCGCGAGCAGCTCCGCACGCACGATCAGCTTGGCATCGGGCAGGGTCTGCTCGCCGAGCGACTGCGAGAGGTTGGCGGCGATGTCGACGCTGCGCTCCTCGCGGAACTGCTGCTGACCGCTGACATCGAAGCCACTCACGCGCAGTCGCAGCACCTCGGATTCGCTGCCGCGACTGCTGTGGCAAGACCAGATGGCGAAGCGACCTTCCGAGACCCAGGCCAGCCCGAGCGTGTAGGGCGCCAGCTCGCGACGGATGGCGTAAAAGCTGGGCTTGCGACGAACCGGACGACCGGCCTTCACCGCTTCGGCAGGGTAGTGATCGAGCATCGACCAGCTGATTCCCGGCCAGCAGTCGTCGAGCTGCCAGATGAGCGCGCCGCCGCAGCTCTGTCCGTCGCTGGGCAGGAAGTTGCGGCGAAAAGCCCGCAGTCCATGCGCCAGCGTCTCGGCCTGCACAAGCTGTGTCGCGTAGATATAACTCGTAAGGTCATGCGCGGGCGGTAGGTTGCGATCCAGATAGTGCTGAAGTCGCTCCGGTCCGTCGGTGCCCTTGTTGAGTCCGGCCAGTACGCTGATGCCATCGGGAGGAAAGCCGAGGCCGCGCTGGATGGTGCTCAGCGACGGTGCGCCCTGCATTCCAAACTCGCTGACGAAGCGGCCCGCCAGATCACCATAGTCTTGGTAGTCGCGCTGCGGCGTGTGCCAGACCGACCAAATGTGGCAGTCTCCGTCGATGCGGTCGTTGGGATCAGCCGTCTGGCGGCCATACGGACTGCCCGGCCAGTAGCGGCGGCTCGGGTCGTGGGCAGCGGTGACCTCGCTCAGCGTCTTTTCGTAGAGCTGGCGGCCATCAAAGCGAACCGGCTCGTCAGACGGCGCGGGGCTGGGAATGTCAGTACGCGGCCCGTTGTAGAGCTGGCGGGAATGAGCAATCGAATAGTCTTCGTTGTTGCCCGCCCACAGCACCAGGCTCGGGTGGTGACGAAGCCGCACAACGGCTTGCCTGGCTTCCTCCGCGACGCTGTCGGCAAACCAGCGATGGCCCGGATACAGTCCGCACGCGAACGCGAAGTCCTGAAACACCAGCAGACCTTTCTCGTCGCACAGATCGTAGAAGTCGTCGGACTCGTAGATGCCGCCGCCCCAGACCCGCAGCATCGTCATGTGGGCCGCCACCGCCTCGTCGAGCAGCGCCGAGACCTGAGCGCGCGTAATCCGCGTCAGCGACAGCTCGGGAGGAATCCAATTCGCGCCACCGCAGAAGATCGGACGGTTGTTGATCTCAAAAAGGAAGCTCTCGCCGTCGCCTCCTTCGACACACTCTTGGTGTAGCGCCAGCCGACGCGCCCCGATCCGCAGCGTCTTTCGGTCGAGTAGCTCGCCGTGGTGATACACACCAAGCTCGATGCGATAGAGCGGCTGCGCCCCGTATCCGACAGGCCACCACAGCTGCGGGCTCGGGATGCGGATGCTACGCCACAGCTGACCGCCGGTGCCAGGCAGCGTATCGCCATCGAGGTACAGCTCACTGCCGTCGGGAGCCAGCACGCGGAGCTTGATCTCGAGCAGCTCGATTTCAGGCAGGTCGCCAGTGACGATCGGATGCAGCGTCAGCGTGGCCTCAGACAGATCCGCAGAGACGCTCAGCGGACAACGCAGCTCTGCAATCTGCACCGGTCTGCCGTCGAGAACCAGTGGTCGCCACGGACCCGCTGACAGCAGTGGCGGCCCAAAGTCCCAGCCAAAGTTGTACTGCGCTTTGCGAACGTAGACTCGACTGGCATCCCCGTTCCACACCGCCCGCACCCCGTAGCGCTCCTCTCGCTCTTTGCCGCGTCGCAGCGCCGACTCGAATACCAGCAAAAGCTCTTGCTCCCCGTCGCGCAGATGCTCTGTACACGGCAGCGAATAGGCGCAGAACATGTTGTCGGTTTGCGCGAGCTTGTGCCCATTGAGGTAGACCTCGGCAAAGGTATCAAGCCCTTCGCAGCGCAGCCGCAGCGGCCCCGGACCGTGGCGCAGCTCGTCGGGCACGGTGAAGCGCAGGCGATAGATGAAGTCGTGCTCAAACGTGGGCGAAAGGCGCGCCAGGCTCGGGGACTCGTAGGGGTTCGGAATCTGCCCCGCTCGCCACAGAGCCTCATGTGCCGTCCCAGGAACCTCGGCGGGCAGCCAGCCCTGTGAATCGACCAGATCCTCCTCCAGCGTCCGTCCCACAGTCCGCTGCCGAAGCTCCCAACCCTGCGACAGTACCAACTCACGCATAGTGACGAGCAAACCACGCGCAGGGGGGCCGTGTAAAGTTCAAGCCTTCCGACTTGAATAAGAGGACTTTCGTACTCCTCTTATTCATCGAACGAAAAAGGCTACGGACTCGCCAAGCTCAGGGGCGCCATCACCGCCGTACGGTGGGCATCTTCGCGGAGCTTGCGAGCGGCAATCACGATCTGCGCACACGCATTGGCATCGGACAGCGCATCATGGTGATTGAGAGGAACCTTCAGTCGCTGCGCCACCACCGCCAGTCCAGTGGGATAGATTCCGAGCACCCGTCGCGCCATGTGCATCGTACAGACAAACGGCAGCTTGGGCGGTGGCAGTCCCGCTTCTTCCAGACAAGCGCGCAGCACACCGCGATCAAAGCCGGCGTTGTGGGCAGCAATGAAGATCGCACCGTCGAAAACGGAGAGCAGCTCCTGCCACACCTCGGCAAAACGCGGTGCCGACTTTACGTCTTCCCAGCTTAGGCCATGGATGTCGGTGAACGCGAAAAAACGCGAAGGCGGTCGAATCAAGCGGCTCTCGGCAGCGACGACCTGATCGTCTTCGACGCGCACCACCCCAATCGCACACGCACTGGTCGGCTTGTAGTTGGCGGTCTCAAAGTCGAGGGCAACAAACGCTCGCGGCATAGGCGGTCTCTTCAAGCCACATAGCACGAGAACGGAGTGCGATGGCAACTGTAACCAACCCAGCCCTTTCAATACTCCGCCCGCTCTTGTTCTTGTGATACGCTGGGCGAGCGGAGATTACCATGTGTCGACGCCGAGGAAGACCGGGGGCAGCCCGACCCCAACTACGCTGGTTCTGCTTCGGACTGCTACTCGGAGTGCCGATACTCGCGAGCGCTCAGGACCGACCCGCTCCGGCGGCTGTCACCGGACCAGCTTCGGACTCACCAACTCCTATGCTGTTCGTTCCGGGTTCCCCGCCCAAAGAGGAACCAGAGCCTGCGACGCCACCAACGCCAGTCCCGGTGGTGAATCCCGCAAGTGCCGCGCCCGCGATCGGAACTCCCGCTGCTGCACCAACACCAGCTCCTCCTGCTTCTGCGGAAGGAGAGCTGGCTCTGTTCGAGCTGGAGGAACAGCTCAGCCAGTATGCGACCAAGATTGTCACGGCATCACGCAGCGAGGAGCAATCGGGAGAGTCCCCTGCGGTCGTGACGGTCCTCACCCACCTGGAAATCAGTCGCTTGGGAGCGACGACGCTGGAGGAGCTGCTCAACTACGTTCCGGGATTTCAGGTGACCCGCGATGTTGAGCAAGGCAACGCGTTTCGGATCGGAGTGCGAGGTCGCGCTAAGTTCAATTCCGAGTATGTGCTGGTGCTCCTGAACGGGCAGCGGCTCAACGACATCTACACGGGCGGAATCACACTCCTCAATCGCTACGTGACGGTCGACAACATCAAACAGATCGAAGTAATTCGTGGTCCGGGGTCGGCTCTGTATGGCTCCGGTGCGTTCTTGGGAGTGATCAACATCGTCACGTTCGCCCAGGACAAAAACGAAGTCGCGCTTCACTTGGGAACGCAGAGCAGCCAAACCGTCCGGATGAGTCTGTCGCAGGAGCTGGGACCCGTCTCGATCTATGCCTTTGCTCGCTACTATTCCGATGAGGGATTTCAATACCGTGGGGTACGGGATCTCTACGGTCAAGAAGGGGATACCAAAGACCCGGTCAAGACCTTCGACTTCCTCGGTTCGCTGCGCTGGAAAGGACTCGCGATTCACATTCGTCACAGCGAGCGCGCAGAAGAGGACTTCCTGACGTTTGGGACGCTGCAACAACACAGCAGCTCGGAGCTACAGCGGCAGACCTCGATCGGCGCGTCCTTTGACCACGAACTCCATCGCAAGGTGCGCTTAGGACTTCAGGGAGGAGTGCTCTTTGATCGATGGCGCGGAATCACTACGACGATTCCCGAAGGGACTGAGTTGTCGCCGGGAATGCCCTTCCCAAGGACCCAGCGGATCGGCCCGCATCTGGACTCTGTGCAGGTCAACTTGTCGACGACAGTGCGGATTACTCCGATTCAGTCGAACGAGCTGATCATTGGCGCCAGCTATGATCACCTCAACGTCACCGATGCGATTTATCTGACCAACCAGAATCCGTTCACCGGACAGTTTACGCCCAACATCGGTGAGTACAGCGGCGAGGCCAGCTTTAATGATCCGCACCAGCGCAACATTGGGAGTCTGTTTGTGCAGGATCGCCAGCGGATTGGTCGCTGGTTTCAAATCACCGGCGGACTGCGACTCGATTACTACGATGACTTCGGACTCGCGGTGAGCCCTCGCGCTGCGATCGTGGCAACGACTCCCATCAAGTCTTCCTTCAAGTTGATCTACGGCAAGGCGTTCCGAGCCCCGAGCTTTCTGGAGTTTTACGACAAGAACAATCCGGTGGACTTTGGGAATCCAGCGCTCCGTCCGGAAGACATCCACACCATTGAGGTCTCCGCTTCCCAAGACCATCGCTACTTCTTCGTGTCGGCGAACTACTATCACAACATTACGCTGAACATCATTGACTACGCGCCGCCACGGGTCGATCCACTGAATCCGTACAACGCGCCGACCTTCGCCAACAGTCCCGATGCACTGAGCACCGATGGCCTCGAAGTAGACCTGAGTGTGAAGCCGTTACAGAGAGCCACGCATCAGCTGTTTCTGCGCGGTACGCTCAGTCATCTGATTCGCGCGGTGGATGCGCCGATGCCGAGTCTGTTCGGTTCCTTTGAGGTGAATTACAAAGTCTGGAAGCTCATGTTCGATGTAAACGGAGTCGTTCGACAGAACTTTGCGCGCCTGCCGGATCAGCCAACCTACGTCATCCTCAATGCGCACGTGACGTTCGATGTGACCTCGCGGGTCAAGCTTCAGCTGCTCGGGAAGAACCTCCTCCACGATCAGTATCGAACCTTGACGCTGCCGCTCGGTACAGCTGGCGTTCCCAACCGCGGCTTCACCTTCCAGGGCGGCGTGATCCTCCGGCTCTGATCCTCCGGCTCTGATCCGGGCTCCCTCCATTCCGCGCCAGCGTTGGTCCACACACTTGTGTGTCGCAGTGGGAACTTGTCATATTCACCCCATGTCTCTCCTAGCGACCACAAGGATGCAGGCATGATCACAGCACCCACAGCTACTCCTCAACATCACCTCCGCGCTGGTCTACGCCCACAATCAGGGGGTTATTCACAGAGACGTTCCCCCCAAAAAATACGATACAAGCCTCTTCTCCGCAGAGCCGCTCTACATGTGATGCCGCAATTTTGTGGCGATTCGCGACTGCATCAACACCGGTGAGCCGCAGATCTGCACTGACGCAGTCTGTCTCGTGGGTGGCATCGAAGCACAAAATGTTGGGGAGTTCTCCGTCGCTCCGCAATGGGTATTTATGATCCCAATTCTTGCGATGTGAGCCTTCGCTCCCTAGTATCAGGCGCGTGCTGGGAGGATACATCCGCACGAAAGGACGATGCCCTGGGCCATGAGGATTTCGAATATGCGTCATCTTGGTGTTCTCTTGTTGAGCAGTACCGTGCTCCTTTCAATCGAAGGGAGTCCGCAGGTTCGCGCGGAGGAGCCTGCGACACGCCGCGAGCTCTCGGTCACAGAGGCTCTGCGGCTTGGAGCAAACAACATTCCGCAGCTGGTTCGCGCGCGTACGGAACAGAAGCTGGTGGAGTCTCGGAAAGAGGGTGCCAAGCTGCTGCTCTCCCAGAATCCGACCGTGTCTGTGATGCTGGGCCGCCGCAAGGAAACCACGAGTGATCCAGTTGCAACGGGTCTGCAATACCAAGTTCATGTAGAGCAGTCCTTGGAGATCGCAGGACAGCGCTGGGCTCGACTGGCGGCGGTTGCTTCGCAGGTACAGGTGGCGCAGGCTCAGACTGCGCTGGCTCAAGTGGAATCGCGAGCGATCTTGCTTTCGGCGTATGTGCAGGCGTCGCTGGCCGATCAGCGCTTGGTGGTGGCTCGGCGTCGAGAGGAGCTGGCCGATCGGCTGCTCGGATCGGCCCAAGCACGGCTGGAGCTGGGAGCGACCGGCGAGCTGGATGTCAACCTCGCGCAAATTGAAAAGGGGCGCGTCCGCGGTGATCTGGTGCAGGCAGAGGCGCTGCTGGCGAGTCGACAGACGCAGCTTGGCATCCTGTGTGGACTGGCTTTTAGCACCAACCTGATCCTGACCAGCAGTCATGCGTCCCCTCCTGAGATCTCCGGAGTGCATGAACAGCTGGATGCGCTGTATGCACTGGCTGAAAAGGAGCGCGCCGATTTGCTGGCTATCCGTCGACAACAGGATGCTCTGTCCAGCGAAATAGGAAGACTCCGCAGAGATGCGATTCCCAACTTGGTCGTGGCCTTTGACTATCAGCGCGATCTGCCAGGACAGGACTTTTGGGGCGGTACATTTGGTCTGGCGTTTCCGTTCTGGAATCGCAACCAAGGTCCGATTGCGCAGGTCCGTTCGTCAGAGCTTCAGCGTCAAGCAGAGGAGCGACTGCTGCTGACACGGATTCGCGGTGAAGTCGCGCTCGCGCATCGCAAGCTTCAGCTGTTGCGCGTTCAAGTGAAGGAGTATCAAAATGACGTACTGCCGCCCGCAGAGCGCAACATCGAGCTTCTGCGCCGAGGCTGGCAAGCTGGTAAGTTCGATCTGTTTCGTGTCATCACCGCATCGCGTGAGCTGACAGAGACGCGGCTGCGCCTCTTGGATCTGCTTGAGGATCTGTGGCTGGCCGCGATTGAGCTAGAGCGCTCGGTGGGCACCCCGCTTTTGGTAGGAGTTCCGCAATGAAGACCTCTCAGACAGACTTTCGCAGTCGTAGCCTGCGTGTGCTTGGTTATGTTGGTCCGGCTGTGCTCGGGCTGATCCTGGGTGTCCTGATCAGTAGGAATCGGGAGCCAGTACCGACTCCGGCATCGGATAAGCCCGCGGCGAGCACGGAGCCGAGTGAGCGTCTGCGGCTGTCGCAGCTTGCCAACAAGAAGAACCCCATTGATACGGCGGTTGTGACGCGTCATCGCTTGGCCAAGGATGTCGAGCTGGTGGGCTCTGTGAGCTACGATGCCGATTACTTTGCCGAGGTCGGGCCGCTGATTGCGGGACGGATTGTCTCGGTAGAAGTGGGAATCGGCGACACGGTGAAAGCCGGTCAGGTGATGGCCGCGCTCGAGAGTGCCGA
>Ga0154020_10001284_pt1 | contig 31119 bp, 26 predicted proteins | sample Klosneuvirus_201_FD_109709 | JGI IMG/M metagenome (GOLD analysis project Ga0154020, IMG submission 109709) | Active sludge microbial communities from wastewater, Klosterneuburg, Austria - Klosneuvirus_20160825_MG | ecosystem: Engineered > WWTP > Aerobic digester > Activated sludge | place...
CGCAACAACACCACCTACATCTTGGAGCCACTGACAGCCGGCGTTCTTGAGCCGGAAGGGAGCGGCCAATGACCAGGCAGATCACGCAAAAAAAAGAGGTGACAGGAGGTGGGGAGTCCTCCCCTGCGGCACTTCCACACATCTCAAAGCCGCCTCATGCGCGGGTGCCTTCCTGCTTGGCGTCCAAGAGGGCAACAGCGGGTCCGAAAGGACCTGGCAGGCAACCGGGATGTCCACGCGCCGCGCCGCTGAATCACAAGCGCGGAGGCATGCGCCACCCAGTTTCTCTGAACGGCAACGGTCGGTGAGGGGGAGGCGCCTGCCGAGCCTGGGATCCGTGTTGGACAATCTGCAACATTCCGTCCTCACCCCAGCGTGGCCAGAAGAGGTTGTACTTCAGCGCCTGAAACGCCGGGGGGCGGTGCAGACCCCTTCAAAGGTCCCCACCGCCCCGCAACGTCCTTCAACCCACTGGTCCTGTTTCAGACTCTGGACCCGCGCCACCCGCCCAGGCAGCGCGCGCCCCTGTTGCGTGTTCAGATGTCGCTGGGGAGCTCAGCCACGGTGTAGGCGCAGGCGGTCTCGGTGCCCTCGGTGGGGCGGATGGCGTCCTTGAGGGCCTGCGGCAGCTCGTTGGGCTCGGTGGTCTGGAACACCACGTTGAACGCCGCATCCCAGCACTCGGTCACAATCAGGCTGTTGCCGGAGATGTTGTTGGCCGTCAGGTCACCGGGGACCTCGCCCTCACCCACCGTCACGTCCGAGCGGCCCTGGCCGTCACCCTGCCAGCGGCTGCGGATGGTCATCTTCTCCAGCAGCGGCTTGTTCTCGTTGGCCTTGTGGATGTTGCCGTGCGCGGAGAACTGGAAGTTGCCCGCACCGTCGGTGGCCTCGGTGTAGCGGTACTGCGCGGGCTGGCGGGTGACGCTGTCCCCGTCACAGGTGTTGCGGAAGTCCACAAAGTCCACATCCAGCGTCTTGGGCTCGGCGTCTGCCGCAAAGCGGATGGCCGCGCGGCCTTCCAGTACGTCACGGTTGCCGTTGCCGCAGGTCTTCTGCTCCAGCGCCTGGCTGTTGTCGAAGTAGAGGTTGAGGGTGCCATGGCCACGGCGCGGGTTGGCTTCACCCCGGGTCACGTCCCCGTCGTAGATGACCTTCCAGTCCCCGTCATTGGAGCTGCCCTTGGGGCGGCCTTCCAACTGGAAGGTGAAGTGCCCTTCGGCAATCTTGTTGGCGGTGAACTTGTAGGAGATGCGCTCCAGGCCGTTGGGCTCCGAAGGTCCCCACACGTAGGTGTCCCCTTCCTGGCTGGTGGGGCGCTGCTGGCTGATGGCGCGGGAGAGGCCCAGCACAAAGCCCACGGTGCCATTGACGCCGCGGGAGATGTTGTAGGTGGTTTCATACAGGTCACTGCGGGCGCCCAGGAGCGCCTGGCCGCCACCCTGGCCGGGGACGTTGATGGAGACTGCTTTGTCCTCGGGGATGATGTCTGAGAGGTCCACATTGCGGCCGCAGGCGGTGGTGCTGGCCAGCGCGGCAGACATGAGCAGGGTGCCGGTGAACTTCTTGAAGGTGGTGCGCATGGTGACTCCGTGTGTGATTGGGGGGTTCAAACACATGGACCCCAGACCCCGCCCGGAATGGAAAGATGGGCGCGCCGCGGATCACTCCGCAGAGAACTGGTTGTAACGGCCCGGGTTTTCCGACAGCCAGTACAACAGTGCCGCGGTGACCGCGCTCACAGGGCCGCCCACCAGGGCCACCAACGCGGTTCCGCCCAACACCACCAGCAGGCCATTGAGGACAATAAGAGCCGCGCCGCCGCCCACGCGGAAATCACTCTCCGGGGTGACCCCCGGAGCCAGCACGCGGTCCACAAAGTCATCCGAAGTGGGGGTGTTCTTGAGCATGCCGGTGAAGGCCGCCACCCAGGCGCCATAGACCAGCACCGGGATGACCGGGAGCGCCACGGCGGCCACGGTGAGTCCCACCGCCACGCCAATCATGAGCAGGTTCTTGCGGCGGTAGGCGTTGATGAAGTCCTGGTTGGGCACCAGCGTTCCGGTGGCAATCACGGTGTCATTGGGCTTGACCACCACCTCCTGGCGAAACGCAAAGAACCCCTCTTTCTCGACGGAAATGCGGTGGGGCCCCATGGGCAGCTGGCGCGGGGCCAGCGGGGTGACGCCCACCAGCACGTCATCCAGCTTCACATCCGCGCCTTTTTCACTCACCACCAGGCGCAGCAGGCCCTGCTTGTTGGCCAGCAGCTTCTGCACCACCTGCTGGGCCGCGGTGCGGATGGCCGGCCCCACGTTGGCCAGCGCTTTTTCGGTCCGGGTGACGCCGTCCAACGCCGCGGCCGAGCGCTGGTCCACCAGGCGCAGGCTGATGGTGTACTCCTCCCCGGACTTGGAGATGGAACCGCTGACCAGGTAGGCGGCGCCCACGCTGCCGGCCAGTTCGGCCAGGCAGCTCTGGTCACTGCATCCCAGGGATTGTTTCATGGCCTCGGCGCCAATGAGGCCGGCCATGGTTTCCGGGTCCAGCACCTTGAAGACGCGCAGGTCTCTCAGGCCCTGCGCCACCTGCGCGGTGGCGGCAGTGGCCAGGCCTGGTTCCGGCGCGCTGATGGGCATCAGGGCCAGGGTCTCCATCTGTTCGGCGGGAGCGTCTGCGCTTGAGGGCATGACCGCAGCGGCCACGGGGACCGCAGCAACGGGTGCTGGGGCAACGGGGGCAGGTGCGGGGGCTGGCGAGGGCGCTGGTGCGGCCGGGGCTGGAGTGGCTGCGGGTGGGGGTGCGGCAACATCGGCCGGGGCGGGGGTTGGGGTTGCCGCGGCCTCGGCGGGCGGCGGCGTGGCGTCGGCGGGGGCTTCTGCCGGTGGCGGCGGCTTGCCCTTTTTGGGCTTGGCGGCGTGGGAGGCAACGGGGAGCAGGGCAATCAACAGGGCTGCACACAGCGGCGTCTTCATCAAACCTCCACCACACCAATCACACGCGGGCCGGAACCAAGGACGGTGTTTGCTAGCACACCGGTGCCGGTTGCTCCCAGAGGATGGTGTTGGCGCACGTGGGATGACGGGGGTACGGTGCCCACTCATGCAATGGGTCTGGCTGCTTTTGGGGGTGTTGCTGGCCACGGGGTGCACCGGCGCGGTTCCGGTGACGGCGGTGTGCGCCACGCCGGAGACCGAAGAAGGGTTGATTGCCTTTCGCGAACAGACCGGGGTGCGGGCAGGACCACGGGATTTGCGGCTGCGGTTTGTCCTCAACACCACGCTCAACGAGCGCTACACGGCCACACCGGACATCACCACCAACCTGGGCCAGGTGCTGGACGCGCAGGCCAGCGTGGGCGTGCTGGACGTGCAGCTGCTGCTGCCCACCGACGCGCCGGTGGACGGTGTCATCCGGCTGTCCGGGAGCATTTCGGCCAACTTTGAGCAGCAGAGGGACCGCTGTCCCTACGTGCGGTCCTTCCGGGTGTCTGAGCAGGACCTGGCCATCACCGTCACGGGGCAATGAACACGCTTCCCCAGGCCGGTATGGAACCGCCAGGGGCTGTGCTAGGTGGGCCCCCCGCCCTTTCCCGGGGCCGCATGGTGCGGGCCTGGGAGGCTTGTTCTGGGGGTGGCAAACCCAAGCGGGAAGAGGCCGGTGGGACATCCCGGCCAACATCCCAAAGACTTTTCCTGTGGCTGAGGTGGATTCATGACGGCGCTTGTTGGAATGATTGCGGTGGTGGCCGGTCTTGCGGCGGTGGTGTTTGGTTTGCGGGCTGCAGCGGCGGATTCGGCGCGCAAGCAGCTCACCGGCCGGAGTGGTGATCTGGAGAAGCGCCTGGCCACGGCACAGGAAGAGCTCAACGGCGTGCGCGAGGAGCTCAAGCGCCGCCAGGCCGCGTTGGAGGACCTGCGCGAGCGCGCCGCCAAGCAGAAGAAAAAAGAGCTGCGCGAACCGCAGAAGGCCGGGACACCGGCGCCCGGCGCAGCCTCACCGGACCCCACCATGATGGCGCGGTTCCAGGCGGCGGTGGAAGTGGCCGAGCGGCGCGCGGTGGCGGCGGAGAAAGAGCTGGAAGCCAAGCTGTCCGAGGCGCGTGATGCCGTGCGCCGGGAGCTGCAGGCGGACGTGGAGGAACTCAAGCGCCGGCTCAAGGGCGCCGAACGCAAGGCGGAAGAGAAGCCCGCCGCCGTGGAAGAGAAAGTGGAAGCCCGCGTGGAGCGGGTGCACATTCCGGCGGCGCGCATTGACGTGACCAAGCTGGACCCGACGGTGGTGGATGAGCTGCGCCGTTTCTACAAGCGCGCGGTGAACAGCGAGAAGCTGCTGGCGGCGGCGGACAGCAAGCTGGAGCTGGTGGTGGACAAGCTGGAGGAGACGCAAAAGCGCTACTTTGCGGTGTGCCGCGAGCTGGCGTTGGTGGCGGTGAACAAGGACAAGCCGCAGGACGTGTCTGACGCCGAGGCCGCGCGCCTGGCGCAGGAGATGGTGGTGGCCAGCGAAGAAGCGGGCCGCCGCCGCAGCGTCATGGGGACCCCGCGCCGCCGTCCCACAAACCCGCCGCGTCCGGAAGGCAGCAGCGAGCCCCGCGCCGAAGGTGGCGAGGGTGGCGAGCACCGCAGCCGGCGCCTGCACCGCCGTGGCCGTGGCGGCGGCGGGGAGGGAGCGCCCCGTACGCCCCGCGTGGATGGCCCGCGCCGTGAACGCCGGCCCGAGGGTGCCCCGGCCGACGCGGTGAAAGCTGACGCATCGCGGGATGAGACCGCCAAGGCGGAGTCCCCCAAGGCCGAAGCGCCGAAGTCCGAGGCCCCCAAGGTGGAGACGCCCAAGGCCGCCACGGCGCCAGCGGCAGAGTGACCACCGCAACGTGGTGAAAAACGCGCCATGAACCTGGAACAAATTGTCCTTTTGGGACTGGTGCTGGGCTGGTTTGCCATCAGCCTGTGGAGCCGTGTTGTTGGCGCGGCGGTGGGGATGATCCTCTCAGCCCTGGTGGGCGTGTGGGGGTTCCTGGAACTGGCGCACGGCAACGCGCTGTTTGTGTGGGGCATGCCACGGCCGCTGGCGCCGGGCGCGTTCTATTCGCTCATCTCCATGATGGTGCTGGTCAACGGCATGACCGCCATCCAGGCGTGGCGGCGGCGGCGGTTGGAACGCGTTGGATGACAACGGGGCCCGGGGGCGTTCAGGCGCTCTTGCGGCCCTGGCTGGCCTTCAGCTTGAAAAGCAGTTCCACCAGCACCGCTTCATCATCCGCCCCACCGCTGCTCTTCAGCGCGCGTTCGGCGGCGGCAATGGCCACCAGACCTGCGCCCAGACCGGCACGGCCCGCGGTCTTCACGCGGTTTGCGGCCTGGTGGGCATTGGAGAAGATGCGGCACTCGCGCGCGGCAGCGTCCGCACTGGCGCCCTCCAGCAAGCGGTCCAGAAAACGGATGGAGTTGCGCTGTGCGTAGGCCAATGCACCCAACAGGCGGATGGGGCTCTCCCCCGCGTCCACCACGGACAACAATGTTTGCAGCGCGGTGCCCATGTCCCCGCCGGCCATGGCGTCCACAATCTTGAAGCTGGTCTCCACCCTGGTCTGCGCCACGTGGACGGCCACGTGCTCCTCAGTGATGGTGCCGCCCTCCCCCACCACCAGGCGCAGCTTCTCCAGGCTGCGCTCCAAAAGCAGCAGCTCGCTCCCCACGGCGGCGGCCAGGCTGTCGGCGGCACCGTCGGTGATGGAGACACCGTGGCGGCGGCTGCGCTGGGTGATCCAGTCGGGGAGTTCACGTTCGGCCAGCTTGGAGAAGATGCGCAGCGCGCCAATGGCGTTGAGCTCCTTGTAGAGCTTCATGCGCAGGTCTGCTTTTTCCCCCACGAGGATCAACGTGCAGGACGGATCCGGATCCTTGACGTAGGCCAGCAGCTGTTCGTGTTCTGGGGTGGGGATGGCCTCAGCCTCACGCACTTCCACCAGGCGGCGGGGGCTCATCACCGGCAACGTGCGGCACAGCCCAAGGATGACGCCCACCGGCGTGCCCTTGGCGCTCACACGGTCATGGTTGAAATCCGGGGCGTGGACTTCCTTGAGCGCGCGGGTGCGCAGGCGGTCCCAGGCGTCATCCACCAGCAGGCGTTCTTCACCGCACAACCACGCCACGGCGGGGAGCGCGTCACCTTCAGGACCACCTTTGCGCGCCGCCATCAACGTCAGCCTTGTGTGGGGTTGGGGAAGTGGAGATAGAGCCGCGCGGGCTTGGACACAATGGCGCAGAGTTCCACGCACAACAGGAACACACAGGACGCGTAGAAGATCCAGATGGACACGGCCACCACGCCGGCCAGGCTGCCGTACTTGAAGGACAGCGCGGCGTAGTGCTGCACGTAGCTGCCAAACAGCGCTTCGGCCACGCCCTGCAGCAAGGCAAACGCAAGGCCGGCCAGCGCGCGCGCCTGCCAGGTGGTCTGACGGCGTGCCACATGGACCAGGATGAGCTGGAAGCCCACAAACGTGAACACCGCGCCGGTGGCCTGGGTCACAAGCGGGGCCACCAGGGGGTGGCGCAGCAGGTCCTCCACCAGCTCCAGCGGAAGCAACTGCAGCATGCGGGAGAGCGCCCCCATGGCAATGCGCAGCACGCCGGTGATGAAGCCCAACGCGGCAATCCAGAAAAACGTCTTGAGACGGTGCCAGGCCAGCCACAACGCGGTGCGGGCGCCGCGCCACACGGGACTGGCATCCCCGGTGGCGGTGAAGGTGATGCCAAAGGGCCGGGCCACGGCGCGGCGGATGGCGTTGACCACCTGGCTGGCGGCAAGCAACAGCACCACCACGCCCACGGCTCCCAGGTTCTGCCGGTGTTCCACAATGTCCAGGAGGATGGCCCGCAGGTCCTCCTCGGGCATGAAGGGGACCAGCACGCGCATGCCGGTCACAATGTCCCCGGTGAGTTCCTGCAGCGCGGTGGCCGAATCCCGCCCCGCCGACGCCAGCAACGACCCGCCCAACGCCAGCAACACGGCGCACAGCGGAATCACGCTCACCAGGGCATAAAACGCCAGACCCGCGGCGTAGACGCTGCCGTCATCCTCCATGAAGTTGGCCACGGTGGCGCGCGCGTAGAGAAACACCGTCTTGAGGGCGTTGTCCGGTGGGGACACCGGTGGAACTGGGGCTGGGGGCGCCGCCGGCGGAGCCGCCGCGGGAGGGGGCGGGCCTTCTTCCGGGGGCGCGGGGTCAGTCACGGCGCGTGGGGGGCCGGCGTTTTTTGTGGGAGTGGCCACGTTTGCCCATCTGTTCGCCGCGTTTGCGGAAGATGAGCTTGAGCGGTGTGCCGGAGAATCCAAACGCATCCCGCAGCTTGTTTTGCAGGTAGCGCTGGTAGCTCAGGTGCACGCCATCCGGCTGGTTGCACGCCACCACAATGGTGGGCGGCCCAATGGCCACCTGGGTTGCGTAGTACAGCGTGATGCGGCGGCCGCGGTCTGACGGCAGATGGTGGCTTTCCTGCGCCTTCTCAAACGCCTTGTTGAGCTTGCTGGTGCCCACGCGGCGGAAGTGGTGGTTGGCCACGTCATCCACGGTGTTGAGCACACCTTCCACCTCATTGCGCAACGCGCTGACAAAAATCACCGGCGCGTAGGCCACAAAGCCCATCTCCTGGTGCACGCGGTCGGTGTATTCCTTTTTGCGCTTTGCAGCGTCCACCACCAGGTCCCATTTGTTGACCACAATGATCAGCGCCTTGCCGGCGTTGTTGGCCAGCTCGGCAATCTTCTCATCCTGTTCGGTGACGCCTTCAAAACCGTCCAGCACCAGGCACACCACGTGCGCTTCTTCCAGCGCGCGCACCGCAGCCACCACGCTGAACTTCTCCAGCTTGCGCGCCACCGACCGTTTGCGCCGCAGCCCCGCGGTGTCCACAAAGACGTAGCTCTTGTCCCCGCGGGTGACCAACGTGTCCACGGCGTCACGCGTGGTTCCCGCAATGTCACTCACCATCAGCCGCGGCTGGCCCAGGATGGCGTTCACCAGGCTGGACTTGCCCGCATTGGGCCGGCCCACCACGGCCACGCGCAGCTGCGCGGGAAGATGCACCTCATCAGAGCGGTCCGGGTTTGCTTCTGGCGGCGGGGCCAACGCCTCGGCGGCCTGTTTGGCGGCCCGGCGGGCGGCGCGTCCCTTGGGGGCGTCATCCTCGGCGTAGGCGCGGCGTTCGCTCTCCTCGCGCAGCTCTGGCGGCAGCAGCTCCAGGATGCGGTCCACCACATCCCCCACGCCAATGCCGTGGGCCGCGCTCAAGGCAAACACGTTCTCCACGCCCAGCGAATAGAACTCGGTCAACTGGTCTGCGCCCTGCCGGCCTTCAGCCTTGTTGGCCACCAGGATCACCGGCTTCTGGGATTCCCGGAGCATCTGGGCCACAAAGCGGTCATCCGCGTGGAGGCCGTCCTTGGCGTCGGTGATGTGCAGAATCACATCCGCTTCTTCCACGGCCATGCGTGCCTGTTCCCGCATGCCCACAAAAAAAGCGTGGGCGTTGTCCGGGTCCAGACCACCGGTATCAATGAGGTGGAAGCGCGCCCCGGCGGGCCGGGCCATGGCGTAGAGGCGGTCCCGCGTGACACCGGGCTCATCATCCACAACGGCAATGCGCCGCCGGGCCAGGCGGTTGAAGAGTGTGGACTTGCCCACGTTGGGACGGCCGACGATGGCCACGGTAGGGAGACGTTGCACGGTTGGGCGGCGGTCTACACTGTCACGGCGCACAAATGAAGCGGCGTGCAATGCCCCGCGCGTCCATGGCAGGTTGGCCTCATGTTCAAGGGTTTTGGATGGCCGCACGCCGTGGCAACCACGGTGGTCCTCCTGGCGGCGCTGGCGGGTCTGTTCTGGGGCGTGGACACGCACAGGTTCAAGTGCCGCTCCCAGCAGGGACGTGCCCGCAGCGCGCTCATCAGCCTGCACACCGCCCAGCGCACGGTGTTGGACCAGCACGGCAGGTTCCTGCCGTTGGACGAGCTGCGCAGGATGCGTTTGTGGGCGGCACCCGCAGGCCTGGCCCACACCGTCACCATGACCACAGACGGGAAGACCTACGCGGCCCACGCGCGCATGGAGCAGGCGGGCAACGGCACGCGGGTGGATGAATGGTTCATAGATACCGACGGGCGCCTGTTGAACACCACCAACGGGTGCATCCAGTAGGCGCGTGTCTACGGCGTGGCGGGCTTGATGTTCCCGCGAAAGGTGCGCACTTCCCACAACCGCGCGGGAGCCTGTTCCACCTTGGCGTTCTGCCAGGTGGCCTTGGGACCCAGGCGTTTTGCAACCTCTTCGGCAAGACCTGCCGCGGCGCGGTCCAGGTTGGTTCCCTGGCCGTAACATTCGGCCACCACGTAGAGGCGCAGCGTTTTTTCCGACGCCACCACCGCGTGGTACCGCACCATGCCGCTGCACACGTGGGGCCGGTTGAGCCAGTCCCCCAGCGCAATGCCGTCCCGGTGGTCCACCAGGTCCGGGGCCAGGCCGCGCTCCACCACCAGACCGTGCCAGGTGCCCAGCGCCTTGACGGGCATGACGTCAGCCGGGATGTCCACGGCACCCGCGCCGTACTGGTATTCCGAGCTGGGCGCGGGCCCTGCGGCCAACAACATTGCGGCAACCATCCAGGCGTTCATGCGCGCTCCTTCTTGGCCTGCCCCAGGGACAGGTCCGCATAACTTTGACGCACGTACAGCGGTTCCAGAGTCTCCAACACCGAAGGGCTGTGCAAGCCCTCCACCACCAGTGACGCCAACGCGCCGGTTGCGGGATACGCGTGCGCCCACGCCACGTGCGCCACGCCACGTGTCACCAACCGCGCGCCATCCCCCGCGTAGACCAGCGGCCCCAATCCCTCCACCTGTTCCATCCAGGTTTCCGGCGTCACCACGGTGGGCGGTACCAGCGGCACATCCGGTCCCACGTCAAAGACGGCGGCGTAGACCTGCCCCTTGCGCGCATCCAACGCCACGCCCACCCGTCCCACGGTCCCCGCGCTGCGGGCCAGCGCCTGCAGGGTGGACACGCCCACCAGGACCTTGTGCGCCGCCAACGCCAGCCCCTTGAACGTGGCCAGCCCGGTGCGCAGCCCCGTGAAGGACCCCGGCCCCAACGCCAGGCCCAGCCCATCCAGGCCGCCCAGCGTCATCCCGGCCTCCTGCAGCACGGTGTCAACCATGGGCAGCAGTGCGGTCCCGTGCGCCACGTGGGCATCTCCCACGCGCTGCGCCAGCACGGTGGTGCCGCGGCATACCGCCACCAGAAGCGTGGGGCTTCCGCCGTCTGCCACCAGGACCGTGGGCTGTGGTGACGTCACGCCGCCTTGCTCCGGGCCTGCTTGAGCAGGTCCTTGGCGTGCGTGCGGGTGGCCTCGGTGATGGTGAGACCGCCCAACATGCGCGCCAGTTCTTCCACGCGCTGGTCATTGGCCAGGCGTTTCACGGTGCTGGTGGTGCGCCCATCCGTCACCACCTTCTCCACCACAAAGTGATGATCCGCGTGCGCCGCAATCTGCGCCAGGTGGGTCACGCACAACGCCTGCCGCATGGCGCTCACGCCCCGGATCTTGATGCCAATGGCCTCACCCACCGCGCCGCCCACGCCGGCATCCACCTCGTCAAACACGTACACCGGCACCGGGTCTTTTTGCGCCAGCACGCGCTTGAACGCCAGCAACACGCGCGAGAGTTCTCCGCCGCTGGCCACCTTGGACATGGGGCGCATCTCTTCGCCGGGGTTGGCGCTGATGCGCACCTCCACGCGGTCCATGCCCTTGCTGTTGACCTTGCGCGGCGGGCCGTCCGCCATGTCCACGCTCACGTCGGAAGTTTCGGCCTTGGTGGGCAGCGGGTCCACCGCAACCTGGATGCTGGCGCGCTCCATCCCCAGCGTGGAGAGCTCCTCAATGGTGGCGTGGGCCAGCTTCAGTGCGGCCTTGCGGCGTTTGTCGCTCAGCTCCCCCGCCAGGTCACCCAGCTTCTTGCGTGCTTCACCCAGCTGTTTGTCCAGTTGTTTGGAGCGTTCATCCCGGTGGGAGATGGCGCTGAGTTCCTTCTCCAGCTCCTGGTGCTTTTGCACCAGCTGGTCCGCCGTGCAGCCATGTTTGCGGCACGCACGTTTGATTTTCTCCAAGCGGTCTTCCACCGCCGCCAGCTTCTCCGGGTCCACCTGGATCTTGTTGGCCAGCTTTTGCAGGGACCGGCTGACGTCATCCAGCACGGCCTGCGCGTCCACCAGGTTGCGCACCATGGGCGCAATGGCCTCATCCACGTCCTGGAACGCCGCCAGGCTGTCCTTCACCGCGGCCACCAGCTCCACCGCGGCGTGTTCACCGGAATACAGGCTCTCCTCGGCGTGGGTGACGGAGACTCGCAGCCGCTCCCCGTTGGCCAGCCGTTTGCGTTGCGCCTGGAGCTTTTCTTCTTCGCCGGGCTGCGGGGAGAGGTCCTTGAGTTCACCCACCTGGTAACGCAGGTAATCCTCCTTGGCCAGCGTCTCATTTTCGCCCTGCTTGAGGCGCTTGAGCTCGTCAGAGATTTCCCGCGTGCGTTCATATTCCACGCCCACCTGCGTGCGCAGGGGCACCAGGCTGCCAAACACATCCAACAGCTCCAGCTGCGTGTCCGGCTGCAGCAGCCACACGTGTTCGTGTTGTCCGGTGAGGTCCACCAATCCGGCGGTGAGCTGTTGCAACACCGCGGCGGTGACCAGCGTCCCGTTGACGTAGATCTTGTTGCGGCCGGACCGGCTCACAATGCGCCGCACCAACATCTCATCCTCTTCCACGCCAATGTCCTGCTCTTTGAGCCGCGGCTCCATGCGCTGCCGCAGCCACGCATCCGCCAGGGAGAACGTCGCCACCACCTCGGCGGTGTCACTCCCCGTGCGGATCACTTCGGTCACCGCACGGCCACCCAGCACCAGGTGCAATGCATCAATGACAATGCTCTTGCCGGCCCCGGTCTCGCCGGTGAGCACCGTCATGCCCGGCGCAAAATCCAGCTCCAGCTGGTCAATGATTGCAAAGTCCTTGATGACCAGGTGCTTGAGCATGGAGTGCCCCCAAACAAAATGTTGGTGCTGGATTACTGGCGCGGGCGTGACCTTGGGAAGCGGTCACTTGACCACGCGCAAATGGCCCTTCTTGGGCGGCGGTGGATCCGTGGGCGGCGGCTCTTGTGGTGGGCCGGGGACAGCCTCCTGCCCGTCCTGGGTTTCTTCCGGCGGCCCCGGATCCGGAACCACGGCCAGGTGCGGCCGGCCACGCACGGTACCGGGTTTCTTGCGGCCGTTGGGCCGGGCCTGGGGTGGCGTTGGCCCCTGGGGCTCCAGCAGGTCAGCCGGGATGTCATCCGGCCACAACAGTTCCTTGTGGGTGACGTGGTTGAAGATCCCAAAGATGGCCGCGTACGGGATGACACAGCGGTAGGGCTCTCCCCCAAACGTCAACACCGCGTCCACGCCGTCCTGGGTGATCAACAGTGGCCGCGGGAACCTGCGGGACAGGTTGAGGCGCAGGTTGGGGTTGTCCCGAAGGGACTCCGGGACATCCACGCCGTCTGCGCGGGAGTCCAGGTAGACCATGGTCTTCCCGTCATCCAGGAACTGGTTGAGCGCCTCAAACTTGGAAAGGCGCACAAAATTGGGCGGTTGAGACATGCCGGACACATTGTGGCAGCCCAGCGTGGACGTGCGCAACCGCACAGCGCTCCCGCCGGTGTGAGATCCCTCCAAAGCCGGCGGCCTGTGAGGTACATCCCCTCCCCCCTTTTGTCTGGGGAACACGCCACCGGAGGACTTCTTGGCCCGTGACTACGCGCATCTCCACCTGCACACCCAGTACAGCTTTCTGGACGGGGCCATACGCATCAAGGACCTGGTGAAGAAGGTCAAGAGCCACGGGATGAGCAGCGTGGCAGTGACGGACCACGGCAACATGTTTGGCGCGGTGGACTTCTACAAACAGGCCAAAGAAGCCGGCATCAAGCCCATCCTGGGTTGTGAGGTCTACGTGGCGTCACGCGGGCGCCTGGAGAAGACGCAGCGGGACAGCCACCACCTGGTGCTGCTGGCAGAAAACAACGAGGGATACGAGAACCTCAAACACCTGGTGACCTGCGGCTACACCGAGGGTTTTTATTACGACCCGCGCGTGGACAAACAGCTCCTCAAGGAACACAGCAAGGGGCTCATTGCGTTGACGGCGTGCCTGGGCGGGGAAGTGGGCCGCAAGCTGGCGCGCAGCCACACCCAGAATGATGCCAAATTGCGTGACGAGGCCCGCACCGCCGCCCTGGAATATCGCGATATTTTTGGGAAGGACAACTTCTTCCTGGAGGTCCAGCCCAACGGCGTGGAGGTGCAGAACAAGGTCAACGCAGACCTGGCGCAGCTCTCCAAGGACCTGGACATTGGCCTGATTTCCACCAACGACTGCCACTACGTTGAGAAGAAGGACGCGCGGGCCCAGGACATCCTCATGTGCATACGCCAGGGGAAGGCGTTTGATGACCCCAAGCGGCACCGCCATGAGACAGAAGCGTTCTACGTGCGCAGTGGCGACGAGATGTGGGACCTGCTGAAGACGGACTATGCCAACGCGTATGAAAACTCGTTGAAGGTGGCCAGCCGCTGCAATGTGAACCTGCAGCTGGGCAAGGTGTTCCTGCCGCCCTTCCCGTTCCCGCAGGGATACAAGGATGAGAGTGACTACCTGGCCAGCCTGGCCATGGAGGGCTTGCAGCGCCGGTTCCGGGAGATGACCAAGGCGCCGGACGTGGATTTCTACAAAGCGCGCCTGCAAATGGAGCTGGACGTCATCATCAAGATGGGATTCCCGGGGTATTTCCTCATTGTCCAGGACTTCATCAACTGGGCCAAACAAAGCGGGATTCCGGTGGGGCCGGGACGTGGCTCGGGCGCGGGTTCCATTGTGGCCTACGCGCTGCGCATCACGGACATTGACCCCATCCCCTACAACCTGTTGTTCGAGCGTTTCCTCAACCCGGAACGTGTATCCATGCCGGACTTTGACGTGGACTTCTGCCAGGCGCGCCGTGGCGAGGTCATTGACTACGTCACCGGCCGTTACGGTCAGGAGCGCGTGGGCCAGATTGCCACCTACAGCATGCTCAACGCCAAGAGCGTGGTGAAGGACGTGGCGCGGGTGCTGGGCATCCCATTCTCCGAGGTCAACGAGCTGACCAAGCTCATCCCGGCCATGGTGGATGACCCGAAGAACCAGGGTGAAAAGAAGAAGGCCACCCTGGAGGATGCGCTGCGCGTGGAGCCCCGGCTCACCGCCATCCAGGAGGAGAAGCCGCTGTACAAGGACATCATGGCCACGGCGTTGACGCTGGAGGGCCTCTACCGTCAGGCGGGCATCCACGCCGGTGGCGTGGTGATCGGGCAGCTGCCGTTGGAGGCGTACACGCCGTTGTTCAAGGGCGCCAACGGTGAACAGGTCACCCAGTTCAACATGGACAAGGTGGCGGACGTTGGGCTGGTGAAATTCGACTTCCTGGGGCTCAAGACGCTGGACGTGATGGACCACGCCGAAAAGCTGGTGAATGCGCGCATTGCCCGCGAGAACAAGCTGGACGCTGCCGCGTTGGAAAAAGCGCGCGGGAAACACCCGCACGCCAAGGGCAGCACGGGTCCCATCCCCAACCTCAACGTGAGCCTGTTGGAGGTCTATGACGCGGCCACCTACAAGCTCATTGCCTCTGGTGAGACGGTGGGCGTGTTCCAGTGCGAGTCCACGGGTTTCCAGGAGTTGATGAAGAAGCTCCGTCCGGACCGTTTTGAAGACATCATTGCCGCCGTGGCGCTCTACCGTCCGGGTCCCATGAAGGCGGGCATGGTGGATGACTTTGTGGACCGCAAACACGGACGCAAACGCGTGGAATACCCGCATCCCAGCCTGGAAGAAGTCCTCAAGCCCACCTACGGCACCATTGTCTACCAGGAGCAGGTCATGCAGGTGGCGCAGGTGCTCAGCGGCTACACGCTGGGCGGCGCCGATCTTCTGCGCCGCGCCATGGGCAAGAAGAAGAAGGAGGAAATGGACAAACAGCGCAGCACCTTTGTGGACGGCGCGGTAGGCCGTGGCGTGGACGGGAAACAGGCTGGTGAAATTTTTGACCTGGTGGAAAAGTTCGCCGGGTACGGCTTCAACAAGAGCCACAGTGCGGCCTACGCGCTGGTGACCTACCAGACGGCTTACCTCAAGACGCACTACCCGCTGGAGTTCATGGCGGCGTTGCTGACAACGGAAATGGGCTCCACGGACAACGTGGTGAAGTACATTGCCGAGGCGCGCTCCATGGGGATGAAGGTGCTGGCGCCGTGCGTGAATGAGGGCCAGAAGGACTTCTCGGTCATCTACGGGGAGACGCCCATCATCCGCTTTGGGCTGGGGGCCATCAAGGGAATGGGCGAATCCGCCATTGGGGCCATCCTTGAGGCACGCAACGCCGGCGGGCCGTTCAAGACGCTGTTTGATTTTTGTGAACGTGCGTCCATGCAAAAAGTGAACAAGAAGGCGTTGGAGGTGCTGGTCAAGAGCGGTGCGTTTGACGCGTTCAACCGCCCACGCAACCAATTGTTCCAGGCCACCGACCGCGCGGTGGAAGCGGCACAATCCACGCAGCATGACGCCGCGGTGGGCCAGTTTGGGCTGTTTGGCAGCCTCACGCTGGCCGCCACCATGGGGGCCGAGCAGTACCCGGATGTGCCTGAATGGCTGGAGAAACAGCGGTTGGAATTTGAAAAAGAGGCCATTGGTTTCTATCTCACCGGCCACCCGCTGTGGCGTTTCCAGACGGACATGACGCGCCTGGGCGTGTGCCTGGTGGGCGCCCTGGCGGAGAAGGGCAACATGGCCGAGGTGGGCGTGGCCGGCGTGGTTGCCGGCATCAAGGAGCGGCCGCTCAAGGACGGCAGTGGGCGTTGGGCGGTGGTGACGTTGGAGGACCTCTCCGGGCAGGTGGAGGTGCTGGTCTTCTCCAAGGCGTACGCGGCGCATGAAGAGCTGCTCAAGCGTGATGAGCCGGTCTACATCAAGGGACGCGTGCTCATGGAAGACGAGCCCGAGGACGGCGGCGAGGCCACGGCCAAGCTGCGCGCCGAGGACGTCAAGAGCCTGGCGGACATCCGGGCGGCGCAGGCGCGGCGGGTGATGATCCACGTCAAGGCGGAGGTGGCGGAGAAAGGTCTTCCGGCGCTGCAGGCATTGGCCAAGGAATATGCCGGGCCGTGTTTCCTGCGTTTCCAGATGCATATCCCCGAGGAGGGGTATGTGGTGTTGGACGCGGACCCGAACATCCGCGTGAGTGCGGCGGATGATTTTGTCCAACGCGCGGAACAGATCCTTGGACGCGGCACGGTGGAGGTGTTGTGAGCGCCACGGCGTGGGCCAAGGCCACCGGCGGACCAGCGGCCATGTTTGGCGCGGCGGTGGGCAATGCGCTGGGTCGGCCGGTCACGGGCCTCTCGGCGGCGGCGGCCAACACACGCGTGGCCACGTCAGACGCCACGGTGGGCTTCATGACGCCGCCACCGTCTGAATCTGACGGGGTGCGCGAAGCGCTGCCCGGCACGCCGGATGGATGGATGGCCCTGGGCCTGGTGTTGACGGAAGCCGCGGTGTGCGGCCCCGAAAGTGACGACGTGGCGCTGATGGAAGACACGCTGCGGCGGGTGTGTGGTGCAGCGGTGGCGCGCGGGAAGGCGCGTGTTTGGGGGACACTCCTGGCCCCGCCCGCGGCCCTCACCGAGGTCATCCAGGCCGCGGTGTCCGGCCAGGCCACGGCGTCCTGTGCCAGCGCGCTGCCGGATGCGGGGCTGTTGTGTTCGGCGTTGGTGTTGGGGGCGGCGGGCGTGGAGTTGCCGCGCAGCCTGGTGGTCTTGCGCGCGGTGGCGCGGCATCCCATTGCGCTGTGCGCGGCGGCAACCACGGCCGAGCTCACGCGGTTGTGCGTGTTGCAGCAGGCCACACCGGAAACACTGGTGAAGGCCGCGCGTGACGTGGAGGAGCGCGTCTACGGGGCGCTCAAGACGCTGCCGGGAACGCTGGGGGGCCCCCCGGAGATGGGTCACGGCGCCATGGCCATGAGCCTGGCACGTGCACAATCCGCGGCCAGTGGCGTTGATGCCCTGCTCACGTTGTCCCTGGACGCCACGCAGGCGCCGGAGGTGGTGTTGTGCAGCGTGTTGGGCGCATTGCTTGCCGAGCCCAACAAGGTGTCCCAGCACGTGGCCCATGCGTTGCGGCACGGCGGACCGGCGCACGTTGGTGCGGCGCTGCTGCTGGGCCTGGCGGGCGCCATGGAGGGCCTCAAGGTTGTTCCGCTGGCGTGGCTTGGTGCGCTGCGTGAAGCAGCGCCGCTGCTGGAATGGGCCGAGGCGGTGTGCAGCGGCAAGAAGAAGAACACGCGGCTGGCCTTCCCCGCCGCAGACCTTGCAGCATCATGGGCCAACGCAGAAATCCCATGGCGGCAGGAGCGCGACATTGCCCGCCGGACCGCGCCGCCATCCACGCCGGCAAAACAGATGGGTTTGTTTGAGTGAGATCCGGGTGGCCCAAAAGGCGGCCCACGCTCAAGCGACAGACGCACCCGACCCTCTTGAGGCTGTTCCCATGCGAATGCTGAACCTGCGTGTGCTCTCCCTGGCCTGCGGCCTGGTCCTGCTGGGCTGTCCCAACCCGCCCACGGACGACGACACCACCAGCACATCGTCGTCTTCTTCTTCCTCGTCGTCTTCTTCGTCGTCTTCTTCCTCGTCGTCATCATCTTCCGGGGGCAGCTCTTCCGGACCGGTGGTCAGCAGCGGCGGCGGAAGTTCCGCGGGGACCTCACGCGCCAGCTCCACGGCTACAAGCTCCACGGGCAGCTCCGCCAACGCCGCAACCAGCGTGGTTTCCAGCGGGAGCGGATCGCCGTCCTCGTCTTCTGCAGCGGGGTCCTCGTTGTCCTTGTCCGGCGGGTCCACGTCACAGCCTGGGTCGTCGTCGGGAACGGCCACCTCAGTGGGCGGTTCCTCCACCGGAGCCTCCTCGGCGGGGGTTTCATCCTCATTGGGTGCGTCAAGTTCAGGAAGTGCATCCTGCACCTGTGGCGCGCCTCCACCGGACAGCTGCACCGGCGGCGTATCCCGCCGTTACGCAACAGCGGGATCTTGCGCGTTTGGACAGTGCACTTTTGACCACGTGGAGGAGCAGTGCGCTTCCGGATGTGACGGCACCCGGTGTGCGGCGCCCACCTGCAACACGGTGGTGTGCAACACGCCACCGCCGTCGCAGTGCGTGGATTCGCAAACCCTTCAGACCTACGCCCCGGTGGGAACCTGCGGCACCACCTGTCAGTACCAGGCCATCACCATCACGTGCGCGGACGGTTGCGATCAAACATCGTGTTTTGCGGGCTCCGCCACCTATGAACATCTTCCGTTCAATGACGGAAGCAACCTCTACCGCTACGCCCTTGCGGTGGACGCGTTGGACCAGCCCCATCTTGCTTACTGTGAAAACAACGGCCAGGTGCATTACCGCCACCGCAATGCGTCCGGCTGGACCGACGAGACAGTGGACGTTCCAGTGGGCAGCGGCTGCGCGGTGGTGCTGGACTTGGGCCCCGGTGGCGTCCCGCGGCTGGCGTACCATGACTCCAACAACGTGGACCTGCGTTACGCCGAACGTGGGCCCAATGGTTTTGTCATTCAGACGCTGCTGCATACCGGAGACATGGGTCAGGCCCCGTCCATGACCCATGATGCGCAAGGGGAGCCGGTCATTGTGTCCTTTGGGCAAAACACCATGCGCGGCGCCTTTGTCTCCCGCCGTGCAGGTGGGACGTGGACCACGGAGGCCGCCGTGTCATTGCCTGGCGTCAACATTCCCCATCCCATGACCAGCGTGCTCTTTGACGCGCAGGGCGTGCTCCACGTGCTGGTGGGCCCGGTTGGGTCCGCCGGCGAGTTTGCCACCACCGAGGCGCTCACCCATGCCAGCTTCAATGGCAGCTGGGTCACCCGCACCGCGGCGGCCAGCGGTTACGCCAGCCGCCGGGGTTTTGTCCTGGACGCGTTGGGCAACCCCCTGGTGGCCTACGGCATCCCAGCCGGCAGTTTCACGGCGGGGAAGATCCACATTGCACGGCTGTTGCCCGGCAGCATCCAGGATTCCTACGTCAAGGACGTGTACAGCGGCTTTGACTACCCCACCGGCTTCACCGACGCGCCGGCGAATCCCGCATTGATCTTGCGAATTCCGTCCTCCCTCTACCGGGAAGACGTTCCCCAATCCGGAGATTGGAATCTGGCGTTTGGAAGCCTGAACCACGAGGTCATGGACCTGGCGCCCGGCCCCAGCGGCGCGTGGCGTTACCAGGTGTTTGACTACCAGAACACGGTGTCCATGTTTGTGCGCCCCTGAGCGTTCAGCGTTGGATGCCCAACAGGTCCATGATGCCGTTCACAAACGTCAGCGGGTGTGGCGGGCATCCCGGCAGGTACAACACCGGCACGTTGCGCGTGAGAAATGCCCGGTCCAACGCCGTGGACGCCTGATACGGGCCGCCGGAAATGGCACAGGCACCAAACGCAATAACAAACTTTGGTTCGGGCATGCCGGCCCAGCACAGCTCCAAGGCCTGGTCCATGTTTGCGGTGAGCGGTCCGCTGAGCACCAGCGCATCTGCGTGGCGAGGGGACGCCACAAACTCAATCCCATAACGCCCCAGGTCAAAGTTCACGTTGCCCAGCGCATTGAGCTCCAGTTCACACGCGTTGCAGCCGCCGGTGGAGACACTGCGCAGTTTGAGGGAGCGGCCAAACATGTCCCGGAGCGCCTGGGAGACCGCCACCGGGGGAAGTGCGCGCGCGCCCTGGGCAACCACCAGGCCTTCCGCGGTGCTGGCCGCAAGGTGGGTGTCCGGCGTGAATTGAATCTTTTTGACGGGGCACACCACCGCGCAGTCCTGGCAGAACACACAACGGCCCAGGTCCAGCCGCACCGGGTCCAGCTGGATGGCTTGCGTCCCGCACACCTCAACACACGCGGCACATCCCGCCTGGCACGCCACCCCGTCAACAACGGGCCGTCCAGCAAAGCCCTGGGGCACCGCGGCGCGCAGGTCCGCAATGTATTGTTTCCCCTGGGACCGCTTGACCTTGAAGATGCTCAACATGGCGCGCGCACTCCGTCAGAGGTCATTGCCGCAATAGGACAAATCAAAGCTCTTGTTGCATATTGGAAAGTCAGAGATTTCATTGTTGCGCACTGCCAACGCCAAACCAAACCAGTTCACCAGTGACGGGTCCTGCACCTTGTGGGTCACCACCCTGCCCTGGGAATCCGTCTCCAGCGCGTGGATGACCTCGCCACGCCAGCCTTCCACGGCGGAGACAACCAGCGTCTCTGGCGCCAGTGGCGCCGGTTCCATCACACCAGGCACAAGCTCGGGGGTGGCCGCAAAGACGTCATCCAACCAGCGCAATGACTCCGCAATTTCCCGGACGCGAACCACCGCGCGGGCCCAACAGTCCCCGTCCGGGTGGGTCACCAGGTTCACCGCGCGCGCCGCAAACGCGCCGCCGCCATGCCGCACCCGAAGGTCCAGTTCGACGCCACAGGCCCGCGCCGGGAGACCCACCAGCCCGACTTGAAGCGCTTGCGCGCGGGTCACCGTCCCCACGCCCTGCAGCCGGTGCTCCACGCCGGTGGACTCCAACAACCGCCCATCCATGATGGCCGTATCCCGCCGCAACAGCGCCAGGTTCTTTTTCACCGCCGCGCCCTGTTCACGCGTCCATCCAGCGCGCACGCCGCCGGGCCGCATCCAACCGCGTCCAAACCGGCTGCCACACAACGCCATGGACGTGTTGATGGCCGTGGTGCGCAGGCGTCCATAACTGGAGGCGCCCTGCAAAAACGCAACGTCACCGGCCAACGCCGACAATCCCGCCAGGTGCATGGCCACACGTTCCAGCTCCAGGCCCACGGCACGGGACAGCTCTGCTTCCGCCGTCACCGGGCGCGCCACCAACGCTTCCACGGCGGCGGCATGCGCCCAGGCGTGCGCCACGCTGCTGTCCCCGGCAATGGTCTCCACCAACGGGGTGACCGTCCACGGGTTGCGCGCGGGCAACAGCGCTTCCACGCCGCGGTGCTGGTAGCCCAACTGGATTTCCAGGTGCTGCACGGTTTCTCCCGTGCACATGAAGCGAAAGTGCCCCGGTTCAATGACGCCGGCATGGATGGGCCCCACGGCCACCTCGTGAACCTGGTGTCCGGTGATGGGATAGAACGGGTGGGCTGACGCATCCGCCTGTTTTGCGCCCGGATAACGCACGGGCTTGAGCCAGGGATGGCCGTGCGGGGTGATGTGGTGTTGTTCGGCCAGCTCCCGCTCAAACATATGGAACGCAGGGATGTCACTGGACAGCGCGTGGTAGCCGGTGTCCCGCGGAATTCCGGTCCGCCAGACTTCCAGCGCACCGCCCAGGTCCAGCACCGCGGTGAGCTTGAGGTGCGCGGGGTCCTTTGAGGCGCCGCCGAACATGGTCACCGGGCGCGCGCCCGCGGCAAAGGCCGCCTTGACGCCGTCAAAGAACACCTTTCCGGGAAAGGTACGGGCCTCACCGGACACCGTCACAACGGATGCGCTCATGTGCCCCCCAGGTCACGCGCCACCTGTTGGAAGAGCGCATTGACCGGCCCGGGGAGAAAAAGCCCCATGGCCACCAGGAACACCAGCAGCATGAGCTTGGGAATGCTCTCGGCAAAACGCTGGGCGCGCCATTCTGCACGCTTGCGGGACGCACCCCAGATCATTGGGAAAACGGACCGCGCGGTGGCCACAAACGTGACGGTGAGCGTGGCGCAAAATGCGGTAAATACGCCGTAATGTTCCAGCCGGATGAGTTCGCTCATCATGATGAGCTCACCCAGGAAACTTCCAAACGGCGGCAGGCCCAGCAGCGCAAAGATGCCCACCATGAAGAACCAGCCGCTGTACGGCAGGTCCCGCAACAGACCAGACACCTGGCTGACGTCCTGGCTCTTGTAGTGCGCCTGGATCTTCCCCGCGGTGAGAAACAGGATGGCTTTGATGATGGCGTTGCTCACCACGTACAACATCACCCCGTAGGACGCCGCCCGGCCCATGCCCAGCCCAATGGCAATGACGCCGCCGTGGTTGAGGGACGCGTAGGCAATGAGCCGTTTGTAGTTCTTGGTGACAATCATCCCGGCAGAGGACATCACCATGGTGGCCAGCCCCATCACCATCAACACCGAGGTGACCAGCTGGGGGTCCATGGGCCGCAGCGCCATCAACACGCGCAACACCGCCACCAGGGCCACATTGAACTGCACGGCGGCCAACAGTGCGGTGACCGACGCTGGCGCAACTTCGTAGGTGTCCGGCAGCCACGCAAACATGGGCGCCAGGCCCAGCTTGGTGCCAAAGCCCAACAACAGAAGCACCAGCCCCAACCGGTGCCAAAGGTCCGGCCGCTGCAAGGAAGCGTGTGATGCCAGCGAATCCCCAAAAAAGTCCGGCTCCACGCCAATGGTCTGGGACCCGCGCGCCAGGCAGGCAAATCCCAACATGGCCAACGCCAGGCCCACGCCGGAAAACAGGAAATATTTCCACGCGCCCGCCCGCGCGGCCTGCCCGCCCCCGTGTTGGAATAGTGGCGTTGCGGCCAGCGTGGTCCATTCGAGAAAGACCCACATGAGGATGAGGTGGTTGGACGCCACCGCCAGGTTGGCCGCCACAATGAACGCCACGGCCAGGCCCACAAAGACACCCGAACGTTCGGCGGTGAGCGCGCCAGACCGGACCCCGGCAAACACATGCGTGGCCACGCCCAGAAACACAAAGTTGATGAGGAGGACAAACAGGCGGGAGGTGGCATCCACCACAAAGTAGCCGTGGGCAAACGTGAACGTCCTGGCCTGGGGCAAAAAGCCGAACACGGCCCCCGCGGCCACCGCCGTCAGCGCGGCAAAGAGCAGCCATGGCGTGGAACGGGGCAACGCGGGCGCGTTCACGGTGCCACCTCCTGGGCACCGGTGGTGACCTGGGGCTGGTGGCGCAAGAAGTAGCCAAAGAGCAGCACCGTGCCCAGGTACACGCCGGACACGGCCAGTTGCACCAGGGGCGGCATGTGGTGGGTGCTGGACAGCTCAAACAGGAAGATTCCGTTTTCAACGCGCAAGAAACCAACCATCTGCGAAAACAGGCTGTTTCCTGACGCCAGCACCAGAAATCCCAGCAGCACGGTGGCGGTGGCGACGGCAAGATGGGTGGAAGCGGCAACATCCTGGGGGTGGAACCGCTGGGCAAAGCGGAACGCAAACAGCAACAGGACCCCCGCCAGGGCCCAGGACAACAGGTTGGGCGGGATGACGTCATTGCGCGCGGGCATGTTCCGGGAACGCAGGATGCCGTGCAACATCCGGGGTGCCACGAGGGTACGCACCACCACCACGTCCAGCAGTTGCACCACAAATGTGAAATCGTCCTTGAAGCCGTGCTCCAGCATCATCCAGGACAGGACAAACCCCTGTGCCGCCAGGCCCAACAGGCTCACGCGCCAGGTGCCAATGAGCAGCGGGGTCACCAGAATGATGAGAAATGCCATGAGCAGGTAGGTCACAGCGCGCCCCCGCCCAACGTGGCCAGCAGCGCCACGGCGGCGGCCACCACGCCCACCAGGATGTACTGCGGCACGTCCAACATCCTCACGCGGGCCATGAGGGACTCCACGCAGCCCACCACCACCGCCAAAAGCAGCATGATGCCCACGTGACCGGCGCCAATGACCGCGGGGTGCAACTCCAGCGCGCCCGGCCACAACAGTGCCGCAATCATTCCTGCGCACAATGTCACCTTCATGGCGGCGGAATATTGCAGCGCGGCCAGCTCCGGCCCGGCGTGGTCCAGGATCATGACCTCGTGGATCATGGTGAGTTCCAGGTGCGTGTTGGGGTCATCCACCGGGACGCGCGCGCCCTCCACCTGCAACACCACAAAAATGGCCACCACACACGCCACCAGGACCACCGCCGTGCTGGTGCGGGACGTGGTGAGCGCCAGCAGCTGGGACAGGCTGGTTGCTGACGTGGCGGATGCCAGGGCACCCATGGCCAGGAAAAACGCGGGCTCCAGAACTGCCGCAAAGGTTGCCTCCCGGCTGGCGCCCATGCCTTCAAACGCGCTTCCGGTGTCCAACGCCGCCAGCATCATGGCCACGCGGCCCAATCCCCACAAATAGGCCAGCGTCACAAAATCAAACGAAAAGACCAATGGCGCCGATTTGGCCACCAATGGGACCATCAGGCCGGTGAGGCCGGTGGTGGCCAGCACCACCAGCGGTCCCAGGCGGAACAGGATGGTGGTGGTGTTGCTGTACACGGGTTGTTTGCGCACCAGCCGCGCCAGGTCCCGCCACGGCTGGGAGAATGGTGCACCTTTTCTCCCGGCCCACCAGGCCTTGGTGCGGTTGATGACGCCCATCAAAAACGGCGGGAGCACCAGCAGCACCAGCAGGTGGGCAAGCAATGTTGGCGGCGTCATCATGGGCTGGGGCCCCAGTCCACCACCACCATGACCATGATGATGAGCACCACCAGTCCAGCCGCAAATGAAAACCGTGGTTGGCTGGAGACGCGGGCGGCATTGTCCGCAATGGCCTGCTCCCCCTGGCCCAACACCTCAAAAATGCGCCGCTCCACGGCGTCCACCGCGTGGGTGGAAAACGCGCCCTGCCCTTGCGGGAACGGTCCCTTGGGGAGGTGCGTGCGTTGCAGCTGCGGCAGCGCCGCCTCAAACAGCCCGCCAAAACGCGCCGAAAACGACATGCCGGTGTACTGCATGCGCGGCGTGGGCGCGGTGTACCCGCAGCCCCAGGTGACGTGTTGTGGCGCCGGGAGCCCGCCCGCCAGCAGCCACCGAAGGCCCACCAACCCCACCACCAACAGCACCACCATGGTTGCCACGCCGGCCACCGGGGTGAGTTGCGTCTGTGCGCCCGCCAGCTGCGCGTGCGCGCTGGCCACGCCCACAAACAGCGCCGTGGGGCGCGCCACCAGCCACAGGCCGGTGGCCGGGAACACACCCACCACCACCACACCCACCGCGTGCACCACCATGGGGAGCAACATGGCCAGACCCACCTCGCCAGAGGCATGGATGGACGGGTCCCGCGGTGTCCCCAGGAACACCACGCCAAACGCGCGCGTGATGGCCAACGCACCCACCGCGCCCACAAACGCCAGCAGCCCCGCCACGCCCACCAGCATCAACCGGGGCGTCCCGGCGGGCGCGTCCGGCCCCAGCAGTCCCGCATAGAGGAGAAACTCGCTCACAAACCCATTGAACGGCGGCAGCGCGCCAATGGCCAGCCCGCCCACCAGGAACAACGCGCCGGTCCAGGGCATCTTGCGCAACAACCCGCCCAGGCGCTCCAGGTCCACGGTGTGCGTGGAGCGGTAGACGGCACCCGCCGCGTAGAACAACAGGCACTTGAACAACGCGTGGTTGAAGACGTGCAACATCCCGCCGGCAAAGCCCAACGCCACCAGCGCGGGCTGGTTCCAGGACAATCCCAGGCATCCCAGGCCAAACCCCATCCCGGCAATGCCCACGTTTTCCGTGGAGGAATAACCCAGCAGCCTTTTCACGTCCCGCTGGTTGGTGGTGTAGAGCACCCCCATGACGGCGGAGAGCGCCGAACATCCCATCACAAACCAGCCCATCCATTCGTCCGGGCGGTGCATGAGCAGGATGAAGCGCAGCAGCCCAAACAGACCGGCTTTGTGGATGACGCCGGACATCAACGCGCTCACGTGTGCGGGGGCCGCGGCATGCGCCCGGGGCAGCCAGGTGTGAAATGGGAAAAACGCGGATTTGAGGCCAAACGCAACCACCAACAGCACAAACGTGACGTCACGCAGGGGTGTTGAGCGCTGCAAAAACGGCGAAAATGACGCAAAATCCATGGCGCCTGTCTGGCTGCGCATGACCATGAACGCGGCCACCAGGAAGAACAGGCCCACGTGGGTGGAGACCAGGTAGTTGAAGCCGGCAAAGCGGACCTTCTGGTTGTGGTCATCCCAGATGACCAGCAGCCACGCCGCCACCGCGGCAATTTCCCAGCCCAGCAGGAACACAAAGACGTTTTCCAGCGCGTAGATGACCAGGAAGGAGAAGGCCACCATGTTGAGGAGTGCAAACTGCACCCCGGCGTTGCGGGTGGCATAATACGGCTTGAGGTAGCCGGTGGCATAGATGGTCCCCAGCAACGTCATGGGCAAAGACCAGCTCAAAAAGAACGCGCTGAGCCCATCCACGCGCACCGCAATGGTTTCAATGGGAAAGGACCACGTCACCACGCCCTGGAGATCCGGCCCACCGGCCACAATAGGCACCACCTGGAAGAGCACCAGGAAACACGCCACCGCCTGCGTCACCAGGCTCACCGCGCCGCGCAACCAGTTTTGCCCCAGGGCAAGGGCCAGCACAGCACCCAGAAGCAACGCACCCGCCGCCACGGTGAACGCCATCATGCTTGCGCCCCGTAGCACACCGGGGAGGGAAGGTCTTTGTTCGTTTTGCGCCCCACCCGTGACGACGGTGGGGCCGCCGGCGTAGTTTTTTCGGCCCAGCGGGGGGCATGGGACGGGCTGGCGGCACACAGTCTTGCTCTTGGGCGCAACTTGAATGAGAACAAAGGCGCATGCTGGAACACGCCGGCTGGTCCCCGCAGCAACTCCAGACGTGGCGCACCGCGGTGCTGGAGCCCCTGGGCCGCGGGATGGCGGTGACCAACCACGCCTTTGATCTCATCTACCCGCCTGCCCTGCGCGAGCTGTCGCCGGTGCACTTCACGCCCGTGCGCGTGGCGCTCAATGCGGCGGCCCTGGTGGCGCCCACCAAAGAGGCGCGGGTGTTGGACGTGGGCTGTGGCGCAGGGAAGTTTTGCATCATTGGCGCAGCATCCACCGGTGCCACGTTTGTGGGCGTGGAGCAGCGGGAATGGCTGGCGGTGCTGTGCCAGTCCCTGGTGCGTGACGTGGGCATCCCTGGCGTCCAGTTCAGCCACGGTGACGTCCTGGTGGACGTGGACTGGTCAGGCTTTGACGGGTTCTACCTGTACAACCCGTTCATGGAGAACGTGCTGCCAGAAGGTGACCAGATTGACCTTCAGCTGGAACGCACCCCCCAACGCCTGCAGGCCAACGTTGCGGCGGCGGTGGAGCAGTTGTCCCGGGTGCGGGTGGGCAGCCGTGTGGTGACCTACCACGGGTTTGGTGGCGTGTTGCCGTCCGGCTTTCACCTCAGGGAGGTGCGTGACGTGGGCACCACGTCAAACCTGGAGCTGTGGGTGAAACAGGCCACTCCCCGCCGCGGGCCCCACAAGCCGCCTCCGCTGCTGCTCACCGTGGACAACACGGTCTTGGACCTGGACACCTTCCGGTCCTGAACGCCGCCGCCATGTCACGGCCCCGTCTCAACCGGCGGCGGTGGCGGCGGCGCCGCCCGGGCATCCCGGGTGAACCATCCGCTCCACCGTTTGACACCGCGCAAACACGCCACCAACCCCAGCAGCAGCACCCACGCGGGCCAGCGCACCCCCAGGGGACCAACCGGCGTGTGCACTTCTTTTGCGGGGGACATCACGCCGTTTTCCCCTGCGCTGCGCATGGACACAAAACGCGGGTAACCCTGCCCGTTTGCTCCGTGGGTAAAACGGACCATTTCCACATCACGGTCAAACATCACCTTGACCCATTGTCCCTGGCGTTGGGGACCGCCGCTCCACACGGTTTCCAGCACCTGGTCCATCATGAGTTCGGGGCGGGCTCCGTCACTGGCCAGCACCTGCGCGGGCGCAATGTCCGCATTGGCGTCACCGCCAATGACCTCGGCAATGGACCACGTGTCCCGGCGCGCCTGGTTGGTGAGCTCCAGCTGGACCTGGCGGGTCCCGGGGGACACCTGGAGCTCCAGCGGCGGGCGGGGGGAAGGCGCAAGCCACATGAAGTTGATGTCATCCGGAAACAGGATGGCGTTGCGCCACGCGCGCTGCAGCAGGGTGTATTGCGGGGTGTAGACGTCCAAAAAGTCATTGAACGGTTTGTCCCGGATCCAGAACTGCTGGTCGTAGCTGAACATGAACAACGTCCCGGTGAAGGACGCAAAACCGCTCCAGGCGCACACCAGCGCGGTGAACACCCGCGTGAGCGTCCCGCCCACGGCGCGCTCCCGCAACTCGGTGAGCAGCGGTCCAATGCCCAACATCCACAACGGAATGAACGGGATGATGAGGCGCGGGCCGTAACAGGTCCCGCCATGCCAGCTCCACCAGCCGCTGTAGATGAGCGTGGGCACCGCACCACCCAGAAAGAGCCACAACGCAGCGCCATTGAACCGCGCGCGCAACGTGCGCAACGCCCACAAGCCCAGCAATGCCAGCGGCGCATAGAACACCAGCCCGCGCCCGGCGGAAAACATCAGCCCGTACAACCCCAGCCACGGCGGCGTGGAGAAGCCGTTTCTCCCGTCAAACACGTCATTGGGGATGGTGGTGTCATGGTACCCGCTCTCCAGCACACTCCCAAACTTGAGCCAGTTGACGCCCATCCACAGGGCCACCACGCCGGTCCCCAGCGCCAAGGACAACACCGCCGAGCGCCGGTGCAGCTGCGGCGGGAGCGACAGTTCCTGCACCGCCAACATTGCGGCCAGCACCGGGATGAGCGTGAGCACCACGCTGTTGTTGCCCACCGCGGCGGCCAGCGCCGCCCAGCTGAGCACCAGGTCCCGGGTGTTGCGGTGCGCGCGCCACATCAACGCCAACGCAAACGCCCACAACACAAACACCGCGGTGAATGGCTCGGAATACAACCGCTTGGTGTACGGCCACGCCGGGTTGGCCACCGCAAAAACCGCCGCGGCCACCACCGTCCCGCCCAGGGGGACCCCCAGCACCATGAGCGCGCGCTGGAACGGGACCACCATGGATGCACCCGCCACCAGGGATGGCACCATGAGCCACGCATCATCATGGCCCGGCAGGATGCGCTTGAGCAGCACGCCCGGCGCCATGAGCACGGTGGTCAACGGGGGGTACTTGGTGTGCCGCCCCTCGGGGAGGCGCAGCGTTGCGGCGTCCAGCAGGCGTTCGGCGCTGACCACGCGCTCGCGCTCATCCGGGGCGCCCCAGCGGTTGGAGAACGTCAGGGTTTGCAGGCACAGCGAAAGGCCCAGCACCAGCACCAGGGCGCGGTAACGCTCCAGCGGCCGTCCGGCGTCTGGGGTCCACGCAGGTCTTGACGGCGTCACGCCGCGGGATTCTCCGGCCGCCTGGGATTCCACGTGGGCTCCGGGATTCCGGCGCGCGCATTGGCCACGCGCGCCAGCATGAAGAACAGGTCACTCAAACGGTTGATGTACGTCAGCAGGATGGCGGGCAGCGGCTCCTGGCGGTGCAGGCCCACCACGGCGCGTTCGGCCCGGCGGATGGAGGTGCGGCACTGGTGCAACGCCGCGGCCAGCACCGTCCCGCCGGGGAGGATGAACGTCTTGAGCGGCGCAAGACCAACCTCCAACCGGTCCATCACCGCTTCCAGCTGCGCCACGCGCGCCTCATCCAGCGGGTTGGCCATGCGCTTGTGGAGGGCAGCCTGGCCTTCTGGCGGCGTGGCCACCACCGCACCCACGTCAAACAGCTCGCTCTGGATGGGCGTCAGGATCGCCGTCAGTTCGGGGTCCCGGCAGTGCGCCAGTGCCACGCCAATGCACGCGTTGGCGTCATCCAGCTCACCATACGCCGCCACACGAATGTCATCCTTGTGGACCCGCGGCCCACCAAACAGGCCGGTCTGCCCCGCGTCACCGGTGCGCGTGTAGATCTTCATGCCGGGTCCCGCTTCACCTCGGTGCCACGCTTGAGGTCAGCGTCTTCCAGCAACGGCGCCAGCACCGAGCCCGCCAGCAACATACCACCCAGACCCACCAACCCCACCGTGACCACCCCGGCAATACCCACAAACACCAGGTCCAGGATGAGCGCGGGGCGCACGTTGGTCTCCTTGCGGGACGCCACGCGCCACAAACTGCCGCACGTGTTGAGCGGCGTGGCGCTGCTGTTGAGCTTGCTTCCCCCGCCGTCACTGGCCACCAGCCAGGGCTGGCAGGTTGCCGGCGCGCTGATGACGGAAGGACCCAGGTACAGCAGGTCCAACAGGAACACGGTGCCCACCACCACCGGCACCACCGCCAGCGCCATGACCACCGGCCCAACCCAAACCGGGATGCGGAAGCTGTTGCTGCTTGAGCCGGCGGCCTTGGCGTCCACCTTCCTGGCCCCACCGGCCGGTGCCACCACCACGCCCGGCGGCGGCGCAGAAAGCACCACAATCTCCTCAAACCGGATGTCCACCACCTCGGTGAGGATGGCGGACTTGTTGCGCCGCAGCTCTACGGTGTGTTTCCCCACGCGCAGCGGGAAACGCACGGTGGGGTTGCTGCTGCCCACCGGGACGCGGGGCTCGGCATCCACGGTGACGTCCAGGCCGCCATCCAGCCCATTGAGCACCAGCGTGCCCAGGTGGGCCTCCGGGGCCACCAGGCGGGCCAGCAGCTCGCGCAGCGTGGTCCCAAGGTCCCGCGGGTTGGTGGGCAGCGCCACGGCCACGCGGCCACTTTCACGCTGCAGGGCCACGTCAACCAGGCGCACTTCCAATGCTTTCTCCGCGCCCTGGTTGCGCACCACGCCCGTCAGAAGCTGCTGAACGCCCAACGCATTGGCCACCGTCTCCGCGCAGCGCAACTCCTCCATGCACCCCTGCGCGGCCGCCACACCGGGCTTGCCGCGGGCGGCGTCCACCTCGTCCTGGGTGGCCGCGCGGGGCCCCAGCATGGCCTCCAGCTCCTTCCGCAGCGCCACGGTGACCTGGTAGGCGGCGTCATCCGTCACCTGGTCTGCCTTGAGTGGCCACAACGCCGTGCGCGGGCCGCCGCTGGCCGGCTGGGCCATGGCCATCCCCGGTGCCAGGCAGGCGCCCA
>Ga0154020_10001285_pt1 | contig 31107 bp, 21 predicted proteins | sample Klosneuvirus_201_FD_109709 | JGI IMG/M metagenome (GOLD analysis project Ga0154020, IMG submission 109709) | Active sludge microbial communities from wastewater, Klosterneuburg, Austria - Klosneuvirus_20160825_MG | ecosystem: Engineered > WWTP > Aerobic digester > Activated sludge | place...
CGCCGATCACGCCCGCGTCGCCGACCACGCCCGTGTCCCCGACCGCGCCCGCGTCGCCCGTCAGCGCTGCATCCCGAGCCGAAGCAGCGTCCGACCGGGCGCCGATGTCCGTCGCTGCGCCCACGTCGGCCTCAGCGGCGTCCAGCGCCAGCCCGACGTCCTCGTTCTCCGCGCCCCCGTCCCCCGGCGCGCCCGGCGCCGCGTCCCCGCAGGCAAAGAGCAGCGAGAGGCCGACCACCTGAAGAGCACAGCGACGCATGCAGCTTCTGACCCTAAACGCCGGTGCCTTCCGCGTCGACCGAAGCCTGGCGGATACGGCACCTGTTTCGCCGGACCGACTGAGGTTAAGCTACGCCGGATGCGCCGGGTTAGTTGGGTGCTGTTCCTGCTCTACGTCGCAAGTGCGCCGAGCTACACGCGCGTGGAGGTCCCTCCCGGGGCAGTCTCGATGCTCCAGATCACCTTCAATGGTGCCGACCAACCCAGCGAGGTCTTGGCCTTCGAGGGCCCCGAGCTTCGCCTCGAGCTGCCCGAGATCCCGCGCCGTTTGGCCGTGCTGCACTTCGATAGGCCGCTCGGCGATTTCGAGCTGGTCGTCTCCGAGGGTGCGTTGCTCACCACCGCCGAGGTCGATCCCAACCTCAGCGCACCGCTCCCGCTTCCCTTGCAGTGGACGGAGCTTGAGCGCGGACGCGTCGCGCCCAAAGCCGTCACCGAGGAGGCCTTTGCGGCTGCATTTTCTGGGATTCGGGTGCCGCGGGGGGCTTGCCCGCGGGTCGGGCGGATCGAGTCGAGAAACCTCCCGACGCCCGACGGGCCGATCACCTTCGCGGCGCGCCTCGGCGCCGATCGGGTGATGCTCGCGACGCGCTCCGAGGCCAGCGATCGCGTGCACTTGCTTGGGCCCTCGGAAGATCTGCTGATCGCCGAGAGCCCCGCCCAGATCGGTGGTTTTGGTCTGCCCGACGGCAGCGTGTGGTTCACCCGGTCGGGCTCGGCCGGACCCGAGCTCTGCGAGCTGGCCCCCGCCGCCCCCGAGCGCCCGCGCTGCCAGCAGACCGTCAGCCCTGGTCGTTTCACACCGCGCGCGATGAGCGGACAGCGCGTGAACGGTAGGCTCGAGGTCGTAGCGATGAGCCTCGCTGGTGAGCTTTGGCTGTACCGAGAGGGTGAGGCTTGGAGGCTGCTTTTGCAGGCCGGAGACCCCACGCGGGCGAGCTGTCAGGCTGCCATCACCGCGCAGGCCTTGGAGCTCACCGGTCCAGGACGCGGCGTCGCGGGCTTTCCGGGCGGTCCGCTGACGAGCTTCTCGATCGAGCCCGACGGAAGCCTCACGACCGAGCCCTTGGTCAGCGGCTTCGATGTCCCGAGCACGACCTGCCGCAACGCCTTCGCCCGCTTTTCCGGGGGATCTGAGTTGGTGGTGGTCAGCGCCTATGACAGTCCGACCAAGGACTCGAGCCGCGTTTTTTGGCGGCCCGGAGCATCCGCGCGCTGGACCGAGCAGCCCCTCGTCGTAGGTCTCTTGCCGTTGGCGCTGGTGCCGGACGGGCAACACCTCTTGGCCAGCGGCAAAGACCAGCAGGTCTTCGTCTTTGATGACGCCCCTCGCGGCGGGGCGCCGCCCCGCGCGTGCCCTCCCTCGCCGTCGGGGAGCACGCCGAGGTTCATTCTCGCGCTGGAGGACGGGCGCGTGGCGATCGCCGGAGTCGGCGCGCCAGGCGATACGGTCTCATGGCTGCGAGGGCCATGACGAAGCCCCAGAGACCAGATCCGGAGCCGGTGCTACTGCAGGCGCAGCCGATGGCCTCGGCGGTCTCGAGGAGCTTCGGCGTCGGTCGGTCGACGATCACGAGCTCGGCCGACCGCTGATCGCGCGCTCCGTCTTGGTCGACCACCGTCACCAAAAAAGCAAAGGTCCCGGAGGCCGTGGGTTCTCCTTCGAGCACACCCTCCGCCGACAGCGAGAGCCCGGGCGGCAACTCACCTTCCGCCCCGAAGCTCCGCGGCCCCTGTCCCCCGCGGGCCGTGAAGGTGAAGCGGTAGGGCTCAAACACCGTGCCCTCCGGCAGCGTGAAGCGGTCCAGGTGCGCGCTGTCCGGCACGACCTCGATCGCGATCTGCGCCGGCGCCGAGTCTTCAAACGCCGCGTCGGAGACCACCGCCACGAAGCGGTACGCGCCGAGCACCTCGGGCACGCCGCAGATGAGCCCGTCCTCGGCGAGCCGTAGCCCGGGCGGGAGGCGATCGAGGGGGAGCTTCCAGCGATACGGAGGCTTGCCGCCGCTGGCCTCGAGGCGAGGCGAGAAGCCCTCGCAATAGTCGCGGCCGATGATCGCCACCGGCATCTCGCTCGTTACGATGATGAGGGGCGCGGAGCCGACGATGATCCCCGTCTCCAGACGGTTGTTGGTCTCGTCGCTCTCGGGCAGCTCGCCTCCACAATCCGCTAGGGCGAAGAGTCGGTAGAGCCCGGCTGGGACCCGCGGGAGCACCACGCTGCGGCGATCGTCGATCCGAGTACCCGCGGCCACCGGCGGCAAGAAGACACCGCCGGGCTCCACGAAGACCTGCTCGCCCGTCGGCTTGGCCAGGCCGACGCAGACGCGGGTCCCGGTGCTCTCGCTCAGCCCGATGTTGGCGACGACGTAGATCACCTCGACCTCGACCCCAGCCCGAGGGAGGGCGGTGCCGACGCTGAGGCTCTCCACCACCAGATCGGCTTGGCTCAGCGGCAACGCATCGGCGGTTGGGGCGCCGATGAGCCCCACGATCGTCAGCAGCCGAAAGAGCCGCGGCCCCATCGCCTCAGTGTATACCAATCAACTCAGGGCAGGGCGCAGGTGTCGGCGGTACAGCGACCCGTGAGCCTCAACCGGTTCTCCGCGAACCACCGATAGGCCCAGTCCAGGCCCCAGGAGATGCCGGGCCAGCGGCTGAGCGCGACCAGGGGACCGAGGCCCACCGCCTGATACAAGCGCCGAAAGACCTCCACTCCCTCGATGAGCTCACCGCTGGCCAGCACGCGGCCATGGATACGCGCCATGAGCTGCGCCTGATCGAGGCCGAGGCTCCCCGCAGAGAAGCTGGCCGCTGCGATGTCGGTGAAGCGAATGTGGCCCCGCCGATCGAGGCGCCGGAGCAGCTCGATCTCGCGCCGGCACAGCGGACATAGGCCGTCGTAGTAGACCTCAACTTCTGGGCTCATCGGGGTCCTCCGTCAGCCCGAGCAGGTGACCTCCCCGGCGAGCTTTGGTCTCGAGGTAGGCGCGGTTGTGGCCGTTGGGCTCCACGATGTGCGGGAGCCGGCGCTGCACGATGACGCCGTGCGCTTCGAGTTGGCGCACTTTGTCGGGGTTGTTGGTCATCAGCTGGATGCTCCCCACGCCTAGCGTCGTCAGCATGGCCGCGGCGATCCCGTAGTCCCGCTCGTCGTCCTGGAAGCCGAGGGCCAAGTTGGCGTCCACGGTGTCGAGGCCGGCTTCCTGGAGCTGGTAGGCGCGGATCTTATTGGTCAACCCGATGCCTCGTCCCTCCTGGCGAAGGTAGAGCAGCACCCCGGTCGGCTCTTGCCCGAGGTGGAGGAGGGCCCGCTCGAGCTGGCTCCGGCAATCGCAGCGCAGCGAGCCAAGCACGTCGCCGGTCAGGCACTCGGAGTGCAGCCGGGTGGGGACGCCCGGGGCTCCGTGGAGCTCGCCCCGAACGAGCGCCAGGTGCTCTTTGTCGTCGGCGTCGTTGGCGAAGACGGCCACCCGAAAGGCCCCAAAGGCCGTGGGTAGGGCGGCCTCGCTGGCGATCTCGACCCGCGGCCGGCTTGGGCCGAGCCGAGTAGGAAACAGGCGATGAGAGAACTGCACTCGGGGCTCCTTGCTACCTGTCGAAAGGGCTTTCTGTTCGCCTTCTGTCCAGGTATTGTCCAAGTAATGTCCGGTATGGGCGCCAGCGAGTCAAGCCGTTCACCGGTCCGCGGGTGTTCGATCCGCGTGGTGGCCGAGCGGACCGGGCTTTCGCTGGAGGTCCTGCGCGTTTGGGAGCGGCGCTATGGCTTCCCCCTCCCCGAGCGACGCCCGGGCAGCAACCGGCGCTGGTACTCCGAGGCGGACGTCGCCCGACTCCAGCGCCTCGCTCGCGCGCTCGAGCAGGGTTACCGAATCGGGGACGTGATCGCGCTGGACCCGGCCGACCTAGGGGCGCTCCTCGGCGGCTCCCCAGAGCGGGCCTCGGAGGACGCCCCGAGCCAAGACAGCATCCTCGAGGCGCTGGCCGCGGACGATCTCGCCCGCATGGATCAGGAGCTGAGCGCGGCGGCCCAGCTGCTCGGTCCGCGCCGATTCGTGGTGGAGCTGGCCCACGGGCTGGCCATCACCGTCGGGGAGCGGTGGGCGCGCGGCGAATTGTCGATCCGGCATGAGCATGCGCTCAGCCAGTCGCTCTCCACCCGGCTCCGTCGCTTCTTGGCCGACGCTTCGCCCACCGCGAGCACGGTGCTGCTCACGACCTTGCCCGGCGAGCCGCATTCCCTCGCGCTCGAGATGGTGGCCGTCGTGCTCGGCGCGGCAGGGATCGGGGCGCGGCTCCTCGGACCTTCCACCCCGGTGCAGCAGATCCTCGGCGCGGCGCGGGCGCTGCACGTTCGCGCGGTGGGTCTGACGATAACGTCGGTGTCGAGCTTGCGCGCGGCCAAGAGCGGCGCGGCGAAGCTGGCGGCGGGCCTGGGCCCAGGGGTGGAGCTATGGCTGGGGGGCGACGCCGCCGACCGGGTCGCTACCGCGGTCCCGAGAGCTACGGTGCTCTCGAGCTGGGAGCGCATCGAGCACGCCGCGGCGCGACTCTAGGATCTCACTGCTGGCAGCAGACGCCGTACCATACCGCGGGGCCGGGCTGCGTGCACTGCAGCCACACTTTGCCGTCCGGGTTGTCCTTGGTGGTGGAGGCGCCGACCATCTGGCCCGCCTTGGAGCAGAAGCCGCCGGCCGAGACCGCAATCTCATTGGGCTGACACACCTGCTTGAACATCCAGCTGCTGCCGCTGAAGTTGTCGTTGACCGTGCGGGTCATGCAGGCGCGCAGCGTCTTGGGGGGCGGCGGCGTCGGCGCGGTCACGTTTTGGCAGCACATCGCGTACCAGACGGCGTTGCCGTTCTTGGAGCACCACAGCCACACGTCGCGATCGAGCTTCATGTTGGTGGTGGAGGCGCCGATCATCGGACCCGCGTCGGAGCAGAAGCCGCTACCAGAGACGGCGACCTCGTTCTCTTTGCAGACGTGCTGGACCATCCAGCTGGTGCCATTAAAGGGAGCGTTGACCGTGCGGGTCACGCAGCTGCCGAGCATCTTCGACTCATCTGCTCGGGCCTCGGCAAGAACGAACGTGGAAACTGCGATCGCCAGTACAACTGCCGTCTTCATCTCAAATCCTCCTAGAGTTCAGGGCGTTTCATCCTGCATCGGGCTGGGTGTCAAGGCACCGACGCCGTGCGTCCCAGAAAATTCATCAGCGCAGCTTTGAGCGGAATCGTTCCTTCGCTCCAAGTGGTGATCGCGCCGCCAGAACATGGGAGTCTCCGGCCATGGGCTCGCCCCCGAGGGAGATCTCCACCGACGGCCGCATCGTGCCGCTGGCCCGGCTGGGTGTGGGAGGGATGGGCGAGGTCCTCCTGGCGCAGCGCACGGGCGCGCACGGCTTCGAGAAGCTGATCGCGGTCAAGACGATCCGCGCTGACCGGGCCCAGCACGACGACGCGCGCCGGATGTTCACCGACGAGGCCCGCCTCTTGGCCCGCCTCGATCACCCGGCCATCGCCCAAGTCTACGACCTCGGTGAGCAGGACGGCATCCTCTACCTCACGATGGAGTACGTCCCGGGCATTGCGCTCGGGACCTTCCTCTCTCGCCGAAAAGCCCCGCTCCCTCCGGAGATCGCCGCGCAGATCGTGGCCGCCGCCGCGCGCGGGCTCCACGCCGCGCACGAGCTCAGCGATCACGACGGCCACTCGCTGGGCGTGGTGCACCGGGACATCAGCCCGCAGAACATCATGCTGACCTTCGACGGTCGGGTGAAGGTCCTCGACTTCGGGGTGGCCTGGATGCGCAACCGCGAGGCCCAGTCCACTGACACCGGGGCGGTCAAAGGCAAGCTGTCCTATCTGGCGCCCGAGCAGATCCGCAGCGAACCCGTCGATCGCCGCACCGACGTCTACGCGCTGTCGATCGTGCTGTGGGAGCTGCTCACCGCCCGTCGCTTGTTCGGCGGGGATGGGAGCTCGCTGGCCGCGGCGCTGCGGCGGCCGCGCGTGGGCAAGCCCTCCTCGCGCGAGAAGGCCGTCTCAGCGGAGCTCGATCAGATCGTGATGCGCGGCCTCGACTCCGATCCGGCGGGGCGCTGGCCGGACGCGCGCAGCTTGGCGTTGGCCCTCGAGGAGGAGGCCCGCCGGTTGGGGGGCGAGACCTTGGAGATCTTCGCCTTGCGTGAGCTCGCGACGCTCGCCCAGGAAAACAAGGCTTTTCTGCGCAAGGTCCGCGCCGCGCCCGAGGCGGTCACGCTCAAGGACCAGCCGCTCGGGGGCACGGTCGCGCTGGAGAGCAAGGACATGATCTCCACGGGGTTGCCTGCGGCGCGGGGGCGCCCCTGGGCGCTGGCCGTCGCTTTGATGCTGGGCGCGCTCGGCGCCGTCTTGGCGATCGCGCTCCGCGAGACCGGGGTCCAAGAGCTGTGGTCGCTGAGCTCCTCGAGCCCGAACGCCCCACGCCCTGCCGCCCCCCCGTCGCTCGGGCCAGTGGCCGATCTCGAGGCGCTCAGCTCGACGCGCGCGCCCACCAGCACGGAGAGCGTGGCATTCCTCGGTGGATCTCTTCCGGCGGTCGATGCTTCGACCGCGACCGTCCCCGCAGCCGCGCCGGAGCCCTCGCCCGAGCTGTCGCCCGACGCGCCGTCACTGGGCGCGGAGGCGACCGCAACCGAGGAGGCCGATGACGTTGAACCAGAGGCGGAGGAGCCCCCGCCGAACCCGGCGCCGCTGGCCAAGGGCGAGCCGTCCCTGGAGCCGGGCCGCCCCAAGGCGTTGAGCGAAGCGATCGCGCCCGCAGGCGGGTTCACCCCGCCGATAACGGGCCCAAACCCGGCGCCGCCGGTCCGGCTTGGGCCTCGTCCCACCGTAATTTCTCGCGGTTTTGGGTCGTTGAGCCTGGTGGCGCGCGCGGGCGGCGTGGTCTACGTCGACGGAAAGAAGGCCGGCGCGACGCCGCTGTACAAGCACCGACTCAAGATTGGGCACCACACCGTGGCGCTCGTGCGCCCGGGCGATCAGCGCCCTCGGTGGCAGGCCCAGGCCACCATCCACGAGAACCGGCACCTCCGCATCGAGCTGCGCTAACGGGGGCTTAGCAGTGGAGCCGGAGGCGCCCCGCCAAACGGGTACCTTCGCCCGTAGGCGAAGGGCCCACTCAGAGCACATCTGCACACTTTTTCATTGCGCGCGCCACGCCGATCGGAGAAGTACCCCCCGTTATGATCTCCCGCGCGATCGGTGCCGTCGTCGTCCTGTCTGCCTTCGGCGCCTGTAGCTGCGAAGAGTCGCCGCTCATCCACCACGAGATCCCGGACGTCGGTGCGCTGCCGTTCCCTGACGCCGCGGAGGCACCCGACGCTGGCTTCTTCCCCGACGCCGAGCCGACCGATCTCGGCCCGCCCGACACCGGCGTGCCCGAGGGGCGCGTGCTCCGCTTCATCGGCACCTCACCGGTCGCCCTGTACTATGGGGCGAGCACCACACTGCGCTTCTCCCTCACGACCTTGAGCGGTGCGGTGGTCAGCGGCGAGACCGTGCAGCTCAGCCTGGCTGGCGCCGGCAGCTTGGCCCAGACCGCGCTGGTCACCGACGCAAGCGGTGAGGCCACCGCCAGCTACACCGCGCCGACGCAGGCTGCACAGGCCACGATCAAAGCGGAGGCCGCGCTGGCCGCCCCGATAACGGTGTCCCTCGTGACCAGCGAGGACCCCATCGCTGCCTTGTCGGTCGACGTCAGCGGCACGACGCGGCTCCCGCTGGCCAGCACCTCGCTCGCCGTTTACTGGGCCGCCGCCGGGACCGCGCCGACCTGCGCGGCGCTCCTCAGCGCCACCACACTCCCGGCGGGCGCGCAGACCGCCACCCTCGGCACGCTGCCGGCATCGCAGCTCTTCAGCCCCGTCCCGAGCGGCTTTGAAGTCAGCGCCATCGCCTTCGGCCTCGACGCGCGGGGCGATCGCATCGCGCGCGGCTGCGCTCAAGGCGCGCGGGTCAGCGGCGGCGTCACCACGCACCTCCCGGTGGTGATCGAGCAGCTGCCGACCCACCTCGACGGCGACTACGACGTGCGGATGGAGCTCGACCTTGGCGCCACGATCCCCCCGCCGGTCGGCCCGATCATCGTGACCTTGACCGACGTGCTCTCGGATCCGGCGGGCTGGGCCGTGTATCAGACCTTGTCCTTCCTCGACGATCAGCTGGGCACGCGCTTCGTGGTGTGGACGCCTCCCGGCCAGACCGTGGCGCGCACCGCGACCTTCCAGGAGGTCCGCCTGAACCCCGCCCGCTTCGTCTCCTGGCGCAACGCGGCCGCAGCCCTGGACAACGCGCTCGAGACCCAGCTCGGCCAGAGCTACACCGACTTTGTGAACATCGGCGGCGACGTCGCCCACCTGATCCGCCGCTTCGAGGTCGGGGCCCGCTTCACCGTGACGTCCACCGGGGTCCCCGGCCGTGCCCGTGTCGAAGAGTCCTGGCGCGCCCTCGTCTTCGAGTGGAGCCAGGGCTGCCCCGCGGGCGACGTGGGCTGTGCGCGCCGCCCGATCTTGCTCTCGGGCGCCAACGCTCGCTTGGCCCCGTTGACGGCGACCTACGGCTCGAGCGTGAGCTGGGCGCCGCTGGCCACGGAGTCGGAGCGCTTCCAGCTCGGCCTCGATCCCCACGCCATCAACGTGCGCTACGGCGCGATCCTCCTGGTGGTCCTCAATGAGCTGGTGTTCCCGAGCCTCCCGGCCAACATCGCCGGTCACAGCATCGGCGAGGTCTTGGCCAACGTCATCGGCTGCATCGACGTGGCCAACTCGATCGCGAGCTCGACTGGCCTCCCGGCCCCCGTGATCCAAGGCTTCTGCGACAGCGCGGTGGCGGCGGCGGGCACCTACCTCGAGGATCAGCTGCTCGGCCTCGACTCGGCCAGTAACCCCGGCCTGATCGACGGCGCCGGCGGCGGCAAGATGTTCCTGGTCGACGCCGACCACGACCTCGAGACCGAGCTCTTGACCGACCTCGAGAGCTACGTCGCCTGGTCCGACGGCAGCGCCCCGCCCAGCACGCCCATCCTCGGCCGCGGCCGCCGCGCCTCCAGCGGTTGCCTCACCGACGCGGCCTGCACCGGCGGCAAGGTCTGTGCGCCAGTACCGAGCTATCTCGAGGTCCGAGGGCTTGAGCGCGACTGCCGCAGAAAGCTCGGCAGCAACGTGGGCCCGATGGCCTGTACCGCCAACACGGATTGCGCCACCGGCCTGTGCGCCACCCCCGCGGGCGTCTGCTTCAGCGCCTGCGACCCGGCCACCCCCACCTGCAGCGGCGGCCGCTGCGACCCCGTCGGGGCGCAGATGAGCCTCGATCCGGTGCGGATGGGCCTCGGGGCGGCGGACATCGCCGCCTGCGTGCCCTAGAGGGCCCTAGAGGTCCCTAGAGGCTGTCTTCAGCCCCTACCCGGTCGCGGTCCCGGTAGCCGTGGCCCCCTCCAGGGCGGCGCGCTCGGCGGCGAGGTTCAAGCCCTTCCAGCCAGAGGCCACCAGGTGCTCGTTGGTGCGCTGTACTTGGTCGGCCAGGGCGCCGATCAGCGCGCGGCGGAGCGCTCCGGCCGCAGGCGTAGCGAGCGGAAGACAGGCCTCGAAGCGCTCGCGGCTCATGACCAGGAGCGCCGCCGGTGTGCGCGCGACGCAAGTAGCCATGCGCGGCCGACCGTCGATCAAGGCGGTCAAGCCGAAGGCCTCGCCGCGCCCGAGCACTGCCAAGAACTGAACCGACGACCGATCTTCGTCGTCGGAGACGACCACCTCCACCTCCCCCTCGAGGACCAAGTACAGCTCGCTCTCTCGCTCCCCTTGCTGGCAGAGGACCGTCCCGGCAGGCACGCTTCGCCGATCGAAGAGCGCGGCGAGGTCGCGCAGGAGCTCGGGATCGAGGCCGAAGAAGAGGCGGCTCTCTCCCAAGATCGGCACCGCGTCGATCGCCGACGCGGAGGGCAGCTCCGGCGCGGGCCGTCCGACCCAGGATCGCAGGCGGGAGAGCAAGGCTCCCCTCGGCTTGCCCGGGGCCGGATGCACGGCTTGGCCGACCTGGCCGAGGATGAAGTCGACCCGGCGAAGGCGGCGCGCCAGCGTGAGCAGGGCGTGCTGCTCGAGCTGCGCCGCGATCTCGGGCGCCTCCTGGGCCAGGCGCAGCGCGGCCTCACGGTCGAGGACCAGGAGCTCGCTGGGTTCGGCGGCGGTGACGGTCGCGGCGCGCTTTTGGGTTGTGAACAAGCCCATCTCTCCGGCCGTTTCGCCCGGGCCCAAGCGATCGAGGCCCACGCCTTCGCGGGAGATGAGGAGCGAGCCTTGCTCCACCAGGTAGAGCGCGCGATCCTCGTCGCCCTCTCGGATCACGATCGCCCCGGCGGCGAGCGCGCGCGATCGACAGTAAGGCTTGATCCCGACCAGGGCCGGGGGCGGATCGGCGGGCCGATGGCGGATGCTCGCCGCGACGTGATCGACCTCGAAGGCTCGGCTCGTCCCCGTGTACGCCACGCTCCTGCCTTCTCCGGCGCTCCACGTGCCGTTGTGCACGATGCGCCAGGTGCCTGGAGGGACATCGCGGCCGATCGTCCAGCGGCAGGTGCAGCGCAGGAAGCGGCCGAGGAAGGAGGTGTAGTGGATGCGGGTGGAGAAGTCGCGATCGTCGGCGAACTCGATCCACTCGGTGCCCACTTGGTACTCGACGGTCAGGTAGCTCGCCGAAGGGTGGCTCGTGGGGTGACCCGCCCAGAAGGTGACCTCGACCGTATCTCCGCGGACGTATCGAGGCTGAGCATCCTCCGCGACGTCACCGAACCAGGTCAGGCCGAAGTTGCCGTCGGTGGGATCCGCGTCGAGCCGCCGCCCCGAGGGCCGGGCGAGCTCGGGCGGCGGGAGAGTGTCCGCCGGCTGACCCGCGCCGATCGCGGCGGCGAGCCGGGAGAGCACGCCTTGCACCGCGCCGAGCTGCTCACGCCCAAAGAGCGTCGAGGCCCCTTCGTAGTGTTGGACTCCGTACTCCTCGGGGGTGGTCGTGTAGCCCGCGTAGGCGTTCGCCATGCTGATCGGGACGGCGTCGCTCACGCCATGACCTCGAAGCTGCGCGATCACCTGTCGTCGGAGCCGGCGCCCGGCCATGGTCGTCAGCTCGAAAGGGACCGCGATGAAGGCCAGCGGGCCCAGGGTCAGGAGCTGGATCGGCAGCACCGCGGGCACGAGATCCCAGTTTGGGCGGTGGAGCAAAACGAAGGGGTCCTTCGGCGCGTGAAGGGCCCGGACCTCTTCGCTGAGCGGCGCCGTGAAGCGCGCGAACGCGGCGACGAGCAGCTGCCGCTCCGCGCCTTCGTCGAACCAGGCGGGCCCGCGCCCGTCCTCGGTCCCAGCGATGAAGTTCTGGCCGAGCAAGGCGGGGGCGGTTGTTGTCGCTTGCCCGGTCGAGGAGAACTCGGCGGGGACGGGCAGGGTGCGGAGGTCCACCCAGACCAGCCGGGCGTCAATGCTACCGCTGAGCTTCGTGTCGGGTCCTCGGGCGAGGGCGAGGGCCATCTCCGCCTGGCGTTGGCCGATGATCTCGCAGCTCTCGCGGGTCGTGTCGCCTTCTCCGACCAGGCGGCCGTCCGCGGTGGGTACCCGGTTCGGTGAGATATCAGCGTGGTTGGCCAGCGCGAAGCCAGCGACGACGCCGAGCTCTTGCTCGACCCGCCACGCGGCGTAGCCTTTGTTGTCGGGGCTGACCAGGCGGTTCTTCTTGTCGTGGGAGGTGCCGTGAACAGCGAACCAGTTCAGGATCCCCCGCAGCTTGCCGCGCGAATCACGAAAGTGGAGCTGCACGAAGCGATCGTCGAAGGGCGTCTCGTAGAGCGCGCGCTCCTCGGGCGGGTTCTGCGCGTAGGCCTCGAGCATGCGGTTCATGCTCGCGTCGCGGAGGGATCCGACCGCGAGCGAGATGCTCCCGGGGACGAGCGCGGCGTCGGCGGCCGAGATCGCCGCCACGATGCCCTCCACGATCGTCGAAGTGACCCGATCGCTGTAGCCGAGGATCGTGAGGTTGTAGAGGAAGAACTCCGAGTAGCCACCCGGCGCAGAGTGGGTATGGGTCACTGCCAGGCAGAGACTATCCGCCGGATAGCGATCGCCGAGCTTCTCGCGGAGCCGCTCCTCGACCAGCCGTCGCACGCGCCGCGACATCATGCCGAGATCACAGATCACGTAGACCCAGGCACGCTCGCCGGAGCGGGCGATGAAGGCCCGAGCATAGAGGCGCTGCTCGAGCCCTTCACCGACCTGGCTGATCTCGCCGTAGCCGAAGAACCGGAGGCCGACGATCTGGCTGGTGATGTCGGCCTTGCCGACCCCGATCTCGAAGGTCGTCATCCTGGCGTTTCACCCGAGGAACCAGCGGATCGTTCCAACGCGCGCAGGCTACCCCAAACATCGGCGGCGGTACATGGACCAGACCTGGCTGAGCCCGCCGATGTCATGGTCGACGCGCCGCTCGCCGAGCTTACGCAGGTCACTGTGACCGCGGTCCGCGGCGGGGCCTGTGCGGTTTCGCGCGCAGGCGCCCACGCGTCCGACCGCCATCGCTACGTCTTTGCTACGGAGCATCAGAGCAACAGCACGCCGCGCTGGTGGTCGATCGTCTCGAGCGCCGTGTTCGGGGGCGGAGCGTTGGACGATGCGTAGCCCGATCTCAGCGGCATTCCCGGAGCTCAGAGCGCATGGCTGCAAAGCCGTAACCTCGCCATCTGGCAGCTCGGCGCGGTCGATCGCCTCCTGACCGTCGAGCCGGCCCGCACGCTGGCTCGAACCACGCCGACCACGGAGTTGCACGGCCTGTAACTCCACGACCCGCGTGACACTCACCCAAAAGGCCTAGGCAATTCCTGGCGTCCCGCTGGCCCCTCCCTTGCAAAGCTCGGCCCCATGAGCGGGAACAGCGTGAAATCGTCGACCTTCGTCAAGGACGTCATGAAGGGAGGGATCGATCTCGACCACCTCGGCAGCGGGCTCAAAGCGCAACTGGACGCCCAGAGGCTGGACCTCCGGTCCTTCGACAGCAACGGCAACGGGAAACTCGATCGGCGGGAAGCCAAGCAGCTCTACGAGTTCCTCGACGCCTTCGATACCACCGCCGCTCAAGAGATCCACCGAGCGCTGAAGAGTGAGTCCGCGGCCAACGCCGCCGTTTCCAAGGCGACGCTCGGCCAGGACGCGTTCGTGAAGGAGCTCCGTGGGGATCGCGGCATCATCGACACCAACCGCCTGTCACCGGAGTTCACCAGGGCGCTCGCCCGGGCCGGCATGAGCACCACGGATCTCGAGGCGATCGCCGGTCGGGACGGCCAGATCAAGAGCAAGGCCGAGCATGAGAAGCTCTTCAAGCTGCTCGACAAGAAGGACGGCCACGTCGATGGGAAGCTAAGCGCCGCGTCGCGGAGCGCTGACGGTAGTGTGTCGAGCACTGCGGCCGGGGATCTCTATCAGGCCCTCAAAGGGGAGGTCGCGCTCAATCGCAAGAGCATCTATTACTCCGTGCCCGGCAGGCAGGGCTTCGCCTCGCTCCAGCGAGAGCCCGCGTTGGCCGACGCGGTGATCGTCGATCCCGCGTACCGACGGCCCGTCGACACCGGGATGAAGGGCCGCCAGCAAGTGACCAAGACCGGCTGTCACGACACCTGCCGGGCTGACGTCAGGGCCTACAACCAGGAGCAGTACGGCAAGGGCGCCCTCGCGGTAAGCGAGGTCCGAGATGACTGGATCCAGATCGGCGTCCGCCAAGACCCGAAGGGGCGCCTCATCGTCGACGGTGACCAGGTTCGCCGGGGAGGCGAGTACATCGATGAGATGCTCGACCGCGGCTACCCCGTCATGGTCGGCGTCTCGCACAAGGGAAAGGGGCAGGGGCCTTCCAACCCGGACAACCTGACCGACCATTGGGTAACGATCAGCGGCCGCGACTACGACAAAGACGGGCGGCTCTACTATACGTTCGAAGACCCGGGCAGCCGCCGGGTCCCCACGGATCGGTTCTATGTCGACGACGCGACGGGCCGGCTCTTCCGCATGGGCGACGGGAAGGGCAGCAGCGTGAGCGGGAAGGACTACGAGGTCGTCGCCGTCCAAACCTACAAAGAGTAGAGTTGACGGACATCCTCGAAAGTTCTGGAAACTCGGAACCCACGTCCGAGCTTACGAGCGACGCGCTCGTACGCCGCGGCGCGATCGCGCGCGCACACTGCCTCCCCGTCCTACCCATAGATACTCGTAGCGTGCGCATTTCTCTGGCGTCGTCCTCGTCCGTGGCCGAGAGGAAACGCAATCCCCTCTTTTCGGAGACGGTCAGCCCTGATCCTCAAGCGCGGCCCTGGTCCAGCGCGCGATTGCGGGCAGCGCATAGACATTCGCGGCATATGCGCGCGCGGAAGCACTGAGCTCCAGGCGACAGTGGACGACTCGGAGCACCAATGGCGCAAACGCTGCGTCGACGACCCCGAACTCCCCGAAAAGAAAGCTCGAGTCGGGCCGGTCCTTCCGGAGCTGTGACCACAGCTGATCCAGCTTGAGCAGCTCAGCCTTCGCAGCCGGATTGGGCGTGGACGCCAGCGCCGGATTGAAGGGGTACGCGGCGCGCAGTGCAGCGAAGGACGTCAGTGCCTGCTCCGCCAAAGCGCGCGCCTCCTGATCGCGCGCCGGCCAGAGCGCGTGAGGCGGGCACCGTGCTGCGATGTGGTCCGCGATCGCGAGAGGCCCGCGGATGGTGCGCCCTCCATCCTCGAGCCACGGAGTCTCGCTCGCTCCGTCGAGATGGACGACCCGCTCAAAGGGAATCTTGCTCTGGGTCATGATCAAGTAGGCCACCAGGGAGGCCTCGTCGCGACTACGATTTCCCAGATGAAGTTGTTCGCTCACGGCTCCATATTTCCGCAGGGTGTAATGCAAAGTAAAGCGCAGCGCTGCGGGGTAAGGGTCGTGCAAGCGCGCCAGAATACCCGAGCGTGGATACTTGCCCAATGGCTCCGGTCAAATGGAGGGACACCTCTGCAGCACGACCCTCGGTGGCGTTTGAGGCGGCGCGCCCGTTGTTGCAAGCGTCGCCGGCACCTCAGCGCCCAGAGGTTGTCCGTGACCTCTTGTTTTCGATCGACCCCAAGGCGCCTGGGTACGAACCACCCGCGCTCCCGGGAAGCCCAGCGCAAAAGGCGCTCCTCAAGACGACAACCGCGCTCGATGGTCTAGCCCGGGCCGTTGAGCGGTCTCCGCGGGCGCTCGCCTCCAACCGAGTGTCGGCCGCCATCAGCGCGCTGGCCCAGGCCGCGCCCCACTTGAAGCCAAGCAACTCGGCGGCCGATCGCGAGCCTGTGGCGGCCAGCATGGAGTCACTCCGAAGCGTCTTGATCGCCGCTGGCCCGGTGGGGCTCGACCCCGCTCGCAGCGCCGACGCGCAGGAGCTCGTCAGCAAGTTCAACCTCCTCGCCTACGCCCTCTCACTGGAGCCACTGTGCCTGGTCGAACGCAGCGACAAACTGCAATTTGTGCGGTTCGAGGATCAGCTGGCCGACGTTCCCGCGGGTGTCTCCAAGCTGCATGGTGCGCCCGAACTTGAGCTCCGCGACGGAAGCCAAGTCGTCCCGGGTCAGTTTCGCCAATACCGTCTCACCCAAGACGATGTTCAGAACATCGTGGCGAGGACTCAGCTGCCTCCCGAGCTGATCGCGTGGGTGGGCCAAGACCCCGGAGATCGAACCCCGTATATCCAGATGGGGATCGTCGGTCCCGACAACTACAAGGGCCGCGATACCAACCCCGAGAAGTTGGTGTATGGACGCCGCTGGCGCGTCGAACCAGAGCTACCGGAATACGAGGTCATGCAGACTGTCTTCGCGGCGGCCCGCGACGCCCTAAGCCACGAGGTGCGCGAGCTGTTCACGATCGACGGGCGTACGCCGTTCAGCGGGCACGTCGATGCCACGCTGCTCGGCGAGATCAAACGCACGGGCAGCGTGGCTGTCCCAGACAATCCCGTGGTGTCCACTCTGGAGGACGTGCAGGCGGTCTTGAGCAAGGCCAAGTTCGGAGGGCGCAAGATCACGTTGCTCGAGGTAGAGCGCCATCCCCGCTCGGGTCGAATGTCCATTGTCTTTGAGACCCCCCCGCGTCCTGCTGGGCGGCCCATCCCCTTTGTCGACGGCCAAGTGCTGGAGGCCAGCGCGACTGCAGCTCCCGGTTCGTCGGAGATTCGCGGGTCCGATGTGCTCTACGCGCTCAACGAGGAGTTTGTTCGCCAGGGCCTGCGGTACCTCGAAGAGTCCTTTCGGTTCGACGGCGAAGCCCGCTTCTCGCACGAGAACGACCCCCGGTACCTGGGCGCGGTCTCCGCGTTTACGCGGCACCTCTCGGGTGAAGCCGATGGCATCGGTAAAGCGACCAACTCGGCCAGTGAGCAGCAACGGGCCCCCGTCATCGCTCCCGGAGCTGCCACCACGGCGGCGGTGGAGAAGATCGGAGAACACAATCCCCTGTTGGGCTTCGCTCCCAAACTCCTCACCAAACGGTGAGCTGGCTCAGGATGTCCTTCGCACCCTCGTGCGCGATGGATTCGCCAGTGGGCTGCAAGCGCAAGCGCGTGGCGGACGGGAGATACCTTGGTAATGGCAACGAACGCTTTGGCTCAGGCGATGGTGTTTTCTAACACGGCGTTGAACTCCGTTTCGATGCCCGACCACAGCGCACGCAGCGGTGCGGCGATCGGCCCCCAGCGGCCCGTGATCCCGTCGCCACGGCCCGTGCCGAGCGGGAGCGCAGACGGGCGCTCCGAGATCGCGCCAGCGCTGGAGGACGGGCTCAGCAAGCAAATGCGGGACCTCTTGCCGAAGGCTCTGCGACGGCTGGAGACGCTGCTCGACGCTCCCAACTTCGACGCCAAAGAAGCAGGCAAGACGTTCAGTAGGCTGCGCGGGCTCGTCGGTCTCGCCCGCGCTTTGTCTGCGCCATCCCTTGACCCGCTGATGCTGGCCAGACTCCAGAAGGTCACGGTCGCAGTCGAAGCTCGTATCCGAACCTCCAAGGCCGCGGAGCGCGAAATCTGGACGCGAACCCAATCGAGCCTCAAGGACCTCGCCGCTGTCGGTACGATCCCTCCGTCGACGCTCCGACGCGCGTACTCCAGTCCCCGAGAGACTTTTCGCGCCTGGAGCGCTGCTTACCGCACGGATCCCGAGGGTACCGTGGCGCGCTTCTGCGAGCTCTTCGATGTGCCGCTCGATCACGCCGCCATCCGACCGCACCTCGCGAACATGCTCTCCTCCCGCGCCGGGTTGCGACCGTTCCTCAAGGCGCGATCTCACTGGATGCAGTTTAGAGCGGAGGGCATTGCGGCGGCGCCGCTCACCGAGGCCGAGACCCTTCGTCCCGGCTTGGTCGGGCGTGACATCCACCTGCTTCGCTCGCCGAAGATCACCCGCGCCGAGCTGATCAGGCCCCTCGACATGTCCCCGGACGGACGACCGCGGCGAGTCGTGGTTGTCGGGCAGGGGCCTGTCGGGCTCTTGGCTGCGCTCGAGATGAAGCGCAACGCCAGCGCGGGCGGCCTTGAGATTCTGATGCTCGACAAGCGTGGGCAGGACGGAGCGATGGAGTACACCCGGCCGATCAAGCTGGCAGTGCGGCATGGATTTCTTAGCCTGCTTGCTTCAGAGAGGCTGCCCAACTCGAAGGACTCGGTGCTGGACCTGCTCACGGCGCGCGGCCAGGTCCAATATGTGGATTCGATGCCGTCCGGCGCGTGGCACGGGGAGGTCTGTGGGGAACGCGCCGTTAGCCAGCCATTCATCATGATTGGTGAGCCGTCCGTGGCCATCATCGAGACCCGACATCTCGAGCAAGCACTCCGGGACGTGCTCCAGAATGCCCCGAACGTACATTTCCTCAATGGGTACAGTGTAGAGCTGATGGCTCGCCCGGCGCTGGGCCTCGACGGCGCCCCGGCCTTCGGTGTGTCTCTCCACCGAATGCTCAAAGACGACCAAGGCAAGTGGACGGCCTCCTCCGCGGGCGTCGACATCGGGACCCCCGACATGATCCTCGCCGCTGACGGCGCCCAGAGTCACACGGTGCGCGACGCGGGAATCGGCCTGAAGGTCGGCCAGTCGATGGGGCGTTTCGTGGTCGGCACCGTCCGCGTCCCCGAGGGCCCCAACACGATGAAGAAGGTCTCCATCAACGACGAGGTTTCCGGGGAGCTTCACGTGTACGCCAACGTCACCGGCCATCTCCAGGAGGCCTGGGTGATCGTAGAGGTCCCACCGGCCTGGGGTGAGGCGGAGCTCAAGGATCGCGGCAAGGTCGAGGAACACTTTCGAAAAGTCAGCGCTAAGGTTCTCGACCTGGACCCTTCGACCCAGGAGGTCCTGTGGGGAGGCAGCGCGGCCTTCACGCTCCGGCCGTCGATCACCACCGAGCTCGGACGCGGAAACGTGTGGCCGATCGGAGACGCCTCCGGCAACAACAGCTTCGTGGTCGGTGGTGGCACGGTCGGCGGCCTTCATGAGGGCAAGATCGCCGCTGAGACCATCGTTGGGATGCCCGCCGGTGATGACGCCTCGAAGGTCCTCGAGCATGGCCGCAAGGCGTCGTACCTGGCCTCGATGGCCTGGCACCTGCACGGATCGCCGGACGTACAGGAAGAGCTCGGGGTGAGGGCCCTGATGAACACGAACCTGAGGCAAAGGGTGTAGTAGGCGCGTGGGGCGTCCCAAGCCCCCGAGCCGACGGGAAGGACAAGGCCCGTTTGGACCAGCGGCCGGCACGCCGCGGGACGCTTTCCCCCCGGTTCCCCCGGCGTTGAGCGCAGATCTTGTGGGTCTCAGCCGCTTCGACGTGCTGCATTCGTACTCCACTCGAACTCGACCGCCTACACTTGTCCGCGAAGTCCCGAGCACTGACAGCGATCTGTAAGCGCAGCCGTAGGATTCCATCCGACAACACCATTCATGAGTGGTGTGTGGCCCCCGCAAGTCATCCTTTGGAGCACGTCAGGTCGGTTGATGGACCCGAGCCTGCTCGAGGCGATCGATGCGCTCGGTGCGACGGTGAGCCCGCGCGAGCCAGGCCTGATCTGGGCCCGACTGGCTGGAGCTGACCCAGCGACCTACGTCGACTTCGCGATTAGTCGCGCGGCGATCACGGTGGACCTTGTCGAGGCTGACGACCAGCTCCGGAGCGCTGTCGCCCCCTTCCTGGCCTGGATTGTCGACGAGTTCGAAGCCAGCGCCCACGACCACCACGGGGTCAACGTCACTGCCCTAATTCTGCGAAATGGGTCGCGAGTTTCGCTCATTAGCGACGCCTCGGAATCTGCCGGGCCGAATGCCGCGCCGAGAACCCGCATCGCACGCTCCGGTTCACGCAACTAACTGGGTCGAAGTTCGACCTGAGGAGAAATGACTATGGTACGCGCAGCAACGTCAATGAGCCCTGTGACATCCGCCGGCTTCGCCCCACGCGAAGCCAGCTTCAACGCCTCCGTACTTAGAGACGAAGCGCTAAGAAACCACATCCCCGTGCCGGGCGGAGAAGGCGTCAAGCAGCCATACAATCTCAATAGCGCCTCGCTGCAATCGGTGACGGCGATGCTCGCAAGCTGGGGCACCTGGGATGCCTCGCGGATGCTCCCGGTCCCGCAAGCTGGGCAGCCCATGCTGAGGATCGCGGCCTATGAGTACCACTCCGGTCGCGCGATGGAGGGCTGGATCGACGCGCTCCCGAAGGACAAGAAGCTCAAGCTGAACGTGGTGACCTGTGTCAGTGGACATGCCGGCAACCCATTCGAGACGTTCGCTCGAGAGAACAAGTACCGACTCGCTGTGAGGGGCCCAGACGGCCAAGTGCTCGCGAAGCAGAGTTTCGGCCCCGGATACTCCAACGGCTCTGTGAAGGAGTATGCCTCGCAGTCTCCCACGGTAGAGATCGACGTCTCCAAGCCGGGAGACTACGTGATCGAGTGCGCTCCGGACGGCAGCGCCGGGATCGGCGGGTATATGGAAGCCCGGAGACTCATCCTCCACATCACCGGCAAAGAGCCGGGGATGGCCGCTGCGCCCGCGGGGCGATGAGGAGCAACTCATGAATATCGGCGGTCTCAAGCTAACCTCATTCTTCTCCGCCACCGGCATGTCTGGGGCCCTGAGTCGTCCCTTCCATAAGGTCTCAAAGGGCACCCCTTCGTCCGTTCTACCGCCGGTCGCCAGCTCGCAGAGGGCTCTGGCCAAGCGCTTGAGCTCCTTTCGCGAGGCACTGCGCAGCGCCGTCGGGAATGAGGTGATGAATCGGCTCACGACGATCGCCAAGAACAACGACGAGCCCATCGTCCTGATCAAAGGCGACATGCTGACGGGCAAGTCGACCCAGGCGCGGGAGTTGGCTAAGGCGCTCGGTCGGCCGGACGAGGTGGGAAGCGTGGGCTCGCAGGTGATGCGCCCGCTGGCGGAGAAGCGCGGCATCAGCATCGAGGAGCTCGGCGCTCAGCTCAAAGCAGAACCCAAGCTCGAGGCCGCCATCGACTTCGAGGCCTTGGTGCTCGCCGCCAGCGGTGGGGTCGCGGTGCTGGAGAGCCGCATGGCCGGAGAGTACGGCGCGCTCCTGCGGTCGCTGGGGAGGAAGAACGTGGTCACCGTCGAGCTCCTCTGTGGACCTCGAGAGCGGGCGCTGCGCATGGTGGAGCGGCTGGCCGGACCGCAGGCCCGGCGACGTATTGAGCCACAGCTGAGCGAAGTCCCGGGAGCCAGCTTGGAGGCCTATCTCAAGACTATCGCCTCAATCAAGGACCCGGAACCCAAGCTGGCCGAGCTCGGTCAGCACGGCGCGGAGATCGCCGGGCGCGACGAAGTCGACGCTGCCCGGCTTCGCAAGCTGTACGGCTTTGACTACAGGAAGGACGGACCCCCCTCCGACATCCTGGTCGATACGTCCGCGCTCGATTCGAACCAGGTCCGCGCCGAGCTGATTCGACGGGTGGAGTCTCGGCTCGGCTCCACGCGCGAGGTCGACGCCCACGCCCAGTTCGGCACAAAGAAGCAGGCCGTTCCGGCCCTTCTCGAGGACTGGTCGAACGCAACCCTAAAGGCCTCGGCGGTGGAGGCGGCCCGGGCAACGTACGCGCCCCAGATCGAGCAGAGCCTAAGTGAAGCGAGCCAGGAGCTCGGGCGCGAGCTCAACCGCAAAGAGCGGTCCGCCGTGATCCGCGCCGTCGACAAGGTCTACCTCCCTTCGGCCCTGCCCAAAGCTGAACAGGACATCTCGCGTCACGAGGCGGAAACGATCAAGAAGGCTCAGAAAAAGTACCTTAAGTTCGACGCGCCCAACCAGCGCGACCCCTTCCTCCCGATCGTCGCCGAGGACCCGGCTGCTCGCGCGAAAGAAATCATGCTGTGGGAGAGCCCCAGCCTGATGGTCCTCGTCGACCGTTTCATGCCGACTCCGCAGGTATTGGTGGTGCCCAAGCGACCGATGAGCTTCCCCACCCAGGCGAGCCCGGCGGAGCTCGCTGAGATGGCGAAGGTCGCTAAGGCCGTCTCGGATGCATTCAGCCAGGTTTCGGGAACGCCGCCTGCGGAGACGTGGATCAATCCGCCTCAGCATCTGTCGGTGACGCGCCTCCACGTCCACGTAGCGCCCGAGCTCGACAAGACCAGCGCGAGCCCGAAGCTCTGGTCCGATGTGACCCAGATACTTCAGACGGTCCTGAGCCGCCGGGCACGGGGCGCGCTCGTTGAGTAGTAATAGCGGAGACTAACGGTCCATCTAACCTCAGGAGCTATGCCATGGTGAATTTCCAAACGTCCTTCAAACCCCAACTGCCGCCCCTGGCCCAGGACTTAGGGACTTCTCCGCAGGCAACCAGAGAGATGGGCGTCCCCAAGACGGTATTGCCATCCACGCGCGAAGTCTTTCCGGGGCTCCCAGCGGCGAGCACGAAAGGCACGCGCTACTCAGACGCGCGGATGAAGCCGGCGAGCACTCCCCTCGAGCAGATGGACGCGTTCGACGCCCCCCGGATTGCTCCTGCGGAGCTCGCGGAGAAAGGCTTCGTGGCGAATACCTTGAAAGTGCAGCTGTCAGGAAACATGCACTTCCAGGACTGGTTCGAAAAAGTTGACCGGGACGCCTCGGTCGTTGTGGCGGTGGGGTCGGCGTACGCGGGTCGTACAGTGAAGGTCGGCCGGGAGGTCTTTCAAGACGCCGCGCTGATCCACTACCGAAAGACCTCGGGCTTTGATCATGCGGCGGAGCTCACGATCCTGGGCCAGCCCGGTGAGCAGGTCGAGCTGCGTTACGTGCGCCTGGTGCCGCCGATGACGATCCGAGATCTCGATAAGAAGGCCCCAGGGACCGAGACCAGCAAATCGCTGGAGATACTGTCCCAAGAAGGGATCTACGCGGCCACTCGCGAGGACGCCTATTTTCGAATAACTCAGGCTGAGATCGTGGACGCCGGACCCCAGGGCGCGCTGGTCAATACTTCGCTCGAGCACTTCATGTACGACCCCTACGGGAACCCGCCGGCCTTCGATCCGCCAGGGAAGAATGTCATGGGCGGCGGAGCGAGCGCAGAACAAGCTGCCGCGAAGACCTACGAGCGTCCTTTCGGCTTCCTCAACTCTCGGTAGCAAATCAGAAGTGGACGGAGAATCGCCATGGTAATCAGGATGTCACCTTTTGGGGTCGTAAATACAGGCAACATCGAGGCGCTGAGGTCCGTTGGGCAGCAACAGGCCTCGCCCGCGCTCACTGTTCTCGCAACGAACTCGCTGCGGATCGGAGAGGTTCCCGTCGGAACGAAGAAAGCAGCCATCAACGGGATGGTGGATCTCGGTAGCTTCGCCCCCGGACTGCGGGAGGTAAACCGCGGGCAACGGACGAACGCCGAATACAACACCTACGCCCCGACCCATCTCAAGGCTGGCTCGCCCTACGGAAACGGAGCGATCAACGTCAAGGCCGAGCCCACCGCGGACGGCGCGCTGATCAAGGTCGACACTTTTCATGGAGGCGCCAACGACGCGGTGACCCTCATGCTCTGCCTCGAGGTCCTGGACCACGCCACCGGTGAGCAGCGGAATCTGGTGCTGTCCGTGCCCTACGCTCATCACAACTTCAACCCCGACGATGCGGCGGGAAATCATCGATATGAAGGGCATGCCGAGTTCACGATCAGCTATCCCGAAATCAACGCCTTCTTGCAGGAGCGGAACCCGAACTTGGTCATCCAGCCTGGACTGACGCCCATGTCTGTGGCGGCCGTCTGGTCGGGACTATATCCTGGCAAGCCTTATACGAAGGACGAGGGGAAGATGGTCTATTTGTCCGAGCATCGGGCGGGAGGTCCCAACCGGAATGGTGGGTTCATCGCTCCGATACCTCTGAGCGGCGGAGGTGGAGAAGGCGGCGTCCAGCGGAACGTACTCAGTCTCCGCGCTGAAGGGACGCGGGCGACGGCCACTCGTGCCAGCCCTCTGCCGCTCGATGTCGGCGTGGACGCGCCACCGGAGCTCATCGCCGACTTCCCCGAGATCCTCGAGGCCGGCTCCAAGATCGAGAGCCGCAACGAGGACGAGGACAAGGCGGGGATCAAGGATGAGGCGACCTATCTGGCTGCGGTCAAGAGGGCCTATGAGCTGGTCCAGGATCCGGACTCGGTTCGTAAGCTCTTGGGGCCCGATTGGACGATGAAGCCCATCGATCGATATTGGCTGAACACCGACGGCGAGCTCTACCTGTCCAAGGACGGAACGCCGCACGGTACGTTGGCCAAGGACGCTCAGGGATTTGCGGTGCAAGACCCGATGCACGACATCTACTTGGACAGCCCAGACCACGCCTTGGCGCGGGTGGGCGGCGGCGCCCGTCAGCGGTCGAACCAAACAGGCACGAAGTTCAACTGGAAGCCCAATGGCGGCGTCCGAGATCGCTCGGATGCGCCCGATAAGGTGAAGCGCAACGAGCTGAGCTGGAGCATGAAGGCGGGGACGACCTTGGCGCAGGTCAAGGAGTTCATGGAGGATCTCGAGAGCGAATTCCTGAACGGGAGAGTGAACCCCTGGACGGCCGGCGTGTTCAACCACGTAAACCGGGAGATGGCGCGAACGACCGGCCGGAGCGCGGCTGAACTGCTCACCCCGTGGCTGGACGTCATGCAGAATCGCCATAAGTTCGAGCTCGAGAATCATCGGACCAAGGTCCGGGCGGAGCTGAGCATCGACGACGTGGTGGCCACGCTATTGGCCGACCCTTCCAAGATGGTTCGGTTCTTCGTCGTGGAGACCGAGCTCGATCACATGCAGATGTCCTCGACGAACAAGATGAGCTTCGAGCTGCCGAAGGACATCGCGTCCTACGAGAACAACGCGGAGCAGGATGAGTGGTTGGACAATACCTCGTCTCGGGTCACCACTGTGGTGGAGCCGCGGCTCCACTCGATCGATGACCTCTCCAGCTCGGCCTCAGCACACTCGGAGACCGAAAATGCGTTCGTGGATGCCATCCAGAAGGTGAAGGGCTACCTGTTCTCATCCGATGCTTTGTCGCGGTCAGAGCAGAAGTCCGTCGTCGCCGGCAAGCTCCTCCATCAGTGGTGAGCTCATGCCAGGTCCGGAAGCTGGACGAAGGGGTGCTCGAGCACCTCTAGGTCCCTCCTGCCCGACTGCGCGACCACTTCTTCGAGCTCTCGGCAGTCCTGGGCATTGGAAGCGCAGACGGCGCGGACGGAGAACCTCGAAATGCCATACGCAAAGCCCATGACCGCCCCGTGACCCTCTGGTTGTGACATCGCGCCGATCAGGGCCTCACCGAAGAGGAGCTCCGACCCTGGTTCCGTCCATCCGACGTGATCGAGGCGATCGAAGACCGCCGGGCTGAGGAGCAGACGAAACCGAGGGCCGCTCCAGGCCATGCCCTGGTGTCTCTCTAGGACGACGCGGGTCTGGACGACGGAGAGCTCGGGACCCTCGGGAGCGAACTGAGCGGAGATTCCGGGCACGGCCCGCCCGTCGAGCCACCGCTCGGCCGGACTCTGAATTCCGTGGGAAATCGCCCAAAGTACTTCACTCCGTGCGCCCACGGGACAATAGGCATAGCGAGCCCCTAAGGCGCGAAGTCGTTCGCCGAACTCGCGGGAGCGGGGGACAACGAGTGCGTTGGAGCGACGCTCCAATCCGATTTGTCCCAGCTCCTGAGCGCCTCCCTGAAAGTGCTCCCATCGCCCGAGCTGATCGGCGATTGATGTTCGGTGGACAGGCGAGAAGTATTGGACCAGCCCCAGTCGTTTGGCGAGCTCGGTGAGCGCCGAGGCCTGCTGCTGGTCATTCCCACAAAGGCGTATGCGCAAGAGGCCACGGAAGGCGGCAGGTCCGCCGGTCCACAGCTCAACTTCGGCGCCGGCGATGAACGCCCCGAGTGCGGTCGCCTGGAGGTTGACGACGATCTCCTGGGTTTCCCGCTGGGGCCCCGCCAGGTCGGAGGACGCCAGCTCGGTGCAGGAGAGCCGGGGACGCCGAGCGGGCGCCCCCAAGCGTTCAAGGCGAACAGCGAGCTGTCCCGCGGCCGCAGGCTCCAGTCGTAGTCGGAGCTCGCGCACTCCGCGCCCGTCGCGGTCGACCAGCGACCTCAGCAGAACGCGACCCAGCTCGACCGAGAGGCTACCGGTTGGGGTCGCCACGCCCTGTGCGGACGGGATCGGGAGGTGCGCGAGTCCGCCCCCCAATAGGTCTGACGCCACTGCAGTGGGTTCCAGGACGTCAGAGATTCGGACGATGCCGAGCCGAGGGCGGATCGCCGAGGGGACTTCGGCACCCGGCAGGACATCGAGCGCTGCGCTTCCGTGTCGAGTGGGCGGGCGACGGGTCGAGCGCCGTGACGTTTGCATGCGACGAGCCTCCGCCCCGGGGCTCTGAGGAGCCATTGCCGCGCCCTTTCACCACGCGCGGACCCGATTGCGTGTCAGTGATTTGCAAGCCTCGACCACGTCGGCTCGCTTCTTCGAGCTACGATGGGCACCGGCTTCGGTTCACGGCCCGGTGGCGATCGCGGCACAGGCTGTGGCGGAGCCTCTGGGCACGAGTCGAGAGGCTGTTGGTCGCTCTCGAGCACCTGGTCCCGTGGCCGGGGGAAACGTGATCTGAATTAAGCGGCCTGTCATCGACCGCGTCTGGGGCCGATGGCACGTTGTCGCATGGCCACGACAAATGCCCAGCGGGCCGAGTGCCTTGCAAGGCCTGATGGGCGCAAGCCCCGAGACGCGCGACTACGGCAGCCTGGGAGGACCGGTCTTTACCTTCCGGAGGAAGCGCCATTACTGCTTCGGTACCTCGAGCGCCGGTGCCTGCGAGCACCTCGGCCGCTATCGTTTTCGGGCCGAGTGACATTGGGCGTTGCGGAGCACGACACGTGTTGGTGGTGGAGCGTCGAGGCAAGGCCGGCCCTCCGCACGGAGTGGAGCCAAGAGCGCCCTGCTGAAATCTCCGCGGGCCTCGTCCTGGGAGCGAAGGCGGCGAACCTGCTGGTCCGCGAGGGCCGCTTCGCAGGCGGGGACGAGTCCGTGCGCGTCGAGGGCTCGCGCGCGCTGCTGCTAACTTTCCTCGACCAATGTCTGGGCGACGAAACCCAGGGACTGCTGTCGTTGCGCGTTCAAGCGCAGCGGGGTGCGTAACATGAAACTCAGGACCTCCGAACAGAAGCCCGCGATTTCCGTGCTACGAGGGACCTCGCCCGCCACAGTCAACCAGACCACGACGGAGCCTTCTCTCAAGACGCCAGAACAGCTGCCCTCGACGGCGGCGCTCTCGCCGCTCACGATGGCGGCCCCCCCTAGGCGGGTTCTGGCAGCTCTCAAGGAGGTCATCGCAGAAGCCAGCGAGGGCCTCCCCAAAGAGAACTCCAGCACGCCGTCATCGCCGGCGGAAGCCTCGTCCAACTACCTTGGCTACGCGGCAACCATCGACCCCTTGCTGCGACTTCAGACAGGATCGATCGCATTCAACGTCCCGGTTCTCCGAGGCCGTGACCTGACCACGCTCCAGCGAGTGCTGGAGCAGGAATTGGGAAAGGAGCTTTGGAGTCGGCTTCGAAGGACGGACCAGAAGCTCGGCGCTCTGGTGAGCCGCGCTTCGGACGAGCTTGGCGTACCCCCGGAAGGCCTGCATGCCCGCTATGTCGAAGCAGCCAAAGATCTCATATTCAGTCAGCTGCGGACCGACGTGCCTCATCGCATCGTCGCCGGCGTTGGAGACGCAAAGCTCCGAGGCGCGCTGGTCACGGCCGAACCTGCGGTCTTGGCCACGGCCGAGCGCTTCCTGCAGGACATGCGAGTGCCGCGGTCGGCCGCACCGCAGACGTACGCGCTCCTGGACCAGCAACTGCCCAGCCTCGATCCGCAGGTCGCGCAGCTCGCCAACAAGCTTCACGAGCTCAGTAGTCAGACTTCGCCAGAGAGTAGGCTCCAGGCCGCACAGGTCGAGCTGAGCCTGAGCAAACTGGTGCTGGCGGCCCCGACGCTCGGCCTCCTACGTTTGACCAGAGCGATCGCCGACGCTGGCCTCGTCCGCACCGACCGCGGATACTATCAGCCAATCGCGACTCCGGAAGCGAACGCCTTCCCGAAACTCATGGCTGCGCTCAACCAGCGCTACCTCCGGGGCGAGGTATTGACCGAACGCCTCCAACTTTCACCAGAGTATCACGCCCTGGCGGCTGCGCGAACCGAGCTCATGGGCCGAGCGGCTGCGCGGCTGCAGCGGTCTACTGCCGGCCAGTTGAAGGGGCTCTTGGGGAGCCTGGCGCCAGCGCAGGCGACGGCGATACTCGAGTGGGCACTTCAGGAGAACCAAAAACAGGAGAACGGTCGGCTAGAGGCTTCGGCGAGCAGCCGTCTGTCCTCGGGCGCCGATATCACGAAGCGCGACGCGCGGGAGGTGTTCTTCGATCACCTCAAGCTGCGCAGAGAAGGTAAGGTCGAAGAGGACCTCCGCCGAAACTACGCCCCGGACCTCCTGCTCGCCTCGAACCAAGGGGTCTACCTCGGACGGGAGGCCATTCAGGCGTCGGCCGCCGAGCTGAAACGCATACTCCCTGCCGATGACTGGAGCATGCAGCGCCTGTACTTTGGAAAGGACGCAGCGTTCGAGACCTGGTCCGTAGCCGTGGATGGCAGGCTCGTGACGGGCTTTGACTCGTTCTTCATCAAGGATGGCCAGATCCAGTCCAAGGTCATCTACTACGCCGACACCGGTCTCGCCGCCGAGGTCCCTCCTTCGAAGAAGCCTCCCTTGGAAAAGGCCTCCCCGAGCCGAGTGAGCGGCGTCCAACCGAGCTTTCCTGAGAGCCGCGGCCAGGAGTTCCCCAGCGTGCGCCTGAGCGTTGTAGAGGAGGGCTGGCGCGCGCTCCGGAATGACCTGCTCGCGTCGGGTTCCGCGGAGTCCTTCCATGAGAAGATAACCTCGGAGATGCCGCGGATATTAGCCCTTCATGACCACTCGTCGCTTAACTCATGCCTCGCGACGCTCATCCTGCAGCTCGAGCAGCTTGGAGCTTTGAGCCAGGATCTGAGCGCGAAGGGGGGAGACCCGTCCCTTCTGAATGATGCCTGCGCGCAAATCGACCGTCAGGCACCGGCGATTATTCGAAGCTTGGGAACGACCGTCATCGATGACCCCGACCAGTTCAATAAGCTGGCGGCGAGGCTGCGCGAGGTCGCGGCGAAGCTCCTGCCCGGGGGACAGGTCCTTCAAGCCCTTCGCGATGCCTCTGCGTCCCGAAGGGTAGCGCCCAGGCTCGCTCCGCCCGCCTCAGTCGGATCTCGCGCGCATGAGACGAAAGCCGGGCGTTCGGCGCTTGTCGTCGGGGCGGGCCCTTCCGGCAACGCAGCAGCGATCGAGCTGCTGCTCGCCGGCTACAGCGTGGACATCGTCGACGCGCGCAACCCCTGGAACTATAGCCGGCCGATCCAACTGTCGCTCAAGAGGACGACGCTGGCTCAGCTGGACCACCTGGGCGTGCTCGAACGGTTGCGAGATAGGATCACCGGCACGAGATTCGACAAGAACGACGCGGTCACGCACACCAGGCTCTCCTTCGAGGGTTGGGACGGAGTCGCCGATGGAAGTCGGCTGTCCGCCGCGGGCTTCGAGAAGGACCCAACGGTGGCCACCGTTCGGCTGTTCGATCTCGAGACGGCGCTGTTTGAGCGCGCGCTCGAGCTCGGAGCTCGGCCGATCGCCAACTCGACGGTCGAGTATGTACCGAAGAAGAACGCTTCGGGAGCTGTGGAGAGTTACGAGCTCGTCGTCCAGCGGAAGTCCTGGGATGGAGAGAAGTTGTCACCTTCGGGTGAGACACTCCGCTTCCAACCGGACCTTGCGGTCCTGGCGGAGGGCGCCAACGGACGCGATCGTCAGACCTTCGGCGTATCCTGGAAGGGCGACGAGAATCCAAAGACGAACCTGATCGCGGGGCTCATCGACTATCCTCCCGATCAGGCCGTTCGCTCCGATTGGCACGAGGAAGAGGGACAGGTCGTTCGGACCGCGATCATGGGTCACGCCTCGGGAAAGACTTGGTCCCTGGTCCAGCTCCCGTCGGGCAAGGAGTTGGGGACTCAGGAGGAGATCGAACACGAATTCCGGCGGCGCACGGCTGAGGCAATGGGGGTTGATCTCGGAGATGCTCCCCTGGTTTTCGGCGGGCGGAGCGTCTTCCCGGTGCAGGACCGAGTGGTGAGCTCGGCGGTCTTCTTCTCCTCTCCGAAGCAAGTCATCGTCGGCTCAGGCGACATCAACGGGGTCGGAACACCCTTGGCGGGAATGGGAGCACAGAAAGGCGTCACCTTGGACGCCCTCAACGTGCGCCGACTGGCGGATACGCTCGCTGCCAACGACGGAGGCAATGACCGCGAACTGGCGCTGCGACGCTTCAACTCCGCGGCAATTGCGAGCGTCCGAGTCTGGCACCGAACGGGTACGATGGCCTATGTCTCAGACCCGGAGGACCTGCGGAGAAGGACCGCTGCTCAGGGTGTGAGCAACCCATCGAGCAAGGCCAAATAAGCGACGCCCGAGCAAGCTGCTAGAGCGCCGAATCGCTTGGACGCGCAAGCGAGACGCACAGTTTCGAGCCGAAGCGGGCACAATAGGAGAGAGCACGGAGCGAACCTGGTTGGTTCGCGAGCAGCGCAGCGACGGTCGCAGCGCGCGTTCCAAGCGATTCGGCGCTCTAGAGCTCGTCGAGCTTCAAACGCCTCCGGAGATCAGCCGCGGTCTCCGTCCCCTCTTTTGGCGCCAGTGGGGATTCCGACAGCTGAATCGAGACCTCCTCGATGAAAGGAAACCTGGCCTTGAGCGCCGAGGGAAGGCCAGCAAGCACGGCGCTGACCTCTGTAGGCGATGCGCAGGCGACCACCCGCTCATCAACAAAGTTGTGCACCGTGTAGTAGTTGTCGATCGCGGCCGAGTACGGCGACACATATTTCATGTCCACGAAGTAGTCCATCGACTTGCCAGGGAAGGCAGGCAAGTGGTGTCGCGGCATTAGGTACGAGAAGTACTCCTCACGTGAGGGCCCATCTGGAGCCCGAGTGTGCTTGATGGTGGACGTCCGAATCCCGGGCACCGCTTCAGCCGAGTCCACCCGAAGGGAGGAGCTCAATTCACCAATCTCTGGATAGCGTTGCATGAGGTGCTTCACCAGGCTCTCATTTAGGCGCTCCCAAAACTCTCCCCGTCCGTCCGTCCGATCTGACTCCCCCCACAGGAAGCTCTTGGTCTCAGCCG
>Ga0154020_10001286_pt1 | contig 31090 bp, 29 predicted proteins | sample Klosneuvirus_201_FD_109709 | JGI IMG/M metagenome (GOLD analysis project Ga0154020, IMG submission 109709) | Active sludge microbial communities from wastewater, Klosterneuburg, Austria - Klosneuvirus_20160825_MG | ecosystem: Engineered > WWTP > Aerobic digester > Activated sludge | place...
ATCACCTATGACGGTGGATATGCTGGACTTGGGTTGGCGATTAGTTGGTAAGAGGAAAAATATATGACCGATAAATTCAATCGGCTTCGCGCCCGTGAAATAGCGCTGTTTGCTGTGTCATTTGTGTTTGCGCCTACCCTCTTCGCAGCGGAAGTGCCGGTGGCGACAAATTGGGTTAGTGAATATCTTTCCGCGCCAAAGCCCAAGGAAGGCACCTTTGTCCAGCGAATTGTCGCAGTTCGGCCATTGCCGGAAAAAGGAATGCCGCAGTTTTCTGATATCAATCGGGCTGTTTTGGCCGAGTCCACCTATTTTCAGACAGTAGACCCAAGAAATTTTCAGTGGGATCTTCGGCTCAATTCCAAGGATGATTCGGAGTTACGTGATTTTGGGTTTCTACAGAAGGTCAGTGATGCCGACACGCTGCTGATTCAGCATGGAGATGGCAAGTGGGGTGTTAGATTCAAGGGTAGAAGTTCCGATGCAGATTTTGAAACGGAATTCAAAATGAACCCGAAAGGAGAAGCGAAAGATGCCGCTACGGCTCTTTTTCCTCTGCTTGGATACGATGGAGTGATTTTAGACACATCCGGGCCTTTTGTCCTTGTTGGTTCGACGGCAAAAACACTTGGTCAACCCAACATTCAGGCTATGGCGCTTGTGGACTCGTCTGAGAAACTTTCGCTGAAAAATGATTCGCGGGAAGGCGCAGGACTATTGAGTCTGGTAAATGTATCAGGGGGCTTTGCGGTTTTTGAAATAACTCTTCTTGGTCGCGGACTGAAAAAGCTACCAGTTGGGACCAAGGTGATTATCGAAAAGAAATCTAAACGGTGATACCCCTGAGCTGTTCTATAAACTGCTTCAAAAGATTCCCAGCTACCGCTTGCCTATAGGTTTTGGTGGACCTGATATCATCGATTGGACAAAGGTCTTTTGCCAGCGTTCGAATAGCTTCGTCAGCAGGAATGTTTGACGCTTCAGTCCCTTTGAGCAGACTTTCCGTTCTTAGCGCCCGTAAAGGCGTTGGCCCCATGCTGCCATAGGCAAGGCGGATGTGGGATATGAATCCATTTGCGGTCATGCCGGCAGATGCTGCAAAAACGACTTTTGAAATTGCTTGAGTACTGCGTGTGCCTACTTTTCTGTAAAATGTGAGAAAATTTGACTCGTTTGTTTTGCGCAGGATAACCCGCCGGATTATCTCGTCAGGTTTTTTCGCTGTGGTTTTATATCCGGTGTGAAAATCACAATATGGCATCGTTCTGGTTCCGCGCGTGGAGATAAGTTGAATTTCAGCACCATAAGCTAAAAGTGCGGGGGGGGTGTCAGCAGCGGGCGAGGCATTTGCTATATTTCCGCCGATTGTCCCCTGGTTCTGTATTGCTAATGCCCCGGTTGCTGCCGCGGCCTGATCGAGCATTGGAAAGTATTTTTTGACAAGATTGTCCGAACGAATGTCGGTATAGGTTGCGCAGGATCCTATTGAGAGCGTTTCATTTTGCAGTTCTATCGAACGCAACTCTGGCAAGTGACCGATTGCAATGAATTTTGCTCCCATTTGAAGGCTTGATCCGGCGTGGACCATTATGTCGGTTCCACCGGCCAATGGCTGCCAATTGCAACCAGGGTCGGAAACTTTTGTCAGGGCGTCGTTAAGATCTTTCGCGACATACAGTTGGATTTTCCCGTTGGCTCGCATCAGGACTCCTTCAGTTTTCGCGCGGCGTCGTCGACGGCGTGAATAATTCGGATATAGCCTGTGCATCGGCATAGATTTCCGGACAGAGATTCTTTAATGACGTCGAGCTCAGGGTTTGGATTTTTGTTTAACAGGTCAGTAGCCGAAATGACCATCCCTGGTGTGCAAATGCCGCATTGCGCACCATTGCACAAAGCAAATGATTCTTTAACCAGTTCAGCTGCCTTACCCGAGAGACCTTCAATAGTTGTGATTTTGCTGTTTTTTACGGTCGCGATCGGAATCAGGCAACTGTTTATGACTTTTCCGTCGATGATTACAGCGCAAGCACCGCATTCTCCTTCCCCACACCCTTCCTTGGTTCCGGTTAATCGAAGCTTGTCACGCAAAACGTCAAGCAGACGTGTAAAAGGTGCAACATTGATCGGATGTAATTTGTCGTTGACGTTGAGCTCAATGTTGGAAGCTTCCTCGGGGTGGTTCATCTATTTCATGGTCTCCATTAGGTCTTCCGGGAGAAATGGTATGTGGCAAACCGGTTTCTGAATGGCATCTTCTATCGCTGCGGTTATAGCGGGTGCCGTGCCGTCCAGGGGGAGTTCTCCGATTCCTTTTGCTCCCTGTGGCCCGAACGGGTAAGGCGATTCAAAAAATTCAACACGGATGGGACCAAAATCTGTCGCGGTTGGAATGATATAATTGGTCATTCGATTGTTGAGCATTCTGCCCTCACGGCAGACGACTTTTTCATAAAGTGCAAAACCAATTCCCTGGGACACTCCACCTTCAATTTGCCCCGCAGCCAGTATTGGGTTCACAACTTTCCCCACCTCCTGGACAGCAACGAAATCGTTCACCCGAGTCTGGAATGTCGTCGTATCCACCTCTACCTCAGCAACATAAACACCCCAGGCAAAAGTCCCATATGCATCGCCTCGGTAGGTCTTGTCATCCCAGGTAATATGTGGAGGCTGTCGATATTCACTCAGTATTTTGAGTTCTCCGTACTTCGCAAGGTGGAGTCTAACGGCTTGTGCAAAATCTTTGGGTTGGTATTCTCGTTTTAAAAGGCCGGCTGATAAAAGTTTTGAGAGCATTCCTTTACAGGCATCTTCTACTAGTTTACCGACAACCATCGTAGTTCGCGAGGCAACTGTAGGACCACTGTTTGGTACAATGCCGGTGTCTGCATCTGCAATTTCAATCATCTCCGCGGGCAGCGAAAGCGCGTCGCATGCGATCTGGGTGAATATTGTTTTTGCGCCCTGGCCGATTTCAGTGCTGGATGCCAGGACTTTTATCTTTCCTTCGGGAGAGCCGCTTACACCAGCGATTGAGGCCATTGTACGTTCACCAGATCCGGTGAACCCGGCTCCGTGCATGAATGTTGCCAGTCCCATGCCCCGTTTTACCGTTTGGCCAGGGTTGAGCCGGGAAAATGTTTCCCGTTTTGCAAAAAAATCCGATAGGTTTAAGGCTCTTTCGGTAAGCTGACATAAATCGACATGGTCGTTTATGATCTGGCCGGTGGCAGTTATCGAAGTGTCTTTGAGAAAATTTCGTCTCCGAATTTCGACGTCGCTAAGCCCACTGGCTCTTGCCAGTGCGTTCATGTGCTGCTCTATGGCAAAGATGCTCTGCGGGGCACCAAAACCTCGGAAAGCTCCATTCGGGGGAGTGTTTGTTTTGAGTGCCCGGGATCTGATTCTGGTATTTGGGCAGTCATAAGGACCAGCGGCATGTAGAGTTCCGCGTGACAAAACGACGGGCGACAGAGTCGAGTAAGCGCCACCGTCGAGCGTAAAATCGATGTCCAGGGCCATTAGTCGGCCGTCTTTGTCGATGGCAGAACGGATTCTGGTTTTGGATGGGTGGCGTTTGGTTGTCGCTGCCATGTCCTCATCCCGATCATATATTAATTTCACGTACCGACCGGATTTCCATGCCAGAAGCGCTGCGTGCCCGGCGATGATCGACGGATACTCCTCTTTTCCACCAAAGCCTCCACCGGTCGCAGTTTGGATGATTCTTACCTGGTCATCCCGCATATTAAATAATTGTTTGATTGCTTTATGCACATAATAAGGACACTGCATTGAACCTATGACTGTGACTTCGCTCTTGTCGGGGGAGACCGATGCGATGACGCCGTTTGGTTCAATATACAGGTGTTCCTGTAGTCCGGTTTCGTAGACTGCTTCAACTATTTTTTCGGCATCAGTCCAGACTGTTTCGACATTGCCTTTTTCAACCAGGAATTCCTTGTGGACGAAGGATTTTTGGGTAGTTGCCCGGTGTGAGGCTTCGGAAAGCGAAAGGCATGGGACTTCTGTGTCTACTTCTATAGTGATTTTGCTTCGCGCCTGGAACAGTTGACTCCTGTCCTCATGGGCGATTAATAGTACGGGTTCTTCAGGGTGTTCAATGCGGCTGTGGGCCAGGTAAGGTTGGTCCTCTGCGATGAGTGCAACGAGGTTCTTCCCCGGAATGTCAGCAGCAGTAACAATAGTGAACCCAGACCAATCAAAACTCTGATCAAAACGAATCCCGTTGATTTTGCCGCAGGGTACCTGTGAACGGATGGTCAGTCCGTGAAGCATCCCGGGAAAAGCCATGTCATCGATATATTGGGCAACGCCGCTGATTTTTTCAGCAGCTTCCACCCTCGGCATGGGAGAGCCAACCAGACCTGTTTTCATTAAATTTCTCCAGTTTGCTCAACTATATAACACAAGAAAGCCTTCCATGCTTATAATGAGTGGACCAGTTGCCGGACGACGCCGACCCAGGGGCTATTGTGACCCCGGGCTTATGGGTCAATAACTGGCCGGTTACCTGGTGACAGACTAATTTTTTCAAAAGGGGTGATCAGTGACACCAGAATTGCTTGTTTGGCACATTGACGATGACCCATTTGAATTGGAACGGGTTCGGAAAGCTTTGGAGCAAAATGCGATGGATTGCCGCTATATTGTTGAGAGCTTCGACTCGCCACAAAAGCTCTACGAACGATTTCGCAGCAGACCATTTGCGGATGTCATCCTTATGGATATTCATATGGGCGAGGAAAACCCTACCGGCATTGAAGTTGCAAAGGAATGCAGAGGGAAAGCCCCGGAAGCAGTCATCCTGATGTGCTCGAGTGCCGACGATGTGACTACGATTGCAGAGAGCCTGCGAACCGGAGCAGATGATTTTATATCAAAGCGTTCTGACAAGGGTGAGCTTAGTTTGCGTATTACCAATTCCTACCACCTGGCAAAATTGAAACAGGGCGGCCCCGATCGTATGGATCCAGAGGCGTCAGCCTCAAGGCGTGTTCTGCCAAAGAAGTTTGCTGGAGCAACGGCAGAGCGTATCGCCAGTCGGGTTCCTCTATTGATCAATTCGGCTGTAACAGCAGTCTTTGTGAGGGGTGAATCCGGAACTGGGAAAGAAGTGGTCGCAGATCTGTTTCAACAGGCTCTGCCCCCATCCGCCCCTTTTATCCGCGTGAATTGCGGTGCCATCGCGCCAACTCTTCTGGAAAGCGAGTTGTTTGGACACGTGAAAGGGGCCTTTACCGGGGCTGTCACAGATAAAAAGGGGCTGATGGAAGCCGCCAATGGCGGCTGGATTTTTTTAGACGAGGTAGCGACACTCAGCCTGCCTGCTCAAGTGGCATTGCTTAGGGTACTTGAAAATCAGGAAGTGACCAGAGTGGGATCGACAAAATCGTCCCCTATAAACGTGCGGGTGATTTCGGCAACGAATGAACCAATCGAGGATTTGATCAAACAGAATCGGTTTCGCAAGGACCTTTGGCAGAGGTTATGTGAAGCCGAGGTCTTCCTGCCGGCACTGCGGGACCGTCCTGACGAAATTCCGGCTATGATCGATCAATTCTGCAAAACGATGTCGGGTGGTCCCTATCAGGCAAGCGGACCAGTCATCGAAGTATTTCAACGCTATCCATGGAAAGACGGCAATGTTAGGGAGCTGCGAAATTGTCTTAGGGCGATGACTGAACTTCACGTCAACGGACTTCTAACGCCGCTTGCGATACCAGAAAGAATTTGGGAACAATTGGGTGATCAAGATGCGGATCAGGGCGCGGTGCCAACTCATGAATCACCAAATCCGGATCCTCCCATAGGTCGACCAGCTCCTAACCGAGAAGCCAGCGCTGGAGCAGGTCGAAGCCCCGGAAAAGGTTCTAACTCCGAACTGCTGGTTTCCTTTGACCCCACGCGACCGCAAAACTTTGACGACCTCGCCGACAGTCTGTTGCTGGCAGTTACAAAAAAAATGGCCGAGTCGGGGGGGCGTCTTTCTCTCCGGGGTCTTGCTAAAGCTATCGGAATGTCGCGTTCGACCCTGTCAGGTAGACTGAAAGCGATCGTGCAAAAAGGAATGATATCCATGAACGAATTGGCGTCAGTCGTCGGGGTGACCGAAAAAGTGCATTCAGAGGCTGGAGAAGACTGACTCAGGCTTCGTCGTCTTCGGTGGCATGACCGGACCGAAAGAGCATTAACCCGGTGATGATGACGGTCAAGAGGCAGTATCCGGCGGCGTCACCAACGAGTCGCCTGGTGAAAACCATCAAAAAAACTGCGACAGCGGTAGCCATAAACCACCACAGAAGAGGTGTCGGGACTGAAGAGTCAAAGCGATGTGCCTGGGAACTTTTTATAGGCGCGGGTGCAGTGATCGTATTTGAAAAATCTGATTTGGCGTTGCTAAAATTCTGAACCATAAATCTGCAGTGCGTCCTTTAAAAAAGACTTATGAATTTTTAATCAATTCCGTTGACCAGAACATAGCAGAGACCAAAGTGGCAGGGTAGGGTCATCCCGAAGTCTCCTTAATTTACGGGTACTTATGAAATCACTGCTGTGGGTGTAATTACTAGGCGTGGCGAGCGATTTGCGTAACAGGTTGTAATTATGGGTGTAAAATCTTGGATCCCCTACCTCTTCTTTTTGGGGTTAGCTCCGGCTGGTTTTAGTCAAGGTGAAGACCTTTCCTGGCTGGCATTTGGTGATTTGAGGGGGTATCTCGAGCCCTGCGGGTGCGATCCACGCACTGACCTTGGTGGTCTCAGACGTCTTGCGACGTTTGTTCAACGCGAAAGAGCCTTGGCTCGCGGTACTGTCGTATTTAATCTCGGTAACAATCTCCCCCACCTGGAAAAAACTTCCGGACATTCCTCAACCTCACCCAATGAGCCGTCTTTGCGTCAATCGGGGGAGCAATCTGGGGAGCAGCCGGCGCCCATTTTAGAGTTGAAGGCTCCGTTCTTTGAGGAGGCCCTGCTGGAAATAAGGCCCGAGGCTATTCTGGTCAACGTGACTGAATTAGCTTGGATCGCGAGGAGTCAAGAGGCGAGAAAATCGCTACCCCATGCCGCCTCCGGTCCATGGTCAGAGCGTCTAAGCGCCCTGATGGTTCTAAGTAATGCGACGGATTTGGCTGCATTGGGCCAATACAGCAGGCCAATTTTGAAGATCAATGGCAGCACTCTGGTATTCGGCTACACTTGGGACTCATCTCTCAGCTCAGTGCTGCTCCCTCCAACATCAGATTTGGCTAAAAAATGGCGAAAGGCCATCCGCAAAACGGCACTGATTCCAAGAACCGGACGAAGGGTCTTATTGTTCTCGGGACCTGATGAACACCTGCGAGAAATTCTGAACTGGCGCCTATTTGATCTGATTGTGAGTTCGAATAAAGCCCCGATGAGCCTTGAACCAGGCATTGAGGAACGGGCTGACCCAGGCAAACTCATTCGAAAGGCGCGATCCCCACATCAGAAGACCCAATTGGCCGCAGAGATTTTAATGGTGCCCCTGGGAGGGCAGGGAATCGTTCGAGGGGGAATAGCGCGACGCCATGAGGCGAAACCACTTTCTGAAATATTCTCAAGACCACCCGGCGGGAATCTGCCGGGGAAATTGATAACTGAACCGCCAACTTTCGTCACTTGGTTAGATTCGTCACAGGATACCGGCACTATATTTGAGTCGTTATTTAACCGGTATCGTGTCGCAGCATCAAATCAGTTTGAGTCCCGATCGAAGCTAAGGGCGGCTGAGTTTGCCACGACGCCGTTTGCCGGGGCTGAAGCCTGTAAGGGGTGTCATACATCTGCATATGCCGCCTGGTCAAAGTCGAAGCATGCGGGCGCTTTTGAGGTTCTCGTGAAGAAGGCTTCGCACAAAGATGGCGAATGTATTGGATGTCACGTTGTCGGCGGTGACCAGCCAGGTGGATTTGTGAGTGTTGAAGTGAGCCCCGGTCTGGCAGGGGTGCAGTGCGAAAACTGCCATGGACCCCGTAAAGCCCACGTCCTTTTACCCACGACAAGGCCTATGGCGGATGCCAGATCCTCGTGTGTGTCCTGTCATAAAATACCGCATAGTAGTCAATTTAAATTTGAGGAGTATTGGCCTCGCATTATTCACGGGCGCTAACCTGGGATGTGAAAACATGATCAACCAGAATTCTGGCCGCAATACTGCCTGGAACCTTTCCTTGAGCTGCGCTTGATTCTGCCTTGCCAACCAGGGACTGAAACTGGGGGTCACGCTCCATCCGCTCAAGAAGTTGCTCACCTAGTTCCGATCGAAACCACTTAACAGCCTGAGCCGTTCGACGAGCGGCAAATCCGGCTGATTTTTTTTGTCGCGCGACAAAATCAGCGATTTCGCGGGATATCTCAGTAAATCCCGTCGGCTCTGGATTGCAAATGCTGCTGCTGAGCAGGACCTTCGGGGGATTTTTTTCCTCGGCACGTACCAGGCTAATGGCGCGTTCGAGATCGGCTTTTGCTAACTTTGCCGCGGCCATCAAGTTTCCATCTGCCTTATTTACAACTACAACATCAGCCAATTCCAAAATCCCTTTTTTTATACCCTGCAGTTCATCGCCGGCATTTGGCAATTGCAGTGCAATAAACACGTCTACCATTGATGCCACAACAACCTCAGACTGTCCGACGCCAACCGTTTCAACGATGATCGTGTCAAACCCAGCGGCTTCGCAGGCAACAATGGCTTCCCTGGTGTGGCGCGTGACTCCTCCCAAATTTCCGGAGCTCGGCGAGGGACGGACAAAGGCACGGTTATCCCTGGCAAGGCGGTCCATTCTCGTCTTATCCCCGAGGATGCTACCCCCTGTCAGGGGAGAGGTTGGATCGACTGCGAGCACAGCCACTTTGTGTCCTTCATCAAGCAGGCGAAGGCCAATTGCTTCAATGAAAGTGCTCTTTCCCACACCCGGAGGGCCGCTGATACCGATCCTTACCGAATTTCCAGAGTGGGGCATCAGTTCCGTCAACGCTTTTTCGGCGGGCGCGCGATGGCTTTCCTGCTTACTTTCCAGAAGAGTAATGATTTTGGCTAGCGCCAGGCGATTTCCTTCCAGGACCCTGGCACTGTCTATGGCGTTCATTTGCCTTTAGTCCTCAAAAGCACATCGATGATCTTCTCTGCAGCTTCATGTACGGGCGTTCCAGGTCCAAAGATCGCGACAACCCCATGTGACTCAAGAAACTCATAATCCTGCGGTGGAATAACTCCGCCAACGACAACAGCTATCCCGGACGTGCCGGCGGCACGAATTTGCTTTATCAGCTCCGGAACAAGGGTTTTGTGTCCGGCAGCCTGCGTTGAAACACCGACAATGTGGACGTCATTTTCGATAGCTTGTTTTGCGACCTCTTCAGGTGTTTGAAAAAGGGGTCCGATATCAACGTCAAACCCCAGGTCTGCTAATCCGGTGGCAATAACTTTCGCGCCTCGGTCATGCCCGTCCTGACCCATTTTGGCCACAAGAATTCGAGGTCTTCTACCTTCAGCCGCCGCGAACGCATTTATTTTTTCTTTGATTTTTTCCAGCATGGATTGATTTCCAAACGCTCTGGCGTACACCGAACTGACTACCTGGTTGGTTGCACGATATCTTCCGAACACTTCTTCCATAGCACTGCTTACTTCTCCGAGGGTAGCACGAGCGCGCATGGCTTCGATAGACAACGCCAGAAGATTTGTTTTAGCAGCAGCTCCTTTTTTAAGCGCGAGCAGCGCTTGTGCGACCTTGTCATTGTCACGTTTTCTTTTGATTTCTGACAGGCCGCGAATTTGCTCATCGCGAACAGCGGTGTTATCTACCTCTCGCAGCTGCATCGACTCATTTGCATTAGTTGCGACATGGTACTTATTTACACCGACGACTACCGTCGCGCCGCTGTCAATTTTTGCCTGTTTTTTTGCTGCAGCTTCTTCGATGCGTAGCTTTGGCATCCCGGTCATTACAGCTTTAGACATCCCACCCATAGTTTCTATCTCATCGATGATTGTCCGTGCGCGCTTGACAAGTTCGTTGGTGAGCGATTCCATCGCATAACTGCCGCCGAATGGATCTACAGTGTGGGTAATGTCGGTCTCTTCCTGAATGATGAGTTGTGTATTGCGGGCCACCCGCGCGGAAAAATCCGAAGGCAGGCTGAGTGCTTCATCAAATGCATTGGTGTGAAGTGACTGAGTTCCACCCAGGACAGCGGCCATCGCCTCAATGGTTGTACGAACAATATTGTTATAAGGATCTTGTTCGGTCAAAGAATAGCCCGATGTCTGGCAATGGGTGCGAAGCATCGACGACTGAGCCTGTTTCGGAGAAAACTTGCTCATAACCTCATGCCACAGGACTCTTGCGGCACGCAGCTTGGCGACTTCCATAAGGAAATTCATCCCGATGCCGAAAAAGAACGAAAGCCGTGGAGCGAAGGCATCGACATCCAAGCCGCGGCTTAAGGCCGCGCGGACATATTCCAATCCATCTGCGATTGTAAATGCTAGCTCCAGGGCAGAATCCGCGCCTGCCTCCTGCATATGATAGCCGCTGATTGAAATGCTGTTGAACTTAGGCATTTCCCGGCTCGTAAAATCGATGATGTCTGCAACGATGCGCATCGACGGCTCGGGGGGGTAAATGTAGGTGTTGCGAACCATGTACTCTTTTAGGATGTCATTCTGAATCGTTCCCGCTAAAGCGCTGCGTTTGACGCCCTGCTCTTCCGCGGCCACTATGTATGCAGCCATGATTGGCAAAACGGCGCCATTCATCGTCATTGAGACGCTCATCTCGCCGAGTGGGATGCCATCAAAAAGAATTTTCATATCTTCGACGGAATCAATAGCAACCCCGGCTTTGCCGACGTCACCTTTCACGCGTGGATGATCCGAGTCATAACCGCGGTGGGTCGCGAGGTCGAAAGCGACGCTAAGCCCCTTTTGACCAGCGGCGAGATTTTTTCTGTAAAACGCATTTGATTGTTGTGCCGTTGAAAACCCGGCGTACTGACGAATGGTCCACGGCCGATGCGTGTACATTGTTGCCCGGGGGCCCCTTAAAAACGGCGCTTGCCCTGGTACGGTATGCAATTCGGGGATACCTGCCAGGTCGCCTGATGTATAGAGCGGCCGAAGGGTGATGCCTTCCGGAGTCTCCCTTTGAAGTAAATCCAGGGATTCGCCTTTGAGGTCTTTTTTTGCCAAGGCTCGCCATTGTTCCTCCGGAGTCGGAGACGAGGACTGGTTGGAATCTTTTCCGGTTTGGGGATTGGTTCCCATGGAACGCTCTCCTGGCAGACGCTTGAAGGCTAGTACACGCGATTGTCTATCGCCGGGTCAGGTTATCGGGTGGAGGGCATTTTTTCAACAGGCGAAAGCAGTGGCTTAAGTGATAAAATACCTGCCAAAGTGCCGAAATCTTTTTGTTAATTATGGAAGCCGCAAATTCATTCAGAAAAGGCCGCGTACTTTGAACGATCCGACGCTTATTGAGCAAATACTCTTTGCGACGCGGATCGTCGTGGGAAGCGTGACCGCGTTATCGATTCTGTTGACTAAACGAGAGCCAGTCGCCTGCCTGGGGTGGCTGCTTAGTATCGCTACGTTCCCCTTGATCGGTAGCCTGGCTTATTTGGTCGGCGGCCTGAATCCCTATCAAACCCACACACGCCGAATGCGGGAACGCTTGCGCAGAAGCCTTGGTGTTGGCGCCGGAATAAGTCACCAGGAGAAAATGACAGCTATTGGTGCGAATCTCGATGCCCTTGAGAGGAGTAAATACCACGGTTTTCAGAATGCCCAGTCCTGGGTTGCCGGCGTCACGGCAACGGACTTTCATCGGGATGTTGGAATCGAGTTTCTGATCAACTCTTCGGCGACTTATGATGAGTTTGAAAGGGCGGTGCTCGCTGCCAAAGAATATATTTTTGTTCAGTTTTATCAGATTTTGCCAGACAAGGTTGGCAGGCGTTTTTTCTTTCAGCTGCGCAGGAAAGCAAAGGAAGGAGTAAAAGTTTATGTCATGTACGATGCGATGGGCTCGTACAAGCTTCGCAGGGATCTTTTAGATGCAGTCAGGTCTTCGGGAATTCAAATTGTCAATTTTCTCGCCATGCACCCCCTTAAGCGGCGATTTCAGATCAATTGGCGAAATCATCGCAAAATAATCATCTGTGACGGCGAAGTTGCATTCGTAGGCGGATTTAATATCGGTGAATCTTACCTTGAAGGGGATCAGCAGGACACGCCACTTTGGAGGGACGCTCATTTCAAATTAAGCGGGTCCTGTGTTGATGTGATTCAGAAGGTTTTCGTCGGGGACTGGTTGTTTGCAACTGGTCAGACAATCGCTTTCAAGTCGACTTCAGTTCCTCACGCGAAGAACGCATCTGATAACTCCGCGTCCAACTTTGTGGCAGTAGTACCTTCCGGTCCATCGGACCAGAGGGCCCTCATGCACAGTACTTTGACCGCTATTTTACACGGTGCCGAAACCCGCGTCTGGCTTTCGACCGCTTATTTTGTCCCCGACAGCCAGATTTTGGGTGCAATGCGGCAGGCGGTTGAGCGGGGCGTAGACGTACGCGTGGTAATTCCAAAGAGGTCAAATCATCCGATTACGGATTTTTGTACAACCTCATATTTTTCAGAATTTCTTGATCTTGGCCTTAAGGTGTACCTTTACAGGCCGGGAATGTGTCACGCGAAGCTGTTACTGGCTGACAGCGATTTGGTTCTGTCTGGTTCGTCGAACCTTGATTACCGAAGTTTTTTTCTCAACTTCGAATTGGATTTGCTGGTGCGGGATCGCAGAATAGCCCCGCTCGTCGAAAAATTTCTGACTGAATCATTTCATCAGAGTGAGGTTTTGAGTCAATTACATGTGCGGCCTGGAAATCTCCCTCTGCGGACGGCAAGAAATCTGATTCGTCTCTTCGCGCCTATTATGTAAACTCTTAGCGCAGCGAATTAACGGAGGCCAATCAATATGAGAGCCGATTTCAATTCACAGCCGAAGCCTGTCTGGGTTTCCCATCGCGGATTGAAATTACGTGCGATCGAAAACACCCGCGCTGCCTTCGATGCGGCCCTGGAAGCCGGTTTTTTAAATATGGAGACCGATCTGCGAATCACCGCCGACGGCCATATTTTATTACTCCACGATGTGGATTTGCGTCGCGTAGCCGGGATTGACAAAAAAATCGCGGCTATGACTCGGTCTCAGATATGTCAGGTGGAGACGCTGTCCGGAGGTTCTCTTCTGTTCTTTGACGAATTCATTGAACTATATGCGGCGTACAATTGGGTTCTGGATATCAAACCCGAATCCGGCTTTCAGGTGATCGAAAAGTTGGGCGCTTGGGTTAAGTCGAAAAAGCTTCACGACTGGTTTCTTAGCCAGGCTAAATTCCTCGTGTGGGACAAGCGACAGGAAGCCGCGCTTGTCGAGACTTTTGGCGAAGTTCCCCGCTATGCCAACAAGTCCGAATGCTGGCGAAGCGGCCTGGCCGTGGCGGCCGGAATCCCAGCCATCGGAGGCATTGTGCCGGGGCGCACCTACAGCCTGATTTCAAAGCTTGGACCGATCGATTTATTCCAAAAGCATTATGTGGATCAATTCCATACGAGGGGTGCTCGTGTTCTAGCCTACTTGCCCGCGACCGAATCTGAGGCCAAGTCAGCAGTAGAGGCAGGGTTTGACGAAATTCTTACTAACGGCAGACCGATGTTGTTATAGAAACGGCTGTTATTATTAAAATCTTTATAAAAACATTGTAAAATATATAAAATGTGTTAGTCTGGTTTTTAGTCATAGAATGTTTGTCATTCTATGGCCCAAAGCATTCTTTTGGATGGAAACGGAAATGCACCTGAACGGGATCTCACGCGGAATTGTGGTTGAGGAGGTTGTGGATCATGGATTTGATCAATTTCAGGAATTTTATTCGGGTTACCGAGGGGTATGGTCTTGCCTCTCTCCCGGCAGCACTTGTTGCTGTTTTGACCCTGACTGGGGCTTGCGGTAAAGCCTTAAATACATCGTCGCTAAATGATGACTCTGGTTATACCAGTCGGAATGCCTCTGCGGCCGAAGGCCAGGAGATATCGGTCGGTGCTTTCAACATGCTCCGTCTTGGGCATGGTGAAAAGAATTTTCAACGCCTTGCTAAGGTGATTGATAAAGCCGGATATGACGTCTTTGCCGGCTTGGAGGTGATGACGGCAGAGGGTGCAAACCAGCTCCTAGAAGCACTGCGCGCCGAAACCAACATCGACTGGCGCCTGATGCTTAGTGCCAGCGCAAACGGCGAAGGTACCTACAAAGAGTACAATGCTTTCTATTACCGTGCTGAGGCCGTGGAAGCCGACATTCCCACGCGGGCGTTCTGTAAAACGTCAGAAGGGGTTGAGCGCACGGAGAGCGCCTGCTATGCCCGCGACAACGGCGGCGAATACATCACCTTCGAAAGGGATCCATTCGTTGGCCATTTTAAGGTCCACGGTGTTCCGGTTACGTTGATCTCTGTTCATTTAATATACGGCGACTCAGTGGAACGTCGACAGGACGAGGCTTTGTCCCTGCGTGAAGTCATGGATGACGTCCGTAGCAAGACGCCAGGCTCGCACGTAATGGCGGTGGGCGACTTTAACCTTACCGTTGTTCACGACGACGACGCGCCCGAGCCTGAACATTCGCGTTATTTGGAGCAATCCATACCCGAAGAGGTCTTCGCCAGCGGGCCTAAGGTTGACGGTTTGTTCGATGGTCCGACGACACTTGGTGAGTCCAGCTACGATCACATTCTTTATTATGAGGAACTTCGTGAGGCGCTGGTGCCTCGAAGTGCAAAAGTTGTTGAAGATATAAACGTTGATGATGCTGATCAGCGTGCCCTTTTTAAGGCTGAGGTCTCTGATCATTACGCCATAAGAGCACGATTCAGAATTCACTGACAGGGAGTCAGTGAGTTGATTTTCAGGATGCTTCCCTCAGGTTTTTTGGGGCCGGTTGCCATGGAAGGCGACCGGCCTTTTTTTGTTTTTTTTCCGTTTGGGGTACAATCGTCCCCAGAACACGTTTCAATTTAGGCAATGTGGAAATAATTCCGCATTCATTTCACAGTCTCTGGGGGGGGGCATGAAATCAAATCATGTTATGGTTTTGTCAAAGTTTCTGGTCGTGATAACGCCAATTGTGGCAGGAGCGAGCCTCGGGGGAACCGGTGCTCAGGCTACTCCCGGAGGCAGGGATTTGGATCAGGCGCCACCGGCGTTCTCCTGGCGTGATGCTCAGGCTGTTCCTATTGATATCGAGTCGGTCGAACTCGAATTAACATTTGATACGTCAAGTCAAAGCACAGTTGGTCATGCGCGAGTGATATTCGACCAGGCTCAGTCAGGTTATCCTTTTTTCGACATGGTTCCGGGGGTCAGTTCAGTTGCATTAAACGGCGTTGCGCTCAACCAATCGGATTTTGTATCGGTAAGCGCCCCCGGTGGAATCACCCAATACAGAGTCATAGCCCAAAAATTGACTGCGGATGATTCGCATGTGCTCGATATTGTTTACAGCCTCACGAATGGTGTTTCTTTTTATAATGGTGCAGCACGCGCTGGATTTTTTATGGATGACCTAAGTGCGGGTGGACGTGGATTTTGGGAGCAATACGCGCCGGCAAATCTTGAGTTCGACCATTACAAGCAGTACCTGACGATAAAAGTAATAGGGTCTTCAAAAGAGCACATTCTGATGGTCAACGGTGCGATGACTGTTTTAGGTCCGAATTCCTGGTCTGTGGAGTATCCCGACTGGTACAACACCTCTTCGTTCTACTTGCACCTTTTTGAGAAGGGTCGCTTTGTTGTGAGAACATCGACCTATCAAGGCGTTGAAAAGTCCATCGCATTGACAACATACGCCTCCAGTTCGTCTGATGCTGACTCAGGCATGTCACGCGCACGTCAGGTGATGGCTGAAAATGAAGCGACTTTCGGTCCATATACCCACGCAGGATTCATTGCCTATGTGACTCCGGATGGAGGGGGGATGGAACATTGTGGCGCGACCATGACCTCACTGCGGGCGCTGGGGCACGAGCTCACGCATTCTTGGTTCGCGCGTGGGGTTATGCCAGCTGATGGTAACGCTGGCTGGATTGACGAGGCTGTTGCTTCGTGGCGCGATGCGGGGTATCCGCGATCGGGGATGTCAGACCGTACGCCAGTGAATTTGGGGGGGTTCTCAGTTTACAAACGGGAAACAACAAGGGCCGCCTATTCCGAGGGTAAACAGCTTCTAAGTGAGTTTGATGGACTTTGGGCTTCTGCGGGCGGCCTTCGCCCGATTTTGAAGGCGCTGTTTGCCGAACGCAAACGGACAACCATCACGGTGGGCTATCTAAAATCATTTTTTGAATCGACATCCGGACAGAATCTTGATGCCATATTCAATCGATATGTCTTTGGCAAATCGTCCCGGGAAATTTACTCCATCCCTGACTTCCAGTTGGCCGGTCCAGATTTGCGACCGGCAATTAAGTCAGATGTATGGCATCCGCGCCCTTATACAAAAGAAGAGTTGAACAAGTACCGTTAGTTTCAAAGCCGGAACCTGCCAGTCTTTGGAAGGAACCGGTTGTCTAAAAAGGTGATTGTTGGTATTCCCACTGGTCTGATCGCAGCCGCGGTCAGGTCAGTGGTCATCATATGGTCCCGTGGTGAAATGGATATCATACCGCCCTCCGAAGGCGGTGGTGCAAGTTCGATTCTTGCCGGGACCACCATTGGATTGGTGGTGCGGCTAGTGATGGACTGGGAGCACATCCAATGCGTCCTGAGAATCCTGATAAAACTCCCCGGCAACTCCTGAAAGTTTGTGGGATTTAATCGCAAAGGTCTGAAAAGGCCCCCATTCGTTGAAGGCAGGAGACATGCCGGCGACAGCCTTGCTGCTTAAACCGCGTATATAAGCAAGAGTTCCCTTCACTGCCCGGGACAAAATGCGGTTCAGCGAAGCGGTGTCGGGGGCTGGCTCGCTCGATACTTCAAGCGTGATGCCCAGGGTGCCATGTTTAAAATAGGCATAATCCGCAAACTCACCCCGAGTGGGGTAGTCCTGCCAGGACTGCTTATACATGCTCATGTTCATAGCGGCCGCAACGTGCTGCGCCAAGGCCCGGTATCGCACCTGGTGTGGTGTGGGCAGCGGGGAATGACACCAAGGCCAAAGAACACCTTCCATCCCTGAGTGATAAGCAATTGCGCCGTCAAACGAAGTCCGATCGAGGATTTGCTTCACAAAGCGGGTTTCGGGCAGTTGGAATCCGGATGCCTCACCTTGTTCTTCTGATTCCGAGGCGCCCGGTACCGGATAGTCCCGATTTGGGTCTCTCCCCAGGCTATCGCCGCGGGTTCCCGCTGCGTGACCATCAGGATTGACCAATGGTTGGAGGTATATTTCGTGGGTGCTCAGAAGTCTGGTGATGGCGGAAGACTTTCTGTTGCGGATCAGATGTTCGATTACCGCCAACACGGTCTCAGTGCTTGATAACTCATTGCCGTGATGGGTACCGTTCAGGTAGACCCGAACCGGTTTCTTTTGTTTTGGGGAACCAAGCTTAAGATAGGCTACCTCACGGCCCTCGGTTGAAGTCCCAAGAACCGTTAACGTCGCGATGTCACTGTTGGCTGAGGCAATTTCTCTAAGGTAATTAGAGATTTCGTCCTGCGAGTGAAACCGTTCAAATTCAATTCCAAAGCAGGCTTTGCCAGGAAAAGCCAATAAGAGGACAAAAGTTAGAACAATTCGCTTCATCGAGCGTAACTTTATTATGGCGCAGTTGCGGGTGTCAAACTCCCAACATTCCGCTTGCAGGCATCAAAGCTATGCTTATGAACTTTGCTCATAAAAGGAGACCGATGCCTGACCTGAAACCCTAAACGGTCTGCAGTGGCGAGGATCCGGGAGAACTCCCGGGAGATTGATGCACCGGCCTTTTGGGTTACTTCATCTTCAGTAGGGAGGTCGAAGTCATTTGCACCATATTTTAGCCCAATGAGTGCGTCTTCGTTTTTGGTCAAAACACTTGATCGGATATGTTCGAAATTATGTAGGTAAATCCGGCAGATGGCCAGCCAGCGCAAGTACTCCCGAGTGGAGATTTCGCTACCATTCAGCTTATCTCCCAATTCATTGTGATGGGGCTTGTAGGTCCAGCAAAGGAAGCTCGTCAGCGCGTTGCCGGTAGAGTCCTGGAATTCCCGCAAGGATTCTAAGTGATTCATTCGTTCATCCAAAGTCTCGTCGAACCCGATCACCATCGTCGCTGTCGTTCCAATCCCGGCACTAAGTACTGCCCTTTGAGCGTTGAAATAGTCTTGAACCGTATATTTTCCGGGGCTGTGACGCCGCCGGAAACCATCATCCAGGATTTCAGCACCGCCTCCGGTAATCCAGCGGGTCCCATGAGCTGCAAGGATGTTTGCCCCCTCGGCGTAAGAAACCTTAGAGAGCTTGCAGGTGAACATAAACTCAGCAATGGTCATTTCAAAAAACTCGAGACCCCTGTCCTGGTACCTTTTTCTTATGCCTGCGAACAGGTCAGCATAATCTTGAATGCGAAGGTTTGGATTGAAGCCACCGTTAAAAGCCACCAGCGTTCCACCAAATTCCAGTAACTCGTCGATGTGGCTGCAGACTTCTTCAAATTTGAGGAGGTAGCCTCCTGATTGATGGGGCAATTTGTAAAACGAACAATAGCCGCATTTTGCCACGCAGATGTTGGTGTAATTGACGATGGCCATGATGAGGTAAGTGGCGTCTGCAGGCTGGTGATATTTAGCCCGCGCCCGCGAAGCAAGACGAGAGAGTTCCTCGTCCGATGCATTCTCAAAGAGTGCGATTGCTTGCTGTCTGGTTACGGACACCCCTGCGCTAATCGCTGAGCCTACGGCTTCGACGACGGACTGAGTAGGGCCACAGTCTGACATTTTGAATCTCTCCAGCCATACTGCCAACAGGGCAGATCCCCGATCAGGGGTTGTTTGTATTGAGTCCCGGACCAATAGAACGTATATGTCCTCCACGTGTTCATCCCCCAGATGTCAGGAGTAGTCAATGATTCAGGTTTCCCCCTCGGCAATTAAAAGTGGCATCGCCAGAATGATGTGTCCGATCGTTATGGGTTCAAGTCTGCTTGCAGGCGGATGCGGGGTGGAAAGACCCGATCTTGCTCGCCTTCAATTTGATGCAGCACATTCTATTGCTCTGGATGGCGTCATTTCTAACGGGCGTATTTTAACGACGGCGACGGACGATGAGCAGATTAAGGATCAGATCAACGATCAATTGTATTACTCGATTGGGATTCTCAATGGTTATAACGGTGTGGCGGACCTCAACAGGACCCCGCGTGAGCTGATTACAATTAACGAGCGGAATCCCCTGGATGCGGGTTTAATCGAAATCCGTTACAGCGCGAAGCTTTTTGTCGCATGGCCCCGGGAAAGAGCGATCCCGGCGTCCATAGCACTGGCAGTGCCGGCTGACACTGAAAATGGGATCTTCTCATTTTTTGAAATCTACAACGTTCCTGCTTGTGTCGACAGTTCAGCTCATGACGTTTCTGCGGGGATTTTCTGGTACTACTACCGCCCCAATCGCAGCCAATGTCCCTTGGCCGATCCAACTCGCGATGATCCGAAACTTGTTTCGAGATTCAACCTGATCTTAGGGGAGAGTTCTGAAAACACAGCCGGAAAATATCCTGAGTATTCGAAAGTTTGGGAAGATGGAAGACTCACAGTAACGGCCGTTTTTGGCAAAGAAACGTCTGGTGCCACCTCCCTTAATGATCCCGGGATTGCAGCATACAACGCATTTTATAAACAACTTCTCAGGGATTTTGGGCGTCCGGTATATATGTCGGAAAGAGTACCCTCGCGAGGCCCGGGGGTCGAGATTACTGATGTCCGCCTGCGCTTCAGGGTTCGTTCCGGTGAAGTCGACGCCCATCTTTTTCTGGTCGAAAGCATTCAGTCGGTCGGAGCGGATTTTAATGCCAAGTACAACGCACAGACCGCGAAAAGTGATTTTGTCAGCTACTCGGGACATTCCGGATTGGGAGCGAACATCCGGGCGTTGGCTCGCAAGGGGAGTTTTGAGCCTGGACAATATCGGATTTACATGGTGAATGGCTGTGACACATTTGCCTATGTGGACGACATGCTGAGGGACAAATCAGCCCAATCTAACCCTGACTTTGGACCCAATAAGTTTTTTGACATCATCACCAATGCGATGCCTAGCTACTTCCATATGAATTCCCACTCAAATATGGTGGTCATCCATGCGCTATTGGGAAAGAGGCTGACCTTCAGGCAGATGCTTGCCAACTTTGATGGAAACCAGCGCCCTGTTGTTACCGGTGAGCACGATAATAGTTGGCCTGCGCCATTTTAACGAGGTCCATGTCATTTGATTCCCCGGGGGGCTGGGTGGTATTAACCAGCCTCCTTTTTTTCGTTGACCGATCCGCCGGGGATTACTAGGTTGGCGGCCATCAATAACCGCAAAGGTTTAACTGCTGATTTTATCATCGCCTCATGTGCGGTGGTTTACGGTGCAAAACCCTGATGGGCAGGCATTTCAGGCCTTGCAAGTTGAGGTTAGTTAAACTAAAGGTTGCCCCGAATTTGCGTTCGGGTGTGGAAAACAAGTGGTTTTGCGTGTTTTGTTCTGAGTTTTTTGGCTGTAGCGGACACTTGGAGGAAACAAATCAATGGACGTGCTGCATATAATGAAGGCAGACCACGAGCAGATCAGAGCGAAGCTGTCTGCGTTTGCGGATTCTGATGGTATATCTGTCAAAAGGAAGATTTTCCCAGAGCTAGAGCGTGAATTTTCCATTCATGCTGCGATTGAGGACGGGTATCTATATCCTGAGATATCCGGACTTTTTCCAGGAGCCGATGTTCTGGTGGACGTGTGCCTGGCCAACCACGCGGTCCTGACAAAGTTGATGGCTGGAATAAGTAAACTTATTGCTAAACCGATTGCAGAACAGTCTGGTTTAGGTAATAAAATCAATGAATTGACGTTGCAGCTGCATAAGCATATCGAATTGCAGGAGCAATCACTGATGCCCAAAATTCGCCAGCTCATCCCGACTCAGGAGCGGGAGGATCTGGGCCAGGTTCTCATGGACATGAAGGCTGACGCGGCGGCTGGGATAGACATCTCGGTTCCGAAGGTCACCCCAAAGAAGGGTGCGCCGGCGACGAAGTCTGTGGGCAAACGCAAGCGGGCTTGACCACGCTGACTGGATGCGGTAGACACGTCTTTCTCACGCTGGGGACCTTTACGATGAAGAACAAGATTATTACTGAATTTGAGAACCGTATCTGGAAGAACGTCAGGAAGGCTCCTGCTTTCCGCCCTGGAGACACCGTTAAGGTGCATTATAAGATCCAGGAAGGCGCTGATAAAACAAAATTCCGGATTCAGCCTTACGAAGGTATCGTGACTCGTTACCGCAAAGGTACCGCTGACGCGTCCTTTACCGTGCGCAAAATTGGTGCCGGTGGCGTTGGTGTTGAGCGGGCATTCCCACTTTATTCGCCGTTTATTGAGAAAATAGAAGTCGTAGCGAATGGTGTTGTACGGCGCGCTCGTCTGTACTATCTGCGCAACTTGGAAGGCAAAGCTGCACGGGTTCGCAGCCGATACCTTGGCCGTCGCGTTGAGACGGTTGTACCGGGAGCTGACCTGGCCGTAGACGCGGAGCAGGCTGCGGTTTATTCCGATGCGCCGGTTGTTGAAGAGTCCAAGGCATAGAATTCAGCCGTTGGCTGAGAAAATTGATGGAAAATAAAAGACGTCTGGCTGCAAAGCCGGGCGTTTTTGTTTTTCTGGATTTGCAACAACCAATGCCAGATCAAATCGAATGGTCTTTATTCCAGGTCCAGCCTTTGTGATTACATATCGCGACCCGCGAATAAGTGATCTTTGTTTTCGCCTGGGGAGAATACAAGTAAGTTCGTTCAAAAATTGGAAGCCAACCTTGCGAAATTTGACCTCGACGATTGCCAACGTCGAGCCTTTTCTCGCGACAAGGTCCAGCTCGTAACCAATATAACGTTCATTGCGACCTAATATGTTCCACCTTTGAGCTTCCAGTAGTAAAGCGACGTAGACCTCCCCTGCTTTACCGGAAGAATCAAATCCCTCGCCCGGCCAAAATATCCCGGACTGGTGCAAAGCTGCGGCGGTGTAATGCACATGGGCCGACTTTATAAATTGCATCGAGGTGCTGTTTTGTGCCGTATCCAGCGTGCTCTCCGAAAGCGTATTCCGGGTGGCTTAGGCTGATGTCCCGCATGTACGCATCACGCGCTTCTTTTGCCATGATCGAAGCCGCTGCGATAGCAAAGCAGAGACCATCACCCTTGATGACTGGTAGCTGAGGAATGGCACTGTCAGGAAGTGGCATATGTCCATCGATTAATAAAAATTCGGGAACAACCTGTAGACCCTGTATGGCTCGGTGCATAGCCAGGAAAGTTGCCTGCAGTATGCCACGTGAATCAATTTCACAAACCGAAGCATCAGCGACGGCAAATGACCTGGAAATCTCCCGGATGACCGGTAGAATCCGCCCGCGCTGTGAGGGTGAGAGCGTTTTGGAATCTCGAATTAGCTTCTTCTCAGCGTCAGTCCGCGCGGATAGTTTTTTGTAATCAAGAGCAACCGCAGCGGCATATACAGGTCCCGCAAGACACCCTCGTCCGACTTCGTCGATGCCGATGACGACCCTGTTGCCATCTGCAACGACTCTTTCGATATCACCCCGGGCTACTCGGCCGGAGTCTCTGACGGCCTGAGCTTTTCCGATGAGGTCGCGATCGCCAACAGGGTAGATCATTCTCGTTAAAGAACTTTTTTGAACATGTCGACGAGTTTAGCCTTTGGCACCGCACCAACCATAGAGTCGACGAGCTTGCCGTCTTTAAAAAGTGCCATAAAAGGAATGCTGCGAACCCCAAAGGTCGCTGGGACATTTGCATTTTCGTCCACGTTCATTTTGGCGATGGTCAGCTTACCTTTGTATTCTGCTGCGAGAGTTTCGAGGGTTGGCCCGATCGCGACACAGGGGCCGCACCAGGGTGCCCAAAAATCAACAAGAACCGGGACTCCCGACTTCAATACTTTTGCTTCGAATGATCCGTCATCAACTTCGATCGTATTCTGGCCCATGATTACTCCAGGTTGTTCAAAGAGGTTACTTTCATCTTCAGGGACCCATTGGCCCTCTCTATGCCCAGATCTCTAAAGTATCGGTTTGCGCAATTTCGCGCAAGCGGCCTCGGGGTGAATCGGTTAGGACTTTGAACTCAAACAATAGGGGGGCGTCTTGTTCTGCTCGATTTTTGGTCTGCTATCGCGGATTTCGTACGATTCCACTGTGTCTTCGCCGCGGTTACATGGACTGCTCAGGACCGGAGACCGAGAATTGGCCGGTCGTTTAAGTAATGCTGCCGCAAGACTTAACAGGGGGTCGGAGCTGGTAATTCTTACCGGTGAATCAGAGCGGACTTTGGACTTTATTTCCATGGCACTAGCAGCGAGAGCAGCAGGAACGACCGCCGGGGCACTCGAACGCCCCCGCAATATTGTTAAATTACGTCATGACAGATGGGCCAAGGGGTTGAGGGAAATTCTGGACCGGGCAGAGAACTCGATCGTTCTCATTAATAGGTTTTGTGCTTCCGATATTGCCCATTTGACTACGGCACATGAACTTTTCGATCAGTTTTTGCGTGCTCGAGGTGCGATTCTGGCAACGATGACGGCCGAGAACATGGAGACCATTGAAAATAAACATCGGATTCGGTCGTGGTTTCAAGTCAAAGTCCCGGAATTGTCCCGCCGCCGTGCGGACGCTGTGCTCATTTGGGAACAGCTCGCACGCGATGGCATGGCCAATGACATTCTACCAGCAGGTTTGACGAAGATTTTGAACCATGACTGGACTGGTGGGTTAGATGAGCTGATAGCCGTGATTGATTCAGCGCGGATATTGTCCGCAAGATCTTCGCGCAAATTAGTAGAGGAGTCGGTCCTAAGTACTCTTCTGCGAGCACCAACCAAAGCCCAACGATACCTTATGCTTTCTGAGTGCCTGGAGGCTGGTGGACTTTACCAGCAAGCCACAGAACAGGGCCTTGATACTGTTCTACGCATGATATCAGCTTTACTAATTGCAAAGGCAATGGCCGAATCACAGGGCAATCAGCGACGCGCAGCAAATTTACTACGTATTCCAGGGTCGACCTTTGTCAGCAGAATCCGTGCGGTCCGTGCTGAATATGATGCCTGCAGACATTGGATCTAGGTGACCGTCACACCGCGATCTGCGACTTTGGCGTTGAGTACGATCCCGCCGTTTTCCACCAGAGCTGCTTTCACGCGTTCCCTGGAGTCAGGCTCGACAAAGACGCTCATGACGCCGCCACCGCCGGCACCACAAACCCGAGTGAATAGTGCCCCAGACTTTTTAGCGGCGATGTCCAGGCGCTTGGTTTCAGCTGACTCAATATTTGGCCATAGTTTGCACCGAAGCTGCCACTCAAGGCTTGAGACAAGAATGGCCCGGGACAGATTACCGTCTGCAATGGCATCTGCGCAACGCTCCGATGCAGCGCCTATTTCATTTAGAGTTGCTAAAAGTGTTTCATCACCGTCAAAAACTCGTTTAAAAATTTCCCAGTTATTGATGGCCGAGGCCCGGGATTTTCCACTGTAGCAAAGTAAAAGTTGCTCTTCGAGCCCCCGTACTGAAGCCGGCGACTTCGTCGTGACATCAATGCGACCAGCTGGAAAACGAATGACATTGACCGCTCCGCGAACGGCACCCCAATAGTCTTGAATTCCAGTGGGAGCGTGAATCAGCTTCGCTTCAATATCGGAAGCCAAAGCCACAAGACCACGTTCGTCTGGCGTACTGGTCTCACCAGTGGAGGGTTGGTAACCAGCTTGGTCGCGTGCCTTAAAGAGAGCAGCAGCCAGGGCGATGGCTAAGCATGATGACCCTCCCAAACCTGCGCCAGCTGGAGATCGGGCGGCAGTGATTATCGTTAAATTCGGAAGGTCCTGGCGCCAGATGGCCTTAATCATCAATCCAATCAGCGGCAGCTTCAAGTTTTGTGTGATGGAAAAGAAATCGCCATGTGCCGAAATGCCCAGGTCCTGACTTTCGACATGAAAGTCACTGTCAGCAGATTCAGTAATTTCAACCTGTGCATCGAGGGTAACTCCGACATTGACAGTGGCTTTTTGGTCCAGGAGTTGGTGGATGGGCCACAGGTCGATCGTCCCACCAGCGAGGTCTATGCGTGTAGGTGCCCGGCTACTTACCTTAATCATTTGATCCTCAGTTCCCATTTGGCATCAAAAAACAGTGACAGTTTGTGGATCCAGGCATTGTATTATAATGTCAGCACTTGTTGTAGCTTCGTTGGTCGTGCGACGCCCTTCGGTGACCTGGAACCGAACATAGATTGTAGGTCAACATGTCAGTTCAGTACATTTTTTCCGATCGTACACTGAAAATTGCCTATTGGAATCCTGATCCCCGGTATGTTTCGATCAGCCATATAGAGCTGGAAAAAGGACTGGGGATGCTGGCCGAGCTTTCCGTCCATGCAGTGAAGACCATTGATCATCTTGCGGAGGAGAGCTTCGACCTTCTTGTTGTTTCAGCGCAACATATTCCAGAGATTGAATTCCCCAAGTGGCTTCTTGGCTTGAAAAGCCGGATAGAGAGTCAGGGGAATATCTGGGTGCCGGCGCTGGTGGTAGCGGACATTGGCGTCAAATCTCTGCGGGAAGTGCTTGCGCCAGCGGTGGCCTCAAATTGGTATTTCGATATTCTCGCACGGGATCACATCGCTTCGCTTCCAGTCAGGGTTGCCAATCTAGTGCGCATTCACGATCATTTGGGCGAATTGCGACGGTACGCGGACATGATTGATTCTTTAAACAAAAGGGTTGGGCACCTGGAAGCAGCCACTGTGGAATTGGCAGCAGCAGGGTCCGACAAGCACAAGCCGTGAGTATCATCGACCTGGACAAATTGACTCCGCAGGCACTCGTGGCCCAGTTTGTTATCGAATGTCGTGGCCAGGGAACTTTTTTGCAGTACGATGATTATCAGATCATCGATGAGTGGGTTTCAAGCACTCCCGATACTGACACGCTTTTGTTGATTCTGTCGGAGGTCCTCCCGGAATATTTTTTGGCCAGGAACGGCGTCCGGGCAAAAGCCAGGTCATTGAAAGCAGCCAGGAAAAAAGTTTTGAGCCGGATACGCAAATGAAGCCTGAGAAGACACCTGAGAAGACAATTGAAATGACGCCCGAAATGGTAGCCGTGCTGGCCTCTCTGAAAATGGGCAACCTTCGCCGTCATATTATTCTTTGCGCTGGTCCCAAATGCTGTTCGTCTGCCGACGGGGAGCAGGTTTGGCAGCACCTTAAGGCCCGCCTCGCCGACGCAAAAGTCGGTGGAGCGGGATTGTTCCGAACCAAAGCTGTTTGTTTGCGAATATGCCGCGAAGGTCCGGTGGCCCTGGTCTATCCGGAAGGCGTCTGGTATCGCTTGGTTTCGAAGGAGGTGTGTGATCGGATCATCGACGAACATCTCCTGAATGGAATGCCTGTCACGGAGTATATGATAACAGCCAACCCCTTGGCGCCGGCGAAAGACTCCTGATCAGGTTTCGTCGTCTTGTTGCGGAGCTTCACCGCCCTCGTCATTTTGGCTGAGCTCGGTCATTGAGGGACCTGGTACCCTATAACTTCCCTCCGCCCAGTTTATTATGTCGTGATTTTGACAGGCACTGCTGCAAAAAGGGCGAAATTCATTGCCTGTCGAATATTTGCAAAACGTCCCGCAACGCGGGCACCGGATGATTTTCGTAGGAGTGCTGTTTTCGTTCCGATTGTTGCTCAATCTGCGAGTCTCCTTAACCTGGTAGGAAGAAAACCCGACGGTAACGTAGAACTGGTGCCATTGGCAATCAAGGCAGCCAGGCATTTACCGGCGTGAAATCCAGTGGCCAACCCATTCCCCGAGTAGCCCGTCCCGACCAAAATTCGAGGCTCTCCGAACATAGGGCCGATGATGGGAAGCTCGTCGCAGGGGCGGCAGTCCCGAAGGGCGCAAGAATGAACGATTTCCGGAGCTTTAGTATAACCTGTCAGTTTTTGAAGTACGTTAAGAACCCAGGTTGAAGATTTTTCTGACAAGTCAGCATTTGCTGCTTCAAAACCGGCAAACCTCCGCAGGTGCCGTCCTCCGCCGATTAGAGATTCTGTCGCCGAGAGAATGGAGCCCCAGAAGTAACTGTGTTGGAAGCTGAACACGGACCCGGCAATGGCTTTTTCAAAGACGGGATCGGCAAAGCGGATACGGTGCCATTGGTCAGAAAATGGAACGATGGCAGGACTTAATTGCGGTATAAGAAGGGGGATGCTCAGGTGAGAAGCTACCAGGACCATTTCTCCATGAACCACTTCACCGTCGCGTAAATGGGCAGCAACCCCTCCGGCATTCGTGGACAATGACAAGACATCACCGTCGACGATTTCGGGATTACCGGTCGCAGAAAGGATTCCAGCCAAAAACCGATTTGAATCCACGATGGCGGCAGAGTTTTTTTCGATCTGGAGTGCAAGCCTGTCCTCGTTTTTCAATGGCGAGGAAGCCCCGAGGGTTCGTGACGCAATTGGCTCGAACTTCGCATCAAACCCACTTTTTGATAACAGGGAGACTGCTTGCTCCAGTTCTTTTTTTTCAAGCGGGTCTGATGCAAACCGCAGCCGGTCTCCGCCGACGATCGGAATTTGATGGTCCCTGCAAAACTGCAGCGCCAGATGGACTCCGGATTCTCCGAACTGCCAAATTTCTTTTGCAAATTCAATACCCCAGGCGTGATGATGCCTCGTGAAGTTATCTAGTGTTCCGCCAAAAAGGAGGCCTGGGCAGTGGGCCGAGGAAGCCTTTTGAGAACGATCTGATATGATGACGACATCGCGGATTTTTTCCGTCCGCAGATGAAGTGCAGCGCTCAGGCCCGTTATGCCGCTGCCGATGACGATGACGGAATGTTTTCTTGGCACGGGCATGGCTTTGAAACCGCCTCGACTCTGGGAACAGACATATGACTAAAAGACTCGCTCATAAAACATACCAAATCTTTGGGGCCGCTGGTTATTCTCTGATCATAGCTCTTGGGATGGTGTGTTTTGCCGGAACATCAAGTGCCGAAGTGGTGGATATTCTGGGATATCCGCTTGATGTCGCATCTTTACGCGAACCAAAGACTCCGGGTTGGGTGGGAGGAGATCCGGTCGTAGGGAGGCTGGCGTGCCCGCCCCTGTCTCGTGTCAACCTCCTGGCTCAAAAATCCGAGCCGGTTATGATCAGGAAAATTTCTTCCTCAAAAAATGCGACCAACGCGATCTGGGATTTTGAACCGCGTCGAGACTTGCGATGGTGGAATGGGGATGTTGTCAAAGCAGCTGATATCGCGGGCTTTATACGCGAGCATCTACCGGATCTTGCAAGAACCAAGGGGGTGGGCCGTTGGCAAGTGCCGCTTTTTAAGACGGAGGTGCTTCCAAATGGTCTGGTCAGGGTCACTTGGGAGCGGGCTCCGGAGTTTGGTCCCTACATTTTTAACGGTGTTTCCCTGTCAAGGGTGGCCGACCGGGGACAAAACTATCCATCCTGGGAATGCGTCGGGCTCTACCAGGTTGAATTGACGAAAGGGGAAAAATTCATTCTCAGTCCGTCGAAATCCTATGCACTCAAACGAACCTCATTGGAATTTGCGAGCGACCGAAGTTCCCCTGGCCATCGCGGGTTAGCTTTTGAAATGGCGAGCTCACAGCGCCCTGTTCGCATCAAATCGGAGCAGGCGTATGATTCGACCTGTGCCGTGTCGATCGATCTCCCTTTGGTGACGGTTCTTGCGTGGAATACAGCAGCTGGCGTCACAGCTTCAGCAGAGGTGCGGAAAGCGCTTACTCATCTGACTCCGCGTGGGGAATTGGTCAGAACGGGCGCAGCAGCAATGGGGGATGTCCTTTCGGCCCCCATTCCACGAAATCATCCCGGGTATGATCGCACCACAAGTGCGAGGCCCTATAGTCTGGAACTGGCGGCTGCAGGTTTTGATGCTGCTGGGTTAAAGCGAGACAAGGCCGATGGACCGCGATTGAGTAAAGATGGGAATCCCCTCAAACTTGAGATTCAGACACCCGGTGAATCCAATTCACTGATTGAAAAAGTTTTGGCCGACGCCTTTTCGCTCGCTGGTATCGGACTTGAATTTTCGCGCAGCAAAGATGAAAGACGCGATGGTGTCCTTGTCGGGGTGCGCCTGTCGGGTCCTGACAGCGATTTTATTCGGAATTTTCACAGCGCAGCGCCTGAAGCGGGCTTGTTTTGGCCTTTACGGAACCCGCAGTTGGACGCGGCACTGGAGGGCTATTCCTTGTCGCTGACGATGGAAAAACCCGATTTCAAACTGTTGCAGCGGGTTCACAAAATCCTGTATGAACTGGAGCCAGTCACGACACTTTTGCAGCATCGTGCATGCGTCGTGACTTATGGATCCGGCTGGAACCGGCAGATGACTCTGGAGAGTCGCGATCCAGACTGGTTCCGAAAACTGGTACTTTGATTCGTTGTCAGAGACTCGGTTAGTCCACATTAGCGGTTAAATCCGATCTGAGGTTTCCCTTGGTAATTTTGAAGTCTGACGGCGAAATAGACGCAATGCGCTCCACCTGTCGCCTTACGGCGCAAACGCTCGACATGATCGTGCCTCATATTAAGCCGGGGATCTCAACTCTGGAGATAAATGATATTTGCCACGAGTTTATTGTGGGCCACGGTGCGATTCCAGCTCCCCTGAACTACAGAGGATATCCTAAATCGGTCTGCACTTCGGTGAACGAGGTAGTGTGCCACGGCATACCCAATGCAAAACACCGCTTGAAAGACGGCGATATTATCAACGTCGATGTGACCACGATACTTGATGGGTATCACGGCGACGCATCCAGGACTTTTCTGGTCGGGACGGGTCACAGCGCCGTGGCGCGAAAGCTGGTGTTGTGCGCTGAGGAGTGTCTGATGAGGGGTATTGCTGCGGTTGCCGTAGGGGGGCGGATTGGTGATATCGGAGCAGCGATTCAGGCGCACGCGGAGGCCAATGGCTTTAGCGTCGTCAGAGAGTTTGTTGGCCATGGGATCGGACGTGGATTTCATGAAGACCCGCAAATTCTGCATTATGGAGAGCGTGGGCGGGGAATGAGACTTGAAGCCGGGATGGTGTTTACAATCGAGCCGATGATCAACCAAGGACATTGGAAAACCAAAGTGCTGAGCGACGAATGGACAGCCGTAACGGTGGATCGTTTGCTTTCGGCGCAATTTGAACATACGATAGCGATCAGAAGTACAGGTGAAATAGACATCCTTACGAAGGCTTAAGAGTGATCGGTTGGTCCATAAAAATTCTTCTGGGTGTAGTTGCTGCCGGGCTGTTGAACGGGTGCGCAGTTCTGCATCATGTACAGATTGGTGATATAGACAATCGACGGAGCCCAAAGTCGTCGTATTTTGACGTAAAAGTGAGCGAAACGGGCGTGAGCCTGGATGAGGCCGCCGATGTTGCCAAAGCTTTTTCCCAAGCTCGTTCGGATGACATAGAACAGGTACGGACCGCTCTTTCGCTGTTTCAGCAGGGCCCGCGAACTGGCAATCCAGTCTACAATGAAACTTATGCCCGTAAGGTTGGCGAGCTGATCGCGAAAGAATGTCCATCGGGCAGAGTCACCGAATTACGATCAATCCGGGAAACGCGCAAGTATCCGGTAATCAGTGGTGAAATTGTAAAAATTACGGGGAGATGTGTTTCCGGTGAAAATTAGCCATGTTGTTGGCGGGGGCTTTTTAAAGAGGCTGGCCGCTTTGCTCACTTTG
>Ga0154020_10001287_pt1 | contig 31070 bp, 27 predicted proteins | sample Klosneuvirus_201_FD_109709 | JGI IMG/M metagenome (GOLD analysis project Ga0154020, IMG submission 109709) | Active sludge microbial communities from wastewater, Klosterneuburg, Austria - Klosneuvirus_20160825_MG | ecosystem: Engineered > WWTP > Aerobic digester > Activated sludge | place...
TTAATGTTGCTCATAAAATTGGTTTTGAAATAAAAAGCTACAGCCCCTATCCAGGTCATCAAAATTTACAAACATTGCTTATTTATAACCAATCTTTGATGAGTTCTGATAATGTTTATGTTCATATTAGTGGTTTACATGGAATTGAAGGGGCCGCAGGTGCTGAAATTCAGCTAAAGCTTTTAGAAACTGAAGGCGATAAACTCCTTCGATCATCCAAAGGCTTTTTAATGATTTTTGCACTAAACCCTTTTGGATTTCATTTTCTAAGAAGAACCTCAATAGAAAATATTGATCTCAATCGTAACACTGGCGATGGGCTAACTCCCATCGATTTAACTCTCGCACACAAACTACTACGACCACTTTGGAAGAGTCATAATTTAATCGATCAAACACGTGGTTTGGCGCAATCTTTTGTGGTTGGCCTGACAAGAGGCTTCCCCTCTTTACTCCGTCTTTTTGCTGAAGGTCAGTCCTATGAACGACAGGGCCTGTTCTATTCAGGCACTAAGGTAGCCATCGAAGTGAAAGAATTATTTCAACAAATCGAACCCTTATTAAATCATGCTAAAACCATCAATGTGATTGATGCCCATACTGGATTGGGCAAGCTTTTTGGTGAAATTCTTTTTTTAAGTAGTGGTGATTTAGATAAAGTAAAGACCATGTTTACACACCCACTCGATATTCCAGGTGAGAAATCGAACTCTTATCGAGGACAAGGATTACTTTCTGATCGATTCGCTCTCATTTTTCCAAAAGCAAAGTTAATTTATTTTGTACAAGAGTTCGGAGTTAAAAGCACGGGACATTCTTTTTTTGCACTCTTGTTTGAAAATCAATACCATTGGAATTATTTTGGCGAGATTTCTGAAAAACTTTATCTCAAACATCCCATCAAAGATTTGTTTTTTAAGACCTATTTTTCTAGTCATCCTAAATGGAAACCTTGGCTCCAAGCGACTGGTGTGAAGCGTTTTATGGAGCTCTATAATTCAGATCTTTAACAATGACTATTAGTATAAGGTTCTCTAGATATCATATATTTTGGATAACCACTCATCATAGGCTAAACTAAAACCTATTTAATCCTCTTTTTATTCACTTTGATAGTATCAAATTTGCATCTCAGTAACTCATGTAATAAGGTGATAATGACTATTAAAATTCCCCCATTTCAAATCACCTCAAAAATACAAGGCTCTCACTCGTTATAAAGTAATTAAATATAAATAATTTTCAATATTACCTTTTAGGACGCTACTTTAAGTGTGTAATTTTTGAAATTTATAACAAAAAACCCCTCGAGGTTTCCCGAGGGGTTTGTGCTAATCAAATCTTATTTTCGATAACAATTAGAACAAGTAAGTCATACCAGCATTAGCACCAAAAGATGACCCGTTGATAGCACCAGTCGATGCAGAAGTAAGTGTGATATCAAGTGTTGATTTAGTAAACTTGAATCCCATACCTGCATTAATAGTAGTATCATGAATAATTGTATCTGGACCACTCGCACCAGTAACTTTTGTAGTACCCAATAAAACATTTTGTTTTACTGATCCACGTAATGTTAACCAAGATGCAGCATCTGTTTCAATACCTAAAATTACAGGGAACATCGATGCTTGTGATTTAGTTGATCCAGCTTTCGCGTCGATCATAGTATACTCTAGGCCGTAGAAAAAATCAGCTCCTTCGCTTTTCATAGCATGGACTCCACCTAATTTCATAGTAGATGTCGTCGTTTTAACTTCGCTACCACCAGCATTATCTTTTTCTACTTCGTTTTTATAATCTCCATACACAGTCCATTCGCCCATTTTGTGATAAACAGATAGTTCCATTGGAGTCTTTGAGAACTCGTGATCCTGATCACCAGAAGCTGGTGTTGCATCTGCATTACCTTTTGCTTTGTTTGCCAAGCCAAGATCAAGAGCCACGGTGGTGTCTCCCATGACAACTGAACCAGTCAGCTTCATAAAATCTTGAGATTTATCATCAAAGGCAGATGAATCGTCTTTTTTAACTTTTGAAGAGGCATAACTGAATAATACACCCCAAGTCATATCACCAGCTTTAGCACCATAAACAACAGAGAATGGATTCTCTATACCTAAATAATCTCCAGTTCTAGCTGAATCTACAGCACCCAAGAAAAACCCTATTCGTGCATCTCCTGCTGATCTAATCATACCACCATCTGTATTTTGACCAATGGCATTACTACCAAAGTTAAATTCCATTAACTCAGGAAGAGACATCATATCGCTAGGTATATTAAAAACTGTTTGCGTATCTGTTAAGTGAGCTGCTTGTCCTAAAGCATTGTATCTTGCTTTAGATGCGAAAGCTGAACTTCCAGCTATCATTAAAGCTATTCCAATTATTTTTTTCATAAACTGTAACCTTTCTAAATTATTATTAATTCTTTATAGTATTCTTTTATTAACTTTAGAACATATAAGTATAAGACGCATTTGTTCCGAAAGTTGAAGTGTCTAGATTACCATTTCCACCCATTGTCATTACAACATCAAGATTGTTTTTTCCCCAAACAAATCCCGCACCAGCTGCAGTCGTAGTATTGTGAGTGATTGTGTTTGCTCCATCAGTTGAAGTCGTAGTGGTTGTTGTCGTTGTTTTGTCTGATCCCATAAAAAAGTTTTGTTTAACAGAACCACGAAGTTTTAGCCAAGACGTTGCTAATACTTCAGCACCAATTGTAAAAGGCATTTCTTGTTTTGCTACTTTAACTTCTGTTTCAGTAGGAACTAAATCTTTGGATTTTGTAGAAGTCATTACGTATGCTAGACCATAAAATGCCATGCTGCCTTCGCTCTTCCATGCATTTGTAAAACCAAGTGTCGTCACTGAAGCATCATAGTCAAAATCATCTGCTGCAGATGAATTAGACGCCTTTGCTCCGGCCATATCTTGTTTTACAATAAATTTCATAGTGTTCATAAAATAATGACCGCCCAAAGTTAAGCCAGTCTTCCCTTTGTATTCAGCATCACCATGTTTAGCTGTACTTCCAAGTCCAATATTAGCATAAGCTCCCCAAACATCATTTTTAACACCAAGGCGAAGACCCATAGCAGATTGTTTTTTATTATCAGCTGCATCAGTTGGTAAACCAGCTTCGATATTCTTTTTATCTGAGTTTGAATAACTAAAACTTACACCCCAGTTTTGATCTCCGGCTTTAGCTCCATAAAATATTTCAAATGGATTTTCATGACTAAGAAAAGCTGTTCCAGCCGTTGCATTAGCTAATGTTCTCAAGCCTGTTACGTTAGTGCTTGTCTTACCAAGATAAAATCCTAATTTAGCATCTCCCATTGTATGTAAAAAACCACCTTCAGCATCAGGTGTTCCGCCACCGATTGTTGCGTCTCCCATTTCAAATGTTGCAAAATCACCAACATAGTTCACATCAGCTGGGTTTAAGAAAATACTTTGAACATCAGTGATAGCAGTCGTGTTGCTAAGAGCAGCTTGACGAGCCTTAGATGCCATCGCTGAAGATGCAGCTAAAGAAACCGCCGCAATAAGATAAAGAGCCTTTTTCATAACTTGTTCCTTTCGTTAAAGACTTGCGTCCATAATTTTTTTTGTTAATTTCCGATAACTAGACTGTAATAAGCCCTAAATATTGAAGCAATGGATTTTTATATGCGGTTCATTGCATCTCAAACTTTTTTTTGAAAAACAAACGTTCTGTTTAAAAATGTAGCGACATTGATCACCTTGAAAGCAATAACTGAAGCGCTGCTGGCGGTGCCTGTTTCCTATTTCACACACTAAAATAAGATTTATTTGGTAATCATTTCTTGTTGATACGTCGCGTTGTGTTTTCTTTACTATTGATATAGTTAAGGAATTTCCTGCTCAAAAATTGAAAGTTTAGTAACACCAATTCCATTTAATTTTGTTTAAAGAGCAGCTCGTTTATCGAGCAAACAAAGGTGTCATCGATTTTGAGATCAATCTCAAAAATGCATCTTGTTGTCGTTTTTTGTTAAATTCTTCACAAGAAACAATTGTTAAATCTAATTTTTGATCTTCGAGGTATTTTTTAAAGGCAACAAGAAGATGATGTTGCGATTCTTTCAAAACTTTGACTAGCACTTCATCTTTTACAATTAAGAGTAAATCAATATCTCCACCCTTTTTTGAATCATCGGCCCGGCTACCAAATAAAAAAACTTCATAATGAGTTGGACACAATGCTGATTCTTCAAAGCCTTTTCGAAGAGCCTTAACTTCATTATGACTCAGACGCATATAAGCCTAGCCTCTTCATTTCATGAAGAACAAACTTGGATTCCTTTAAAACTGCTGAAATAAATTTTTGAAATGCATCGTCAGTATAATCATGAGCTTGAATATTTCTAAGCTCCCTAAGGCTTAACCAGTGGTCAACATTTTGAATTAAATTCATTTTTTCAGCTATATTTAAATAATCTCTTAGTGTTCCATCAAAAATAGGGTCCTGAACCTTTATAATTACTTTTAAATATTTTGTTAAAAAAATATCAACAACTCTTGCAAATCGAGCCGTCAAACTCTCCCAGCCCTCTAAAGATTCTTCCGTATTTTTATCAAGCTCTAACGGAAGTTTGTGTGTTTTATTTACAGAGTATTCAAGATGCTTAATGGCTTTTTTTAAATATTCAGCATAGCGCTGTTCTAGTTTTCTTAAATGATCCAATGAGTTCATATACATCCTTTTTTCTTCCGTCATTTCAAACTAAGTTGCGACTTTAACTCAATTGAAACAACCTAAGCCGCAAATATACTTCATATTTCTCTTGATTCAAAGTTTTTTTCTGGCCTTTTGTCGAGACCCTGATACTATTCATCTTAATGACAACAGATAATAAAAAACTAATTGCTGGTATTATTAAACGACACGCCGATGGATTTGGATTTCTAATTCCGGATAACACTGAACATGCTGATGTTTACATTCCTAAACACTTTATGGTTGGTATTATGACTAATGATAGAGTCTTTGTTGAGGTTTTTAAATCCAAGGGTGAGGATCGATATCATGGAGAAATAATTCGTATCATGAGTCGAGGAGCTAAAACGCTCGTTGGTCGAATTACTATATTAAATGATCTTTGGTATTTAATTCCTGATGAGTCTAAAGCATGGGGACACGATCTTAAAATTAAGCGAAGTGATTCGCCAGAGGCTAAAGAAGGTGATCTGGTTCAGATAGAAATTCTAACCTACCCAGGAGAGGGCACACCATTTACAGGTAAAATTCTTGAAGTGATTGGTGATGCTGGAGATCCACTAAATGATGTGAAACGTGTTTTGCGAACCCAAAATGTACCAGAGGCTTTTTCATCTCAAACTCTCAAAGAAGTCGCAGGTCTCAAAGAAGATCCTATTCCTACCGATTGGAAAAACAGAAAAGACATTACAGCTCTTCCACTCATTACAATTGATGGCGCTACAGCCAAGGATTTTGATGATGCTGTTTTTGTTGAAACGACAGAAAGAGGATTTCACCTCATTGTCGCTATTGCCGATGTCAGTCACTATGTGAAGCCCGGAACCGCCCTTGATCGTGATGCTTATGATCGAGGAACCAGTGTTTATTTTCCTAATTTTGTGGTTCCAATGTTACCGGAAATTTTGAGTAATGGTTTGTGTTCATTGAAACCACAGGTCCCACGACTTTGCCTTGTGGCCGACATGCAGTTTGACTTTCAAGGTGAGCCCTTAGGGTCTCAATTTTATGAAGCTGTTATGAAAAGTCAGGCTCGTGTGACCTACGGTGAAGCTCAGGAATTTATTGATGGTACAGAAATTGAAAAATTAAAACCTGTTAAAGAGACCATTTTAAGATGCTCTGATTTAGCCAAAGTCTTAATGATTCGTCGTTTTCGTGAAGGTTCTCTCGATCTTAATATAGCACAAACTGAACTAGAGATCGATGCTAGTGGTAATCCTGTTGATGTGCAAAAATCAGAACGCTTATTTTCACATCGGCTCATTGAAGAGCTCATGCTGGCCGCCAATGTTGCTGTATCTCAATTTTTAGAAAAAAAAGGCAAGGGAAGTCTTTACCGAATTCATGATGTACCAAGCCCGGATTCCATTAAATTACTCGAAGTTTATCTGCATAATTTGGGCTCCAAGATTCGTTTTGGTGGCAGTGGAAAATTACAGAAAAAACTTTCAAAAGCACTGGAGCATTTTGCCGATCATGCCGAGGGGCAAATTATTAATATTTTAACCCTCAGATCCCTAAGCCAAGCTAAATATAGCTCCAATAATATTGGACACTTTGGCTTAGGTTTTGAATCTTACACTCATTTTACTTCGCCCATTCGAAGATACCCTGACTTAATTGTTCATCGCTTAGTTAAACATTTTGTCGTTTCTGCATCTCAATATCCGATGCCTTCCATAGAAGATCTCACAACGGCTGGAACCATACTCTCGTCTTCAGAACAAAGAGCCGTAAAATGTGAGCGCCAATTCATGAGCATTAAAAAAGCACGCTTTATAGAACGTTTTGTTGGTAAAGAATTTATTGGAATGATCAGCTCCGTTGCCAGATTTGGAACTTTTGTATTACTTCGCGAGTTTGATATTGATGGACTTGTGAAACTTGAAAACTTAGGAGACGATCGTTGGGTTTTTGATGAAGATAATCTTAGACTCATAGGTGATCGAACAAAGACCATTTTTAAACTCGGTCAAATTGTTAAAGTTATTGTTACCAGTGTTGATATAGAGCTGGGTCAAATTAATTTTGATTTGCATGAAGATTACAAGATGACTCGCAAGACAGCACGCTCGGCTTCAGTTGAAGGCGAAGAAAAGGATTACTCTAGAGAAGGGAATAAAACGAGAGGTCGAAATCGTAATGATAAAAAGGGCGATGAAAAATCCTCTCTCAATCCTAATAAAAAGAAATCCAAACTTTCTCACTTACTCGAAAAAACAAAGTCCAAGGAGGGTTCCTCTCGTGAGAATAATAGAAACCGGAAAGACTCTAGGAAAAACACTAAAAAACGCGGGAAGACTAAGAACAATTCTCGCGGTATTCGCTAAACACGGACTTCATAACATCTTAGAGCGTTTACAACTAGGCCGATATTTATTAGAAAAGTTCACGACTACTGATGAACTTGATAAGTATACAATTCCCCAGCGCATACGCATGAGTTTTGAAGAATTAGGTCCAACTTATGTTAAATTAGGGCAACTATTGGCTACTCGGCCAGATTTAATTCCACCATCATGGGTAGAAGAATTTGAGAGACTTCACGCCTCAGTGCAACCGCTCAGTTTTGAAGTTGTTGAGCAAGTTCTTAGTGATGAATTTGGAACCAAACTTTATGAAATTTTTGATTCAATTGACTCAGTTCCACTCGGTTCTGCCAGTATCGCTCAAGTGCATAAAGCCAAACTTAAAAACGGAACGGATGTCGTTATTAAAGTACAACGACCTGGGATTGTTGCTACAATAAATGACGATCTTAATGTTTTGTATTTTTTAGCTGAGCTTTTAGAAAAATACATCGAAGAAACCCGTCCTTTTAATCCCGTTGGTATTGTTGATGAGTATTTCAAAACACTAGAACTTGAGACAAATTTTTTGATCGAAGCCAATAATATTCGCCGATTCTCTGAAAACTTTAAAAATGATGATCAAATTGTAATACCAAAAGTATATCTCGAACTTTCAACAGAACGAGTCTTAATTCTTGAAGCTCTCAAAGGAACTCCACTAAGTTCATCAGATAAAACTATTGATGAGTTATCCATTGATCGAGAAGCCATAGTCAAGACTGGGCTCCGTTGTTATATGCAAATGGTGTTCCATTATGGGTTTTTCCATGGTGATCTCCATGCTGGTAACTTTTTTATTCTTCCACAAAATAAAATTGGTTTGATTGATTTTGGGGTTGTTGGCCGACTCAATCGCAAAACGCAAACATCAATTGCGAACATGCTACTGGCACTTGCCACAGAAGATTATGATCGCCTTGCTGAAGAATATATTAATTTAGCACCTTTTAATGAAAAAATTGATCAGGATAAATTTTCTCGTGAATTACGTGACGTCATAGCTCCCTATTACGGTCTTACCTTAAAGAGTGTGAACCTAGGGCGTGTATTAATGAATTCTTCTTCTGTAGCCACAAAAAATCATATCTCACTTCCAACTGAACTAATGATGTTTTTTAAATCCATAGTAACAATTGAGGGTCTAAGTCGACGGATTATTAAAGATTTTGATTTTCTTCAATATGCATTGGAATTTGCTATGCAACTAGCAAAATCTCAGTATGACCCAGAAAAACTCACCCAAGAAATTTTTGAAGTATTAAGAGATTCTAAAAATTTATTTTACACTCTCCCACGACAACTTCGACAAGCACTACGCAAAATAAACCATCCTAGTTTTGCTTTAAAAATCGAACTTTTGGGATTGAATTCCGTGCCACAATCAATAGATCGTTTTGGCATAATGCTTTACTGGGGCCTCATTATTTCAAGTCTTATAATTAGTGCCACTATAATGCTAGATCAACCTACTACAAAATTTATTTTTAATCTTCCCGCTGCTAGTTTTGTGGGATATACTTTGGCTATTGTTTTCAGTGCTTGGGCTTACTGGAAAAAGCGTTAATTTCAGCCAAACGCAATGAGGAAAAAAATGAAGTCTTTAAATTCTACTTTGTTAAATAAAAAAAAATCCAAACTTATAATTTATATTTATACCTTTATAGCTCTTGCATGTCCCTCACTATCCAATAGTTCCCCTATCCCTGGTACTGGCTCTTCTCAAGTATCACAATTGTTAAAAAACATTGTTATTTCTGAGTATGGTTTTCGAGTTGGAAGTCCAGAACAGACCTTTTGGAACCTCAAACAAGATATTCACTCCAATACGACAAACACTTTTCAGTATTTCGCCGCTGATCCATTACAAAAAACAGCTCGATTCACCATTAATATTGATAAATTCTCTTCACCAACAAATTTTGACTCCTACGTCAAAAAATGGGTTAAAGAATATCCCTATTTTGGTTTTGAAATTTTAAAAACTCAAACAATGAAAATTGGTGATGAGCCCTGCTATTTGGTTGATCTGGCCCATCGAAAACAAAATAAACAAATGAGACAATTTGTTGTGGTGAAAAAAGAATTTGCCGTAGTCATGACCTGTGCCGATGAAATTAGTAAGTTTAAAGATACGGCTCTTCAATGTGCCGATTTAATTAAAAATTTTCATTGGACTAAATAATATAGCTCACTAAGCTTAAACTAAATTTAGGCGTTCTTAAAAAGTTTTTTAACGGCTCGAACCATTCGAGTCCAAAGTGTTACCTTATAAACTGACGGTTTTGTGTAAGGTTTATGTTTATGATGAACTTTATTCGAATTTGCATGACGAGATTTATTCTGATGTGACGCTTGAATATTTGAAAGCGACTGTGGTTTATGTTTGAACTGTATTTTTTGTTCTGATGAAGAGTCTGTTCTCTTTGACTCAGATCGATTGCTACTATGTTTAGGTCGATCTTTTTTATAATCGCCTGATGTGCGTTGCTGATGTGGTCGTGCTTCCTGTTGATCACCATCCATTTTGCGTGGCGGTCTACCATTTTTATAATCGCGATGTTCTCCACCCCCACCACTACGTGGTTTTCGATCAAATGAATCATATGACGATTTTAGAGGTACGAAATCTGTTACTAATTGAGAATCATCGAACCAACTGGTCTTGAGTTTATGTTTTAAATAATCTTCAATACGCTGTAACGACTCAACATCTTTATCACTCACGAAACTAAAAGCTTTACCGGTAAGACCAGCTCGACCTGTTCGTCCAATGCGATGGACATAAGATTCTGCATCACTGGGTAACTCAAAGTTCACAACCATATCCACACCTTGAATATCGAGTCCTCTTGCCGCCACATCGGTAGCGACAAGTACGTTTGTTGAATTCACGGCTTTAAATTGTTCAATGACTCGATTTCTTTGTGTTTGATTGAGTAAACTTGAAATCCCAACAGCTGGAACATTATTCGCTCTCAAAAAATTAACAATGGGTTCAATTTGATTTTTAAAATTACTAAAGATCACCATTTGTTGTGGATTATGATTTTTAAAAAGTGAAAGTAAATATTTCGGTTTTTCTTCTTGTCCCAAGTGAAAAATTGAATCTTCAACATTTTCAGCTTTAGCTTGGTCTCGACTCACATTAATTTCAACTGGAGATGCTCCGTATTGATAAGCAGTATTGAGGACATCCAAATTTAAAGTCGCACTGAAAACTAAGAACTGTCGGTCTTTGGGAATTCGATCCAAAACATATTTCATATCATCTTTAAAACCCATATCAAACATGCGATCAGCTTCATCAAATACAACGGCTCGAACTAATTTTAAATCCACATTGTGTTCTTTATACAAATCAATCAATCGACCTGGTGTTGCGACCACAAAAGTGACTCCTCTTTTTAGAGCTTCCTTTTGTTTTTCATATCCGGTTCCACCATAGATGGAGCAACCATCCAGTCCTGAATCAACTCCATAAGTTTTAATATTTTGTAAAACTTGCTCTGCTAATTCGCGGGTGGGAACTAATATTAAAATCCAATGGAAGGGCTTCCAATCAGGAAATCCTCTCACTTTGTGCAAATCGATGATTTCTTCAGATGCCCCTTCGGGAATTTTTTGAGATCGAAGCACGCGCTCCATCAATGGTAATAAAAAAGCTGCTGTTTTTCCAGTACCCGTTTGTGCTAATCCCGCCAAATCTTTACCTTCAATAATATGTGGCATGGCTTGTTCTTGAATCGGTGTGCAGTCCGTGTAATTAAGTTTTTTTATAGGAATTAGGAGGGATGGTGTTAGTTTCAAATCTTCGAACTTCAATTTATAAACCTCATTTTTGGAAAGAGCATAGGCCCATTAACGACAAATGTTGTCGCAAAGCATCGTATTCCGTTTTAATTTATTAGTGGGTTTGGGCCAAACTCACTTTTGGACATGTCAATTAATAGGAGTCCAAAACCCGAAACTAGTCGGAACTCTCTTGAAAGTCAAAGTTCTGTCTTAAAATCTCACTTTCATTGAAATCTAAAAATCTCTTTATAATGTGGATCACTTCATCTGGACGGTCAAAGTGTACCCAATGTCCTGCACCTTTGACTTCTACCCCGCGGCTTAAGCGATTTCGTTTTAACATTTCTGAATAAATTTCATGTGTTAAGTCTTCTGACTTTTCTCCCCTGATAATAAGAATTGGCATTGATAAGGATTCCCACTCTACCCAGCGATCCTTAACTTGCCCTGCTTTTAAGCTTTCAAAAATCGCTTCTTTATTAAATCTCCAACTGATCTTACCGGTTTCGACTTCAATCATATTAGAATAAAAATACTGGCCCAATGTTTGTGCCTGAGGATTTGTATGAATAAGTTTTGGGAATTGATTCATAAAGAACTCTTTGGCCAACAATTTATTTTGAAAAGGGACTGGAACCAAATCAATCAGACCTTGAATTCTTTCTGAAGACCCAGGAGTTATTACTGGACCTATGTCTTCGATCACTAAGCGACGTACTCGATGAGAAAAACGGTAAGCAAAATTAAGGGCATTTCTTCCACCCATTGAGTGGCCGACCAGATCAATTTTATCCCAGCCCAAAGCATCGATCAAAAGCGCTAAATCATCGGCATAATCTTCAGGACCATATCCACTTTGGGGATGATAGGATTTTCCATGTCCACGTTGATCAAATATTAGCACTTGTCCGCTGCTTTGAAAGGCATTTGCGATACGTTTCCAATTTAAGCCATAACCCATTAATCCATGGAGAAAAACAAGCGGCAAATGTGATGTCGTTTGAGTCCCTAATATCTGATAATGAATCTGATTTAATATATTCAATGAATTCCTTCAAAATTGCTAGATTGACCAAAGCCTACCTTAAGGTTCATTATTCTACTTTAATGGAAAAACGTCAAAAACCTTCACTTCATTCTGACTGGATCGATCCAGAAGCTAGTTTTATAGTCGATCGACTTCAAAGGGCTGGCTTTATGACTTACCTTGTTGGTGGGTGCGTTCGAGATTTACTGGCTGGTATTCACCCTAAAGACTTTGATATTGCAACTTCAGCATCACCTGAACAAGTTCGAAAGCATGTAAGGGGATCTTATATCATTGGCAAACGCTTTCCCTTAGTTTTGGTCAAAAGAGGGACTCGACAATTTGAAGTGGCCACTTTTAGACGTAATGCACTTCCAGAAGAACTTGAAGGCAATGACCAATCATTTGTAGATAATTTTTATGGATCTCCGCAAGAGGATGCTCAAAGGCGTGATTTTACCGTTAATGGTTTATTTTATGATCCTATTAAAGATGAGCTAATCGACTATGTCGATGGCATTAAAGATATTGAAAATGGTTTTATTAAAATGATTGGAGATCCAGACCAACGTCTTAAGGAAGATCCAATCCGAATATTAAGAGCTATTCGTCTTTCTCATAAATTACGCTTTAGTATCGAAGAATCTTTAAGATTGGCCATCGAAAATCACTCTCAAGAGCTTAATCGTTCAATCTTACCAAGAAAAAGAGAAGAATATTTTAAATTAATGAGATTAGATGATCCAAGTCTCGTATTTAAGGAATTACATGATCTTAAAATATTGGAACACATTCTTCCAACTTTGGCTTTGCTTTGGGATCAAGGTCAAAATGCCTCTATAATAATGCACTATCTTGCTCGTACCCAAGAACTCTCCAACGACTCTACAAACACAACTCAACTCATGTTACCTATTTTACTATCCTTAAATAAGATTCTGAATTTTCCTAAAAAAATTCAGTCTTCGAATTTCAAACAATTAAATAAAGAAAATAAAAATATCGATGTTCTAGATGAATTAAACGATAATAACTTAATTATACCTGTGAATAAAAAACAGATACAGGAAAGCTCTGAAATGGAACTAAATTCCAATACTATTTCCATCGATCCTACTTCAGTATTTCCAGATAAAAATATCGATGAATTTGATTTAGAACTATCTTTAAAACTCATTGATTCCCTTTTCAAATTAGAATGGGGTCTGTTTAAAACAGAGCAACAGGCATTATTCGAAGCCATTGATTTACTTGATCAAATGCAACCACTTGATAATTTATTAAGAAAAGGAACAAGACGTCTCAAAAACTTTTTCTCACGTGAAAATATCCCACTAGCATTAATTATGGCAAAAGCCGATTATCTATTTACTGGTGAACAATGGATTAAGATTGAAGCTTTGCAAAAGCAACTTGAGCTTTAATATTAGAGATTTTATTAAACTTCATGCAAAAGAGCGCTCACACATTACATTGCCAATACGTAAGAGCTTGTCGAGAATAGTACCACGATTGAATACTTTTTAATTTTAATACCGCATTAAGATTCAGAATCTTTCTTAGAATTCTTTTTAAGTTGGGCTTGGCGAGAAGACTCCGTTACATCTATCTCTTCATCCTTCATACCTTTTTTAAATTCTTTTGCAGTTTGTCCAAGAGCTTTGCCTAATTCTGGAAGTTTTCGTGCACCAAAGAAGAATATAATCACTCCTACAATGACTACCAATTCAAATACTCCTAATCCAAACATACAAAACCTCTTTTCTTAAACTAAAGAACTGTATCAAATTAACTTTTTCAATTTCTTATTTTACAGACCCTTACTCATCATTTATTTTTTATGACCCATTGATACACTAATTTTATAAGCTTTTCTAGAGCATAATTAGTTTTTTATTTCGCAATTGAACAACTTGAATAAAATTTGTTAATACAGAGGGGGGGGGTGAATTTTAATCATGGCTTGTTATTTTTAATACTGCAATAAAGTTTTATCTCAATTTGAAACAAATTTATGTTAACAAAACTTATTCATGAAAAATTTATCGCTTCTTCAGAGTTTTTGTTTCAGAATATAAGTAATGAGTGTTTCACTTAAATTAACCCATTTTTTACTTTTTTATCTATTTGGCACACTTACTATTATTGGATGCCAAACCTCTCCTATTGTAGAGTTTTCAAGGATTAATCTAGGACAAGATAAATCTGATGTTATCGAACATGCCGGGGGTCCCTCTTGGAGTGATCGTAAAAATGGACTAGACCGTTGGACTTATATCATCTTTCAAGATGGTGTTAGACTAGAAAGACAAGTCCTTTTTTCTGAAGGAATTGTCGCATACGTTGGAGATCCAGTCGAACCTTTTATTAGTGCCGAAGAACAAGACCAGATTAATACAGAAAAAAATCTAGCCTTAGATAGAATTGAAAGAACCAATACAATCTCATCTAAAAAAGCACAACCCACGCGTACGAATGACAATACGATATTGGACAATACATCCCAAAAATAATTTGTACTAAAATTGTGACTAACCAACTCCTATGAATATCAAATGCAAACTTAGACTTCGACAAACGAGTTTGAAGCTGAACCGAAGAAGGGGCTTGTTCCGAAGGCGAGGACCGCTTGTTTGAGGTTAATCGGGTTTTATGTTTGCATTAGATATTCTTTGGGGTTGGTCACTAACTGTCATTTTTTCAAAAGTAATGGGCGTGAAAAATCGTCTGGATTTTGATTTGCTTCTGATGTTTCTTTGTTTTCACTTGCTGGTTTTCTTTCTGATATCTCAGATACTTCTGCTTTTTTGGGAATAATTTTTTCTTTATATTGAGACTCAACTAATTTCAAAAGTTGGTTAACTTTTTTTTCAATAACTGAATCCATTGAAGCTTCCTCATTTTTTTGCTCTTTAGCCTTACTCCCATTTTTGACAAAACTTCGCTCAGGAAAACGATTTCGAATGATCGATTTTTTCTTTTCTATATTCTCTAATAAGTCTTTTATTTCTCTGTATTCAATTTCTATTTTTTTAACTATTTCCTTAAATGCGAGTGAGTCTTTTATTGAATCTTTATCTATTAGCATTTTTGTCAAATTTTCATTTTTAGATTTAACTTTGGCGCTTAATTGCTCAATCGCTGCATTTAATTCTAAATATTCATCCTTTTTAATAAAAGCCCCGGCCTTTTCTTTTTCAGCCACTTCACTTTCGCTGGTTTCCGAATTGGTGTTTCCTTCATGTGCTGGAGCCTCATGTTCTTCAGCAAACACAAATGGAGTAAAATTAAATATCAGAATTAAGAAATTTAAAATCATGTAGAAGATTGAACTTTTCAAAGGTTTTTTATAAATATTCAATGAATTATTCCTTTGAATTTGATAATTACGTTTCTTCTTTTCCATATAGTTCCCAGTCTATATCAAGAGCTAACTCTTTTAAAGAATTCATTATAACACTGGCTTTGACTGGATTGAGGCCTGTAATAGTCAGCTGTCCCATATCAATGGTATTCATGATTTCGCCACTCACTAATCCTAGACGTTTGTCTTTAAGTGAATTTAAAACTGCCTGTCTTAAATTAGATGAGTCAATACCCCTAATTTTAATTTTATAATTCATAGTACCTAAGGGAATTAGGGGTAAATCAGCTTGCGAATGATTCTCATTATCAACGGGTAAGTCTTGAAGATGATTGTTCTGAACGAAGCTCTCCTCTTCTGTGAAAAAACCAACTCTAACCTCCGAATACTCATTTGTAGTTAACTCTATATCTTCTACATTTGTGTCTTCCTCTAAGTATCCCTCTTTATTATTTTCACTTGATTCTGGAAATGAAGGAGTAAATTCTTCACCCTCGACTGAATTGATATTTAATGCGTTAGAATCATGGGAAAAGGTTGGTGGTACACCATCTTTGTTTGGCAATATTTCATCTACTTCTGAACCGCCAATAATTATATTTCCAGCAAAATCAACAAATAAGACCGACTGACATTGAGAGCACTGAAGCATTCCAAAGGTGATTTCGATTTTATTATTACAAACAGGACAATGGCCCGACACCTATAACTCCATCGATTTCAGATATGAATTCGAATTTAAATTCGAATTCATATCAAATATTATTTTCTTTTTTCCATTCGACGTCGATCTGCTCTATTCATTTTTTGATTATCTGACTGAGATGGTCCCGCCTTCCAATTTACCTTTTTTTTATCCGAATTTGAACTCGATGTGGAGGGTTCGGAAACTCTGGCTATTTCTGAAAATGCCTCACCAATATTCTCTTCTGAGGGAGCTTGGTAAACTAATTCTGATTGATCTTGTCCATCTAGCATCATATTTTGAAATTCACTCTGTTGTTCTTGATCATGAACCAATTGAATTTTCATAACCTTTTCAATTGTTTCAGTCTGTATCACTCCATTTAAATTCTCAAAAGCGATAAACGCCTCTTTTTTATATTCAACTAATGGATCTTTTTGTGCATATCCCCGTAAACCTATACCTTCTTTAAGATGATCAATTAAAGCTAAATGTTCTTTCCATCGTTGATCTATAGTTTGCAATAAAATCATTTTTTGAACTTGTTCGAAAAATGGTCCAATTGTCTGCTTTTGCCTTTCGTAGATAGCCTTAACCTCATGACTGACCAACTCATTAATTTTAGGCAAGGTCATTGATTGAAGAGATTCTAATTCAAGCGTTAACCCAAATTGATGTTGAAGTGCTATTACAAGTCCTTTCAAATCCCACTGTTCTACTTTACTTTCCTCGGGAACGTGAGCATCTAATGTAATTGATACAACATCACCCAACATATCTAAAATAGTCCGCTCTAAGTTAACTCCTTCAAGAATATTTTTTCGAAGAGAGTAAATGGCCTGACGTTGTTGATTCATAACATTATCATAATCCAGTAGATGCTTACGAATATCAAAATTATGAGCTTCTACCTTCCGCTGAGCCCCCTCAATAGCGCGTGTGACCATACCTGCTGTAATCGGCTCATCTTCGGGAACATTCAAAGTATCCATTATTTTTTGAATTCGTTCACCATTGAAGATTCGCATCAAGTTGTCTTCAAGAGAAAGATAGAATCTCGATTCCCCTGGATCACCTTGACGACCAGCTCGACCTCTTAGCTGATTATCAATTCGACGTGACTCATGTCTTTCTGTTCCAATAATATATAATCCACCTGCAGAAATAACATCTTTCTTTTCTGATTCACAAATCTCTTTAAATTTAATTAAGCCTTTTTGAAACTCTTCACTTGTTTCATCTTTAATAACTTCCCTTGTCATAACTTCGGGATTACCACCCAAAAGAATGTCAGTACCACGGCCAGCCATATTCGTTGCAATGGTCACTGCGCCTTTTCTTCCGGCTTGGGCAATGATATCAGCTTCACGCGCATGATGTTTAGCGTTTAAAACCTCATGGGGAATATTTTCTTTTCGAAGAGCTTGGCTCAAGGCCTCAGAACGCTCAATGCTGACTGTTCCAACTAATACAGGTTGACCTTTTTTTCGTCGTTCTCTTATATCATCTGTGATCGCTTTAAATTTTGCCTTTTGAGACTTATAAACAACATCATCCAAATCCGTACGACTAATTTTTCTATTCGTTGGAATAACCGAGACTTCTAAATTATAAATCTTTTGAAACTCAACAGCTTCAGTATCAGCTGTTCCTGTCATTCCTGAAATTTTATTATATAACTTGAAGAAATTTTGAAAAGTAATTGTCGCAAGAGTTTGGTTTTCATTTTTTACCTTAACTCCTTCTTTGGCCTCAATAGCTTGATGTAGTCCATCACTCCATCTTCGACCCGGCATTAAACGACCAGTAAACTCATCAACAATCACCACTTCATCGTCTTTAATCATATATTCGACATCAAGGCGATAGAGATGGTGAGCTTTCAAGGCTTGATAAATATGGTGAAGGAGTTCAATGTGTCTAGGATCAAATAAATTATCAATTCCAAGTAGTTGTTCAACTTTTGTATTACCTTCTTCTGTCAAAGATGCTGTCTTTGATTTTTCTTCCATCGTGAAATGTTGATCTTTAATTAACTTTGGAATAATTTCATTAACTAAATAATATTTATCAGTTGATGCTTCAGCAGGACCAGAAATAATTAAAGGAGTTCGAGCCTCATCCACCAAGATCGAATCACATTCATCAATAATTGCGTAATTCAGTTCTCGTTGAACGAAATCTTTAGTATCAAATTTCATATTATCGCGTAGATAATCAAAACCCAATTCGTTGTTTGTTGCATAAGTAATATCACTTCGGTAACTTTCTCGTCGTTGTCTATCACTCAAATCATGAACAATGATTCCAGTTGTAAGTCCTAAAAAGTGATAAAGTTTTCCCATCCACTCCGCATCACGACGAGCCAGGTAATCGTTCACTGTGACAACATGAACACCCTTGCCAGAAAGGGCATTCAAATAAACTGGAAGAGTCGCCACTAAAGTTTTTCCCTCACCCGTACGCATTTCAGAAATACGTCCGCGATGGAGCATAATTCCACCTATTAATTGAACGTCATAGTGTCGCATTCCCAAAGCTCTCTTACTTGCTTCGCGACAAACAGCAAAAGCTTCAGGAAGCAAATCATCAAGAATTGCACCCTTTGATAACCTTTCCTTCAACTCCGGCGTCTTAGCTTGCAGCTGAGCATCGGAAAGACTTTGAAGTGAAGATTCAAAGCTGTTAATTTTTTCAACGAGAGGCATAATTACTTTAATCTCTCGTTCATTTTTAGTGCCAAATAGTTTTGCTAATATTTGATTCAACATTCGTTCAGTCTACTACTTCTCAATAGAAATCGACAATTAAAATTTCAATATTTGATGATATAGATAGTGTTTAAAAAGGTTTTTGAGGGTGGTACTAACTAGTTTTAATTTGGCGCAGACCCTCATAAAGAGCGATTGCAGCGGCCGTTGCTACATTTAAAGAGCGAACTGGTCCATATTGTGGAATTTGTACAAATTTTTCAGGATATTTTTCATGCAGCTCAATTGGCAAACCTTTTGTTTCTCGACCAAAGACTAAAGAGTCGCCTATTTTATAGTCAACATCAAAGTAGGATCTTGACGCTTTTGTACTAAAAAAGAAAACTCGATCCCAATTTTCAACCTGATTCTTCCAGGCATCAAAGTCAGGGTAAGTATACCATTTTAAATATTGCCAATAATCAAGACCGGCTCTTTTTAAATTTTTATCATTAATTTCAAAACCAAAGGGTTCAATGAGGTGCAACTCCGATTGAGTTCCAACACACGTTCTACCAATATTACCTGTATTTTGTGGAATTTCTGGTTCAACAAGCACAATTCTGAAATGAGGTTGACTCATTATTATGTCATCGTTTTTTTTCACTTTAAATGTCGATATAATTCTTGGCCAAAGGATGACAGTGCCAATCGACGACCTTTATCTACAATAAGTTCTAAACTCATGAGCTCCCGATACAATGTCATATCAATCGGAACTATTTCTCTACTCGATGATGACCCTAATTTTATCACATAGTTTTTTTGTTTATCTGTAAGTTTGTCACTAATTGGAGGATGAATACGAAGTGTCTCTTGCCAATCTCCACCTGGAATTAACTGAGCCGAATTTGGAATTTTTTCTGGAATTGTTAGATAGATACTTGCAGTTTTTATATCACCATCAACCCAAACATCTGCCTTAGCTCGATGATAAAAACTCTTACTAGGATCTTGTGAGTTGCAACCATAAAATTCATCCAAAAGATGCCATAGCAATTCACTTGTGTTTAAGTCTAAAAGATTACCCTGAATTAAATCCTGTCCTTCTGATACCATCACGGGATATCCGATTTTTAATCGATATATGCTTCCACGTGTTTTACCTATGACTATTGATTTAATAAAACTTTTTATTTTTTCGAAATGAACCATGCCCTCAGCCATAGATCCATAAACGAACAGATGCTGTTGATTCACTACCTCTTCCCCCATAGGTTATGAAAAACCACATTGATTGAACGCAAAAAAAAATTTAAAGCAAGCGACTTCATATCAAACGCTTTTGTTATGTGCAAGAGATGGAAAGATAATAACGCCACAGCGCTCGTTTAAAAAGCGTCTAATTTATTTTAATGGTCTTTAATCCAAATAAAAGTGATTAGTATATAACCATGGAATCCATTTTGTATGATCCGGCAATGGAAGTTGAATTTTCAATCTTACAACAAAACGATAAACGCCTGGCTTATCAACTGATATTTCTGTTGTCATTCCTGAAAGTTTTTGGATTTCTTCACCATTCCGATATACTACAAGTTCTGATGGATTTTGAATTTGAGGCATATCAATTCTAAACTTTAATTTATTTTTAAATTTAATACGACTTCCCATTAAATATAGCTGATCTTTATCTTCAAGTAAAACGTTAAAGCCCTTTGGGTTTCCCAAAACATCAAGAGCAAAATAAAATTCTCCTTTTCTTAGGGCTCTCAGAATTTTTACTTTATCACTCTTCATACTTCCAGTGAGTTCTGAGCGTAATAAAACATGTTCTGAACCCAAACGAAAAAGTGTTTCATAACTTGGAAATTTAATAACAGAACCTGTAAAGGGAATCGCTCTTGCCGTGGCCTCAAGACCAAGATGTCCAACTACTGATCGTTTCTGATTTAGGGTACTCCATAATTGAATTTCATTTTCAGGCTCTTTAAAAAGTCGAATGAAGGCCAGTTCTGGGTTAAAGGGATAAATTAAAAGGCTCCATAGAAAGGATGGTTTAGACTCTTCTAAATGCTGCTGTTGAACTCGCTTAAAATTGATAATTTCTAATCCATCTAATCCAACAGGCCACTCCCCTGTCCAGCTGTAACCCTTCAGAAACGGATGTGCTAAAACTACAGAAGCTTCACCTCGAGACTCAATAGGTTGAGATAAAAAATCTGTCAGATGCACTTGAATTTCGCCTAGAGATTTTGCCTGAGGAAACCCATCAACGCGATAGTAAAGTAACCTAGAATCTAGATAACTATATTTAGCTCCTCTTAATACTAATAAATCTCCGTAATACGATTCAGTAGAAGAACTGTCATCTAAAAGGTTATAATCAGTTATAATTACAAAATCTAAATCAGCATGTTTTGCATCTTCAATGATTTCTTTATCTTCTCCACTCCCAAGTGTACGTATTGAAGACACATTGGTCACACCTCGATAATCATAAAATGGATAGGGATGATTTTGATCAATTGATAATGTTTTTTTATTTACATCGTAGGTTGAAACCATAAAACCATAGATTAAATATGAAATGAGTACAGCAAAGAATGCCATGACAGATTTCATCATCGATAAAACCTCATGAGCAATAAATCCTCATCTATATTTTTAATTATGATAGATTGATACCCTTGCTCTTTTACCCAACTAGGAATTTCAGTTTCATTGTGTTTCACAAGATAAAACTCGTTCGTTAAAGGTTTACTCTCAGGAAATGTATCATAAAAATCAGTCCGACTCATGTCATATAGCTTGTATGCTGGCCTTTTATTTCTAAACCAAAGAAATGAGGCCATTTGATAACTTGAAGCATAAAATGGACGATATTTTTTTTCAATATCAATTACATTTTCATAACGATTGGGTTCACATAATTTCTCAGGACAATTGGCAAATCTTGGCTGTCTCCAAATAAAAACGAGCATCATCAAGCTTAATCCCCAAAATATTATAAAGCTCCTTTGTCGCCATAATTTATCATCATAAAACGCTACTAAAGAAAGTGTAGGAAGAAATGCAAGTTGACTCCAGTTGCCCTCTACTTTTGCTCGAAAAGATGAAATTAAAAAAAAGATAAAAATAGGCAAAGAAAGATATATTAATAATTTTTGTTGATTTTTAATTATAGCTTTAATGAACACAGTCCAATAAGCAGGAAAAATAAAAAGTAAAATAGTGATTAGGTAATCTAAGGGCCACATGGGCTTCCAATTTTTATTTCCTAATCCATGTTGTAGTTGAAAGCGAAATGAAGCCCATTCATTTTGATAGTTCCAATAAATAACTGGAAAGGCTCCCATAATAGCAAAAATAAAACTTATGGCTACATATTTCCAAGATACTTTTTTCAATTCTTGTTGCATGAGTAAATAAAAAAATAAGCATGGTAGTATTAATACAATATGATATTTTGCTGTAAAGCCGAGTCCTATTGATAATCCAAATAGAATATAAAAGAAAAGTTTTTCTGTTTTCAAAGCTCGTTCAAAAGAAAAAATAGCCATTGAATAAAAAAACAAAATTGGTAAATCAGGTGTTAATATCAAACTCGCCATTCCCACAAGAGGAGCTAATAGTGATAATATAAACCATCTTTTTCTTTGCTGATCATTAAACCCAATATTTTCCAGAAAATAAAACCAAATCAGAAATGAGAAGTGGCCAAAAATTACTGCGGGCCACTTCAACATAATTTCGGGTAAAAAATCTCCTAACTTAAATAACCATGCCACAAAAGGTGGATGATCAAAGTAAGAAAGTGCAAGGTTTTGTGACCAAACCCAATAATAATTCTCATCAGCCGTAAGTGGTACAATACTAACCAAAATACACTTAATTAAGAGTGTCACCAACCAAAAATAGAGCATGCCTACTCTGGAAATTTTAGTTGAAGTGGTTTACCTAAATTCCCAGGAACACCTTTGTCCTTACCATTATAAATAAGATTAATTGAACCCCCATCACTAAATCCAAGTGATAGTTTTTTGTCTCCCTTAAAGGTATGTACTTTTTCAGCATTCAAAACTAAAGTCGCCTTGGCTTTATCATCAATACTGTATTCAATCGTTACTTTATCTAATGCTTCAATAATCACTTCTTGTGGGCGACTTACAGGTGGTATGGAGTCTGTCTGAATAGGCTTACTTTCTATTGTAGAAGCTACTTCTTTCAATTCCTTTTTATCATCAATTACGGGTGTAGTAGCAGGATTCGTAGGTGTTGAAGTTGCAGTGACTGCAGGTATTGAATTAGCATTATTATTTAACTTTGCATCCTCAGGCAGTGGTGCATTTTCGTTGGATATCGCTGCAAGATCCACTGGAGATCCATCGGTTGCAACATCTTGATTCAACAAAGTCTTCTCTTGTGAGAGTGTTGTATTTTCTGGAGTAATTGGAATAGCAAGGTTATCTGGCTCAGTTCTAGGTAAAACTTCTAATTCCGATTCAGATTTTACAATGGTTCCTTCTCTTTCATATTTTTCAATAGTCTTAACAACTCCATAAATAACCACCGCAATGATAACAATTATTGCTAATGTTCCAATTTTCATTGATCTGGACCAGGTTTTTTGATCGATAGAAAGACTGGGTGCTAAAGGAGCCATTGGAGATTGCGAGTAAGATGTTTCGTTTTTTAATTCTGAATTTTTTATGGCAACAGTAGGATTTGAATTTATAGGAATAACGACAGAATCACTAGCTGTTGTCGCATTCACTGCAGGAGTAGTGTTTATTAAAGCATTAACTTTAGAATTATTTATTTTTTCATTTGTATCTATATTTGACTCATCTAAATTATCAGCATTTTTAGTAATCATTTTTGGATGAGTTGTTCCCATTTCAGCCTGAAATAGTTCAAGAACTTCAGATCCCTCTAGTCTTAGAAATTGAGCATAGCTTTGAACAAAACCTCTTAAAAATGTTTTGGCTGGCAATTGTTCTTTATCGCCTTCTTCAAGTGCTCTTAAAATTCGACTGCTTATCTTTAAATGAATTGAAACTTCTTGGAGCGAAATCCTTTTTGCTTCTCTTGCCTCTCTTAGTAATTGTCCTGTTTTTTTCATTAATCACTTCCTTAAAATATCTAACATAGATTCTGCTTTATCTTTAAATGGGCTATTCTTTTGAACCAATGTTTCTAGTCTCGCTTGGGCTTTGATTCGATCTCCCATACGATAATATGCTATTGCACTAAAATAAATTGGTTCATCAAAATTAACTTTTAAACAAATTCCAGAGGCTTTGTCTAGAACTTGAATAGCCCGCTCTGAATCTTTCATTTCTAATAGACTTCTTCCATAATAACTTTGAGCTAGGCAATTCTCTCTATCGTAACTGACGGCCTTCAAAAAAGCCTCTTTTGAATCCGCATATTTATGTTCTCTAAAATAGGATAGTCCAAGATTAATAAACACTTTTGCTGGTTGAGTATAAGTCAAATCCTCTAAGACTAATTTAATTTGTTCTCGTGCCTCTTTATATTTACCTCGCTCTATAAGTACTCTCGATAAGTTATTTCTGGCGTCTGTAAAGGTCGAATCTAATGTAATGGCCTTTCTAAAATTAAATTCAGACTGCTCGTATCTCTCAAGCATAAAATAGGCTAAACCTAAATTATTATAAATTAATGGGTCATTGGTGTTATAAGATTCAGCCTGCAATAATTCTTTTAAGGCCTCTGGGAAATTTGCTTTTTCTAAATGTGACGAACCAACTCTAAAATGAAGGTCGGCAAAATCTTTATTTGTTGCACCAGTACTCATACATCCGCCAAGGCAAATAAAATAAAAATAGAATAGTATTATCTCAAGCGATAATAACCTCATTTTTTTCACTTTTTTGGCTTTCAAAAGGACCCCTCCCCAATAATGAAATAATTAATCTTGTCTTTCGATTATACTAAACACCTCAATATGATCGGTCTGAGGAAACATGTCGAGTCCGTGCATAGTCGCTATGCGGTATTTATACCCATTTTGTTTGGCTAATTTAAGTAAAAGCTGCATATCACGGCCCCACGTCATAGGATCACAGCTAATTGAAACGATGCATTTTGGACCTTTAGCCGCTAATTCCTGAATTACTATAGGCTCGCACCCTTCTCTTGATGGATCTAGAATAACAAAACTTTCTGATTTCATTTGAAGTCTTTGTAGATATGATTTTACGTCCATATTAATATAAAATAACTTATTTAATTTTTGCTGAAGTGTCATTTGCACTCCCTCTTCAACTGCCTTATGACTCCATTCAACACATTCGATTGTGATTTCAGGGTGTTTCAATGCCAGGGGTAATGATAAATTGCCATAACCACCATAAAGATCTATGATCGGCATTCCTTTATACTTTTCATATGTTTTAAGCACTTCATTTTGGAGTTTTAAATTTTGCAATTGATTCACTTGTGCAAAACCTAAGGGTTCTTCTTGAGTTTCTAAATGCGTTCTTGTAACTCTCTTATCAAGTCCCAATTGTAGTCTATATTTACCTGCCTTCACTTTATCTGATTTTAATTTTTTTAATTCAGAATTGAGTGGTTCTTCGGCAATAGAACAAGAATCAATATCGACCAGAGTGTGACTTCCTTTTTCAAAAAAACCAATTACCCCCGCTTCACTCACACTTACTTGAATTCGATTTCGGTAATTATAAGTTGTCGGGCTATTCCAAAATTGTATTGGCTCATGACTCTCATTAGGTAAAAATCTATTCACCACTTCTTCTAAAATTTTATGTTTACTTATAACTTGCTCGGAATATTTTATATGTTGCCATTGACATCCACCACACTGACCAAAGAATTTGCATTTTGGAGCAACACGACTTTCACTTGCTTTAATAATTTTTAAAATTTTGCCACGTGAAAAATTTTTCTTTGATTCAAAAATCTCAATTTCCAGCAAATCTCCTGGTGCAGAATAATCAACAAAAATGACTTGACCCTCCACTCTCCCAAGACCTGCACCTCCAAAAATAAGTTTATCTATTTTTAGCTCAACAATATCTCCTTTTTTAACAGTCATTTTGAATATTCCTATATAGTCGATATGAAACAGCAAAAATTTTGATTCTGCATAAATAAACTGGTTTCTTCCGTGTTTTCACTTTTACATTTTCTTTGTCTGAGCCAACGTATTCAATGTACGACTAACTCTTGCCAAAAATAGAAAAGCCTGGAAGACCAGGCTTTTCTATAAAATTTAATTTTCTAAAAAACATTCTTTTTATTGATTACAAATTTCGTGTTTTTCGAAAAACAAATTGATTTCTCTTGCTGCTGAGGCTGCACTATCGCTTCCATGAACTGCATTTTCACCAACATTGTCTCCATAAATAGCTCTAATTGTACCAACGGCAGCTTTTTTTGGATCAGTAGCTCCCATAATTTCACGGTTTTTTAATACTGCATTCTCACCAGATAGTACCATTAGCATTACTGGTCCTGAAGTCATAAAGCTAACCAGTTCACCAAAAAAAGGTCGATCTTTATGTTCTACATAAAATTCCTGACATCTTTCTTTAGATATGACAGCAATTTTTGCTGCTGCAATTTTTAATCCATTTTTTTCAAAAGTTTCAATCACATCACCAATCACGCCTTTTTTCATTGCATTAGGCTTAATGATGCTAAAGGTTAGTTCTTTTGCCATATTATCTCCTCATTTTTTCTACAAATAATCTTAAAATGTGCTTGTTGCCAGATTCATTTTAGTTATCGTTAATTGATTCCAGCCACGTTTGTTTTGAGTTCTATAAAATAGACCTTACAAGAAGTCATCTAAATTTCGAACTGTCTCTTCGAACAATAAGAAGAATCTATTTCAAAGAATTTTTCAAAGTCGAACCTAAGTCAGCAGGACTTCTTGCAATTTTACAACCAGCAGATTCCAGCGCTTGGAATTTAGCTTCCGCAGTTCCTTTGCCTCCACTAATAATTGCTCCGGCGTGACCCATACGCTTTCCTTTGGGGGCAGTGGCTCCAGCAATAAAACATGTCACTGGTTTTTTAAATTCTCGCTTGATATACTCAGCGGCTTCTTCTTCTGCAGTTCCGCCAATTTCCCCAATCATAATTACGGCATCTGTGTTAGGATCTTTTTGAAATAGCTCCAATACATCAATAAAATTGGTTCCATTAACGGGATCACCACCAATGCCTACACAGGTGGATTGACCCAACCCCAAACCCGTCAATTGATGAACAGCCTCATAGGTCAGAGTTCCAGAGCGAGAAAGAACACCAATTCGACCTGGTTTGTGAATGTGGCCAGGCATAATTCCAATTTTACACTGTCCTGGAGTAATGACGCCCGGACAATTAGGACCAATTAAACGCGAATTTTTACCTTGCATAAAACGCTTTACTTTAACCATATCTAAAACAGGAATCCCCTCAGTAATACAAATTACTAACTCAATTCCAGCATCCACAGCTTCCATAATTGAATCTGCAGCAAAAGCAGGTGGGACAAAAATAACCGAGGCATTTGCTCCCGATTTAGCTCGTGCTTCATAAACAGAATTAAATACAGGAAGGTTGAGGTGTTTGGTTCCCCCTTTTCCAGGCGTTACTCCTCCGACCACTTTTGAGCCATAAGCCAAACATTGCTCTGCATGAAATGTTCCTTGAGAACCGGTAAAACCTTGAACTAAAACTTTTGTATCTGAATTAATTAAAATGGCCACGGTGTCTCCTTCTATTTCTTATTTACAGCGTTAACAATTTTTTGAGCAGCATCAGTCAAGGTATCAGCAGGAATAATATTAAGACCACTTTCTGCCAGTATCTTTTTGCCCAACTCTACATTAGTTCCTTGAAGGCGAACCACTAATGGAACTTTTAAGCCTACTTCTTTAGAAGCAGCAATGACTCCCTCAGCAATGATATCGCACTTCATTATTCCACCAAAAATATTAACTAATATTCCTTTAACGTTAGGATCTTTTAAAATAATTTTAAAGGCCGCAGTCACTTTTTCTTTATTAGCTCCCCCGCCCACATCTAGAAAATTGGCGGGCGTGCCGCCATGAAGTTTTATGATATCCATGGTGCTCATGGCTAAGCCCGCTCCATTGACAAGGCAACCAATATTTCCGTCCAATTTTATGAATGCTAGTTCATGTTTACTCGCTTCAATTTCAGTTGGATTCTCTTCTGTTAAATCGCGCATCTCTACAATATCCGCGTGCCGATAAAGTGCATTGGAATCAAAATTCATTTTAGCATCAAGGGCAAATACTTCGCCTTCTTTAGTTAAAACCAGTGGATTAATTTCAGCGATAGAGCAATCGGTTTCTACAAAAGCTTTATAAAGAGCCATTAAAAATTGCGCCGCTTTATTTACGTTTGCAGCTGGTATTCCAATTTCATAAGCAAGATGTCGTGCTTGAAAAGCGCCTAAGCCAATGACCGGATCCACATCAATTTTTTTAATCGCTTCCGGTTTATGAGCAGCCACTTCTTCAATATCCATTCCGCCTTCGCTAGAACCCATCATAGCGACTCGACCCGTAGCTCTATCCACCAAAGCTGCGACATAATATTCTTTTTGAATATTGCAACCTTGTTCAATAAAAATTTTATTTACCTTTTTTCCTTCAGGACCAGTTTGGTGAGTCACCAAATTCATACCTAAAATTTGACCCGCAAGAGTCTTTACTTCATCTATGGATTTGGCGAGCTTTACTCCGCCACCCTTACCTCTTCCTCCAGCATGGATTTGTGCTTTCACAACCCAAAGTGCGCCGCCTACTTCTTGTGCTGCCTTAACAGCTTCGTCAGGTGTGCTCGCCACTTTTCCTTTTAGGGTGGCCACTCCGTATTTTCTAAGAACTTCTTTTGCCTGATACTCATGAATATTCATGGATGTTGATCCTTGTATTTAATAAATTAATATTGAATTGTTTTTAGAGCAGTAACGAGACCTTCAACTGATTTCATAGAATTTTGCAATCCTGCTTTTTCAGATTCATTTAATTGAAGCTCATAAACTTTTTCCATTCCTTTTCCAGTAAGTTTACAAAGCACTCCTACAAAAAGACCTTTCACACCATATTCGCCTTGAAGCTCAACCGCACAAGGTAATATACGTCGTTGATCTTTTATAATGGCTTCGGCCATTTGAACTGCACTGGCAGAAGGAGCATAAAACGCAGAACCTGTTTGCAGCAAACCAACAATTTCTGCACCACCTTTTCTGGTTCTTTCAACAATTGCATCAATTTTTTCTTTTGATAAAATTTCGGTAAGGGGCACGCCTCCCACAGAACAATGTCTTGGCATAGGAACCATATCATCCCCATGTCCACCTAAAACAATTGCATGAATATCTTTAACTGATACTTGAAGTTCTTCTGAAATAAAAGTTTTCATGCGAGCTGTATCTAACACTCCGGCCATTCCAATTACTCTTTCTCTTGGAAAACCAGTTACTTGTTTTGCAACATAAGCCATAGCATCAAGAGGATTTGAAACAACGATGAGTACTGCGTTGGGAGCATATTCTCTGATACCTTCACAACAAGCCTTAACAATTTTAGCATTGGTTGCTAAAAGATCATCTCGACTCATGCCTGGCTTTCTTGGAAGACCAGCAGTGAGAATAACGACATCACTCCCAGCAATATCTTTATAGTCTTTAGTCCCAACAATGCGAGAGTCATAAAGTTCTACGGGTGCAGCTTCATAAAGGTCTAGGGCTTTACCTTTTGCAACACCTTCGTTAATATCTAATAAAACGACGTCTCCCAATTCTTTTGCGGCAGACCAGTGTGCACAGGTTGATCCAACAAAACCAGCCCCAATCACTGCGATCTTTTTTCTTGTGTGTGCCATAAAATCTCCTCATCATATTATAGAGAGTGCAAGGATGCACTTTGTTCAATTGACTGCGACTCATCGAGTATTAACGAATCGAAAGGTCAGAGTCATGAACTTCACTCCTGGAGGGAATTTTTGGACATAGCGTCACCGACTCTTGAGCTAAAAAACGTGGAAGTAAGCTTTGATCATGAGCCTATTCTCTCCGCAATTAATCTTCAAATTAATGAGGGAGAACGAGTTGCTATCATTGGCCCCAGTGGACAAGGTAAATCAGTTTTATTGAAAACCTTAGCCGGACTAATCACTCCGACCCAAGGAAAAGTCTTTATTGAAGGCTGTGATTGGCACAATACTTCTAAGGAAAGTCGTTTTCCTATTTTGAAAACTTTAGGAATGTTATTTCAAAAAAATGCTCTTTTTGATTCTCTGACCTGTGGAGAAAATATTGCTTTCCCCTTAAGAGAAGTCACAAATCTCAGCGAGGAAGAGATTCAAAAGCAGGTCCTTTATTTTCTAGAGGCTGTGGCTATTCCACATGCACTTAAGCTTTACCCCGATGAAATCAGTGGTGGTATGCAAAAAAGATTAGGGATTGCACGCGCGCTAGCGTTGAATCCTAAAATTTTGTTCTATGATGATCCCACCGCTGGGCTTGACCCTATCACCAGTCGTAAAATCGTAGACCTAATATGTGATTTACAGATTAAAAAGAAATCAACTTTTGTTGCAATTACTAACGATATGAATCGAGCCTACCAGATGTCTGATCGAATTTTAATGGTCGTTAATCATTCAGTTCTCGAAGCTGGTACACCTCAAACAATCAAATTCAATCGCGATCCTCGAGTGAAACAATTTATTAGTGGTGATCTCAAAGGTCCACTCACGGTGATGTCATGATCAACTTTAGAAAAGTCGTAAAAAGTTTTGGAAACCGCACAATTCTCAAAGGAATCACTTTTGACCTCAATGAGGGAGAAATCTTATTCATCCTTGGCACCTCTGGTACTGGCAAATCCGTTTTACTCAAAAGTATTGTAGGATTACTTAGACCAGATGAAGGTGAAATTTATGTGGATAAACAAGAAGTCACTCGATTATCTGAAGCCGAATATGCCTCAGTAAGAAAAAAATGTGGAATGGTATTTCAACATCCTGCTCTCTTTGATTCTCTCACTGTCTTTGATAATGTGGCCTTTGGTTTACGTAAACATTTTGCAATGTCGGAAGCTGAAATAAAAATTAAGGTTCGCCGTGCTCTCACTATGGTTAATCTCACTGGTATTGAAGCAAAATATCCCGCTGAAATCTCCTACGGTATGCAAAAACGCGTAAGCCTAGCGCGAACTGTAGCCATCGTTCCTCGTGTTTTACTTTTTGACGAACCCACCACAGGGCTTGACCCTATTACTACCAATGCTGTGAATACTTTGATTCAAGATCTTTCACATACATTAGGAGCCACGTCTCTTGTTGTTAGTCACGATATGGCCTGTGCACTCGCTATAGCTACAAAAA